>ERZ841116.28-NODE-28-length-116313-cov-14.126322_pt1 | contig 116313 bp, 100 predicted proteins | sample MGYA00519875_ERZ841116 | MGnify/ENA primary metagenome ERZ841116 (study PRJEB31850, sample SAMEA3708889) | human gut metagenome | biome: human gut; feature: human-associated habitat; material: faeces | place: China | collected 2014 ... | reverse complement strand
ATACGAGCAGACTTACCAGTACGCTCACGCAGGTAGTACAGTTTAGCTTTACGTACAGCACCACGACGTTTAACAGCAATGCTGTCAACTACCGGAGAGTGAGTCTGGAAGACACGCTCAACGCCTTCGCCGTTGGAAATTTTACGAACAGTGAATGCAGAGTGCAGACCGCGGTTACGAATAGCGATAACCACGCCCTCGAATGCCTGCAGACGTTTTTTGGAACCTTCAACAACCCATACTTTCACTTCCACGGTGTCACCTGGACGGAAGGAAGGTACGTCCTGCTTCATCTGCTCTTGTTCAAGTTGCTTAATAATGTTGCTCATAATTTAATCTCTTATCCTGGGTAAACTGATATTCGGGAGCGTATTACGCCTTCCCATCATGTTCATGCTGCTGGTTCGCGTGCTCAGTTTTGAACTCGGCCAGCAACTTTGCTTGCTCTTCAGTCAGAGCCAGGTTTTCCAGAAGTTCAGGTCTTCTAAGCCAGGTTCGGCCCAGCGACTGCTTCAAACGCCAGCGACGTATCTCGGCATGGTTTCCAGACAGTAATACCGCCGGGACTTCCATCCCTTCTAACACTTCAGGACGAGTATAGTGTGGGCAGTCCAGCAACCCATCGGCAAAGGAATCTTCCGTTGCCGAAGCTTCATGGCCCAGTACACCCGGAATGAACCGGGCAACGGAGTCAATCAGCGTCATCGCTGGTAACTCACCACCGCTGAGAACGTAATCGCCGATAGACCATTCTTCGTCAATCTCGGTTTGAATTACGCGCTCATCTATCCCTTCGTAGCGACCACAGACCAGAATCAGCTTTTGATTCGTCGCCAGTTCGCTCACGCCCGCTTGATCAAGCTTGCGTCCCTGAGGTGACAGATAAATCACCTTTGCGCCTTCACCTGCCGCGGCTTTTGCTGTGTGAATGGCATCCCGCAAGGGTTGTACCATCATCAACATCCCCGGTCCGCCGCCGTAAGGACGATCGTCCACGGTACGGTGCCGGTCATGCGTGAAGTCACGAGGACTCCAGCTCTGGATGCTCAGCAGGCCATTCTTTACTGCCCGGCCAGTTACCCCGTAATCGGTAATCGCGCGGAACATTTCAGGAAACAGGCTAATTATGCCAATCCACATAGCGCCGTCTTTTACCGTTTATCCGGAGAATTTAAAAACCAGGATCCCAATCTACTTCAATGGTTTGAGTAGTGAGATCGACTTTCTTGATAACCTGTCCATCGAGGAACGGGACCAACCGCTCCTTGATGCCAAATGCATCTTTCAGGTTTGCCTTAATGACGAGAACGTCATTTGACCCGGTTTCCATCATATCGATGACTTTACCCAGGCTGTAGCCTTCAGTGGTGACCACCTGGCAACCCATAAGGTCTTTCCAGTAGTAGTCGCCCTCTTCCAGCTGTGGCAACTGCGACGAATCCACGACAATTTCACAATTAGTCAGCGCATTCGCGGCATCACGATCGTCAATGCCTTTCAGCTTGATGATGATGTCCTGATTGTGGTGACGCCAGCTTTCCAGCTCGACCTCTTCCCACTTACCGGCTTTCTGGATAAACCAGGGCTGGTAATCAAAAATGCTATCAGCGTCTTCAGTGGAGGAAAACACTCTGAGCCAACCACGGATACCGTAGCAAGAACCCATTTTTCCCAATACGATCGGTTCAACAGGTGCTTTATTGCTCATCATGACCACCGTGACAGATTAAGCTGCTTTGTTTGCTGCTTTGATCAGCGTAGCAACGCGATCGGAAACAGTAGCGCCCTGGCCAACCCAGTGAGCGATACGATCCAGATCCAGACGAGTTTCTTCTTCTGCGCCAGCGGCCAGTGGGTTGAAGAAACCAACGCGCTCGATGAAGCGACCGTTGCGTGCATTACGGCTGTCAGTGACAACAACCTGGTAGAACGGACGCTTTTTAGCGCCGTGACGAGCTAAACGAATAGTTACCATAACATCCTCTTGTGTGAATAAAACAACCGGGCCCCATCGAGGAACGGAGCCCGGGTGTCATATTAAAAGCCCGAAAATTTTACTCATTTTCGGGCAAAAAGCAATCTCAAAAGCGATTATCGCCCAGGAAAGCCGGGTGGCATCATGCCTTTCATCCCGCGCATCATCTTCGCCATGCCGCCTTTCTTCATTTTCTTCATCATGCGCTGCATGTCGTCGAACTGTTTCAGAAGGCGGTTAACGTCCTGCACCTGCATGCCGCAACCGGCTGCGATACGGCGTTTACGGGAACCTTTGATGATGTCCGGGTTAGCGCGTTCTTTCAACGTCATCGAGTTGATGATCGCCTCCATACGCACCAGCACTTTGTCATCCATCTGCGCTTTCACGTTGTCTGGGATCTGCCCCATGCCCGGCAGTTTGCCCATCAGGCTGGCCATGCCGCCCATATTTTTCATCTGGCGCAACTGCTCAAGGAAGTCGGTCAGATCGAAACCGTCGCCTTTTTTCAGCTTGCTGGCGAGTTTTTCCGCCTGCGCACGGTCAACCTTGCTCTCGATATCTTCAATCAGCGACAGCACGTCGCCCATGCCGAGGATACGGGAGGCAATACGATCCGGGTGGAACGGCTCCAGCGCTTCGGTTTTCTCGCCCACGCCGAGGAATTTAATCGGCTTACCGGTGATGTGGCGAATCGAGAGCGCCGCACCGCCGCGGGCGTCGCCGTCCACTTTGGTCAGCACCACGCCGGTTAACGGCAGCGCTTCGTTAAACGCTTTCGCGGTATTCGCCGCATCCTGACCGGTCATGGCGTCGACAACAAACAGGGTCTCTACCGGGTTGATAGAGGCATGCACCTGCTTGATCTCATCCATCATCGCTTCGTCAACGTGCAGACGACCGGCGGTATCCACCAGCAGCACGTCGTAGAATTTCAGCTTCGCCTCTTTCAGCGCGGCGTTAACGATGTCGACAGGCTTCTGGGCCACGTCTGACGGGAAGAAATCCACACCAACCTGCTCGGCCAGGGTTTCCAGCTGTTTGATCGCCGCCGGGCGATAGACGTCCGCAGAGACCACCAGCACTTTCTTCTTGTGCTTCTCACGCAGGAATTTACCCAGCTTACCGACGCTGGTCGTTTTACCCGCCCCCTGCAGGCCCGCCATCAGCACCACGGCCGGTGGCTGAGCCGCCAGGTTAAGCACCTGGTTCTCTTCGCCCATCGCCGAAACCAGTTCGTTACGAACTATTTTGACGAACTCCTGACCCGGGGTCAGGCTCTTGTTAACTTCATGACCAACCGCCTTCTCTTTAACGCGGTTGATAAAATCACGAACAACCGGCAACGCGACGTCTGCTTCCAGCAGCGCCATGCGCACTTCGCGCAGCGTTTCCTTGATGTTCTCTTCAGTAAGGCGTCCGCGGCCGCTGATGTTGCGCAGCGTGCGCGACAAACGATCGGTTAAATTATCAAACATTGTCTCTCGCCTGAGTAGAAACGTTGGGCCGCATTGAGCGACACATACACAGAATTTTGCCGGAGTATAACATGAAGGCGTCTTTGTTGTTATGCAACGGTTGGAGCAGGCGTCACGTAACGTTATACTGCTTCTCTTTCTTATTAAGACAACTGTCGATGCCTATATGCCTGTTTTCGCACTGATCGCCCTTGTTGCCTACTCTGTCAGCCTCGCGCTGATCGTTCCCGGACTGCTGCAAAAAAACAGCGGCTGGCGGCGCATGGCTATTCTTTCCGCGGTGATCGCACTGATAAGCCACGCGTTTGCGCTGGAATCACGTATCATCCCCGGCGACGGCAGCGTGCAAAACCTGAGCGTCCTCAACGTCGGCTCGCTGGTCAGTTTGATGATCTGTACGGTAATGACCATCGTGGCGTCTAAAAATCGCGGCTGGCTGCTGCTACCGATTGTCTATACCTTCGCGCTGATCAATCTGGCCTTAGCCACCTTTATGCCCAATGAATTCATTACGCATCTGGAAGCGACGCCGGGGATGCTGGTGCATATCGGCCTGTCGCTGTTTGCCTACGCGACGTTGATCATCGCGGCGCTTTACGCCATGCAGCTCGCCTGGATTGACTACCAGTTGAAAAACAAAAAGCTGGCGTTTAACCATGAAATGCCGCCGTTGATGGTCATTGAGCGTAAGATGTTCCACATCACCCAAGTCGGGGTGGTGCTGCTGACGCTCACGCTCTGCACAGGCCTGTTCTACATGAAGAATCTGTTCAGCGTGGAGAATATTGATAAAGCGGTGCTCTCCATCATCGCGTGGTTTGTCTATATTGTCCTGTTATGGGGCCATTATCATGAAGGCTGGCGCGGTCGCCGCGTGGTCTGGTTCAACGTCGCGGGGGCGGGCATTCTCACCCTTGCCTATTTTGGCAGCCGCTTCATACAGCAATTTGCTGGCTAAGAAACAAAGGAGTTCCCCCTGGAACACATCTCTACCACCACGCTGATCGTTATCCTGATCGTCATGGTGGTCATCTCCGCCTATTTCTCCGGCTCGGAAACCGGCATGATGACCCTAAACCGCTACCGGTTACGTCATCGTGCCAAACAGGGTAACCGTGCCGCACGTCGCGTTGAAAAACTGCTCCGCAAGCCGGATCAACTGATAAGCCTGGTGCTCATCGGTAACAACCTCGTCAATATTCTTGCCTCTGCTCTGGGCACCATCGTCGGTATGCGCCTGTACGGCAACGCCGGGGTCGCTATCGCCACCGGCGTGCTGACGTTTGTGGTACTGGTGTTTGCTGAAGTGCTGCCTAAGACCATCGCTGCGCTTTACCCGGAGAAAGTCGCCTACCCGAGCAGCTTCCTGCTGGCGCCGCTGCAAATCCTGATGATGCCGCTGGTCTGGTTGCTGAATATGGTGACGCGCGTACTGATGCGGATGGTGGGCATCAAAGCCGATGTCACCATCAGCAGCGCGCTCAGCAAAGAGGAACTGCGCACCATCGTGCACGAATCCCGCACGCAGATTTCCCGGCGCAATCAGGACATGCTCCTGTCGGTGCTGGATCTGGAAAAAGTGAGCGTGAACGACATCATGGTGCCGCGGAACGAAATCGTCGGCATTGATATCAATGACGACTGGAAAGCCATCGTCCGCCAACTGACGCACTCCCCGCACGGGCGCATCGTGCTCTATCGCGACTCGCTGGATGATGCCATCAGCATGCTGCGCGTGCGTGAAGCGTACCGCCTGATGACCGAGAAAAAAGAGTTCACCAAAGAGGTTATGCTGCGCGCCGCCGACGAAATTTACTATGTTCCGGAAGGAACACCGCTCAGCACGCAGCTGGTTAAATTCCAGCGCAACAAGAAAAAAGTCGGCCTGGTCGTCAATGAATACGGCGACATTCAGGGACTGGTGACGGTCGAAGATATTCTAGAAGAGATAGTCGGCGACTTTACTACGTCAATGTCGCCTTCTCTCGCGGAAGAGGTCACCCCGCAAAACGACGGTTCAGTGCTGATTGACGGGAGCGCGAACATTCGCGAACTCAATAAAGCCTTTAACTGGCATTTGCCGGAAGATGAAGCGCGTACGATTAACGGGATGATTCTGGAAGCGCTGGAGGAGATCCCGGCGGCAGGCACGCGGGTGCGCATTGAGCAGTACGATATTGATATCCTGGACGTGCAGGACAATATGATTAAGCAGGTGAAGGTTCTGCCCGTCACGCCGCTTCGGGAAAGTATTGCCGAATAAAATGTAGGCCGGGTAAGGCGAACGCCGCCACCCGGCACTACAGGTAGCAAATTACGCTTTCGCTTTCGCCACGGTCACCATCGCAGCGCGAATGGTACGGCCGTTCAGGGTATACCCTTTCTGCATCACGCCCAGCACTTTACCGGCTTCAATCTCTTCAGATTCGACCATCGCAATCGCCTGGTGGACGTTTGGATCCAGCGGAACGTTGGTATCGGCAATCACTTCTACGCCAAACTTACGCACCACGTCGAGCATGGATTTCAGCGTCAGTTCGATACCTTCGATCATCGCCGCATTGTCCGGGTTCGCTTTATCAGCCACTTCCAGGGCGCGATCGAGGCTATCAATCACCGGCAGCAGTTCGTTGACGAATTTCTCCAGCGCGAATTTATGCGCCTTCTCAACGTCCTGCTCGGTACGACGACGCAGGTTTTCCATTTCCGCCTTAATGCGCAGAACACTTTCGCGTTCGCGATTCTGTGCTTCTACCAGTTGGGCTTCCAGATTCGCAATTTTTTCATCGCGCGGGTCCACCTGCTCAGCAGATGCGTCTGGCTCTACTGCCTCAACTTCATCGTGCTGTTCCGTGATAATTTCTTCAGGGGCTTGCCCCTCAGGCGTTTTCTGTTCTTTACTACTCATGAATTTCTCCGCGTTTTTCTGCATTCATCTCGCTAACTTCGCTTATTATGGGGATCAGTTTCCTGGATTCAAGGGAACAAGAGAGATTGTCATCATTCATCAGGCACAAGGACCTCCAGAAAATGAATAATCATTTCAAGTGTATTGGGATCGTCGGGCATCCGCGTCACCCTACCGCATTGACGACACATGAAATGTTGTATCGCTGGTTGTGTAGCAAAGGCTATGAAGTGATGGTCGAGCAGCAGATTGCGCAGGAGCTGCAGCTCAAGAGCGTCAAAACCGGCACGCTGGCAGAGATTGGTCAACAGGCCGATCTCGCCGTGGTGGTGGGCGGTGACGGAAACATGCTCGGTGCCGCACGCACGCTGGCGCGCTATGATATCAAGGTTATCGGCATCAACCGAGGCAATCTCGGCTTTTTAACCGATCTCGATCCGGACAACGCGCAACAGCAACTGGCTGACGTGCTGGAAGGTCACTATATCAGCGAAAAGCGCTTCTTACTGGAAGCGCAGGTGTGCCAGCAGGACTGCCAGAAGCGCATCAGCACCGCGATTAACGAGGTCGTACTTCACCCCGGTAAAGTGGCGCATATGATTGAGTTCGAAGTCTATATCGATGAAATCTTTGCCTTCTCGCAGCGCTCTGACGGGCTGATTATCTCCACCCCAACCGGCTCAACCGCCTACTCACTTTCTGCGGGTGGCCCCATTCTGACGCCCTCGCTGGATGCCATTACCCTAGTGCCGATGTTCCCGCACACGCTCTCCGCCCGCCCGTTGGTCATCAACGGTGACAGCACGATACGTCTGCGCTTCTCGCACCGCCGTAACGACCTGGAGATCAGCTGCGATAGCCAGATTGCGCTGCCGATCCAGGAAGGTGAAGATGTCCTCATTCGCCGATGCGATTACCACCTGAACCTGATTCACCCGAAAGATTACAGCTATTTCAACACATTAAGCTCGAAGCTCGGCTGGTCAAAAAAATTGTTCTGATTTTACATCCAGGACTTTACTGTATAAAAAACCAGTTTATACTGTATGAAAACACAGTCATGGTTTTTCATACAGGAAAACAATTATGCTGGCACAACTGACCATCAGCAACTTTGCCATAGTTCGTGAGCTTGAGATCGATTTCCACAGCGGCATGACGGCGATCACCGGGGAAACCGGTGCGGGTAAATCCATTGCCATTGATGCCCTCGGCTTGTGCCTTGGCGGCCGCGCCGAGGGAGACATGGTGCGCAGGGGCGCAAACCGCGCCGACCTGTGCGCCCGCTTCTCCCTGAAAGACACGCCTGCCGCCCAGCGCTGGCTCGAACAGAACCAGCTTGAAGATGGGCGTGAGTGTTTACTTCGCCGCGTGATCAGCAGCGACGGCCGTTCCCGTGGTTTTATCAACGGCACGGCGGTCCCCCTCTCTCAGCTTCGCGAACTCGGCCAGCTGCTTATTCAGATCCACGGTCAGCACGCGCATCAGCAATTAGTCAAACCAGAACAGCAGAAAGCATTGCTTGATGGCTATGCGGGTGAGTACGCGCTTACTCAGCTTATGGCTGAACACTACCGTCTGTGGCATCAGAGCTGCCGGGAGCTGGCTCAGCATCAGCAGCAAAGCCAGGAGCGCGCCGCGCGTGTGGAGCTGCTGGCGTACCAGCTTAAGGAGCTGAACGAATTCAATCCGCAGGCGGGTGAGTTTGAGCAAATCGACGAGGAGTACAAGCGCCTCGCCAACAGTGGCCACCTGCTCTCAACCAGCCAGAATGCGCTCAATATGCTCGCTGATGGCGAAGACGCGAACCTGCAGAGCCAGCTCTATAGCGTTCGTCAGCTGATCACCGAGCTGGCAGGCATGGACAGCAAACTCTCTGGCGTACTGGATATGCTGGAAGAGGCCGCGATTCAAATCTCAGAAGCCAGTGACGAACTGCGCCACTACTGTGAGCGTCTGGATCTCGACCCGAACCGTCTGTTTGAACTGGAACAGCGCATCTCCCGTCAGATCGCCCTGGCGCGTAAGCACCATGTTACGCCGGAAGAGCTGCCGGGCTACTATCAGGCTCTGCTGGAAGAGCAGCAGCAGCTTGACGATCAGGCTGACTCGCAGGAAACCCTTTCTCTGGCGGTGAACCTGCATCATGAACAGGCGCTGGCCACAGCGCAAAAGCTGCATGAAATCCGTCAGCATTACGCTCAGGAACTCAGCCAGCACATCACCGACAGCATGCATACGCTGGCAATGCCGCACGGCGTATTCACCATTGATGTTCGCTTTGAAGAGCATCACCTGACGGCGGAAGGTGCGGATCGCATTGAGTTCCGTGTCACCACCAACCCGGGCCAACCGCTACAGGCAATCTCCAAAGTCGCCTCCGGCGGCGAGCTGTCGCGTATTGCGCTGGCGATTCAGGTTATTACCGCGCGTAAAATGGAAACCCCGGCGCTGATTTTCGATGAGGTGGATGTCGGGATCAGCGGTCCAACGGCGGCGGTTGTCGGCAAACTGCTGCGTCAGTTAGGCGAATCAACGCAGGTGATGTGCGTCACTCACCTGCCGCAGGTTGCGGGCTGTGGTCATCATCACTTTATTGTCAGCAAAGAAACCGATGGCGAAATGACGGAAACGCACATGATGCCGCTCGATAAACGTGCACGTCTGCAGGAGCTGGCACGCCTGCTCGGCGGCAGTGAAGTCACGCGTAATACGCTCGCGAACGCGAAAGAACTGCTGGCGGCATAAACTTTTTCGGGATCTCAGGGTCATAGAGAACAACAAAAACGCCGCCAGACCGGTTTCAAAGTGGGGCAAGGTCTATTATCATCGGCATATTACATATGAGCCGCGTTCTGCTCGGGCCCGAAAAGGAATCAAATCACTATGCGTTGTAAAATGCTGACCGCTGCCGCAGCGGTTCTTCTGATGTTGACCGCAGGCTGTTCCACTCTGGAGAAAGTGGTTTACCGTCCTGACATCAACCAGGGGAACTACCTTACCCCTAACGATGTGTCCAAAATCCGTGTGGGGATGACACAACAGCAGGTCGCTTATGCACTGGGAACCCCGATGATGTCCGATCCGTTCGGCACTAACACCTGGTTCTATGTATTCCGTCAGCAGCCAGGCCATGAAGATGTGACCCAGCAGACCCTGACGCTGACTTTCAGCAGCGCCGGTGTGTTGACCAACATAGACAACAAACCTGCCCTGACCAAATAATCAGGCGTCAGAAATGCAAAAAGGTGCTCAATGAGCACCTTTTTTGTATCTGAATTCTTACGCAGAGTCGTAGCCCCGGTAAGCGCAGCGCCACCGGGGGAGAAAGCACTACTTACTCGCCTTCTCGGCACGCTGGCGACGCAGCTCTTTCGGGTCGGCAATCAGCGGACGATAAATCTCCACCCGATCGCCCTCTTTCAGCACGTCACCCAGCTTCACCGGACGGCTGTAAATACCGACCTTATTTTTCGCCAGGTCGATATCACTGCGAAGCTCAAGGATGCCGGACGCGCGGATAGCCGCTTCTACGGTCGCGCCCTCATCCAGCATCACGCGCTGCAAATACTGTTTCTCTGGCAGCGCGTACACCACTTCCACAGCAATCTTATGCGACACTGTAAACCTCTTTGGCGCGGGTCGTGAACGCCTGAACCATATTCGAGGCCAGCTCTTTAAAGATGCGGCCAAACGCCAGCTCAATCAGCTTATTGGTAAATTCAAAGTCCAGATGGAACTCAATACGGCAGGCGTCCGCGCTCAGTGGGGTAAACTTCCAGCCCCCCATCAGCGTTTTAAACGGACCATCGACCAGATGCATCAAAATACTCTGATTGCTGGTCAGCGTATTGCGGGTGGTGAACGTCTTGCTGATCCCCGCTTTGGAGACATCCACCGCCGCGGTCATCTGCGTCGGGCCAGACTCCAGAACGCGGCTTCCGGTACACCCCGGAATAAATTCTGGATAAGACTGAACATCGTTCACTAACTGATACATCTGTTCCGCGCTGTAAGGCACAAGCGCAGTACGGCTAATCTGAGGCATAGCATTTTCCATGGTCACACAACGGACAAATAATAACATTTATCACCTGTTAAAAAAACGCTAAGCCTCATCTCGTGCTAAGATAGCGCGTTAGACCTCACAGGACGCAATGAGGTGACTTTTTGAAATCAGATTACCGACGGCTTTACGACACTTATGACGAAGAAAAAAGCACATAAACCAGGCTCGGCGACCATTGCGCTCAACAAGCGTGCGCGCCACGAGTATTTCATTGAAGAAGAATTCGAAGCTGGCCTTGCGTTACAGGGCTGGGAAGTAAAATCGCTGCGCGCCGGGAAAGCCAATATCGGCGACAGCTACGTGATCCTGAAAGATGGCGAAGCTTTCTTGTTCGGCGCGAACTTTACGCCGCTGACCGTCGCCTCGTCACACTACGTGTGTGACCCAACGCGCACCCGTAAGCTGCTGCTAAATAAGCGTGAGCTGGAATCTCTCTACGGACGCATCAACCGCGAAGGTTTCACCGTGGTCGCCCTGTCGCTGTACTGGAAAAACGCCTGGTGCAAGGTGAAGGTTGGCGTGGCGAAGGGTAAAAAGCAGCACGACAAACGTACTGACCTGAAAGAGCGCGAGTGGCAGCTTGATAAAGCGCGCATTATGAAAAACGCAGGACGTTGATTCTGCACACTTATTGTACTATTCAATAAGTTAGCGTTCCGGGCTGGTATCCAGGAAGTGAAATCTGGTATACTCAGTTCAACACTATTGGGGCTGATTCTGGATTCGACGGGATTTGCGAAACCCAAGGTGCATGCCGAGGGGCGGTTTGCCTCGTTAAAAGCCGCAAAAAAATAGTCGCAAACGACGAAAACTACGCTTTAGCAGCTTAATAACCTGCTCTGAGCCCTCTCTCCCTAGCTTCCGCTCTTAAGACGGGGATCAAAGAGAGGTCAAACCCAAAAGAGATCGCGTGGAAGCCCTGCCTGGGGTTGAAGCGTTAAAACTAATCAGGCTAGTTCGTTAGTGGCGTGTCTGTCCGCAGCTGGCGTGCGAATGTAAAGACAAACTAAGCATGTAGTACCGAGGATGTAGAAATTTCGGACGCGGGTTCAACTCCCGCCAGCTCCACCAAAATTCTCCATCGGTGATTACCAGAGTCATCCGATGAAGTCCTGAAAGCCCGCACGGCGCAAGCCCTGCGGGCTTTTTTGTGCCCTCAATTTGTCCCGCTAAGTCTGATGCCAACTAATTAAATCCGAACCTTTTAGGCACCTTGTTAGGCACCTCATAAAGCTTTATTGTTTTTGAGGTGCCTAAAACTATGGAAACCCGGCAATGGCAAGACAAACCAAACCTCTATCCGTTAAAGAAATCGAATCAGCCAAACCCAAAGAAGCGGACTACGTTCTCTATGATGGTGATGGCCTTGAGCTACTCATCAAATCCAGCGGGAGTAAAATCTGGCAGTTTCGCTATATTCGCCCTGTCACCAAGAAGCGCGCGAAGAAGAGCATCGGCCCCTACCCATCAATTACCCTTTCCGATGCCAGAAACTACCGGGCAGAGTCTCGCTCACTCCTCGCGAAACAAATCGATCCACAGGAGCATCGGCAAGAACAACTTCGCAGTTCGCTGGAAGCCAAAACCAATACTTTCCAGCTCGTGGCTGAACGTTGGTGGAATGTGAAGAAGGCCAGTGTGACCGAGGACTACGCAGAAGATATCTGGCGCTCTCTTGAAAGAGATGTTTTTCCTGCAATTGGCGACGTCAGCGTTACAGATATTAAAGCTCATACACTAGTTCAGGCCGTCCAACCGGTTCAGGCCAGAGGAGCATTGGAAACCGTTCGTCGCCTGTGCCAACGCATTAATGAGGTCATGATCTATGCCCAAAACACAGGGCTAATTGATGCTGTTCCCAGCGTTAATATCGGTAAAGCATTCGAGAAACCGCAGAAGAAAAATATGCCCAGCATTCGACCGGATCAGCTACCACAACTGATGCAGACAATGCGAACAGCCAGCATTAGCCTTTCCACACGCTGCCTGTTCATGTGGCAACTTCTTACTATTACCCGCCCTGCCGAAGCGGCTGAAGCTCTCTGGGAAGAGGTTGACATAGAAGCACGAGAATGGAAGATTCCTGCAGCACGCATGAAAATGAACCGCGACCATACTGTTCCATTGTCAGATGGAGCAATTGCGATACTGGAGATGATGAAGCCGTTAAGTGGAAATCGAGAATTTATCTTTCCCAGTCGCATTAAGCCTACCCAGCCGATGAACAGCCAGACAGTGAATGCTGCACTCAAGCGTGCTGGCTTAGGAGGCGTACTCGTATCACACGGTTTACGTTCTATCGCTAGTACGGCACTCAATGAGGAAGGATTTCTGCCTGATGTCATTGAAGCAGCACTGGCTCATGTAGACAAAAATGAGGTACGTCGCGCTTATAACCGCAGTGATTACCTTGAGCAACGGCGACCGATGATGCAATGGTGGGCTGATTTTGTTATGGCTGCTGATCGCGGAAGTATGATTGAGGGAGGTATGAGGGAAGAGCGTTTAGCGGGATGACGGATAATTAATGACAGTTGCGACTTTAGTAGTGGGCCAGATGAGAATTTATATTTCAAGCGAAAGCTAATAGTTTTAGAAATCAAGCTAATTAGCATAATATCTCTTAATTGAAGGGATATGGAGCCGCAGAAATAAATGAAGACACGGCAGTATGCGCAAAAATCAATCTTCGATCTGGAAGCAATCTTCGAGCAGTCCAGCAACAATGTTAGCGAACTTGAACAGTTGTTGAGCGAGCTAACCTTTCGCAACACTGCCAGGGCGCGGATGCTGACGGCTAAAATCGAGCAATCTCTATTTGCACTTAGCGGCCACAGCGTGGTCGCCATGTCGGCTCCCAGCCCATCAACACGCCATCCCGATTCGGTGTCCATTCAATCTTCTCGAGTTGTGCCCCACAATTCGCCTGCTGCGGAAGAGCAACTGCAACTGAAGGCCATCCCAGACTCTGCCATACGAGAGCAATTCGACAAAGACCAAATCGACCTTGGTCCGATCCCGTCTTTTTCTCCATCAGGTAAGGCGAATGATGCGCGAGCAATACTGGCAGCATGGACAGCCCTCGAAGCACTGTCGCCTCAAGGTTATAAACGCCCAGAGGATATGGTAACCGGCGACCGCTCTAGGGTTGCTCTATTGGAGCGAGGTGTTCCATGGGGACCAAATGCCCGCAGCAAGCCCAGTTATAAGCTTTATTTCGAGGTCGTCCTCGGCTCCATCGCTCTCGACAAGGCGACGGACGAGCTGGTCAAGGTTTTTGGCGAGGATGAGGAGCGTTCACGCCCGGACGGTAAGAAAGCGGCCATCGGCTCGATCCTGATCGACAAAGAAGGCTATGTGCTTGAGGACAAAGGCGTTGCCGTGTCCAGTTTTGCCTGGGCACTCAAGCCGGCTCTCGATCTGAAGCTTGGGAGTTTAGGGAATTGGCCGAATGTTGAGACGCGCATTATCGAGCATCTGGATCGAATGGTTCGCCACCACAACAAAGATGGAGAACCCATACCGATCGATCTGAATGTTGTTCATAAAGCTTATAAATGGCTTGTATCGCAGTTCAGTGTACCCGAGCATTTGGTTGAGCCACCCACATTCGCGATTAAGGTGTTTCATCATTTCAAGGCTAAGGCGCCGCCTGAACCTTCGTTACTGAATTCCTTCTATCTTGAAGATCTCGGTGAAGCAACCAAATTGCTCGAGACGGGCAAAGCCGGAACCGGTTTGCGCCGCTACATGGGAATTGGCAGACCTGACCAGAAAATCGACGTGCTATCGCCCATTTCCGCAGTTGAGCCGTTCGTCGCACCGTCGCTCATGCCGCAGGCTCGTTGGCCTTCGAAAGGCGGCCATCCACTGGTGTTGCTTCAACAGGCTGCCGTGAATGCGGCGCGTGCTGAGCTGAACGATGCTCCAGGTATCATCGGCGTCAATGGGCCTCCGGGAACCGGAAAGACCACTCTTCTCCGGGATATCGTCGTTGGATGCATTCTCGATCGGGCCACGGCGATGTCCGGCTTCAACAAACCGCAGGATGCCTTTTCCACAACAGGCGAGAAGCTGGCATTCGGTTCCAATGCATTCCTGCACTTCTACAAGTTACATGCATCCTTGAGAGGCCATGAGATCGTCGTAGCCTCCTCCAATAACAAAGCGGTCGAAAACGTCAGTAAAGAGCTTCCTCTCAAGGAAGCCAATGGTCGCCATTAACAGATCGCCTACTTCCGGTCCATCAGCGACCTGATTGCGAATCCCAAACGCGCCGGCTATTTCGAAGCCGAGGCCGAGGGGGACATCCCCTCCGACACTGTCGAAACCTGGGGGCTGATCGCCGCAGCTCTCGGCAAGAGCAGCAACCGAGGCGCGTTTCAGCAAGGTTTCTGGTGGAATGAAGACGGTGGTTTCCTTACCTACCTGAAAGCAGCTCGCGGCATAGATGTCATGCGTGAGATCAAGGACGAGCGAACTGGCGAAACCATCGATCGCGTGATGCCCAGCGTGGTTGTCAATGAGCGGCCCAGCACCAACGAAGCGGATGCTGCTGCGGCCTGGCTGAAAGCGCGAACCGCCTTTCTTAAACTTAAGGAGACGGTAGACGCCGAAATCGCCAGCATCGAAGAGATGCGACGGGATATCCAGGCGCTCAAGGGAGCGATCACCGAACTTCAAAGGGCTGAACAGCGTCGACCGAGTCTGAATGAAGCCGTCGAAGAGGCACACAAGACTGCTGAATCCTGCCAACGAGAGCATGAGAAGGCAAAATCGCAGATCGAGCAGGGCAAGATCATGCTCGAAAGCCATCTCGCTTGCCGTCCAGGTTTCTTCTCCCGTTTGTTTGCGACTGCGGCCTGGAAGTCGTGGAGATCGACACTGCAGAAGCTCTCGGCGACCTTGCAGCAATCAGTCATACGGGCGCAGGGGACGGACGGTGCCCTAGAGCTTGCAAGGGCTGAGTGGAGCAATACTGAGTCCCAGTTACAGCAACTCGACCAGGAAATTTCCAGCAAAAGTCAGGCTGTCTCGAAATTGAAGGCAACCGAGGCACAGGCACGAAACCGTATGGGAGACAGGGTCGTTGATGAGAGGTTCTTCGAGCGCGAGCACGAGGCTATCCACCTCACTGCGCCATGGCTTCCCGATGAGGTTCATCGCCTGCGAGAGGATCTTTTCGCCGCTGCCCTGACTGTGCATAAAACGTTCATCGATGCTTCGGCCAGCCGCTTGCAACACAATCTTGGGTTATTGATGTCAGGCATGGTAGCTGGTGCCTTCCAGTCTTCCGCTCACCGTGAACTTCTCCCCGACCTTTGGTCAAGCCTTTTCGTGGTTGTGCCGACCGTGTCCACGACATTCGCCTCTGTTCGGACAATGTTCGGGGATCTGCCACCAGAGAGCATTGGTTGGCTTCTGGTAGATGAAGCGGGCCAAGCCGTTCCTCAGGCAGCAGTTGGAGCTATCATGCGGGCAAAGCGCTCCATTGTGGTAGGTGACCCGTTGCAAATCCCACCTGTAGTTTCACTTCCTGAAAAGCTGAACGCCGAAATCTGCAAGTTCTTTGACATTGACCAAGTCGAATGGTCTGCCCCCGCAGCATCTACGCAGACCCTTGCTGATCAGGCATCGCGCTTCAAATCCACCTTCGTCATGGACGTAGGTGATCGAGAAGTCGGGCTGCCATTGCTCGTTCACAGGCGTTGCCAGAACCCAATGTTTGATGTTTCTAACTCCATCGCCTATGCCGGGCAGATGGTCCATGCTGTCGGGCCTAAAAAACCCGGATCTATCGGCTCGGCTTTGGGGAGATCTCACTGGGTGGATATCAATGGCGATGCTGAGACGAAGTGGTGTCCCGACGAGGGCGAAGCGGTTGTGCGAATGCTCAAAGAGCTGGCAGCATCGGGCATTACAAATCCGGACGTATTTATCATCACACCATTCAAGATCGTAGAGCAGAACATGCGTCGGCGTCTCGGCAGTGAAACTGATCTGCTGCGAACGTTCGGCGTAAAGCTGGATGAATGGTGCCGTGATCGTGTAGGCACAATCCACACGTTCCAGGGCCGAGAGGCGGACACGGTAATCCTGTTGCTGGGTGCGCCGAAAGCGAGTCAGCAAAGGGCGCGTCAGTGGGCGGCAAGCCCACCAAACATAATCAATGTAGCTGTCTCACGCGCCAAGCAAAACCTGTATGTGGTCGGCTCGGCTGCTGCATGGGCAGGGGCGGGAACTAGCCTTCAGGTCCTGCATCGGCAATTAGCGAAATCAGCCTAACAATCTCCGAGGTGGCCCTCATTATTGAGGGCTCATCGCGACTCATTTTTGGCTAACTTCAGTAATGGGCTGGCCGCTATGTGTTAAAAGCTGACATTGCTCACATAATAGTCAAGCAGTCACTTTACACCGCCCATCCAAGCTTGATAATTCTTACCGCTCCCCTTATATCCACACTGAGGAATAACCTCTGACATGGCTAAGGAGTATGATTATGGGGCTTAAACCTGGTCCAAAACCAATTGCAAAATCAACAGGAAAACCCGATCAACGCAGACGTGATAATAAGGATACACCCGGCAATACCCCAGGACTGAAACCAAGCAAATCAACTGGGAAGTAATCGTTCAAGGGTATGGAGAATTCATCTATACCCTTATCTCATCAAATCAGTCTGCTTTAACCCGTTTAGTGCCAGGAGCGGACATTGCTGACATAACTAATGTCTCATCCTAAAGGGCAGCTAAATACCACTGTATTGTTAAATTGCACTTCAGATTTTGTAACCGACCGCCTTAATGATAACATACTGTATAGGTTAACAAATTTGGCAGGAGTCAAATGTGGAATGGGAAGAATTTAAGCGTTCTCTATCAAATAGGGATCTGAATGGCTTGGACTCCGAGTTCACATTATCGACCAAGAAATTAGTGTCTATGTTTAACGCTGATGGCGCTCATCTCAATAAATGGTGGGTTATGACGCCAGTTGAGTGGATGTGTCCATGCTGCAAAAGAAAAAAATCAGAAATCGTGAGGTTGAATAAAAATAATTTTTTAACATGCCAACTGCATGAGCATCATGACCATATGAAGGAAGTCGTAAAATCGCTTTTCGAAGACATTTCAATAAGGAAAAATAATATCGTTGCAGATGAGCACTCTGAAAAATTCGCAATAAAAATAGCTTTTGCATTATCAGCTTATGACAATACAGTTATATGCTTTGATTGCAATAAAGCTGATGCGGATGCTAAGCGGTTGGTTCAGTGCCATAAATTCTTTTCTTTTTCTCCAAAAGAAATCTCCGAATTTATTTGCGTCACCCCAAATAGTGAACATCGAATTGATATTGAAATAGCTCGGAAAGTTTGGGCGAGATTAGAGTCAGTATTCAAGATACGCATGAATCTGGCTGAGCAATTTGCGACAATAGCGGCTGATAAACAAGACTGGTATCAACCTTCAAGCAGAACAGCGAAACAAACTGAGCGTATTGCCACTCATTTTTTTGGTATGAATGGCTTGTTTGACTTTGATAAGGTTGAACCGGAAAAATTGCTATATACCAGTGAACCATTTAAAGGAAAAGTCAATTCCTGGAGAAACAAAAAAAATCCTGTTGCTAAAAGGTCTCCTTTACAAAATGAAATTTCCCACCTTTCATCTACTAGAGGTAAGTACTGGAATAGATATGATGAGCAATGGTCTTGCCCATGTTGTAAACGAAGTAAATATTTCTGTGTCAGAGCATCTAAAAAGAACCCATGGATACTGGAAATAAAGAAAGTCCCATTATTTCAATCGAAAACTGGTGGCAATTACAATGATATAGCAATGTGTGCTGATTGCGTTGATTCTGCGATAAATTTAGGGCGCGAAATTATTAAAATCTCTAACTTACACACGTCGTTTCCTAGTTCTGTTGTTACGTTAGAGGAACTTTCTCAGTTTATAATTCCTCGACCACACTCAATGCATGCATTTCACAATCACTTAATTGATAAAATGCTACCATCAATTATTGAAAGATACAAAACCTCCTTAAACGGAAAAAACAGGTAAGCCAGATTGATAGTAACTTAATTACATTACTTTATTATACTCAACCCCATTTTATATTCACCAGGTGATATGCTATGGGGTAAATATATTTAGCGGATGCTGATTGTAAAACACCATTATTAAATAAAGGCTCTGTCATCATCGATATGTGGTCATGAAAACCCGCTTAAACGCATTTTAAATAATTATTAGAAATTGATCTTTATTAATGATTGAAATTTTCCCCATTACACCATATGAAATATTGAAAGTATATTCATTGCTTCACTATAAATGGCGTAACATAACTAAAATACTCAGATTGAGCAGTTCGTCTAATATCCCAGCGTTTCGCATCAGCAGGACGTTCCCGTTGATCTGCATGAGTTAAAATCAAACAGTTTTTTGCACGCGAGACCCCCACGAAGAAGGCGCAGCGATTTTCATCTTCGTTGCCAAAAAATATTTCATTTTCAACCGCCATGATTATGACAGAGTCGAACTCCAGTCCTTTGCTTTTATGAATAGTGAGAATCCTTACGGCTTGATCATCAGCAAATCTCCCTAATGCGCAAGGTAAATCTGATTCAATTTTAATCAAATCTTCAATTCGTGCTTTAGTATCACGAACGACCTCCAGTAAGCGTTCGCGTGATTCATAATCGGGTGATAGCGCGACAAGTGTTTCAGAGCCTACATGTTTTAAAAAATCTCTGACGAATCGCCACCTTCCAGAATGAGGTGAGTCAGTTTTTCTGGCATCGGACACTTCTTTGCGTTGCTTTTTTATCAACTGATCAAGGTCTTTTCGTACGCTTGACTGGACCTCTTCATCTGCAAAAGGTATGAGCTGATTCATCAATCGAATCCAAGACTTAGGCTCTCGCTGTCCGTACAGACAAGACAAATAATCTACGATCAAACGAGCGGCTGGTTCGACCGTTATATCTTGCATATGCTGCTCATTACGGTATGGAATTTTACGCGCTGCTAACTCTGCCATAAGGTGACCTGCATATAGATCCAACTGTTTAGAAACTAAGACTGCAATTTCTGCAGGAGGTAACTGTTTTGTATTTATCCATCCATTTATCAAATCAGCCAAATAAATGGCTTCTTTCTGACCATCCTCAAAACGCCATGCATAAACCTCACCTCCCTTGCCATCCAATTGTTCATCTGCCATGACAGAAGAAGGATCTAGTTTGCTAATTATTTTGTTCTGAACCTGCAGTAAAAGTGGTTTAGAGCGGAAATTGCGATACATGTTTAGTGATACAGCATTAAAATCATTAGCAAAGGACTGGAAAACACCATCCAATGCACCAGCCCAAGCCATAATTTTTTGCTTGGTGTCACCTACAGCGGTGAGGCGAAGACTAGTCCCCAGGAAAGCAAGCTTAACCAAATCATATTGCAAATTAGTGCAATCTTGGAACTCATCCAGAAAAATATCGCTGTAAGTTTGCCGAATTGCATTACGGGCAATTTTTGAACTTTGTAATATTTTGATTGCCAACGGAACTAGGTCACCGAATTCTATTTGAGTCCGAGAAGGGCCATTTTTCTTGTCAACTATGGCATAGCCTGCATCTAGAGCATCCCTACCTGTAAGTATCGGTCTGAAACGATCAATGATACGCTTGGCAAATGCATGGAAGGTATAGCTATCAAAACGCGAAGCTAGAGCAGAACCACACCGCCGTTCGACGCGCTCTTTCAAATTTCTGCTAGCATCAACCTTGAAGGAAATCGCCAGAATTCGTTTTGGGTACCGACATGTTCCAGTACGCAAAAGGAAATCCGCTCGTTGTGCAAGCATTTCGGTTTTACCAGCCCCTGGCCCTGCAGTGAGCGCAAGGCAACGATCACTCTCCTTTGCTGCACGTAATGCATTTGGTTCAAGTGTCAGCCCATCAGCGGGTTGCCATTCTTCAACGGCAATCATTCTGGTAACTCTGCCAATTTGGCAATAACTGCATCAGCAAGTCTGATTAGTGACTCAGGCATTTTTGCAAGTAACTCGTCATCATTTAACTTGGCCAACGCATCTATATGTGCAGCTGGTTTACTGCCAAGTTTGAAACTTTGATGATAAGTGACAAATAACTTTTTTTCTTCTTCGTTATATTGGGTCGAATCGAAATAGCTTTTACCAAGCACCGCTTTAATAATTGACTCATCTGGCTCTTCTTCAGCAACACCATACGCTTCGGGATACGCCAAAAGCATAGAAAAATCCAAATCCATTGGAGAGGAAAAAAATATCGATCTATTCTCGAGTTCAACAAAAATGTCATGAGTACCACCATTAAAAAAATGGTGGGTTCGCACAGGCGACGTATTGTCATTCCATTTTGGAATTGGCCAGTCAGCAGGAAGTTCTTTGCTTGGCTCAAACACAGCAAACTGAGCATTGACATATTTAATCCGTCCCCAGCCTGCTGCATAGCGGGCTACATCCAGATCAAGAAGCGTCAAATACGGAATTTCCAACGCTGAAAGTAAACGCCAAAAATGATTGACATGCCGCCCCCCTAGAGGTGCTATCGTGACTGCAGACTCATCAACTGGCGCGCCTTTAGCCTGAAACAAACGTGGCAATACAATCTCTTCACTATCGCCTTCGCCGAGCACTACCAAGCGTGAAAAATAGATCTCTGGAAATGCCTGGACGGCTTCCCGGACAAATTTGTGTGCATCATCAGTTTTCTCTGGCAATTTGATACAGGTTACCCGTGTATTTCGAGTCTGAGTTAACCGAAGATATCGTATTAGCTCAGGAGCAACACGACGCAACATTGTGGGAGCATGTGTAGCAATGAGAGCTTGTGCATCCGCACTTTTCGTCATGATATTCAGGGCATTGACGATGCGTCCTAAGTAATGTGGAGAAAGACTATTTTCTGGCTCCTCCAAGGCGACCAACGTAAACACCGGTGGGCGTAGCTTATCGGGATCAAAGGATATATCTTCCTCCGCTAGCACAGCTCTGCCAATAGCTTGAGACGATAATACTAAAGAAAGGTAAAGCATTGACTTTTGGCCATCACTCAACCGCGAGAAATCAACAAGTGAATCATCGTGCCCTGGTGTAAAGGAAACGGATAAATGCCGCAGCAGTGCTTCAATCTCAGAAGCAACAAATGTGATTTTAGGATCAGCGAAAAATTTTCCCTTGTGAAGGGTGGTCCAGGTTGTTTTTAATGTTTCACTAAATGCATTTACTGAAGGGTTTGCAGCAAGGCTGTTGCTTATTTGATCGGTCAATTGTTTAATTGTATCGCGCTCAGCATCCCAACGTACCGCACGAAGCAAACGGCCGAGTAAAGCATTCGTGCCGTAAGTAATATGGTCAGCAGGATCACGTCTGGCAGGCAGATAGTGGACTTGAATATGATTACGCTCAGACCGGGGAACCTGTGCGGTATTAAGAGGCGAGCCATCAGCATTGATATCAAGAACATACATTAAGGTTTCATCAATATCTCCATCAAGTCCTATCGTAGCCGTGAGGCGAAAACGCACTCGTGGGATACCTTCTGGCTCGTCCAATCGCATATGGCCAAAATGAGGTGCTATGGTGCTATTATCCTCATCACCTGCAAGTTCGGGAAATAAAAAATCGGCTTCTATCCACAACTGGCGCTCCGAAGGAACCTCTACCTCATCAAAAGGGACATGGAAATCTGAACGTTGGAGGCGTCGCAATGTAGGGTCAAACGCAAAGAGTCGGCATAAAGCCTGTAGTGCAGCGGTTTTACCTGAACCATTAGGACCAATTAAATAAGTAATATCTTCTAAGCCCAGTTCAGTTGGTTCAAGACCAAAAGACTGAAAACCTGATAACCGAATTGTTTCCAGCTTCATTCTACCCCTACCTTCAGCTCCTGCTATCGACTAAATTAGCCATCGAGCCTAGTTGTTGTCAAAATTGAGATACCCTCTATTTAATTATCTCATGTGGAAAATATAATTAATTGATCTTATTCACAAATATCCTGCACATGGCTGTTTGTTTACTAAACGTGTGAGAGTCCGTTCCTCGCTCAAAGCAGACCTTATGACCTCGATTTCTGGCAGATCCGAGCCAAGAGCAAAAATTAATATCATCAATCGGCCTCAAGCTTAAGGGGAACATCTCCCCCTTTTTATGTAACCAGTTTACTGAAGATGTTCTTTCAGCCAGGTACACGCGCCTTCAATGTCATACGCTTTTTCCCCAAATCCTTTCGCAAGCAGAAACTCTGGTAAATATTCATCATATTTATCTAAGTACTTTTCTGGAACATTTACAGCAAGATCAAACGCTGAGGGCAAGCCTGACTGCAGCAGGTCTTTAAGGGCCTGTTGAACAGAAGTGATACTTGAGCCGTCAATTTCTATAACTCCAGCCAATGAATTAGCTTTAAAGCCACAACGTATGAGCAAGGCTGTAATCGTATTGACAACCTTATCTCCCATCCATGGGAGGATGTAACAGTATTGGCCGCTCGTAAGAAAATACTCATTTTGCAGGTTATAACTCTGGAAGTTACGGCTGCCTTCCGCAAATAGGCTTCTGGCGGCAGAATCGGCATAATCTACTCTCTTGCTACCTATTGCTATGCGGTAATCACCTTCCCTATAGATAGCGAGCATTTCCTGACGAACGGCATCATGAACAGACATTCCCCCCCCACTAAATTGTGGTGGCTGACCGCCTTTGGTCGCCTCTACATAGATAACTTTTTTCTCTGTCTCGATCTCTGTCACTCTCCAGCGCCGCCCACCGAAGATGATGTGTTGATCTGGTAGCAGTGGGGAGTCCACAGGCACTGTTCCAAGGGTTCTGTTTCCGGTGACAATGCGGAACTCTTCTGGTGTGTTGAACACGGCATAAAACGTGTAATGGTTAGTCAGTTTCTCCCCCTCTGCCCCAACAACCATTTCTCCACTAGCGAGTTGAGTGAGCAGGCCACATGCCCCCATATGTTTAAGCAGGCTTTTGAAATCGCCTATATCCACATTACGGAACGGGCCTGTTTGACATAGCTGCGACCAGAGTTGATCGGCACGAACTCCGCCCCATTGCGCGGTAATTGCAAGAATCTGGTGTAGCAGCGTGGAGTAATGCATCTGCTGGGAATCGGCAGGCTCAAACCATTGTTTAGAGATCATCAATCTGATCATTGCCATCGACTGGACCAAATGCAGCCGTAGGTGGTCAACGATACTGCTAGTCACAGTGAGCTCATTTTCTGTAATTAGCATTCTTAGAACTGATGGGGAGTCGCGTCGCCCAGAACGTCCCATACGCTGACGCAGACTGGAAACAGTATGCGGAGGCGTAACTTGGATAACCGACTTAACCTTACCGATATCAATTCCCAACTCAAGCGTCATTGTACAAACAGCTGTTGTGGGCAAATTTCCTTTCTGAAGACGAGTTTCAAGCGCTTCCCGCAATTCCTTGGCAAGGGAACCATGGTGGGGAAAGAATTCATTGGGAACAATATGTTCCTCACACATGTCGCTCAGCGTGGCAGCAATGCTTTCAGTCCGCTTTCGACTGTTTGCAAAGACCAAATGAGAATCGCCACGGCAAAGTCTAAAAATGTCAGCGCAAACGTCATGTTCAGCTGAACTCTGAAGTTCTTCTTCTTTTTGGAGCACTCGCTCCAGATAACCTTTGACCTGTACCTGAAGAGTGGCCTCGCTCTTACTATCTGTAACAGTTACGCAGGGTAGTCGTTTGTCCGGGCGCAAAAGTTCGGGTACTTTCTCCAGTTCCCCAAGCGTGGCACTCAACGCAACGCGGGGAATTGGATTTACCTGGCGTCCTAGCACATGGTCAATTCTATTGAGCAGAGAAAGCAGCTGTACACCACGCTCTGAGCCAATGAAAGCATGAAACTCATCAATAACGATGTATGCGACTGACGAAAACGCCTGTTTGAGCCAGCCCATTGAATTTATGAGCAAAGACTCAAGTGACTCAGGTGTAATCAGTAAAATGCCAGCAGGGTTTGTCCGAGCCTTCTTCTTTTTGCTTTGTGGTACATCCCCGTGCCAAGGAGTCACTGGCATTTCCAATGCATCTCCAAGGCTCTCAAGACGACGGTACTGATCGTTAATCAATGCCTTCAACGGACTGATATAGACGATGCCAAATCCATTAGTGAGATCTGCAACTGCCGAACAGGCAGGAAGAAAGAAAGCCTCTGTTTTACCGGCTGCTGTGCCTGCACTGATTAGCACGTCTCGATCACGGGCTAAAATTGCCGGGATAGAACTCTCCTGCAAGGGCCTTAATGTAGACCACCCCTGCTTGTAAACCCACTTACGGACGCGGGGATCGAGACTATCATAGGCACTGCTCATAATTTGAAGTTCGCCAGTCCGTCGTCGTCATCGCTTTCCTCTATAATGACGTCATCCATTTCGCTGGGCCTGTCCTCTTCAATCGCCACACCCTCGATTAGTGTTTGCCAGTTCATCGTTCTGTTTTGTTCCAGCACGGCCAGCATGTCCAAGAAACCTTTTATGGTATTACGGGGGGTACGGAAGTAAGCGTCTCCAATGGTTTTACTACAGTGATGCAGAAATCCAGTCAGTGCCTCATCTGGAACCAGATAATTCTCTGGATCTCCGCCTGCATAAACATGACGAAGATTTCTCAGTAAAATATACAGTTCCTCAGGGGTGAGGCTGGCAAGATGCAAAGTGGGAGACGAGTAGTCAATCACTCCTGCTTTTTGCGCGAACCGATTTTCCGCCAGACGTGATTGGAGCGCCTCATAGCTGTAAAGACCTTTGCGCGGATCGAAAAGGAACTCTGGCGTCCCCCCGAGGATAAAACCAATATTCTCGGCTGAGCCTTGCAGGCAGTCATTCAGGATCCGCAAAATCTGTTCGTAGTTCGCTGTTCTTGCTTGCGTATTATTCAGTTTAAAGAGGTTCACCATTTCGTCGAGGCTGACCAAAAGACCGGCATAGCCTGCCTGGCGGACAAAAAGGCTCATCAGCTTCAAAGAGTCATAGAATGAAGCGTCTGAGATAATAGTCCGAACGTCGAGATCGTTACGGGCATCAGTTTTAGTGGTGTACTCTCCCCGCAACCAGCGAATAGCATTGGATTTTAGTGTTTCGTTATCCTGCTCATGCCCGCGCCAGAATGAATCAATGACCTTCGCAAAGTCATATCCGCCGACCATATCTGATAGTGCTGCCAGGCGTTTATGAATAACTGATGAAACCTCGGAGCCGTCCTTGTCAGCTTCCTTCCTTGCCTCCGTAACGAATCTTTCAACAACGCTAAGTAACGCATTACCATCCAGCTTGTTTCTGGTGGACATGTTTTTCATAAGCTCAGAATAGAGATTACGAGCCTGACCTCCCGATGAGTGAATGCGTCTGTCAGGAGAAAGGTCTGCACTGATTGACACCAGCTTCTTCTCTAGCGCAATAGAGCGCACAACACTCAGAAAGAACGTTTTACCAGAACCATATTCACCGATGATAAGTCTGAAGCTTGCACCACCGTCAGCAATCCTCTCAATATCCTGGTGGAGAGCGGTGATCTCATTCACGCGGCCAACCTGGATATGCTGAATGCCTATCCTTGGCGTTACACCTGACTTAAGTGACTGAATAATAGCGTCGCGTTCTTTCACTCTTATACGTGTTACAGACATTCACTATCCCTCTAATTCTTTGGCAATTTCCAGGTCAACCCAGATATCATCATCGGCATCGTCCAGTACCGGAGCATCAACCACCGCATAGGACCAGTCATTAATCACCTCAAGCGCACCGCCGAGCATCAAATTCAAATTTCCACACAATTCTGTCGCCTCTTTCCGGGACCACTGTTCTTTCTCCAGCAAACTGCGATAAAGCTGGCTATGTGCGGAGTCTAGCCCCCCCGCCTCCGTTAATGAGGCTGGAGCGCTTTCTGGCTCTTCCGGTTCTTCTTCGGTGAAAATTGTGTTCAGCAATTTACGAACATCATCCGTGGCAGATTCGTGGCGGGCAAGTACATTAGCATCCAGTGTGAACCCTACTGCTGGCTGATCAGTTGGTACAGACGAGACGAGATCATGTTCAGTTGCGGAATGCTGATGGATATTGCTCGAGACAGATGAGGGATCCAGCCCCAAACTTGAGTAAATCTTCTCAAGCTGTTTGATTTCGGCAGGCGCTATTGTCCCATCCGAACAGGCAACACTAACGATAACTTTACCCACAGCAGCTTTTTCCGCAGCCCCCATCAACTCAATCCTGCTTTTCATTCCTGTCATATTGGCTGGGGTATGAAGTTGCCACGTTAAATACGCATGTAGAGAGCGTTTTTCATCATCGGTGAAGCCAGTATTGTTGTTGATGGCATTCTCAAGCACTTTCTGTTCAGCTTGATCAAGAGAATCGTCAATCAAGGCGACCATCGCCCCTAATCTGAGCGTCATTACTGCTGAGATAAATTCAGAAGAAGGTGAGAAGCGTCCACCTTCGGCGGCAGGGAATAGAACAAGTGTCCCATCAACATCCGCCTTCACATGGTGATAATACGGGTCAGGTGCCAGACCGTAACCCATCTTCAGAGCAAAGGCCTGCATCAAATCGGCCTCTTTTTTATTGATTTTATTGGGGCAAATGGCATTCATATGTGCCCAAAAGTCAGCAACTGAGACTAACCCCTCCTTGACGAGGATCGCCTCATCAGCCCAGCGTTTGAATGAGCTTAATATTTTTTCTGCGCTTTCATTAACGATCTCTGAAGGGAGCAACATTATTGCAGCCGTATCATTGACTGACGTACCTTTCCTACCAAGGTAGCGACTATAAGCATCAAGTTCATCCGTACATATGTCGGCAAGAGCCATAATTTTCTGGACAGGGCTCTTCAACGCACTTGGATCAGGCAGGTCGGGAACAGGGAGTCGAACACCTCGCAAACTAGGACTTGCTGGTGTGTAATCTAACCTTAGGCGCGTTTTATTCGCCTTAACGACCATCCCTTCACCATATTTGAGGGTGTAACGCCGTTTGAAAAGCGCAGCAAACTCTTTAGCACAGCGGCGAGCCGGGGTACGCAGCGAATACTCGGTGTGGTTTATTACCCAGCTCAACGCCAGTTCAGCTGATACAGGGACTCCTTCATGTACAGTTTTTGCCAGAGCCAGCTTAAATTGCATGCTGTTGCTGAAACCTGAATTGCTATCGAGCTCAGTGGCTAAGCCCATGTTCGGGCGCAGAATAGACATGGCTTCGAGTAACTGGGCCGAATATCCACGGAATGAGCGGTTCTCAATGAATACGGATCTTAACCGAGCTACTTCATTGAACAGATTACGGAACTCAGCATCAGGGAATTTTGGGTCAGTGGAATCTATGAGCGCTTTTCTTTCCAGGCCGTAGAGGTAGATAAAAACATAGCCGATAGGACACGATGGATCAGACCTATCGCTGGCGAGCCAACTGACATACGCACCGCGTGCTTCTGGGGAAAGAGAAGAAAAACTGGGCCAGTATCCTAATGAACTGTCCTCGTAAAGATAAGAAGTAGGTTTTATCTTACATGTGTCATCAATTAATGATGCCTCATTTCCATCGTCATAATAGCCGCCTGATTCCTGACCGGAGGGCTTCATACGTTGCCCCAAGTAAATGTGGCCACCGCTAATTGCTACACCAGCTACAGTTATCATCTCACCCGGAAGTACCCATCGAGCTAGTGCACCTGCTGACTTTGAGGTGTTCCGGTAATGATTGGTTGTCACCCGAAGTTCAACACCCCGGCCACCGCTCAATGTAAAAGTTGCAAGGTTATCGTCTTCACTATCATCGTTTCGCACAACCGCCTCTTTTTTCTTGATGTCAGCGAGCCATTCTTTTGGCGGTGCTTTCACGGGGCTTGAAGCATAAGACTTTGAAGATTTACGTTTTTTCTTTCTAAAAAACAACAAGTAAATTACTAAAATCGCCGCCAGAAACTTCAATAACTCCATGATATATAACCTTAAAATAATTCTTCATTCACATTTGAAATGTGGTAGGGAATGCATGGCAAGTGGATTAATCTCAAAATAATACGTCTAAATCGCTATGGTTAAAAGCAAATCGCAATTAAAATTAACCAATTGATTTAAATGACAAAAATCATTGAATAATTTACTTCACCAGAAGTGAATTTTTAAGGAGTAAAAAGCCTGCTGGGCCATTCGCCTAAGAATGATGTTGTACTAATGCTAGGTTAACATACGAGCAAATATACTGGGGATGCAGAACTGACCGCTGTATGATGACATTTACCTATTCGTTGAGAATGTCGGTAACTATTGGAAAGCCGTTAGAGACTGTACATTCTCGGATTTTAAGAGTAGCTGGTTTAGTTTTGTGTAATAGCTGCGTCAGGTCAAACCTGATCTATGAGCAGATATAGCGAGGGGCCCCACGCTGATTTTTATCAACTAATTAAGCTATGAGCTGAGTTGTGCCGAAGTTAAGATATCCTCATCGCCTACGTTGATGAGCTGAAGAGCATCTCTGACGCCATTAATGCAGTTTATCCGGAGAGCGGATTAAGTTCTGTATCATTCACATGGTGCGTAATAGCCTGCGGCTCGTATCTTAGAAGGACTACAAAGCATTAACCCATGACCTGGGGTACCTGCGGCAGAGGCGGTTTTACACGACGAATACCATTGCCAGATTGGACAGTGTGATCCGGCATACTATTAAAAAGTGCAAGGTACTCCCGACAGATTACTCATTAAAAAGTTGTATCGCTATCAACCCTGTCAGTATCGCTAAAAAGACGATGATGTTCAGGGGAGCTCGTATCGTCTTATTATCAGCTCTATGCTCTTCTGCACAGCCACATCTGAGAAAAGGCAGTCACATTGAATCACGTACGCGCTCTCAAGGTACCGGACTATCGATTTTGCGACACCCCGATACGTTTTTGTACTGCCTTCGCAAACGCCGCCTTCACTCTTTTGTCTTTGACTGACCATTCAGCCAACAACTTGATCTGGCTTGCCTCCACCATTGCCGCGTCCCGTGAGTCGTTTTTATCCTGTGCGGAAGGCCATCCATGCTCCTCAATATAGGGCCTTAACGCTTTAATAATTGCGTTGATGGCATCGGTTTTAGTTTCCCAGCCCTCAGGTTGCGCTTCCAGGTGTTTTATCACTTCGTCTTTAACGCCATCAAAACGTGTCGCTTTGACCTTTCCGCCATAAGCAGAATTGAGTTTATGCCGTTCCTTGATTCTTTTACCTGCTGCGGATTCACTGCGTTTCAGACCGCGATCCAACAACGCGATAGCCTTCAGCATTAATTGCACCGCATGATCTGGATCCGATTCGAGAGCCGATGTTCCCTGCCTCCAGTATTGTTCAGCCTCAGACATATCGTTCCTGATCCCCTTTATCATCCATTCTGAAAGACTGAAAATTTTCAGATAACGCCGCCATTTTTTCTCTCCGTGCTCATCAGCAAGTCGCCGCGCTAAATCTTCATCCTTCGTTTGTCTCCCTGTTTGTAGCACGATAACAATTTCAGTATCTTTATTCAGCCATTGCCTGGCGATATGTTTCTGTCTGATCCCGAGATGAAAACGTAACGCTTTCCTCTTTTTACGAAATACGATGAGTAACTCATCAGGGGTAAAATCCCTGTCTAAATCAGCCATGAAGTCCCTCTTTTCGAATGACAATTTCTATACTCCAGTAAATTTCCTTGCCTGACACCTGGAACGACTCATTCTTGCCCTTAGCCAGACGCTTCCGACACCATTTTCGAAAAAAAACATTCTGTCACCAACAAAAAACGGGAAAAAACCCTAAAAAAAACCCCTATCTCGTTGTTATAAAATGTCTTTTTTGCTACAGCCACCAGGCGGGTGCCATTACCTGTTCCGGCACCATACAATTGCATCCATATCGAAAGAACAGGGGGAATTAACAGATATGTCTGTACAAGGTATCAGGATACTGCGGATACGCGCCGTTGTTAACAAAACGGGCATTGCCCGCTCAACCATCTATGACTGGATCAACCCGAAGTCGCCGCGCCACGACCCGACCTTTCCGAAACAGCGCAGGCTGGGTATGCAGTCCGTCGGCTGGCTTGAGTCAGAGCTGGATGCATGGCTGCTGGAACGCCAGCAGGCATCATAAGCGATGAGATAGTATTGGTAAAAATTAAAGGAGGATACGCAGGTTATATAACAACGTCTCTGATTTAAATATGTACTCGCTGCGACATATTTTTGCCAGCTGCAAGGAAACTGAATGCGATTATTTATTGAGTAAAATTATTACTTTAAATAAATTTTGACGCTTGGCTATTTTATTATATTCACAACTAACCCGTTACTGAAAACAGTAACCAAGGAGAATATTACATGCAGAATATACTGCCACACACTGTCATTCCGAAAATGCCGGAGCCTTATATTCCCGTACAAAACAGAACCCCGGAGGGTTATCCTGTCTGCGCGTTCCCGCCGGTGATGCGGGATGTCATTGATGCTCTTTATAACGAGACGGGTATCCCGGCGGAACTGATAGCGGGGGCCGTACTGGCAGCCGCTTCCCTCGCCTGTCAGGCTCATATTGAGGTGGTACCACCACACTCATCGGATCCGATGCACTGTGCACTGTATTTACTGACGTTGGCGGTCTCCGGTGAAGGTAAGACCAGTATCAGCAAAAAAGTGATGAAGCCTTTTTACCGATTCGCTGAGCAAATGAAGCAGCAGCACGACGGTCTGATGAAGGCACACCTGCGTGCTGACAATATCTGGAAAATACACCAGAAAGCATTGACCAGTAATCTGTACACTGCCATCAAAAGCGGTTCTGAGGGGACGGAGGAAGAACGGCTGTTAGATGAACATGCAGAAACCCGGCAGCAGCCTCCGACCCGCCTGGCGATGCTTTATGACGACACCACCGCAAAGGCGCTCCTGGAAGGTTTGAGCCGGTATTCTGAAGCCGGGGTGCTCTCAGATGAGGCAATTACCTTTTTTAAAGGGTATCTGAAAAACAACCTCGGTTTACTGAATAAAGCCTGGGACGGAGAGACCTATGAATACCACCGCCCGGGCGGTGAGGAGTACGATATCAACGCCTGCCTGACCCTAGCATTAATGGTTCAGCCCCCGGTCTTTGAAAATTACCGCCGTAACCACGGTGAACTCAGCAAGGGAAGTGGTTTTCTGTCGCGGTTTCTTTATATCAATACCATCAGCACGCTGGGACGTCGCCGCACAAATACGGACCACGCTCATTCTGATGAAGCATTAAATGTGTTCCACAGTAAAATTAACCAGTTACTTGATAAGCAAAAGGCGCGTTTTTATAGTCACGATACGCAAAAACAAACGCTCAGGTTATCTGATGATGCGACCACTTACTGGGCAGATAAACAGTCAGAGCTCAGCCGTAAAACAGCCCCCGGACAGCAGATGGAGCATATCAGTGAAATTGCAGCCAAAGCGGGGGCGAATGCCCTCAGGGTTGCGGCCATTCTGACATATATGTATTCACCTGAGAGTTTATGTATTTCGCGGGGGGTCATCCAGGCCGCCTTCAAAATTGTGGAATGGCATCTTGAAGAAGCGGAAAGGCTGTTTTTCCCTTCTTCTGAACGGAATGCATTTATGGAGGACGTTTACGAGATGTTCAGGTGGCTTAAGGAGAAATTTCTCGATAATGAGGGATATCCACTCAGGAAAAATGAGGTAAACCGGAACGGCCCGAACCGGCTGCGTGACGCCAGTAAATCACAATCTGTTCTTGAGCAGTTAATCGCACTGGGTCTGATTTGTTTTATTCGTCCCGGCCGTCATTCTGCGGTGTATATTGCCATGCCTTCCCTGGAATGTCGCCACTCATGGTGTATTCCACCGGCATTCCTGGAGAACGGACATAATCCGATTATTGCATCGCCAGAGAATGTCACTGGCAGGTATGGTTTTGAATACTTCGACTTTAACAGGCTGGAATATTAATCGGGACATCTCACTACAGAGGCCCGGATGGCCAGAGCGTACACTGGTTAAACGTCTTCGAAAACAACCACAGAGGCAAAAACCCCGCGCCAGTCGCTACTGGTCGCGATCTGCGCGGGGTTTTCTCAGAATACAGTAGTAAAAAAAGATAATGACGACAGGTGTAAAGCTCTGTGGATATGAATCATTAACAGCCATTAAAACCTGTAATTTAATAAAACAGTTCTGCTGGTGTATTTCTTACTCATTTGAGACAAATACATTAATATTTAATTGATGTTAACCAATAAATATATTTAATGATACGTAAAATATCATCACCGCTATTGTCAATAAAAACATAGATATTATTATATTAAATAAGAGTTTCATTATGGCCGTATGTAAAAGAAATAACTGCATGGCACAGATCGGCCATTCACCCGCTGAACGGATATTACGGCTATGCCCGACACATTATCAGGGCAGACAGTTAAATTCAGCCAGACGAACGGAAAGAGCAGCATTAATATGCCAGTATCCCGCCTGTGGTATCAGTATATCTAAAACCCGCAATCAGTTTTATTGTTGTAAGGAACATCGGGATAAAGCCCGGAGGTTAATCGATGACGATGCTATTATAAGACTGGTTAAGCACTCTTACTGGCTCAATGTGGAAGCCATGCTAAAAAATAATTCCCTTGGACTGGGGAGTATCACCGGTCCGACGGATATTGCAGACCTCATTCGGTTATATCAGCACAAAGCTGGCCACCAGAAAACGTATAATACGCTGAACGGGCACAGAGTTGCTGATACGACAAAAAGGTTAATCCCCTGGCTGGATCTTGAGCTATGCCACATTTACCCTAACTCTAAGGGCGGTGCAAATATCGCCAGAAACATTATCATCGCACCTGCTGCTATAAACCGGATGATGAAGGATTTTATCCCCTGCTGTCAGTCAGGAGTGCTGAGTGGCATAAAAGCAATGGAAACACCTCAACCGGTTAAATCGACCTTACTGAAAGCGTTAACGGATAAATACGGTTCAGATGCTGTACAGGAAGCATTGTACGGAGTTAAGCATCTTGCCTTTGCTGATTTAAGTCTGTCACGCAGGCTATTTGACACTGATATTTACGCATTCCCTCCACTAACCCGTCTGTTAAAAGAGGAAGCCTTACGCCTGAATTTGATGTCACTATGGGAAACGCTGGTTTGTACCGAAGTCAGCGTCTGGCTTAATGCCGGGCCTGCGAATGAATTATTTGCCGTTGCCGCGTTTCATGCGTTGCTGAACGGCGACGGCGACCACCTGCTGGAGCAATGTTATCGTTTAGTCGATGAAATCAGGGTGAAGCACAAGCGGGGGTCTCAACAAATCTACGACGAATTTCAGCATATACTCAGCCAGTACATGGCAAAATATTTTCACATTGACACCAGCGACCACAGAGCCTGTAATCTCTTCTATAACCGCTTTTTTAGTGTTCCTCCTGTCACAGAGGACGGTGTCTGCGCCATACCGCCTCAGTGATGCATTTCCTCAGCCTGTGTTCAATAAAATCTCAGATATATATCACCCTTCTGAAGTGAAACCGGACCATCGATAAACTCGGGCGAGGTTTACGGTAAATATATTTACTGAACCACGATCAATTTTGTCGATCGGTTCGATCGAATTTCATCGTTATCCCCTTCTTTTTTGCAGCTATAAAATCCCAACGGGATGCTTATGACTGTCTGTCTTCTACTAAAAATCATGCAGATACCCATTCCGGGTAGCGTTTTACGAAAACCAGAGGTGCACAAAAATGAACAGAAAAATGATTCACCCTTTACTACTGACCTGTGCGCTGGTACCGGCAGTGGCAATGGCCTTCGGTAATCAAACCACCTGGACCCGGGGCTGGGGCCAGGGAATATCAGAGTTTGTTATCAATGGGGAAAGTCAATCGCAACTGTCTCTGACCTGTGAGGATTACGGCTCGCAACCGGCCACGGTCATATTCACTGACGCCAGCGGGCATCAGGTCAGTATGGATGAAGATAAAAGCCTTCAGGTCAGTATCGACGGTGGAGCCCCCATCGACATCAGCGAATCTGGCAGTCGAGTGGGCGGTAATAACCTGGCGCTGGCCTGGGCTCAGCTACGTAATGGCAAACAGGTCTCAGTAACCGGAGACGGTGTTAAGGATGCCACATTCACGCTGGCTGGGGCAGCAAAGGTATTGCCGGTATTCGGGACCCACGGCTGCGTGGGTAAAGATGCACTCTAGCCTGCATCTGAGTTTGACGCCTGTTGATTACGTTATTTTAAAAAGGAACAGATTATGAAATTTAAACATATGCTGGTACCCGCACTGCTTGCACTCTCAGCTCATACGCTGGCAGAGCCAGCGCCGACCATCAAAGTGGAGACCAGTAATCAGGTTCATCCTGCCGGAACACGCTATGTCACGGTCGTGGTCACCTCGCTGGATGATAGTATCAAAGTTGAAAAGATAGATGTGAACCGGGGTAACTGTCGTATTGATAACCAGAAGTACCTATATTCCAGCAATAAGGAAACTATTCTGCCCGCCTCCTTGCGCTACGGGGAGTCCGTCAAAGTAAATTTTTATAATAACTGCGTTGCTTCAGAAGTCGTCGTCACCACTGACAAGGGGGGATGGCGTTACACCTACCACTGAGCCACTTTCCTGTATCAGCTTCCTCAAATAAATCTTCACTCCACCAGAGGGCTGCCGCCAGGCAGTCCGGAGCAAACCCTATGACCTTTCTGAAAATGCTGGTGACGGCCCTGAGCCAGGCACTGACCTGGTGCGGCGGGCATCAGGCCCGGCAGTTTATTGAAATTCGCCTGCGTCAGGCAGGCTACGATGACAGCAGTATTGATACAGCCCGGGAAGCGGTCACGTTGCTGGTCACTGCACTTATCACCGCCCTGATGGCGCAGATACTGAAGATTCTGGATACGCTGTAGTCCTGCCCGCCATATCCCTCCCACAGTGAACAACATATCTGCCCCTGCCTCCTCACGGAGCAGGGGCTTTTGCTTTTATGCCTTCAGATTAATCAGATGAGGAATCAACTATGCGATTAGCCAGCCGTTTTGGTCGGGTGAACCAGATTCGCCGTGACCGTCCCTTAACCCACGAAGAACTGATGCAGCATGTCCCCAGCGTCTTCGGGGAAGACAAGCACGACTCCAGAAGCGAAAAGTACACCTACATACCCACCATTAGCCTGCTGGATAACCTTAAACGTGAAGGGTTCCAGCCATTCTTTGCCTGTCAGTCACGAGTGCGCGACCAGAGCCGACGGGAACATACAAAGCATATGCTGCGCCTGCGTCGTGCCGGTCAGATAAACGGTCAGCAGGTACCGGAAATCATCATTCTGAATTCGCACGATGGCGCATCAAGTTTTCAGTTACTGCCGGGAATATTCCGAAGCGTCTGCACCAATTCGCTCGTTTGCGGACAGTCGTTTGGCGAGATCCGCGTGCCACACAGGGGCGACGTTGTCGGGAAGGTGATTGAGGAGGCCTATGAGGTTCTCAGCGTCTTTGACCGGGTGGAAGAGAAACGTGACGCCATGCAGTCCCTGCAACTCCCGTCACCCGCACAACATGCACTGGCTACAGCGGCGCTGACATACCGTTTTGGGGAAGAGTACCAGCCAGTAACCGAAGCGCAAATTCTTGCACCCCGCCGCTGGCAGGACGAGAGCGATGACCTGTGGACCACTTACCAGCGCATTCAGGAAAACCTGCTGAAAGGCGGGCTAAGTGGCCGTACCGCGCAGGGTAAACGTACCCACACCCGCGCAGTAAACGGGATTGATGGAGACGTTAAGTTAAACCGTGCGCTCTGGGTGATGGCGGAGAACATGCTGAACCTGTTGGACAGGTAATCACCCGCGCCCCGCCACCGAAATCAATCCCCGGCCCGACACTTCCATTCAACATCTCCATGCATAAGGAAAATTAACATGACCGACATTATTAATATTAACGATAACCATCAGCGACCTCTGCAGGCTGGCGATAACGTTTCTGCACCTGCTCTGGCAGCCACGTCCGTACCGGACGAACAGCGTGTGGAATTCTGGCCGCAGCACTTTGGCAACATCCCGCAGTGGATAACCCTTGAACCGCAGGTCTTTGCGTGGATAGACCGGTTCTGCGCTGACTACAGCGGCGGTATCTGGAATTTTTATACTCTCAGCAACGGCGGGGCCTTCATGGCTCCGGAAACGGACAACGATGCCTTCTGGTCGCTGTTCAACACCATGAATGGCAACGCCGCAGACATGAGCGCCGAAGCTGCAGGGATTGCGGTCTGTCTTATCGCTTACAGTCATCATGCATGCCGCACAGAATGCGATGCCATGACGGAGCATTACTGGCGCCTGCGTGACTATGCGCTGCATCACCCGGAATGCAGCGCCATCATGCGCATTATCGACTGAGCGTTCCGCCATGCCCTATGAACTGTCTCACCTTAATGACCTGTGGGATGCGCTGGGGAAAACAACGGTCGGGGATGAGGACGGTGACCTTGTGACCGACGAACCCTTCCTGCATTTCCCGACAGGTACCCCTCTCTTCCATATCTGGTCATGGTTTGAATCCCTGCACGACGGGTTCGTCGTTGCCGTGAAACTGTACAACACATCTGCGCCCGACGCGTCAACCGACAGGAAAAGCAAATGAATACCACCACGTGTCTCCCCGACAGCGGGGAAATATCTCCCACCGCACAGCGCACCATCAGACGCGCACTGACCCTGCTGGAACGCCAGTTACGCGAACCCGGCGAGGCATTCACCTCCTGCCAGGCGGTCCGTGACTGGCTCCGTCTGCAACTCACCACGCTGGAGCGTGAAGTCTTCATGGCGCTCTTCCTTGATAACCAGCATCGTCTTATTGCTCATGAAACGCTCTTCACCGGCACCATCAACCATACGCAGGTACATCCCCGTGAAGTGATAAAGGCAGCACTGAAACACAATGCGGCTGCCATCGTACTTTCACACAATCATCCTTCAGGTTATGCGGAACCCGGCCATGCCGACCGACTGCTCACTGACCATCTGAAACAGGCACTTAAACTCGTGGATATCTGCCTGCTGGACCACCTGGTCGTGGGAGGCATGAACATCGTCTCGTTTGCCGAGCGTGGCTGGCTTTAGGGAGAGAATTACGATGAAAATCATCAGCAAACGTCAGGCAATGGCGATATACCGCCAGCATTCTGAGTCCCGGCTGTTTCGTTTCTGTACCGGGAAATATAAGTGGTCCGGCAGTATCTGCCATTACCACGGCAGGGAAGTGCAGGATATCTGGGGTGTGCTGGCCGTGTTTGCTGAACGCCGACAGGACCGCAATGGTCCGTATGTGATCCTGCGCAGCGTCGTCCTGAACTGACTTACCGTTAAGGAGTACTTACATGAAGAAAGCAACCCGTGTAATCAACCATAACATCACGGAACCCTGGTGGGGCCTCAGACGCAACATCACGCCGTGTTTTGGTGCACGGCTGGTACAGGAGGGTAACCACCTGCATTACCTTGCTGACCGCGCCAGCATTGCCGGGACATTTAATGACGCAGATTTACGCCATCTGGACCAGGTATTTCCGGTACTGATGAAGCAGATGGAGCTTATGCTGGCCAGCAGCGAACTCACGCCCCGCATTCAGCGCTGCATCACGCTCCACGTAAAAGGGCTGATATGTGAGGCCGATACACTCGGCTCCTGCGGTTATTTGTACATCGTAATTTATCCGGCGTCTGTAACAACCGAATAAACCCCGGACGCTTTTCCTTAGTCAAACTAGCCAACAAAGAGCGCAAACCATGCAAATACATTCCCTGTTCCTTCAAAGGGCGGCGTCGTCACGTCTGTCGTCAGTCGAAATCTGGCAAAAATTACTGGAGTATCTGCTGGAGCAACACTACGGCCTTACCCTCAACGACACACCGTTTGGCAACGACAGTGTGATCCAGAAACACATTGATGCGGGAATCTCACTGTATGACGCTGTGAATTTTATCGTGGAAAAGTACGACCTGGTGCGTACTGACCGTCACGGCTTCAGCGTGAAAGAGCAGTCTCCTTTTATCGGCAGCCTTGATATTCTCCGAGCCCGGAAGGCTACCGGGCTGATGACCCGCAAGGGATATAAAACCGTTACTGACATCACAGGTGGCAGATTCAGCGGAGGGAAATAATGACGTTAGCCCTCATCGTTGACGACGACACCGTCAGCGATCAGCCCCTCAGGTGCCAGTACAAAGACTGGCGCTTTTATCAGATCTCCATTAGTTCAAACAGATGTTCGCTCAGACAGCTGGTATGGCGGTAACACCTTATCGGAGATATCTGTCTGCAGTAGAAGAGGGTGCGGCAGGACGCCACCAGAACATCAGGGGCCGTATCGTCTGCCAGGAGAGAGCTTAATTCCGGGGCGTTCAGTAAAATGAAACATTTCTCTGGGAGCATACCACCGGCATTCCCTTTCGGAAAACAACCGCCCAGATACAGTAACACGGTCAGCAGCCGGAACTGTCGCGTGAGTACCGCTTCGGTATCCCGGTAATGTACGGCTATCCACAGGCATTCCCGCAGCATAAATCGCCGGGTCCGTCGGGTGAGGTCACCGCCTTTGTCATACCAGCGTTCGACGATATCCCTGGCAGAGCGAACTGAGCCATCACCCTTTGTCGCAGTTTGCCACGACCGTGCCAGAAGCGTTGAGATATCCATGGATTAACGCCGCAACTGCGAAACGGCTGCGGGAGTATTGCGGACACCAGGCAGATAAATATTGCGAACCAGCTTCAGGAGGAAAAAGACATCGCTCAGGTTGCTCACGCCTGGTACCAGATGGCGAAAGGCTATCCGCACACGAAAACGCGCCCGGACCGCCTGCCGGTCATTCACCCTGCGCCGGTACAGGCCCAGAAAATGACGGCTTTCCACCAGCGCATGCCTGACCAGCGCTCGTCTGACAGATCGGTACTGCGTCTGTGTACTGAGTGCCAGAATATCTGCAATCACGTCGCAATAGCTGAACGCGCGGATATCGTAATAATCCGGGCGGTGGGTAATTGACGCCGGGTTATTAACCCACAGGTAATCCTGTCTGTCAGAGAAATAAAATCGGCCATCTGCGGCGGCAAGCTGTATCGTCCAGAGAATGTCCTTGTGGCTTTTCCCTTCCTGGAATCGCAGGTCATGCTCGCGAATATACGCTGAACGGATTATCTGCAGCCACAGATAATGCGGCCATTCCCTCTGACTGACGCAATGGCGTATCCACTGCTGACCCGTCAGCGTCTGACCGTAAGGCTGTCTGCGGTGAACGGTATGCCGCAGATGTCCGGCGCTGTCTGTATGCCGGGCATTGAAAAGGACGACATCGGCCTGTGCTTCGCGGGCTGTGTGCAGCCGCTCCTGCAGAAAATCTGCCGCAACCCGGTCATCCGCATCCAGGAACACCCCCCATTCACCACGGTGAATCGCCAGTGCAGCATTACGGGCAGCATACACGCCCTGATTTTCCTGACGAATGAGAATAAGCCGTTCATCTGTAATGGCGCTGAGTAGCGTCCATGTTTCGTCGGTTGAACCGTCATCCACAACAATGATTTCAGTACTGAGCGTTGTTTCGCCAAGCAGTGTATGGACCAGAGCCCCGATGCTGTCAACTGCATTGAAGGCAGGAATGATGACGCTGATATCGATGTTGGTTTTCATTGATCAAAGGGAATGTAAACAGAGGGAAGCTTCAGAGTTGTTACCCCATCAGAGGCAATAACCTTCCGGGTAAGAAACATTGTCAGGAAGAGCGTCCCGGTGATTTTCGTGCTGGTGTGGACACCACTCGTTTTTCTCTGATTTCCTGGTTAACCACCATCAGACAGCCATCGCAAAATTCTTTATCAAGCCCGAATATCCGGTCCAGAATGCTTCTTTTCTTGTTACATCTGGCACATCTTTTCATTCCATCACCTGCTGTCGCATTCCCATGCCGTGCCCGCAGGACAAAAGAAGGGCGCCCACCAGAAGACAGGAAATAAATTAATAAACAATACGTTAAATGAATTGTTGGGAATTTAGCACAGGCACTAGCGTGCCGGATAATTCATTTTGCAGATCAATTTTATAAAATCGATCGGTTTAATCGATCATCTTTTTCACTCTGCTTTACACGCCATCCGTGTGCCTGCATACCCTATCGGAGCGTTCGGTTTGTCGAGCTGTAAAGGATGCTATGCCTGCTGGATAGTCAAACCATTCCCGATAACTGACATCATGTGGAAGAGAAAATATACAAAAATTATTATCGCTTTGAATGGCAGCTATAAGCGAGAAGCGGACCTTCAAATCCGAGCAGGTTCAATTGATTAACCTTGGTTGTCAGTTACGCCATCGTTAACATGAAGCCGATCGAATAATCCCCTGTCCCATTTTTTACAAATACGCAGTGGCAAGAAAGATAGATTCTGGCTCATGACAAGAAGAGTTGTTCATTTGTATAAAGAGACTTCGCCTTCAGGACGCGTTTTGAACCTGCGATGCATCCACAGGTATTGCTCAGGAGCACGGAGAATTTCACGCTCGATGATCTTGTTCATATAAGCCGCTGCGGCGATCTTGTCTTCCCCTGGATAGCCTGACAACGGATTGCTGATATACATGTGATAACCTTTTTTATCGCTACGTCGAATCATGCTAAGTGTGATCAAGTGTGCACCAGCGAGTTTTGACAGAGCATACGTTCCGTTCGTCGTGGCTGCTTTTTTTACCGAGAAAAAAGGTGCAAAAACGCTTCCTTTAGACCCATAATCCTGGTCTGGTGCAAACCAAACGGCTTCACCTGCTTTTAGCGCATGAACAAAACCTGATAAATTACGTCGATTAATCATAGCCTTATTTGAACGCATACGCCCTTTTGTCTGTACCCATTCCATTAATGGATCATTGTGTGGGCGATACGTTGCCATCATAGGATGGCATAACCCCATTACTCTTCCACACAACTCAAGGGACATAAAATGAATCCCGACGACCATTACTCCTCTTGTCGCACCGGTCAGGTTTTCAAGCCCTTCGACATCAAACCATTTTTTGACTCTCGCATCGCTCCAGAACCAGGCCATTCCTGTTTCCATCAGTCCCAGCCCGAGAGAAACAAAGTTTTTATTGACCATCTGGCTCCGGGCAAACGGTGTCATCTCGGGAAAGCACAGTTCGATATTTCTAATCGCAATCCGTTCCCGGCGTTTCAGAAAGGGTCTGGAAATTTTTCCAAGGCCAGAGCCCAGAATATGTAAAATCGGGTAAGGAAGTTGAACGAGAAGCCACAGCAGACCCAAACCAGACCAGGTAAGCCAGTGGCGAGGATGAAGTAAATTATGAGTAAAAGTCTGTGCCATAAATTTCCTTAATGCTAATGAAGGTTATAACGCAAAAGGAAAACAATGAGGCAATTCGTCTTTAGCGATACATTTTGTTTTAGATAATTTAAATTCATCTAAATTCAGGAAAAAATATTTCCCAATGACTGGTGAATAATTTAAAGAGCCAAGGGTGAATTGTAAGCCAGAAAATTTATTCTGTTATAAATCCATGGTTTTATCATTGATACTCAAGGAATTGTCTTCTTGATTCATCATCATCAAGGTACTCAAAAGAAAGAAGCCGAATTTTGGTAAGTTTATAAAACCACTCACAATCGTTTCGTTGAATAATTTCGCCTGGTTTGAAACATATCCCGGATGCCACCCGAATAATCGCATATTTACCATTACTAAACCTGACCCGGTGAATACAGAAAGGTTGGCCAGGCTGTCCGTGACAGCTGTTCGACATGATATGCCCTTCAATAAAAACAGATTTTTTAGATTTCATTATCATACCCTCGACAACAGCAGTACAGGAGGAATGTTGTCATTTTCCGACATCACTGACGTTAAGTGGCAGAAGCTGATCAGCCGCCGATACACCAGCATTCTGAAGGTCTGAACAACAGTCCGCAGGCAGGGCACTCAAGAACCGCATCTTTTCTTAGTTTACCTGCTTTCTGATCGGCTCTGTGTGCACATACCGGGCAGGCAACATGAACCGGTCTTTCTTTAAAATACCTGAGCCCATTTGTATAAGACATAAATAATTCTCTGAGGAACACAGTAATTATTATACGCTTTAATATAAAAATAACTGGCATAAGTTATGTTAAGTTGTGTCTGAATCAGGATATCAGATATTGAAAATTGAACGTCTTATTTATGATACACTACCCTTCCGTGAGAAATTTAAGATGAAATCAGAAGACACCCTTGACTGGTATCCGGCACAACTACCGCCTGTGAAAATTATTCTTGGCGAAGCCGTGCTGGCTGTGGGTAAACAGGGCCGACCGATTAATACCCGCACCTTGCTGGAATACCTTCAGGTCATGCAGGACAAACAAAAAAGGCGGGATGACAAAATCGCCATGCAGACTGCGATTGATGTTCTCAGGGATAATCAGCGCATTAACGGCAGACGTTAATGCACCTCCGGGATCAGTGTCAGTTCTGAATGATCTCAACCGTATGGTTTTGTCCATCATCCTTCAGCGGTATTCTGTCATCAGGGAGGAGAACACCATCCAGCGTCACGCAATATTCTGCATCGCCGCGTGAAACACTAATCTGATAATGGCTTTCACCATATTGATATGCCATAGAAAAAGACGACCACTCATCCGGTAACCTGGCATGAACACTAAAGTCAGTGCCGGAACGTTTTATCCCCAGTAATTCCTCGGTAAGTAAACGCCAGGCCCAGCCTGCGGAACCGGTATACCAGCTCCACCCTGCACGTCCGGTATGGGGAGCGACGCTGTAGACATCAGCACTCATGACATAAGGCTCAGCTTTATAAATCCCGACAGAGTCCGCATTCAGGGTATGATTTATAGGGTTGAGCATTGACCAGAGTTGCCAGGCTCGTCCGGCATTCCCCATTCGGGCAAAGGCCATCACTGCCCAGATGGCGCCATGCGTATACTGCCCTCCGTTTTCCCGCACGCCGGGCAGGTACCCCTGTATGTAGCCCGGATTTGGACCGTGTCCGTCGAAAGGAGGCGTTAACAGTTTGATCAGCCCTCCTTCGTTATCCACAAGGTGCTTATCCAGCGCCTGCATGGCCTTTGCGCACCGTCCCGGGCTCGCGGCGCCGGACAATACAGACCAGCTCTGCGCAATCGCATCAATCCGGCAGTCCTGTGAGGTTTTCGATCCCAGGGGAGTACCATCGTCAAAATACCCGCGCCGGTACCATTCCCCATCCCAGGCGTGGGCTTCGAGATTACTTTGCAGGCGCAGAGCCTGTGAACGGCACATCGCGGCGACGCTTTCATCCAGCCTGCGCTCCGCCAGCGCTGCAAACCGCTGCAAAATGTCGTACAGGAAGAAGCCCAGCCAGACGCTTTCACCTTTGCCTTCGATACCCACCCGGTTCATCCCGTCATTCCAGTCACCAGCCCCCATCAGCGGCAGGCCATGCTCCCCGAAGCGAAGTCCATAGTGAATAGCTTTGACGCAGTGTAACCAGAGTGTCTCTTCGGTGCCGCTGATGACCGGCGTGTCATAGACAGACTCTTCACCAGGCTGAAGCGAGCGTCCCTCCAGATAAGGAATGCGTATTTCCAGTGCATCCATATCCCCCGTCGTTTCAACATAGTGGCAAACAGCAAGCGGCAGCCAAAGATAGTCATCGGAACAGCGGGTACGCACACCGTTGCCGTGTGGCGGGTGCCACCAGTGCTGCACATCCCCCTCGATAAACTGCCGTGATGCACAGAGTATTATCTGTTCACGCATCCGGTCCGGAGCAGCGTGGCTCAGAGCCAGCGTATCCTGCAGCTGATCGCGAAAACCAAATGCACCGCCAGACTGATAGTAGCCACTCCGGGCCATAAGACGGCAGGCGACCGTCTGATACAACAGCCAGCCATTAACCAGTAAATTTACGGACGTGTCGGGGGTGTTAACTACGATTTTATCGAGAACATTGTGCCAGTGATTATGAATCCGGTTCAGCTCCTGGCGGACCGTATCCTCGTTCATGTAGCGGGCCAGCGTCTCCTGAGCACAGACATCATTCTCCTCTGCGCCGAGGATAAAAATAAACGTCCTCTGGTCCCCGTCAATTAATGTAACCGCCGATTGCACCGCTCCGCAGGGATCCAGACCGGCCCCCGTCTTACCAGAAAGCTTTTGCAGTTTCATAGCCGAAGGGGCGTGAAGGGAACCATTACGGCCAATAAACTCCCGGCGGTCCCCTGTCAGAGAACAGTCATTACCGCTGACGGCAAAAAATGCAGTTCGGCCGCCACCATTATCACCATAAAAGTTATTCGCAAGTATCCCGCAGCCGCCGGGCGTTCTGGCCACATGTGTCACAATGTGAGGGGCTGAGCGCGTTCGTGTTTCTCCGAGCGTCCACTCTACATAGCCTGTGACGGAAAGTTGACGTGTCCGTCCCGAAGAGTTACTGAGCGTCAGTAGCACCAGTTTAACCGGATCTTCTTCAGCAACCAGGACCGTCAACTCGCTGTCTATACCACTCTCACGATGGGCAAAAACGCTGTAGCCAAAACCATGGCGGGTCAGGTAATCACCGTGTCCGCGAACAGGTAAAGCCGTCGGCGACCAGCACTCCCCGCTCTCTTCATCGCGCAGGTAAAATGCCTCGCCGCTGCGATCGCTCACCGGATCGTTCTCCCACGGCGTCAACCGGTATTCATGGGCATTCTCATACCAGGTATAGGCCTGCCCTGCCTCTGAGATCACACTGCCAAAACGAGAATTTGCCAGTATGTTCGACCAGGGAGCCGGTGTAAGCGCATTTTCCCGAAGGACGATCTGATACTCCCGCCCATCCTGAGAAAATCCACCGTACCCATTGAAATGGCATAACTGACTGGTATCAGGGCTCCAGTCCGTATGTTGATTACGCTCGCGCACAGCACGCGGAATGAATGCCCTTGCCGGCGATTTCAGGGTATGAATACGCTGGTTAAGCTGCTCATTAATACCCCCTGCGCGGTCATCAAGATAAAGACAGGCCACGCTCATCAAAAGCAACTTATCCTCAGCGGAGAGATGCTCACCGTTGCGGACAAAAAGCCCGCCCTTTTTATCCAGCAGACTGGCTTCAGACCCGGCATAAATTAACTCCATAATCTGATTTTGTAATCCCTGCTGGTAGCCGCCGGGGCTGTTATTCAGGATAACTAAATCAACATCCAGCCCTTTCTGTCTCCAGTAACGGTGTGCCTGAATCAGTGTGGTCACTGAGGTGATACTTTCCTCGCTGGTTATAGTCAGCAGCACTATCGGCAGATCCCCTGAAATTGCCCAGCCCCACAGTCCGGACTGGCCACGCCGGTTGCGGCCGATCGCCTGGCCTTCGGCGCGCAGCTCCTGGACAGGGTAAAGCACAGCGCTGGCGAGACTATTGAACAACGTGGCATCATCTTCACTGGCGTTCATCTGGCGCAATACCACCAGACTGTGAGACCAGGCCAGTTCAAAGACGCGATCGGCGATAGGGTAATCGCGATATTTCTCCAGCAACGCCAGGCTCTGCTGACGGGTCTCGCTGATGCCATAAATGATATCAATCGTAACCGGCTGCCCCGGCTGCAGAATAATGGCGTTGCGAATTGCCAGTATCGGATCCAGCACCGAGCCCGACGTGTTGCCTAGCATCCCTCCCGTCTCTATTGCCTGGGCATTCGCAGGGTTTCTGCCACGTCCAATAAACCTTGCCCTGTCCGTTTCAAACGACACGTTATGTCGGTTATCGCCGTGCACCACCATCATGTGAAACAGGCAAGGGCCCGGTTCATCCGGTGAGCGCGGGCGCCGGTGGCAAAGAATAGCGTCACGCTCAGGAGCCAGCTCAGTCTGAATAAACAAATTGCTGAATGCCGGGTGTGCCAGATCGCTGGCATCAGGTGCCAGTACCACTTCAGCATAGGTTGTCAGCTCCAGAGAGCGAGGCTTGCGACCACGATGAATCAGTGTGAGCCGTCGCAATTCAACATCATCCTCCGGAGAGATCACCACCTGAGTTTTGACGCTGAGTCCCCCTAAGCTGCGTCTGAATTCTGCCCCCGCATCGGTGAACAACACTTCCTCGTCTTGTCCGCTGGTGTAGCCTGTTGGTTGCCAGGTATTGCTCCACACATCTCCCGTCTGGGTATCGCGGATGTAGCAGAATGCTCCCCAGTTATCACGGGTGGTATCACTGCGCCAGCGCGTTAGTGCAATATCATTCCAGCGACTGTAACCGCCGCCGCCCGCGGTCAACATCAGATGATAATGGCCGTTGGACAGGAGTTGAATATCCGGGGCGGGGGTATCCACGCTATAGAAAATACGGGGTTCATAGCGAACGGGTTTGACCATGCCCTCATGAGATTCAAAATGACGGCGCGGACTGTACAGATCGACCGCATCCGGCACGCGCTCCTGTAACAGCAGACTCGCTGACCGGAATACCGTACTGGACATAAAGCGTTCAGTCATGGGGGCATCAAGCAGCACATGAGCCAGCGCCTGAAATGCCATACCCTGGTGATGCGCCATCCAGGACTGTACCACCGCATAGAGCTGACCGGTTGCAAGACGTGAGGGGGTATAGTCCAGCGCTTCATAAAAACCGTATTCTCCGCATGCACCATTTTTTTGCAGCCTGAACAGGTTCTCACAGGCTTTCTGCGGGGAAACCATCAGCGCCAGCAGCGTGGCGTAAGGAGCGACAACCATGTCATCGGCAAGTCCCCTGCGCAGACCGAGCCCCGGTACGCCAAATGCCTGATACTGATAATTATGCTGAACATCAAAAGCATGATAGCCAGACTCTGAAACACCCCATGGTACCCCGCGTTCTTTCCCCCAGTGAATCTGGCGCATAACCGCCGACTGACTCATTTCATCGAGCAGGCTGCCGGGCCAGGTGGGCATCACCAGATTCGGCATCAGATATTCAAACATGGATCCGCTCCATGACATCAGGGCAGTTTCATTATCAATCGTGGTAAACAATCGACCCAGCGCGTACCAGCTTTTAAGAGGCAGCTGATTAGTCGCAATGGCAAGAAAACTGGTCAGGCGGATTTCAGACGGCAGGAGATCGTAGTGGCTCTTGTCAGGCATATTGGTGTCACAGTTATAACCGACGCTGAGCAGACTGGTTGCTTCACTGTACAGAAAGGCGAAATCCATCCGGGCATGCTCATCCAGCCGCTGTTCCAGCTCGGTGATAATATTGAGTCGCATTCGGGCCTGCTCCGCCACTGACGCCGGAGGCGTTCCTGTACCGGTTAATGTCGGACGGGCAAGCTCGCTCAGCGTCGGCAGCATCTGTTCATTCCAGGATGCAGGCAACCAGCCAAGCAACAGAGACCACTCATGGCAAAGCTGAACCAGTTGATGCTCCAGATGTCCAGCCCAGCGCATCTGAAGAGGAGATCCCTGATGACATGCGCTGGTCAGATGGTTGCACTGGGTGCGCATGCTTTTCAGTTCGCTGAAAAGCGCCTGCGGAGAGAGCGACACCGCGTTCAGGCAATGCTTGCGCAGCAGTCTCAGGCTGTCAGGTGGGTTCTTACCCCACTGTTTTTCCAGAATATCCAGCGTATCGTTCAGTCCTGCCAGTATCTGTTGGTTGCTTAAAACAGGCTGATGACGCATGGCGGACAGGCCTGCACGCAGGGTCAATAAATGCCCGGCCATATTGCCGCTGTCGACGCTGGAGATATAGCGTGGACTGAGGGGGACCAGCGTACGGGTGTCATACCAGTTGTAGAGATGGCCCCGGTAGTGCTCCATTTTATCCATCGTGTCGAGCGTGAGCGACACGCGCCGGAGCACCTCTCCGCCAGGCAGGTAGCCAAAGTCCCATGCCGTCAGGTTAGCCATAAGTGAAAGACCAATATTGGTAGGAGAAGTTCGGTGTGCCACCGTCGGTTGTGGTATTTCCTGATAATTATCAGGCGGAAGCCAGTTCTCTTTTGCTGTGGCAAATGTTTCAAAAAAAGCCCAGATTTCACGGCTTGTCTGGCGTAACAGCTGTTTTTGTTCCTGATTAGGCGAAAAAACCTTTCGCACGGGCTGGCGACTCAGCCAGCTCATCAGCAGCGGTGCCACACACCATACCAAACCGATCGGTAACGCAATCCCCAGCAGCTGTGGGGCAAATTGTCCGGTCAGTATTGTCAGCGCCACGCCACCGGCAGCGTTCAGCCACATCGCCTGATAAAAACGTGCAACAGTGGGTCTGGCCTGACTGCTGTCCTGGCTGTGGCTGACCCACTGGCTGAGGTGACGCCTGCTTATCCCCAGTCGCCATAGCGTCACGGCGATCGCTTTCAGCGAATATCCGGCTTCGTGCGGCAGTATCGCAAAATTAAGGCTGATACCTGACAGACGCTTTAGCGCGCCCGCCCCCACCAGTAACAGATGCGGCTTCACGCGGCGACGCAGAGGTTTATGCAGAAGGTCGTGGCTAATGCCGAGGATGGCTGGCAACAACCATATCAGCAACAGTATGCCCAGCCAGTAAACCGGATTGGGTACCCAAAGCAGAGTGAAGAACAGCAATATCAGTAAGGAGGGGGCGACCAGACTGCGACGTAGATTATCGAGTAATTTCCAGTAAGAAAGCGCGGTCAGCGGATTCCTGACCCGGGTTCCATCGGCTTTTCTGACGCGTGGTTTTAGCCAGTTAAGCAGTTGCCAGTCACCCCGGATCCAGCGTGAACGTCGTGCAACATCCGACAGATAATTATTAGGGTACTGTTCGTACAGTAACACCTCGCTCAGCAGACCCGAACGTGCATAGCATCCTTCAAGCAGATCGTGGCTGAGTACCAGATTTTCCGGGCAGATGTTGGTAGTGGCCTGCATAAAAATATCAACATCGTAAATCCCTTTGCCCACAAACGAGCCTTCCCCAAAGAGATCCTGATAAATATCCGAAGACATCATCGAATAAGGGTTATTGCCCGGTACGCTGCTGCGCAGGGCTGCGTAACGCCCCTGACCGTTGCGTGGTATCTCCTCCGCAAGACCGGGCTGTAAAATACCGAATCCTTTGACAACCCTCTGGCGTACCGGATCATACTCAGGCGTATTCAGCGGATGCGCCATCGTCGCGACGAGTTTGTGTGCCGTATCGCGCGGGAGCACCGTATCGCTGTCCAGGGTAATGACGTATTTTATGTGACCCGGTAAAAGGTGGGCAGGCATCTCTGCAACGCTGACGAATTGCGTTCCGGGATGGCGCAACCAGCTGTTCAGTAACGCCAGTTTTCCCCGCTTGCGTTCATAGCCCATCCACGCGCCTTCCGAGGGGTTCCATTCAGGCTGGCGATGTAACAGATAAAAACGTGGTCGGCCGGAGGGGTAGCGGCGATTAAGCGCCTGCGTATCGGCGATAGCCTGTCTGAGCAGCGCGTGACTTTCCGGCGAGGGTTCATTTTCAGAATCAGCAAAATCAGTGAGCAGCGCGAACCTGAGATTTTCGTTTTCATTCCCCAACCAGCAGACTTCAAGACTGGTGAGGAGCTGGCTGAAACTTTCGTGGCTGGTCAACATGCAGGGAATGACTAACATGGTGGCACTGTCAGCGGGAATACCGGCTGAAAAATCCATCCCCGGCAAGGGTCGAGGAACGCGAAAACGGGTGGTTGCATCACTGAGCAAATCGCTCATTAACTGAGTTAATGCGATAATCAGAGGTAATATCACCGCGATCAATAGCCAGTCTGCGCCCTGCATGGCGGTTTCGTGCAATATTGCTGCGGTCGCTGCGGTTGTCAGCAACGCCAGGCTTCCAAGCCATGACAGCAGGGTTATTCTGTTGAAACTGTGCCGCAAGCGTATGAGCCTTGAGGCGTCTGCCAGGAGATGAATATCCAGCGCCTGTCGACCTTCGCCCGCAAGATAATAACCAACATGATGTTCCGGTGTATCAGGCGCTTTTTCCTCTGAAAACGCCAGCGCCTTCTCAGCAACCTCAGGCTCGCTGAGACCGCTGTCTCTGGCCAGAACCTCAACTACGTGCCGGTAATGATCCCGGGTATTGAAATGCATCCGGGGATAGATGCCGGCAGGATCATTGCGTAATGCCTGTTCGACAACGCTTATCGTTTCGGCGAAATCAGCCCAGTCCGTTTCACTCAATAAACGCAGGCCCGCGATGCTGTTACTGACGGACAGCTGGCTGGCGGCAAGCTGCTGATTGAAACTATGTATGAGAACATCAGTGGTGATCCCCTGTTCCCGAAGGCACTGATCAACCCAGGTCAGAGGTAACGACAGCGCGTTGCCATGCCCCTGCAGGCGCCGCACCAGCTCTGCGACAAACGCACTGGTTAACGGAGGTCGGGAGCGCGCCATATCGGCAACCACCATGATTAAATCACCAGGCGCACTCTCTGCACATTCGACAATCCTTGTTATCCACGTATCAGCAAGGTTTCTGTCCTGCTGCGCTTTTATCACTTCCATACTGATACGACGAAGATTTTCAATCAGCGCAAGGCGCAGCATTCCCGGTAACGCCCAGACTTCACCCAGCGTCAGCGGCGTCACCTGTTGATAGGCAGTGAGATAGCTGGTCAGGCTGGCGGCATCCCAGCGGCCATCGCCGTGAGCAATGGCCTCTGATGCAATATGATAAATTCGTGGGCAATTCAACGGCGATACCAGCGACGGAAGACCTTTGCCAAAGCTTTTCGGCAGATGCTGGCGGACAGTGCGGATTTGTTCCTCAATCAGATAATAATTGTCCAGCAGCCATTCACCGGCGGGCATGATACTGGTCTTTTTACCCGCGTTAAGCTCATAGCAGTTTTGGGTAATGACGGCCTCATTGTCGCCAAGCCGTTTCAGAAGATAATAAGGATGCCTATCCGGTGATACTTTATGAGTCCGCGCCAGCTTCTGGCCGTAGCGTTCCATCTGGACGGTCGAAAAGAGTTCTGACCGCGGCGAGCTTTCACCGGCAGGATCGTTCGCCGAAAACGTTATGTTTTCGGCAGCATTAATCAGAATACGGGAGCGGTTAAACCACGCTCTGGGGATCATTTTCATAGCATTGCTCTGATGCGACGTTAGCGCGCAGGAGCAGTTGCGAAATCAGTTCAGAAACGTTCTCTCAGGATGGGCGTCAGGCATCAGGGATTTAACAGCTGCCGGAATCTAACATAAGTATAGGACATGAGCTCTGTTCTGCGATTTTGGTCGAGCTAGCGTCGGGAGATAAACAGAGCCTTACATCCGGGGCAAAGCATGGTTTGGTTGAGCCGGATTTTTGACAACGGTTGTACTGATTTTAAGCCACAAACAGGACAGGCAGCAGTGGCAGTAGACGCACTGCTGAAGAATTTCATTGCGTAATTGATAACAGACATAACCATTAACCTTTCAATGAATGAGCTTCACCGTACCACATGTGGTTAAGTTTTAATCTATCTATTTTGACATACTGAAAATCAGGAAAGATAAATGTTCGCAGCCACAGGCCCCCTGAGACCGTTTATCCGGCAAAACTCTATGCGGCTTCCAGGGATGCGTAATTCTGATTAGCGAGAGTTAACGGCTGAAATGTGAAGCAGAACGTCTTTTCGTCCATCAGATGGGATGATGAGGCCTTTACCACTAAGAATATCAAAGCTTTTGACAATTCCTGTCATTTTATGGGACAAGTCAATTCCTTATTGAAAACACTTAAAGACTATACATTGAAAATGGCATTCAGCCACTTTTATTTTCCCTACAGGACCTCTGGACGGCTAAAAGATAATTTGCTTATATCGATTCCCTGTGCCTTAATGAATCCCATCAGTTCGATGTACTAATGAAAGTTAGAAATTTTCCGGGCAGTTCTCATTACCAGGTGCTATCGTTGATATCCCCTCTTTTGAGTCCATACGTTTAATCTTATACGTTTACTATCAATACAATCATGTATAACGGAGTCAGTATGACCTCGAGAATTATGGGCCTGGTTAAATGGTTTAACGAAGGCAAAGGTTTTGGCTTCATCTCTCCTCTTGATGGCAGCAAAGATATCTTTGTCCATTTGTCTGCACTTAATGGCGACAACTTTAAAACTTTATTTGAAGGTCAGAAAGTTGAATTCGCCATTCACCGCGGAGACAAGGGTCCTGCTGCTGCAAACGTAACACTTTGCGATAAATAAATCATTGTGAATCTGCGATAACGATGAAGGATTATTCCTGAGTAGACAGATAAATAACTTAAATCAGATGAAAGTCGTTTATTTTTAATATCTGATCAGCATATTTTTCAAAATTATGAGTATGCTAAGCGATGTGATGAAGTGCAGTACTACTGCATAAAAAGTCTAAAAGCACAAGCTAACCACATGTTAAATAAGAAGTGCGTAATGGCTTTGACCTTAATGGCATCTGCCAGTTAATATCCATGAGAGAACAGGGTAATAGAATATGATTAAAGTCCTTGTTTTCTTTAATGCTGAATCCTGTAAAGTCATGACCGTTCTGGAAGGTATATCCTCTATCAGGCAGGAATATCCAAACGGTGAAGAAACACATCTTCGGATTATGTCTGCAGGTTTTCCTTCCTTAACTGGCGATCATGGTATTGTTTACGTGGCTACTGACAGGGAGTTAACGTCACAGGAGATACTTGATGCGGCCAGGAAATATTTATAGAATTTTTGTCATGCTCTCTGCTCCACGTTTAATTGCATGCTTACCCTATTTATCAGAATCGAACAAAAAATGAGTTAAAAGCATTTATGGCCTGCTAACAGCAGGCTTTTTTTTACATTACACTTTTTTAGAAACGCCTCTATAAAGAGAGAGTAATTCGCTACCCTCTGACAAAATGCAGGTGTCTCCCCCCTGCGTGCCATCTTGCCATTTGTGAAAAACCTTGCTAAGTGGCGGCGCTGCCTCTCCTCATTTTAAATCTCATCAGGTGTGACTGAAGCAATAAGTTATGAGGGTATAAAAAGGCTCTCCGGATAACTCCTGGCATCATAGTTTTAAGTACCTTCAAAAATGCATGGACATTTCGTAGGAGTTGTAATTTAGTTCTTGCACATTCTTCTTAATTTTGTCTTGCGATAAGAGATTTATATAAGTAGTCTAAACCTCGTTAATAACAATATGTACCAATCGGATTAAAATGCTCAGTAAGAAAAATCGGGTTGATGAGCAACCGTCGACATTGGTATTTGCTGAACAACGAAAAAACTTTAAAAGGTCTCTTTATGTCAGATGCTCTTACACAGTTAAACAATATCCGTACCTTACGTTCTCAGACTCGTGAAATGTCATTAGATGTACTGGAAGATGTTCTGGAAAAGTTTAAAATTATTCTTATAGAACGACGAGAAGAAGAGACATTACGTCTTGCAAATGAAAGTCAGCGCCGCGATAAACTGGAAACACTTCGTCAGATGATGCTTGATGAGGGTATCGACCCCTCCGAACTTTTAGCTGCTATTGGCTCTCCGGGTAAGGCTAAAAGGACGCGCTCCCCCCGCCCCGCGAAGTATCGATATACTGACGAAACTGGAGAGTCAAAAACATGGTCAGGTCAGGGGCGAATGCCGAAGCGGATCTCAAATCTGATTGCTGAAGGTGGGGAATTAAAAGATTTCGAAATCAGCTAAAAAAGAGCCGGGCATACCCGGCTCTTTTTACGGATAGCCCACAACCATCCTTAGAGGATCGTCGAGAAGCATCTGGTTCGTAACCGGCTTCAACAAGGTGTTTCATGAAGAGATTATGTTGCGCTATAAACTGGGTAAAGAAGGTATTAATGGTGACATTACGCAGTTGTAATGCAGCCAACACCACAGTATTTCCTCTCATAGCATAATGCGGACGGGGTTAGTAGGCTGGAGGTCTTTAGTGAACGGCAAGCGGACGCCCTCGTAGATTAAACAGGCGTCCGATATCTTGAAGTGGACAGATTACCTAACCCGCTTTCCCGTTTCGTCAATGACCTTCTCGCCATCCTCTTTGGTAAACGCTCCTTTCTGACCTTCCGGAAGAATATCCAGCACTATTTCCGAAGGGCGGCAAAGACGAGTACCGAGCGGCGTAACGACTACCGGCCGATTAATCAGGATTGGATCTTGAAGCATGAAATCAATCAACTGCTCATCACTAAATTTCTCTTCATCAAGACCCAGGCGTTCATAAGGTTCAGCGTTTTTACGCAGCAAGGCGCGCACTGTAATCCCCATATCTGAAATAAGTTTAATAAGCTCATCACGGGTCGGGGGAGTATCGAGATAATAAATTATTGTCGGTTCGTTGCCGCTGTTGCGGATCATCTCCAGCGTGTTACGTGAGGTGCCACAGGCCGGGTTGTGATAGATGGTAATATTGCTCATATCAATATCTCGCTACAAGGTGACAGAGAGCCGCCACGCCAGCACGGCCAGAGTGACGAAAAGCACGGGCAGGGTCATGATTATGCCGGTGCGGAAGTAATATCCCCAGGTGATGGTCATGTTTTTCTGTGCCAGCACATGTAGCCACAGCAGGGTTGCCAGACTGCCAATCGGAGTGATTTTCGGGCCTAAATCGCAGCCAATCACGTTGGCATAAATCATTGCCTCTTTGACGACGCCTGTCGCCGTACTTCCGTCAATCGACAGCGCACCAATCAGCACCGTCGGCATGTTATTCATTACCGACGACAGGAACGCGGTCAGGAAGCCGGTGCCGAACGTTGCTGCCCATAACCCCTTTTCTGCCAGCAGGTTTAGCACGTCAGACAGAGACTCCGTGAGCCCTGCATTGCGCAGGCCATAGACCACCAGGTACATGCCCAGTGAAAAAATAACTATCTGCCATGGTGCATCGCGCAGGACTTTTCCTGTGTTGATGGCGTGACCTCTTTTCGCCACTATGAACAGTACTGCTGCGCCAGTAGCGGCTATCGCACTTATCGGGATCCCAAGAGGTTCCAGAACAAAGAAACCGACAAGCAGCAAAAACAGGACAATCCAGCCCGCCCTGAACGTTGCCGGATCCTTTATCACACTGGCAGGCGTCTTCAGCAGCGAAACGTCATACGTCACCGGAATATCCCTGCGGAAGAAGAGATGCAGCATGACCAGCGTGGCCGTAATCGCGGCCACATCTACGGGGATCATCACGGAGGCATACTGCGTAAAGCCCAGACCGAAAAAGTCCGCCGAGACGATATTCACCAGGTTAGAAACAATGAGCGGCAGGCTGGCCGTATCTGCAATAAATCCTGCGGCCATGACAAAGGCCAGTGTCGTGCCCTGACTGAATCCCAGTGCGAGCAGCATCGCAATTACGATCGGCGTCAGGATCAGTGCGGCTCCGTCATTGGCAAACAGTGTAGCAACAGCAGCCCCAAGCAAGACTATCCAGCTAAACAAAAGGCGGCCACGTCCGTTACCCCAGCGGGAGACGTGCAGTGCGGCCCATTCAAAGAAGCCGGACTCATCGAGCAGCAGGCTGATGATGATGACCGCAATAAATGCCGCTGTCGCGTTCCAGACGATATTCCAGACAACGGGAATATCAGCGATATGGATGACTCCAGTTACCAGCGCCAGCACAGCCCCGATACTCGCACTCCAGCCAATACTCAGGCCTCCGGGTTGCCAGATCACCAGTATCAACGTCAGTAAAAATATACTCCCCGCCAAAAGCATCTCAGACTCCGTTATATATGATTATGTGAATTTGTTTTCTTTTCTCAGCAGGAGGTGCAGGCTGATTTATCCAGCCATTTACACAAATCCTCCCGCATACACTGCCAGGACGTCGTGATTGTCTCAGCTGCCCATGCCGGTATGTGGGGTGACAGACGATAGTGGATCCATTTGCCTTCACGACGGTCCAGAACCAGCCCGGCCTCACGAAGGATAGCCATATGTCGCGAGACTTTGGGCTGTGATTCGGAAATGGCTGCGCAGATATCACAAACGCACAGTTCTCCTGACTCCCGGAGAATCATGACGATGGCGAGCCGAGTTTCATCCGACAGGATTTTGAAAAGCTGAACAGGTTGTAGCATTTTTCACTCCGTTCCCTTTAGAATATATATATGATAAATCATATGTGTTAAATTTGAAATCATCTACTCTCTCCGGAGGAGAAAAATGGAACAATTTCCTGCCCTTAATATTGAATTCTTTGATCAACACATCGCTGAACGCATGAACCTGCAAGCGCCACCACGGATTCTTATCCTGTATGGCTCAGTAAGAGAGCGCTCCTACAGCCGCTTTGCCGCGGAGGAAGCCGGTCGTCTTCTGACTGCAATGGGCGCGGAGGTGGAATTCTTTAACCCCTCTGGTTTACCCCTGCCTGATGATGCGCCAGACACGCACCCTAAGGTCACCGAACTACGCGGCCTGGTCAGATGGTGTGACGGGATGGTGTGGAGTTCCCCTGAGCGGCATGGGACGATGAGCGCGGTGATGAAGGCGCAAATAGACTGGATACCCTTAAGTGAAGGCGCGGTTCGTCCTTCGCAGGGCAAGACACTTGCAGTGATGCAGGTCTGCGGTGGTTCGCAGTCCTTTAATGCGGTGAACCAAATGCGCATTCTGGGCCGATGGATGCGGATGTTCACTATCCCCAACCAGTCCTCCATTGCTAAGGCATGGCAAGAGTTCGACGAAAACGGCCGAATGAAACCTTCGTCATGGTATGACCGTATCGTCGATGTAGCCGAGGAGCTGTTTAAAATCACGGTGCTGCTTAAGGGACAAACTGGTTATCTTGCAGATCGTTACAGCGAGAGAAAAGAGAGCTATCAGGAGCTTTCATCCCGTGTCAATCAGGACAAAATTTAACGTATATTTTTCGTGAATCCATACTGCATGAGATTAATAACATCCACTATGGCACAAAGGAGATATCCCATCCTGTGTCAGAATATGAAAAACTACCTTGAGGTGAACTAGTAACTCTGGTTATGACGTGGCGCTTGCGCGTCATGATGCAAAACTAATTTTGATGTTTAATGAAATCCTGGTTGCACCCAAGCTAAGCGCTTCATGCTAAATTTTAGGCGAAGGAATAACAGAAGTCCTGTCCATTGCGTGTTATAACCGAGGTTGAAAACCGGCACACTGGCGGTTGAGAGGCATCGCATGAAATTACAAATCACAAGAGCAATTGGCCTCAGTAAGCTCTCTCCACGTTGGGTTAAGGTTATCTGCTTACGGTTAATTAAAAATGATATTGAACGCTCTCTCAACGCTCTTCTGGTCAAAATTGATGAATCTGAACTCTCTACGGAGCAACTTAAAGCGTTTAAGGAATGCGTTGAAAGAATTAACCTGGCACGGGGTAAGGGGATGCAGGCGTGAGCATTTTTAATTAAGCATTTTTCGATGCTGCATTGGTGATGATGGCTTTTATCCAAAAAATTTCGCAGGCGAATAGTAGTCTAAGCGTTTGATAAAAGGTAAGCCCAAACCGTATATGCGCGGCGCGTTTGCTGCGCAAGAAATGGTTACCAGGTCAAATCTGTTTTTCAGTGTGACGACTCAACTAGATATCACCACGCACAGTCCCTATCTCGTCTTCTTTCTCATCAAAGGGAGAAAAAACTTTTAGGCACCCAAATAGGCACCTAAGAAAAGTTGAACTAGCAGTTATTCAAATTAATTCAATGAATTACACAACCAATTCAGACTCCGCCAGCCCACCAAAATTCTCCATCAGCGATCACCAGAGTCGACTGATGAAGTCCTGAAAGCCCGCACGGCGCAAGCCCTGCGGGCTTTTTTGTGTCTGTCGTTGTCCGAGGGCATCCGGCTAAACCCAGAAAAATTCGGTACACGTCTAGGTACACGCTATACTGAGGTCCATTAAACGTGTACCAATTATGGAAGGGAGCCAGACATGGCGCGCATCACACGCCCCTCACTAACAACGAAATTCAGAAAGCTAAACCTCGCGAAAAAGACTTCACCCTCCATGATGGTGATGGCCTGTTTTTGCTCGTCAAAACCACCGGTAAAAAACTCTGGCGCTTCCGCTATCAACGTCCGGTAAGTGGTAGCCGAACCAATTTAAGTCTCGGCTCATACCCTGCCCTTACATTCGCAGCGGCTCGTCAGATACGCGACAAGCACTTAACCGCGCTCGCGCAAGGCATGGATCCACAACAAGAACAGGAACAGAAATAAGCGTCAGAACAACGCCAGATTGAGTTAGACAGCATTTTTTCAAAATGTGGCTGAACTGGTTCCAGATAAAAAGCAGAAGTGTCACAGAGGATTATGCAAAGGATATTTGGCGTTCTTTGGATAAAGACGTGTTCCCGGCAATCGGTGCGATACCCGTACAGGAGATAAAGGCCAGAACGATTGTTGAAGCACTTGAGCCAATCAAAGCGCGATGGGCACTGGAGACTGTTCGCCGCTTGGTACAGCGTATTAACGAAATAATGATTTATGCGTTTAACACGGGTCTGATTGATGCAAACCCAGCATCAGGTGTAGGTATGGCCTTTGAGAAACCCAAGAAGCAAAATATGCCGACACTGCGGCCAGAAGAATTGCCGAAGCTAATGCGCTCTTTGATGATGTAGAATCTCTCTGTTTCGACTCGCTGCCTGATTGAATGGCAACTCCTGACACTCGTTCGCCCTTCGGAGGCTTCTGGTACTCTATGGACAGAGATTGACTTAGGTTCAAAGCTCTGGACGATTCCTGCCGAACGAATGAAGGCTAAACGTGAGCACATTGTTCCTTTGTCTCCTCAGGCATTGGATATTCTTGAAGTGATGAAATCCATTAGTGGTCACCGAGAACATGTTTTCCCGAGTAGTAACGATCCAAAAAAACCGATGAATAGCCAGACTGCTAATGCCGCTTTAAAGCGTATAGTATATGGTGGTAAGTTAGTTGCACACGGTCTGCGTTTTATCGCCAGTACCACTTTAAACGAAGAAGGATTTAATGGAGATGTTATAGAATCAGCTCTAGCGCACACAGACAAAAATGAGGTGCGCAAGGCTTATAATAGAAGTACATACCTGAATCAAAGGCGAGATCTTATGGCATGGTGGGTCACTAAGATTAAAAACAGTTATGGAGAATGGTAATGTCATTTATTTTACACACAGAGTCACCTTCTACTGAAGACATTATTGATGGTAACAGTCACAATAATATCTCGTTAAAAATTGCTAATACTCTTATGCGAGATGACGTAAATATCGTTGGGATAAACGGGCCATTAGGCTCAGGGAAATCCACAGTTATAAAACTTCTTGAGAAAAATCTTCCCAATGGTAATTTTCATTTTATTAATTTCGATGCAGAGTTATACCAGCAAGGTTCAACAAAAAAAGCTCTAATAACAAAAATATACGATGGTTTAGAACCCAACATACCTAATTCACTTAAGCCAAACCTGAGAGAGTTTAAAGATAACGCTCTTGGGAACAATGTTACCTATAAGAAGACTCAAGATAGTGAAATAAGCACTTGGGCTATACTTTTTTTATTCTCTCTTTTTATATGTACACAGTCAATTCGGCCACTTCAGACTGAGTGGGGTAAACCATCAGAAAGCATGAGCTATTGGCTCATGGGTTTGTTTATTTTATTCCTCACATCACCATTGCTTCTGTCTGCAATTTTTTTCATTCGTTCATTTTGGGATAGATCTTTAAAATTCGGGAATATTATTAAAAAAAATTCTGTAGATATAATCTCAGAGAAAATGCTTGTTTCAAAGGATGTAGGTAGTATTGAGTTGCATAATGCCATTAGTGGATTTAAGGAATGTATACCACCTGGATTAAAATTTCTCTTAATTATTGACAATCTAGATAGAATTCCATCTGAAAAAGTTAAAGAGCTATGGAGCGACATTGAATTAATCAGTAATTCATCTGAAAAAAGACTAAAACTATTAATACCCTATTCATCAGAACATGTAGCAAAATCATTATCACAAGATATTTATGAGGGAAGAGAGTTTATTTCCAAGAGAATACCTATTAGTTTCCAAATCCCACCAATATTATCAGCTGGATGGCGGAATGTTTTTTCTCATTTTTGGCAGCAAAGTTTTCCAAGTGAATCCGAAAATTTGCACCATGACACATCAGAACTGATTGAAATCTGGCTTCCAAAGGCTTATCAACCAATAACCCCAAGATATTTAAAAAAACTTATCAATGACATACAGATAACTTCGCTATCAACCCCTTATGACGTAAGAAACATAACATGTGCATATTATATTTTAACTACGAAGCATAATGACCTTCCTTTCGAATACCTTTTAATTGATAATTTTGAAAGCAGCGATCTGGATGAAAAGACAAGGGATAAGTATAAAAAGAGCATTAGAAAACTTCAACGAATCTATAATAATGACCGTAAGAAATGGATTGATGAATTGCTATGCATAAATTTCCAAACTAACGCTCAACTCGCTGAAGGAGAGTTAATTGATGAACCTCTTAAACTCGCACTAACTCAGTATAACTCAGAGGAGCTAGCGCGAATTTCCAATATGTTTGGTTTTGTATCAGCATGGAGAAGAGTTATTGACTCAACAGATCCAACTGATTGGTTCATAACGCTTTCAAAAATGACTTCTGAAAAGAACGAAATTATTAAAGAAATACTGCCTGAGGTTATAAAAGCATTAGATTCCATGGACATATCAGGTGCGTCAACTTTGGATAATGAAAATTTCTTGCCTTCATTAAACTCTTTGAAAAAAGATGGATTTAATGTTCATGGTTTATATCTAAGCAACATCCAAAAAACAATAGTACAAGATATCGCTAAGTATATTACTTGTGATGATGATAAGTTGATCGAGCTTGGTCAAAACAATACGGAAATACAACAAGCATTACATCATGGAGAATTGCTTTCACAATTAATTGGATACAATGTATTAAATGATCTATCAAGTGCCCCCAAAACTGTTTTCTACATACTTAACCTCAAAGATAAACCCCTATCATTTGAGAGTTTGGAGATTGAACAGATTAAATTAGAATCAAAAGATTTCATTGGTGGCCTACAATCACTCTTCGCAGGTGGAGTTGACTTTAACCTTACTGAAAAAAATGTAAGTAAGCATATTGAATTTGAAAGCGACGGAATCAAGTTGGTTTTGAAAGAAGGATTGCAGGCTGGATTGGAGTCAATCTTTAACAGTTTTACAAGTGTCAGCATACCTCAAAATATTTTATTATTTGAGATGATGGTGCTGACTCCACAATGGCATTCTGCCAATCTCAACCCTCATTACGCGCGAATTATAAATTATAATATTGATTGGAAGAGCAATTGTCTTGCACATTGGATGTCACACATGATTGCAAGTAAAAATATTGCATCAATAGATAGCTACAAGCAGTATATCTCTGTCGAAGACGATTTAACTTACTTCTTCAGTTGCTACCTAAAGTATATATCTAATTTCACGCACATATTTGAAGCGTTAACCAATGAGACCTTGAATGAATACTTGGTTCCTTCTTTGGAATTATTAGCAAATAATAAAATGCTAAAAATTAGCGATGTAAATCCTATTGTGGCTGACTTCTTCTCAGTTATGACACAGTATCTCTCAGATAATTTCATTGAATGCTTTATACAAAATAATCGTAGTGCTTTATGCGATGCAATTGAGAATACCTACATTACAGACATTGATGATTCTCTAATAGATTACGTTGTTAATAACCCAGAAACTAATGAATTAACAAGATCGCTGATTGAAAGTTTCAAAGGTGAGGTAGACACACAAGATAAATTCAATAAAATCGCTAATGAAAACCACCCTTCCTACTCGAAGATCCTAGAGTTCTCGAAGAAAAATTCTGAGCATTTCGATTTTGCTAAAGATTTCATTTTTAATTTCTATGAAACATATAAAATTGACGCTATAGACAGACCGCTCCCTCGCCTCATTTTTGATACCTTATCAGATAACACCAAAGAAATAGCATTAAGAGATCTAAGTGATTTGATATACATGAGAGACCTTGATGTTAAAAGACCACTCGCTTTATTAAAGTATTTTTCAGACGTCTTGAATTATTCAGATGATGAATCAACATCAGGTTCAAGAGCAATTGCTCGTCTATTTAATCAAGTTGGCACTAATCCAGACATAGCTTCATGGCTAGACCGGCAAAATATAAATTTTTCGAAATGGAATGTCAGTGATAAACAGTCTGTAGTAATTATCATCGCGAGTAACGCTGAGTTATTCCCTCGCCTTAAGGAAAAGGGCCCCGTTAAAATCAAAATTCAGGAATTGAGCTTAGAGAACGACTAAAAGGCATAGCCCCCTCAATCTTAGATATTGAGGGGGATTAAAAATTAATTATTTCTATCCATGCGCGCAATGTTTTCCCCGCCACGCCTGCCCGCTTAAGAGGGCGCTTTTAATGCAGGTGCATGACCGGCCTCAGGGCGCGCCAGTGCTGGTGCAGGCGGGGGATCCAGTGTCTGTAAAACCCATGCAAAACCATGCACCTTATGCATGCATGGCTTTTATACGTAAAAATGGCGGGATTTTCGGGGATTTTTAAGCGGACTACCGCACGGCCAGTTCTGCACGGCGGCGGGTGTAATTCAGGTTCTGTGCTGGCGTGAATTTTTCACGACTATCATCTCGCGAAGCCGCGTCAGGCCTGAATCTGATGGCCGTTAAAATGGCATTATCCTGCTCCGAATAATTAATTTTTTCACCGGCGACCAGCCAGAGCTGTAGCGCCTCCCTTAGATAGTCGAGTGAGTGCTGCATGGCGCAGCGCTGAACGGGCGGCCAGCTCCGCGCCGTACACCTGCATAAAATCATTTAAACGGTCGCGGATGCTGATGCACCTCCTCCTGCGAACGGATATAACGCCCGGCAGCCTGATTAATTTCCCACTTTTTCACGTCGATAATCTCGCGCAGCGTTTGCAGGCTATGGCCGCTACTGGCAAGCTGTTATCAGTATGCCTGTTCGACCTGCTTCAGTTCATCCCTGCATTGCATCCAGTTGGATTTATTGGCCTGGCAGACCTCAAAGGCTTTCTGTAGCGTCAGTGTGGTCACGTATGTTTCTCCTGATAGCTGGCCGTGCTTACACACTGGCACGGTTAAAGGTGGTCGCCGGTGAACGTATAACCCTGTCAAAGGATTAAAGCTTGCGAAACGTGGCCAAGCATTCGATGAGCATTCACTGACGATACGCTGACTTAAGGGCAAAGGCCAATGCAGGTGTGATCTCATGGGAAAAGGCGGCGCAAGAAGCCCAGACAACCAGAAATCTTATAATGGATATGGTGAGATCGCGCAGCACTTCACTTGGACGGGCAATGGCCGAACATATAAAAGTGAGGGTAAAACGCTTAATGAGTTGGTAGCGAAAAAAGCGAAAGCTTTATTCGGCCCTCAGGCAAACTTTAACAGCCTTTCGGAAACACAGAAAAATCAGATATATGCAAGTATCGTTGAATCCGCAGGCAAGTCTAACCCGCAAGTAAACATGAAAATGATGCAACTCTCTCGCATTGGAAGGGGCCTGATTGTTCTTTCAATCGCGATTTCTGTTTACGAAATTTATACCGCTGATGATAAGGTTTCTGAATCAGGCAGACAGATAGCTATTAACGGTGCAGATATTGCTGGTGCTGCTGCAGGTGGCGCAATGGCCGGATTAATGTGTGGGCCAGGCGCGCCTGTTTGTGTGCTCATCGGTGGCTTCGTCGGCGGCGCTCTTGCTGCATGGGAAATGGGACGTTTGTGGAATTGATTATGCAACAGGTTAATTCAATATCTTTGGTTAAGGTTCGCGATGCTACCGATGTATCTCAGGCTCAATCTGACGTTGTGCTAAATGGTAAAAGCACCGGCATTATTGTACCGGGGCAAGTGTTTGAAGCAGCGGTCCAGGTTAATGAGCAGCGTTACATCCTGTTTCTTACGGATGACATTATTTTCGAGGAATCCCTGACGATTGCCCTTATTGACGTTCATGACGGACTTAAAGAAATTGTTCGTATAGGAAATGAGTACTCGACAGGGAGTTTTGCGAATCTCCAGGTCACTGACGATAGCGTAGATTTCACGTTTATTGGGGACAATATCTGGACACTGAAAGTATCAGATTCACCTCGCCTGCGGCTTCCTTTTGTTTCCGATCCAAAAGGTGTTAAACGGGAGTCTGGTCTGAAAAAGTACATAACGATTTCTGCCACACCGGTGTCGGAAAACGTAAGCTGAAGTCATTATTTAACAGAATGAAAAGGCTTTCTGCTGAGCTTGATAAATGCTTCTGAGAATTATGCTGACACAGATAGCCAACCAGAATCGGTAATAACCCCATTCATCTGATGAAATCCTGAAAGCCCACACGGTATAACCGCTGCGGGCTGTTCAGTACCATCCCCCCCGCTCCCCTTTCCCTTTGACACACATCAACGACACCTCCCCTCCCGCGATTCAGAATAAAAAATACCACCCAGCGCTACGGATTAGCCGCCCCCACCCGGAAGGAACCCCACCATGTACAGACCCATAACCGTCATACTTTTCATTCTCCTGACCCTCGCCGCCCTCGCAGAAATAGGCGTTTTATCCTTTGGATAATCCTTAGGCAAAATACCCCGCGTCAGGATGCATTGATCTCATTACAGTTTTTTCCTAAAGCCATCCCGCTTCGCCTGTGCCAAGCTGAATCACGCTCATAACCGAAAACGTTAAATGAGGATATTATGAAAAAAACAATTATCGCATTATCTGCCGTTCTGCTGGCTTCCCCAGTATTTGCTGCGACCACACATGCAACTGATGATACCGTCGCGGCAGCGAACGCAAACGCCAATGAGGCGAAGCAAAAACTGCACGAAGAGCAGAACAAAGGTGAAGAGCTGAAGCTGAAACAGCAGCATGCTGCAGAAGGTAAAAGCGAAAGCCTGGGCAGCAAGGTCAGCGAAGATTCCCAGAAAGCCTGGCATAAAACCAAAGAAGGCACCGAGAAAGGGTGGGATGCCACCAAAGAAGGCGCTGAGAAAGGCTGGAACAAAACCAAAGAAGGTGCCAGCGAGCTGGAAAAGAAAGTCACTGAGTAATCTTTACGCTCAAAAAAAGGCCGCGCTTGCGGCCTTTTTTATTTCTTCGAATATAATTAGCCCCTCAGGCGTTTACGCAGTGCGCGTTTATCGGAGAAATCACTATGTATCGCCTTTTAGCCATTCTGACCGCCCTGCTGTTATGCCCGTCCCTGTACGCCGCCCCAAAAAGCTATCTTATCGACAGCGATAACACCGCCATTCGGCTATCGTGGCATGCCTTCGGCGGCATTCTCTCCTGGGCGACGTTCAGCGGCGTGACGGGTGCCGTGACGCTCAACCCGGATAACGACGTCGACGACCATATTCACGTCACCATTCCCGTATCAACTCTGATGGCTTCTAACAAATTGCTCACCTGGCAGCTGAAAAGCGACATGTTTTTTGAATCCGAGCGCTACCCGACCATCGAGTTCATTAGCTCACGCGTGGTCGCTCTGAGCGCCGGGCGGTTCAGGGTATTCGGCACGCTGATCGTACGAAACATTGCCCGGCCGGTGATCCTGGAGGCCGTGTTGAAAGACCCGCATGCGCAGGCCCCCCGGCTTGATGCCACCACGGTGATCTCGCGCGCCTCTTACGGGATGGATAAGTTTGCGCTGGTCGTGGACGATCGTATAGCCATTGCCATTGCAATCAAGACGAACGAGGTGCCGTCATCCTGAGATGAGGCGCTGTAGCTGCTCCGCGTTTGCCCGCAGGTGAGACGGCGGATTGCGGCCAATCAGGACAAACTGATATCCCGCATCCTGCCACCACGCCAGGTTCATGCTGTGCCGCTGCTCCTGGCGGAGCGAGGCCGTCGCCTTCTCATCGACAGGCGAGATGCAGAGCGCCATTGGCCCGTAGTCGGCGTTGAGCCAGGCAATCTGCGCGATAGAGGTCGTTTCATAGCGCAGCATGCGCACCATTTTAAGCTCTGCCCCTCGCAGAATAAGCTGCGACATAGTTAGCTTCATGCCGATATCCTGCGCCGCCCGTTCGAGCCCGCGCTGCAGGACCGGTGCTGCGCTGTCCATATCCAGCAGCGTCTCGACGCTGTACAGGGACATATATTGCGCTTCGAGGTCGCGAATATGGGCGTTCTCATCCGCTGGCGCGGAAGCGGGCCGCAACAGGTAGCCCAGCCCGGAGCCGACCATCAAAAAGCTGACCGACGCGGCAATCAGCGCCCGCCTGCTGACGCCAACCGGCGTGGAGGGCCGTGGGTCAGGAAGCGCCGTCAGACGCGCCTGCATCGTCTCAAGAGGCGCATCATCCAGCAGGGAGGCAAACGCCCCGGCGTAATCCTGGCTGCTTTTCATCAGTTCGGCGGTTCGCCCGGAGAGGCGTTCGTCACTGTTTAAATGCTCTTCAAATTGCTGTGCGTCGGCGCGGCACATCTCGCCATCTATCCATGCCACGATAGCGTCGTCGTTATAGGGCGGTGCAAAACGGTGCGCGTTCAAGAACGTTTCTCCTTTACCGGAGGCAGTGCGTCGACGGACCTGGCAAGCCGAGCCCGTGCCGTGGCCAGCCGGCTCATCACGGTACCGATCGGCACTGCCAGCGTGTCCGCCGCCTCCTGGTAGGTAAAGCCTTCGACATAAACCAAAAATACCGCGTTACGCTGGGCTTCGGGCAAGGCGTTAACGCGCTGCATCACCTTCAGATAATGCAGGCGCGTCTCATCCTGTTCGCGGGTATCCGGCGCGAGGAGTTCGTCGCTGGCCACAAATCCCTGCCCCTGACGCACGTATCGCGCCCGAAGTTCAGAGATCCAGATGGAGTGCAGGATCGCGAACAGCCACCTGTCGATGCGTGTGCCCGGCGTATACTGGCTGCTTTTTTCAAGCGCACGCACGCAGGTGGACTGAACCAGCTCTTCGGCGATATCCCTGTTGCGCGACAACACCAGTCCATAGCGCCAGAGACGCGACAGGTGTGCGGCTAACTGTTGACGAACCTCACTGGTTGCGATGAGTTTTCCCTCCACGAGAAAATCAGGATTCCGGATGTCCGTTGATGGCGGCCTGCAGGTCGCGATACTCCTCGCAGGACTGGCCACAAATACCGGCAATCACCTTCAGTTGTTCTTTCGCGAGATCGGGTCGTCCTTTTACCATCCACGCTTCACCGAGATACTCCCGGGCTTTGGCATAATCCGGTGCGATAGCCAGCGCGCGCTGGTAGTAACCAATGCCTTCGTCCGTACGGCCAAGTTTGCGCGTGGCGAACCCGCGATAGTTCCACGCTTCAGCCGTATTGCTATTTTTCAGTGAATCAAGCAGATTCAGCGCCGCCTGGTACTCCCCTTTCTTCGCGAGATGGTACGCATAGTTGGTTTTGTCCTGATCGCTGAGGCTGCTGCTCTTGTCCGGCACGCATTTCTGGGTGGCGCTGTCATACACCTGTCCGGAAGAACAGTCGGGCGTTTTGCTCTCGGTACTATTATCGCCCATTGCCAGCGCCAGCGGAGACAGCAGGGAAAAAATCAGCACCGGGATCAGGCGAAACGAGGTCGTGTTCATATAAAGCTCCTGGGTTAGAAGGGAGTGACGTCAGTAAACGCCCGACCGGCGGTTTTTATTCATTCTTCCGCGATTTTTTACCGTCCAGAAAATCATGCCTGCGACGTAATCACATTGAAAATAAATCAGGTTATTTTATATCTATCTTCCCATTATTATTATCCTGCAACCGCTAGCAGAGTTTTAACCCCCTACAAGAATATATTTTATTACACCGGTGATATAATATATCTTATATCAAAAACGTTACCCTAACTTAAACACACATTAAGCACGATTAAATAATCACAATTTAAATTATATTTAAAACATCTCCCACCAATAATTACACTGCATCTTCAGGATGACTAAGTCACAACACACGGAAAATAAAAAGACATTAAAAACATAACGATAGAAAAACACATCAATAAACACCATCAATACATTAATGCCCTCTTCATTGTTTACCCCTTTATTTACGCAAGCTTAATTTGCACATTCAGAGTTTTCTGGCTATATCATTTTTATCTCCTCAAAACGAATTCCTCTATTAATTACAGGGTTTTAAAAGACGCAAAACACAAATAAAACGTATTTCTTTCATATGTAATTAGATTCGCTCTGATGTTGCCACTCTGAATTCTGGCGGGCATCGTTCGCTCTAAAAAAGACGGTGAGGACTGTTTAATTAACAGTCACTCCGCCGGGGGCGCCCTTTACCTTCTACAGAGATGGCTCGTCTTGCTCGCCGTTCACGGTAACTCTGCTGGAGTCATAACGAAATGAGCCAAATCTCTGTTATATCAAAACTTACTGGCGTGGAAACTACGACGGAAGGCACACAGGTTACGCTGAGCCATTCCTCTATCGTTGAGCTTCATGTAGAGCGAGCTGATGTCTCCCATTTCGCGCGAAGTGGTAACGATCTGGTGGTGACACTGCACTCAGGGGAAGTAATAACCCTTAAAAATTTCTACGTCACGGACGCGCAGGGCGTAAGCCAGCTGGTACTCCAGGACAGCGACGGTGCGTTATGGTGGATAGAAGATCCTGCCGGGGCCGCCACGTATGAATCTATCGCGTCGACAGACGTGCTGCTAGCGGCATCCGGAAGTGATACCGGTGGCGCGGCCATCTGGCCATGGGCGCTGGGCGGTATTGTTGCCGCAGGCGGCATCGCGGCGGCGGCAAGCTCCGGCGGTGGTGGCGGGGGGGGTGACGATGACAATAACGGTAACCCTAATCCTAATCCTGATCCTGATCCCGGCACGCCAGGTGAACCTTCTACCCCGGATACAACGCCGCCGAATGCACCCTCGAGTCTTACGTTCTCGTCGGACGGGAAAACCGTCACCGGTACCGCTGAACCCGGCAGCACAATCACGCTGAAAGATGCAAACGGCAACGTTATCGGCACAGGGAAAACCGGCAGCGACGGCAACTTTACTGTTTCTCTCGGCACTCCGCTGATCAACGGTGAACAGGTCACCGCAACTGCGACGGATGCGGCAGGGAATACCAGCCAGAGCGCAACGGTGACCGCGCCGGATCTCACCGCCCCCGATGCCCCAACGATTGGCAGCGTAACGGACGATGTCGGCCCTCAAACGGGGGCGCTGACTAACGGCAGCAGCACCAACGATCAGCGGCCCCAGCTCAGCGGCACCGCCGAGGCGGGCTCAACCGTGACGATCTATGACGGCGGGATCGCCATCGGCACGGCAGTCGTCTCCAGCAATGGCACCTGGACATTCACCCCGTCAGTTGATCTGAGCGAAAGTACCCACCAGATTACGGTGCGGGCAACTGACGCCGCCGGTAATACCGGCCCCGCTTCACCGGTCTTCACGCTGACCGTCGATCTCACCCCGCCGGCAACGCCGACGGCGATCGTACTGACTGACGACACGGGGACTATCAGAGGAACCATCACCTCTGGCACCGCCACCGATGCATCAAAACCGATCCTGGCGGGAACGGGCGAGCCGGGTGGAACCATTACTATTTACGATAATGGTGTGGTCGTGGGTACCACAACCGTACTGCCCAACGGCACCTGGAGCATCAGGCCAGACGGTCCGCTCCCGGACGGAGCACACTCGATAACCGTCGTGGAAACCGATGCCGCCGGAAACCAGAGTGCGGCATCAGCGCCTATCACCTTCACCGTTGACACTACCCCGCCGCTGGCCCCCGGAAACCTCGTCGTGTCAAATGATGGCGGTTCCATCAGCGGTACCGCAGAGCCGGGCAGCACGGTGACCATCCGGGATGGCAATGTCATCCTTGGCACGTCGGTGGCAGACAGTGAGGGTAACTTCACCCTGACGCTGACCCCGCCTAAGCTCAACGGCGAAACGCTGACCGCAAACGCCACCGATGCCGCAGGCAATACAGGCCCCGCAACCGCGGCGGCGGCACCGGATACGACCCCACCGCAGACCCCGGTTATCGTATCGGTGATTGATGACGTGCAGGCCACAACCGGCCCCGTGGGTCAGAATGGGCTGACCAACGACCGGGCACCGACCCTGAACGGCACGGGCGAACCCGGTTCAACCATCACGATATCTAACGGCAGCGATATTCTCGGTACGGTGAATGTCCCCTCATCCGGCCTGTGGAGCTTTACGCCGCCAGTCCCACTGCCTAACGGTACGTATGTGCTGACGGCGACAGCAACAGATGCTGCCGGTAACCCGAGCGGCCAATCGAACGCGTGGACGATTACCGTTGACGGCACAGCACCAGATGCCCCGGTGATTACGCAGGTCGTGGACGATGCTCCCGGGGGAACGCTTGGCTCGCTCAACCTGAATGACACCACCAACGACGCCACCCCGACGCTGAGCGGCACCGCCGAGGCAAACGCCACGGTCACCATTCGTGCTGACGGGGTGGTGATAGGTACCACCGTCGCTGATGGCCTCGGTGCATGGAGCTTTACCCCTTCCACACCACTGGGTGAGGGTCCGCATGCCCTGACGGCAGTTGCAACCGACGCGGCAGGCAATACAAGCGGCGTGTCCAACAGTTGGGGGCTGATAATTGACAGCGTGGCACCCGCTACGCCGGTCATTACTCAGGTAGTGGATGATGCCCCTGAGGGCCTCGGTGCGCTCAACCCTAACGACAGTACCAACGACACCACGCCAACGCTCAACGGCACGGCTGAACCGGGCTCAACGGTCACCATTCGTCTTGATGGTGCCGATCTTGTCACGGTCCCGGTCGGCAGCAACGGTACGTGGACCTATACCCCCACCGCACCGCTTGGCGAGGGACCTCATACTTTCACCGTTGTTGCCACCGATGCGGCAGGTAACACCAGCCTGCCGTCAACCGGCTTCAACATTATCGTCGATACCACGCCGCCAGTGGCCGCGACCATTGCCAGCGTGACGGATGATGTCGGCGGCGTTCAGGGGCCGCTCAGCAGCGGCGATACTACCGATGACACCCAGCCGCTGCTGCAGGGTACCGCACCGCCTGACGCGGTCGTCACCGTCTATGACGGCACAACGCTGCTCGGCACCGCCATCCTTGACGGAAGCGGCGGCTGGAGCTTTACGCCTGTTACCCCGCTCACCGACGGCCCGCATTCGCTGACGGTCCATACCACGGATGCCGCAGGCAATACCACTGTCTCCAGCCCGTTTGTGCTGACGGTGGATACCGTGGCGCCTGCCACGCCGGATATCCCGGCAATTACCGTCAATCCTGACGGAACAGAAACGCCGCTGAACCCGGGAGAAACCACCCGCGACACCACGCCCACCCTGAGCGGCACCGGTAATCCGGGCGATACGGTGACGATCTACAACGGTGGCGTCAAACTTGATGATGTCGTGGTGGACGGTACCGGGAACTGGACCTGGACGCCCGCCACACCGCTGCCTAACGGCACCTATGACATTACCCTGACCGTGACCAACATGGACGGCACGGGCAACGAAAGCGCGCCGTCACAGCCGGTAACCATCACCATTGACACCGACCCGCCAGCGACACCTGCGGCACCGGTTATTACCGACAGCGTCAGCCAGGTCACCGGCCCCGTTCCCGATGGTGGAACCACCAACGATCCGCGTCCAGTCCTGAGCGGCACCGGAACAGCGAACGACGTTATCAACATCACCGACACCGTCAATGGCATACCGACCGTTGTAGGCACCGTCACGGTAGACAGCACCGGCAACTGGAGCTGGCGTCCTGACAGCAATATTGGCGAGGGCAGCCACGTCTATACAGCCACCGCTACCGATGAAGCGGGCAACGTCTCTGCCGCGTCACCGGCGATCACCATCACCGTGGATACCGTGGCACCAGATACGCCGGTGATTAGCGCCGTTGGCGGCGAGCCGAGCGGTGGCCTCATCACAGACGCCACGCCGACAGTTGGCGGTACGGGAGTTAACGGTGAGACGGTGATCGTCTACAACAACGGCGTCGAAGTAGGACGCGTCGTCGTGGCTAATGGAGAATGGAATCTTGACCTGCCAGCCCAAACGGACGGCCCGCTGAATATCACCGTTGCGGGCGTCGACGCGGCAGGTAACGTCAGCGCACCAAGCCCGGTATTTACCGTGACACTCGATACCGTTGCGCCTGCGATCCCGCAAATCAATGCCGTCTCAGATAGCCAGCTCACCAACAATGTGCTCTATACCCGCGACGGTGTACCAACGCTCACCGGAACCGGTGAACCGGGATCGACCGTTATCGTCTCGGTGGATGGCACGCCATCCGCCGTACCGGTAACGGTTCAGCCGAACGGCTCCTGGACCTGGACAGCCGACAGTACGCTGGCGGATGGACAACATACCTTTACCGTATCGGCCAGCGATCCAGCCGGTAACACCTCAGCCAGCTCTGCGCCGCTTAACGTCACGGTTGATACTCTCGACCCAGCCGCCCCTGACAATCTGAACCTGGCTGCAGAAGGGACACCACTGACCGGTACCGCCGAAGCGGGAAGCATCATTACCGTGACGGACGGTAGCACCGTCATTGGGACTGGTGTTGTCGACAGCACCGGCAACTTCTCCATCGCGGTCAGCCCGGCACCGCAGGATGGCGCAACGCTAACCGTGAGCGCCACCGATGCTTCGGGGCGCACCAGCCCTGATGCGACTTACAACGTCATCGGTACGTTGCCTAATCTTCCTGATATTCCCGTCATTACGGCAATTAACGATGACGCAGCGCCGCTCACGGGCGATGTAAAAGGCAAAACCACCAATGACATCACGCCTACGCTGACCGGTACGGCCGAAGCGGGCAGCCTGGTAACCATCTATCAGGACGGTGGCCTGACGCCGGTGGCAACAGTGACGGCCGACGGCAGCGGCAACTGGAGCTATACACCGGCCGCGCTTGGCGAAGGTCTGCACTCCTTTGAGGTAACCGCGACACTCAACGGTGCGACCAGCGGCCGCTCTCCTGCCGCCAGCGTCACCGTTGACCTCACCGCACCAGGCACACCGACCATCGGCGCGGTGATTGACGACGTGGGTCCAGGCACCGGTCCGTTAACCAACGGCCAGACTACCAACGACAACCAGCCGACGCTGACCGGCACCGGCGCGGTGGGGGATACCATCTCCGTCTACAACAACGGGACGTTGCTGGGCAGCGTGGTGGTCGGCAATACCGGCACCTGGAGCTTCACGCCACCTTCTTCGCTGGCGGAGGGCACTCACGTTCTCACCATCCGCGAGACCGATCCGGCGGGGAATCAGAGCGCGCCTTCTGCGGGCTTCACCGTTGTAGTGGATACCGTTTCCACCACGCCGGTCATCACTAACGTAACGGATGATGTGGGCAATTCCGCCACAACCGTGGTCAGCGGCACACCAACCAACGACGCCACGCCAACCCTTTCAGGCACGGCGGAAGCGAACAGCGTAGTGACGATTTTCGACGGCGGCACGCAGATTGGCGTGGTCACGGCGGACGGCACCGGCGCATGGACGTTTACGCCAGAGACCGCGCTCGCCGAAGGCTCGCATAGCTTCACCGCCCAGGCAACGGATCCGCAGGGTAACGTCAGCGCAGTCTCAGGCGCCTGGAGCGTGGTGGTTGACCTGACAGCACCGACGGTGCCAACGCTGGATACGGTGAATGACAACGTCCCCGGCGGCATCACGGGCAACCTCACCAGCGGGCAGGTTACCAACGACAGCACACCAACGATCGGCGGTACCGGACAGGCGGGTAGCACCATCCACATCATGAACAACGGTACGCAGATCGGTACTGCAATCGTCGACGGAAGCGGAAACTGGTCCTTCACACCGACCACGCCGCTGGTCGACGGCAGCTACGCCCTGCGCGTGTACGCAACGGATGTCGCGGGCAACGCCTCGGCTAACTCCTCCGTCTTCACCTTTACCGTCGATACCGCAGGTCCGGTCGTGCCAGTAGTGACCAGCGTGATCGACGATATCGCACCAGTCACCGGGACGCTTACGTCAGGCAACACCACCAATGACGCGCGTCCGACCTTCAACGGCACGGGTGACGTGGGTTCTACAGTGCATGTGATCGTTGATGGTAACGAAATTGGCACCGCAGTCGTGAATGCCCAGGGTAACTGGACCTTCACCCCGGGGAGTGACCTGAGCGACGGGCCGCATGCCATCACCTTCAATGCCACCGACGCGGCAGGCAACACCGGCAGTACGACAGCGCCGTTTAACCTGACGGTAGATACTGGCGTACCGTCTGCGCCGGTTATCTCAACCGCAGCAGACAACGTGGGCAGCGTTCAAACCCCGCTCTCTTCCGGGCAGAGTACCGACGACACCACGCCGACGCTGAACGGCACCGCAACGGCCAACGCCACGGTCACCGTGTATGAAAACGGGCAGCCGATCGGCACCGCGCAAGCGGACGGTACCGGCGCATGGAGCTTTACCCCATCAACGCCGCTGTCTAGCGGCAGCCATACCTGGACCGCCACCGTCACCGATGCCGCGGGGAACGTCAGCCCGGCTTCGCCAGGCTTTACCCTGGTTGTCGATACCACGGCACCGAACGCGCCGGTTATCAGCCAGGCGATTGACGACGTGGGCAGCATCACCGGCCCGATCACGTCCGGGCAGACCACGGACGACACCGTACCGCGCCTTGTCGGAACCAGTGAACCGTTTGCCACGGTGAATATCTATGAGGGAACCACGCTGGTCGGGACAGGGACTGCTGACGGCACCGGTAACTGGAGTATCTTGCTCAATACCACGCTGACAACGGGTGCACACAGCTTCACCGCCCAGGCGACGGACGCGGCAGGCAACACCAGCGTGTCGTCGGCAAGCTTCAGTCTGACGATAGACACCACGCCGCCTGCGCTGCCAGTGCTCACCAGCATTCTGGACGACGTGGGCAATGCGGCAACGCCCGTTGCTAACGGCGGGCTGACCAACGATGCGCAGCCAACCCTCAGCGGGACGGCGGAAGCCGGATCGACGGTGAAAATCTTTGATAACGGCGTGCAGATTGGCAGCGTGACGGCCACCGGCGGGGCATGGAGCTTTACCCCTTCCCCGGCGCTGGGCAACGGTTCGCACAATTTAACCTTTACCGCCACCGATGCGGCGGGCAACGCCAGCGCGCCAACCGCCGGGTATGTGATTAACGTTGATACCCTTGCCCCGGCAGCGCCCGTCATCAGCTCGGTGATTGATGATGTGGGCAGCGTCACCGGACCGATAACCGGCCCGACCAACGACACGCGCCCTACGCTGAACGGAACCGCGGAAGCGAATGCGACGGTAAGGATCTACGATGGCATCACGCTGGTGGGTACCGTCACCGCGGATGCCAGCGGCAACTGGACCCTGCCACAAACCACCACCACACTGACGCAAGGCACGCATAACTTCACGGCCACAGCCACCGATGCGGCGGGCAACACCAGCGTGGCGTCCACCGTGACGACGATTATCGTCGATACGACCGCCCCAACGGCGCCGACCGGGACCTTCAACGCCGACGGTAGCGTGCTGACCGGGAATGCGGAAGCCGGCAGCACCGTCAGTATCCGCCTTGCGGACGGCTCAACGGTAACCGCCATTGCGGGCAGTAACGGCACCTACAGCTATACCTTTACGAATAAACAGACCGAAGGCCAGACGCTGCAGATCACCGCCACCGACGCGGCGGGCAACACCTCGCAGCCCGGCTCGGCACTCGCGCCGGTGGTGCCGCTCTCTGCCAGTAATAACGTCGAAGAGTTGGATCTCAGTACCACGGCCACCGTCACCAACAGCCAGTACAGCGACTACGGCTTCCTGCTGGTCGGCGCCGTGGGCAACGTCCTGACGCTGCTCGGGAACGACACCGCGCAGGTGAACTTCACGGTGGGCAACGGCGGGAGCGCGGATATCGTGGTGAACGCCAACGCCACGGGGGCTGTGCTCTCTCTGCTTAACACCCTTGAGCTGGTGGTGCAGCACTACGTCAACGGCGCCTGGACCACCGTGGTGGATACAGGACAGCCGCAGTTTGCTGACCTGCTGACCCTCGGTGCCACCGGCGTATCGCTGAACCTGACCGGGCTGGCTGACGGCAACTACCGTGTGCTCAGCTATAACACCAACCTGCTGGCGACCGGCTCCTACACCAGCCTCGACGTGGCGGTGAAAGAGACCGGTCCGGGCACGGTCACGGGCGATACCAGCCTCAACGGGAACGTGATTCTGGATACAGACCCGACCGCTGGCAGCGACAACGCCCCGGCCGGAACCACGATCTCCGCCGTCACTAACGCGCAGGGTGTCACCACCAGCGTCAATGCAGACGGCACGGTGATCCAGGGTCAATACGGTACGCTGACCATTAACCGCGACGGCAGCTACACCTACACCCTGACCGACACCAGCGCGGCGGTCATTGGCCGGACAGAGAGCTTCACCTACACCATCACCCATAACGGCGTCAGCGCGTCAGCAAACCTGGTGCTGTCTCTGGGAGCCGGTACGGTCAACGGAATTGTGGCGGCGGACGATACCGCCTCGCTGACCTTTGACACCACCGTGAGTGAAATCAATAACGGCACCTCGTCTCAGGGCGGCTTTACCCTGGTGGGTATCAATCTCGGCAACACGCTCGGGCTTAACCTGCTGGACGATATGACCAACCCCATTATCTATAACGTGGAGGAAGGCACCACCCGCACCATGACCATCCAGGCCTCCGTTGGCGGCGTGGCGCTGGCGTCGGTGTTTGATTTGTACGTCTATAAATTTAACAACGCCACCCAGACTTTCGAGCAGGTACGCGTCGAGTCGGGCTGGCTGCGTGCCCCGCTGCTGGGCGGCACGTCACCTCAGCTGACGCTGCAATTGCCTGCCGGGGAGTACCTGTTCCTGCTGAATACCGCGTCCGGGATCACCGCCCTGACGGCCTACACGCTGAGCGTTCTGCAGGATCATGTCTACAGCGTATCGAGTATCAGCGAGACGACCACGGGCGACGTGCTGGCGAATGACCCGGTTCCAGCAGGCACGCTGGTTACCGAAGTGAACGGCGTGGCGGTCAACGGCACTGGCACCACCACCATTCAGGGGGAATACGGCACGCTGACCATTAATTCATCCGGTCAGTACACCTATACCCTGCGGAGTGGTGTCGGTGTGGACCATATCAGCACGCCGGATACCTTCGTCTATACCGTCACCGCGCCAGACGGCACGAAAGACACTGCATCGCTCAACATCACCCCAACCGCCCAGCCGATGAATGCGGTGAATGATGTCAGTACCGCCATGGATGTGACGTCAGTGCATCATACGTCGGTGTACTCCGATACCACCGTGGGTACGGCAAGCTGGACGACAGCCTTGCTCTCGTCAACCCAGGGCAGCGGCAGCGGAACCTTCGTGGTGGATCCAAACACCGCGCTGCATAACGCCTCGCTGCACTTTAACGTGGCCTCGTTGCTGGCACTGGGCGGGCTGACAGTGAACTGGACAATCAGCGACGGCTCGGGCGTGATCCGCAGCGGCTCCTTCAGCGGTGGCTCGCTGCTGGGCGGCAGTATTGACGTTCCGCTGACCGGGCTGGATCTCAACACCGGGACCTACACGCTGAGCTATACCGGTAGCGTACCGGGGCTGAGCGTCGGGAACATTACCATCACCCCAAGCGTCAACGGCACCACTTACTCGCTGAGTCAGTTCGACGCCACGGGCACCCACACCGTTAACGGCAATATCTTTGACGGTACCGACTCTGGCGGCGTGCTGGATCAGCTGCACTCGGTCGATACGCGCGTCAGCATTACCGACTATAACGGTGTGACCACCACGCTGGATCCATACACCGGCAGCACCGCCGTGAACATCACGGGCCATTACGGCACCCTGGCGATTACCGCGGACGGGGAATACACCTATACCCTCAACAGCGGGATCTCGCTCTCCACTATCACCTCGAAGGAGACCTTCAACTACACCCTGACCGATGCCAACGGCAGCACGGATAGCGCCTCGCTGACCATCAACATGGCGCCGAAATTTATCAGTTCGGAGCATAACGATGTGATTAGCGGAACGGCTTACGGCGACACGCTGATTTATCAGGTGCTGAACAGCACCGCGGGCAACGCCACGGCGGGGAACGTCAGCAGCACCACGGGCGATCACTGGACCGGCTTCTCGCTGGCGCAGGGAGACAAGATCGACATTGGCGATCTGCTGGTGGGCTGGGACGGCAATACCGCCTCGTTGGGAAATTATATCCATGTCACACAAAGCGGTAGCAACACTGTGATCTCCATCGACCGTGATGGTGCAGGGGCCACCTACACTAATACTGCACTCGTTACGCTTGATAACGTTCAGACCACCTACGACGAGCTTGTAAACCAGCAACACATCATTACCTGATAGCACCTGCAACCGACCCGGGCGCACAGCGCCCGGGCATAAATAATAAAGCTGTACATTTTTATTAGGGACATGACATGGGAATTAAGATGCCTTACTGGTGGCTCTCGTGCTGCCTGATATCTGTGCCCGCTCTGTGCGCGAATCCGGCGGCGACCATCAATACCGGACAACTTCGCGAAACGCAGGAACTCCCCTCACTGAATGGCCGTGTCGCCCCTGTGGCTGGCAACGTCGCGCCCGGTTCATTACAGCTTGGCGAGGCCGTCAACCGTGCCGTTACCTGGCATCCGGCGATCGGTGAAGCCGTGGGCAAACTCTACGAACAGAGCGAAGAAGTCGACGTCGCCAAATCGAAATACTATCCGCAAATTAACGCGGGCATGGACAACGGGTACTCCCACGACGGCGATCAGAATGGCTTTACGCCGTCGCTGGTGCTCTCTCTTTCACAAATGCTCTACGACTTCGGAAAAGTGGCCAGCCAGGTACGGGCCGAAAATGCCGGCGTTGCCCAGCAGCAGGCCAACGTGCTGGTGAGCATCGACACCATCGCCCATGATACCGCCATCGCCATGGTGCAGGTACAAACCTGGCAGCAGATGGTCGACACCGCCAAAGAGCAGCTCGACGCCCTCTCCTCAATAGGTACACTGACCCGTCAGCGTAACGACGAAGGGGCGACCTCGCTTTCTGACGTGGTGCAGACCGACGCACGTATTGAAGGGGCGCGCGCGCAGCTGATGCAGTATCAGGCCAGCCTCGACAGCGCCCGTGCCACGCTGATGAGCTTTCTCGGCTGGAACAGCCTGAACGCGATCAGCAATGATTTTCCGCAAAAGCTGGCCCGCAGCTGTGACATCGCCGAGCCGGACGATCGTCTGGTTCCGTCTGTCCTTGCCGCCTGGGCCCAGGCCAACGTCGCCCAGGCCAACCTCGACTACGCCGACGCGCAAATGACGCCAACCGTCTCGCTGGAGCCGGAGGTCCGTCACTATCTGAACGATCGCTACGCGGGCAGCGAAACGCGGGATCGCACGCAATATTCCGCCTGGGTGAAGGTGCAGATGCCCCTCTATCAGGGCGGCGGCCTCACCGCCCGGCGTAACGCTGCCGGACACGCGGTGGAAGCGGCGCAGTCGACCATTCAGCGTACCCGTCTTGATGTCCGCCAGAAACTGCTGGAGGCCCGCAGCCAGGTCATGAGCCTGCAAAGCACGCTGCAAATTCAGGGCCGTCAGGAGGCGCTCAGCGCCCGTACCCGCGAGCTTTACCAGCAGCAGTATCTCGATCTCGGCTCGCGCCCGCTGCTTGACGTGCTCAACGCCGAGCAGGAGGTCTATCAGGCACGCTTCACCCAGCAACAGACCCTCGGTCAGTTGCACCAGTTACAGCTCAACTGCCTCTATAACACCGGACAATTGCGTCATGCGTTCGATCTTGATAACCGCACCATCCAGACCGTGGAGATCCAGCCATGAAGCAACGCGAAATCCCGCAAGAAGAAACAATGACGGATGAGGCGCTGGCACAGTGGGCGCAGGCGTTTGGCTTTGTTGCCACGCGCTACCGCGTCGCCTGCTCGCCCGGTGCGCTGATTGCAGGCGCTCCCTGGCTGAAAGGCAAACCGATGGTACCTGCCCTGACGCAGCTTGCCCGGGAAGCCGGGCTGACGTTCCAGCTGCTCACGGCCGATCGGCAGTCGATCAACAGCTGGCGTCTGCCGGTGGTGGTGGCACTGAACGACGGCAAAATCGGCGTGGTCGAGAGCTTCGACGGGGAAGACACGCTGGACGTCAGCTTTTTCGACGACAAGATGCATACCAACCGTCTGTCGATGAGCGCGCTGCTGCCCGCCATCCGCCACGTTATTGCCCTGCGCCCGCTGGCCGCACTGAAGGACAGCCGCGTGGATGCCTACATCTCAAAATACCGTCCGGACTGGCTCTACCGGCTGGTGATGCGCGACCTGCGCCCGTACAGCTGGGTGATGCTGGCGGCGCTGTTCATCAACGTGCTCTCCCTCTCCGGCATTGTCTTTTCCATGCAGGTGTATGACCGGGTGATCCCTGCCCAGTCCTACCCGACGCTTTACGTCCTGACCATCGGCGTGCTGATCGCCACCCTGTTTGGTTTTGTGTTGCGCGTGGCGCGCGGTCACATTATGGATCTGCTGGGCAAACGCTCGGATCTGCGGGTCTCAGACCGCGTGTTCGGCCACGCCCTGCGGCTGCGCCACAGCGCCATTCCGCGCTCCACCGGCAGCTTTATCTCCCAGCTGCGCGAGCTGGAGCAGATCCGCGAGATGGTGACCTCCTCCACCATTTCGACCATTGTCGACCTGCCCTTTTTCTTCCTGTTTGTGGTGGTACTGGCGATCATCGCGCCGCAGCTGGCGTGGATCGCCCCGGTCGCGGCGGTGATCATGGTCCTGCCCGGCCTGCTGCTGCAGAAGAAACTGGCGGAGCTGGCGAAGCAGTCGGCGCATGAATCAACCCTGCGCAACGCGGTGCTGGTGGAGAGTGTGCAGGGGCTGGAGGACATCAAGCTGATGCAGGCGGAGAACCGCTTTTTGCAGCAGTGGAACAGCTATATCCAGATCACCGCCGAATCCGGCCTGCGCACCCGCGAACTGACGCAGAACCTGATCAGCTGGGGGATGACCATCCAGAGCCTGGTCTACGCCGCGGTGATCGTGGTCGGCGCGCCGATGGTGATCGACGGCACCCTGACTACCGGTTCGGTGGTTGCCGCGTCGATGCTGGCCTCCCGAATGATCGCGCCGATGGCGACGCTGTGCGGCGTGCTGGCCCGCTGGCAGCAGGTGAAGGCCGCCAAAGAGGGGCTGGACAGCATTATGCAGTTGCCGACCGAGAACCAGCGCGAAGAGACGCCGATCCGCCAGGACGTCCTGCGCGGACACTATCTTTTCGAACAGGCGCAATTTCGCTATCAACCGGACGATCCGCGCATGGCGCTACGCATTAACCGTCTGGAGATCAAGCCGGGCGAGAAAGTGGCGATCCTCGGACGTAACGGCGCGGGCAAATCGACACTGCTCCAGGCCATGGCGGGCGGGATGGATCTGGCGGCAGGCGAATTGCGGCTTGATAACCTCAGCCTGCCCCATCTCGACGTGGCGGACGTGCGGCGCAACGTCGGCTTTATGACCCAGAACGCGCGGCTGTTTTACGGCACCCTGCGCGAGAACATCACCCTTGGCATGCCACGCGCCACCGACGAAGAAATTTTCGCCGCGCTGGAGTTGACCGGCGCAGCGGGCTTTGTGCAGAAACTGCCCAAAGGGCTGGACTACCCGATCATGGAAAACGGCGTGGGGCTTTCCGGCGGGCAGCGGCAGTCCATTCTGCTGGCGAGGATGCTGCTGCGCGATCCGAATATCGTGCTGATGGATGAACCGACCGCGTCGCTGGATGAGCACACTGAACGGGAGTTTATCCAGCGTCTGGGCGACTGGCTCGGCAACCGTACCTTGATTGTCGCCACCCACCGCGTGCCGGTGCTGGAGCTGGTGGAGCGCGTGGTCGTACTGAAAGAAGGGATGCTGGTGATGGACGCGCCAAAAGCGCAGGCGCTTAACAACAGCCGCATTCAGCAACAGCAGCAGCAGGCAGCAACCGGACGGGAGTGGAAAAATGAAAATCAGTCAGCGTGACGTTGCCGCAATGGACGATCTGGATAACGCGCTTGAATCCGAAAGTGGCTACACCGGCGCGCGTCGAATCGTCATCTTCTCGTTGCTGATGTTTGTGGCTCTGGGCGTCTGGGCATGGTTTGGCGTGCTGGATGAGGTCTCAACCGGCTCGGGGAAAGTGATCCCCAGCTCGCGCGAACAGGTATTACAGTCGCTCGACGGCGGGATCCTCACCGAGCTGAACGTACATGAGGGCGATCAGGTGCAGGCAGGACAGGTGCTGGCGCGACTTGATCCGACGCGTTCCGAATCGAACGTCGGTGAAAGTGCAGCGCGCTACCGCGCGTCACTGGCTTCCAGCGCACGTCTGAATGCCGAGGTGAACGATCTCCCGCTAACGTTCCCGCCTTCGCTGGCAAAATGGCCGGATCTGATTGCCGCCGAAACGCGACTCTACAACTCCCGCCGTGCGCAGCTGGATGATACCCAACGGGAGCTGCGCGCCGCGTTAGATCTCGCCAATAAAGAGCTGGCGATCACCCAAAGGCTGGTTAAAACCGGGGCCGCCAGCCATGTGGAGGTGCTGCGCCTGCAGCGACAGAAAAGTGACCTGGAGTTGAAGCTCACCGACGTACGCTCGCAGTATTACGTTCAGGCGCGCGAAGCGTTATCCAAGGCTAACGCGGAAGTGGATATGGTTTCCGCGGTCCTTAAAGGCCGCCAGGATTCCGTCACCCGCCTGACGGTAAAATCCCCGGTGCGCGGGATTGTGAAAAACATCAAAGTCACCACCATCGGCGGCGTGATCCCGCCTAACGGCGAGCTGATGGAGATTGTGCCGGTGGACGATCACCTGCTGATTGAAACCCGCCTCTCGCCGCGCGATATCGCCTTTATCCACCCGAACCAGGAGGCGCTGGTCAAAATCACCGCCTACGATTACGCCATCTACGGCGGTCTGCATGGGGTGGTAGAGACCATTTCACCGGACACCATCCAGGACGAAGCCAAGCCGGAAGTGTTCTATTACAGGGTGTTTATCCGCACCAGCCAGGATTACCTGGTCAATAAAGCGGGCAGGCACTTCTCGATTGTACCGGGCATGATTGCGACAGTGGACATCAAGACCGGCGAGAAAACGGTGCTGGATTATCTGATTAAGCCGTTTAACCGGGCGAAAGAGGCGCTGCGGGAGCGGTAGTCAATACTTTAGGTCCTTCATGATAGAGAGGATCGCTTTAAAAATGAGAAAGGACTCTCATATCAAATTAATCCGTAACGGTCCGAATTTTTGAATATTACAAATAAAAATCTTATGGATAAAAAACACTGAGAAAGGTAAAATTTAAAAAGGATGTTCGCAAACAAATCATAAGATCTGACAAACAATTTCACCATATACAAAAGGAGAATTCTAATCATGCAGGATAAAATGATGGCATGGCAAAAACTTGAAACTAGCATAGAAAATATAAACAATTACAAAGCAATTGAAAAAAGAAACTCGGAATATGTTGAAGCACAAGATCAGCTAATTTCAGAAATTGTGGAAGTTGTTAGTTACTCAGGGGAAGAGTCTACCAAGTCGTTAGTTAAAAAATTAGACAGCGGACACCAAGAATATGCCTGCAAACGTGCGTTTTTTAACTTAGAAAGCGAGCACTTCAGACGAATCTTCCAAACTTTCAATGAATCTGTACTGGGAGGATTAATTGAGTATTTAACAATAAAAAAACATATCTCAGAGGAGCATTTAGCAAAAAAATTCGGCGAAAAATTCATCTTCGACAACAAAGAAATATTCTACTCACCGTCCCAAAAAAAACTCATCAACAAGCTCAACCATTATGAAGAAGAATTTATTTTTGATTATAAGGAAAATATAAAAACGATAGATGATTTAAATGTTAAACTTTCTTACGCCCAAGCTGATAACTCCCGTTTAAAAAAAGAAGTATCAGCTCTTAAAAAATCAATCGCTACACTAGCAAATCAAAAGTCGGATATTGAAAACCAACTAAATGATAAATTCAATGAGGAGGTGAAGAATACCTTAGGTAGATTTGTTAATAAAGCAATGTCTGAACTAAAAATAAAAGAAAAAAAATACACACTCATGAGTTTATATTGGATTGCAGGTGGTGCGACTGCATGCATTGGGATTCTAGCATCCGTTATCTCCATTATGATTTGGATGAGCGGCATCGTAAATTCAAATAACGATATATCGTGGAGTCTTTTGATTTATTATGTAGGCAAAGGTGCGGTAATCCTTAGTGCTCTCTCTACGTTAGCTTATTATTGCTTTAAACAATCGAACGCCTATGTTCATGAATCATTAAAGCAAGGAGAACGTGTTCATGCAATTAGGTTTGGGCAGTTATGCTTAAGGCTTTACGGCAAGCAAATAAATGAAAATCAAATCAAAAATGTATTTGAAGATTGGAATATAAGTAGTAACACTGCTTTTTCGAATAATTCAAAAGAAAAAACAAATATTAATGACATCCCTGAAAACATAACCGAAGTATTCAAGTCAGCAATTGATTCGCTTTCGAAAAAATAATAAAACCTAAAGCCAATTATTAAAGATAGTTGGCTTAAACAAAAAAATAAGTATCATCATAATATTCTTACATATATACCCAAGAGGTAACCCTGTAGATTTTTCCTGAAGCCGCCGCACAAAATATAACTTAATCCCCCTTACCCTCTACTCATTGTAGTTATTCGGGCGTATTTTCCTCCCACGCCAGCAAAATCTGGCGTCGGGATTGGCATCCCGTTTATGATTGGAGATGGCGTAAGTTCTTGTTACGCTGCATGTCTGGCTACATTTCAATGGTGGGCTGGACGGGGGCGTCGCAAGACGCGCCGGTGTCCATTAAGGCCGGTAATGCCAACTCCGTTCAGTCCTGCCACCCGGGAAATTGGCATTTCTCTGGCAGGGTCTTAATCACTTAATGGAAACTGTCATATGACCACCAGTAACGCACTTTTCACGACCCCCCTTCGGCCACAATACCGACTTCACTGAGCTTGCCGACAACTGCCAACGCTATTGCGAAGCATTGGTGGAAGAGACCGATCCTGCAAGAAAAATAGCGCTCTGCGGTCGTCTTGCATCGACCCTCGCCCTGCTTCGCCCGATGCTGCTGGAGCCGCTCCCTGAGCACTTACAGGAACGTCTTACCGTCAATGTGTTCCCCGAATGTGAACCTGCATTCAACGCTGAATCCGCTCGTGTGATGGGAGATTTACTCTTTGAACTAACGGGATATTTTGCTGACCAGCTAAAAGCCCCGCGCTGGCTGAGAACCGAGGCTGGGGTCGCGTTGCTGGGTTGACATGGTTTTCTCCCTCTCCCTGTGGGAGAGGGTCGGGGTGAGGGCATCAAACCGCACTCATTTTATATTTATAAACAGGACGTTAATTATGAATAACCAGGAAAAACTACGCATCTCAACCACACCAGGCGAAGTGTTGCTGCACGATTATCTTAAGCCACTCAGTCTCGGCATCTCAGAACTGGCATAGAGAATAAACACCGATCACACCACTGCCAGCGCGCTGGTAAACAATAAAATCAAACTCACCGTTGATTTGGCCACAAGACTGGCGAACGCATTCGATACCAGTATTGAATTCTGGCTGAATCTGCAGCAAAACGCAGAAAACCAAGGAGCGAGAATCGAGCACCTCTAACATAATCATCCCCCCAATCTGCTAAAGTAGCCCAAATTCATTTTTCAGGAAGAAATCATGCGCCAACGAACCATTGTCTGCCCCATCATCCAGAACGACGGTGCCTATCTGCTGTGTAAAATGGCCGACGATCGCGGCGTGTTCCCCGGTCAATGGGCCCTCTCCGGCGGCGGAATGGAACCGGGCGAAACCATGGAACAGGCGTTGCGCCGTGAGATCCGCGAAGAGCTGGGCGAAGCGCTGGAGATCGTCTCGGTCACGCCATGGGCTTTTCGCGATGACATCAGGGTAAAAACCTACGCCGATGGCACCACCGAGGAGATTTATATGATCTATCTGATCTTCGACTGCATGAGCGCCAACCGGGACGTCACGTTTAATGAGGAGTTTCAGGAGATCGCCTGGGTTAATCCGGAAACATTAAAAGAGCTGGATCTCAACGAAGCTACCTGCATGACCTTCGCGCAAAAGGGTCTTCTTTAATCGCCCACTGCCCCGGCGTTTTACCGGTCAATGTTCTGAAAACCTCAATGAATGCGCTGACGCTGCTGTAGCCGCAGGACAGCGCAATCCACCCTACCGGCTTCCCCGCCGCCAGCCACTCCATTGCCCGCATGACGCGAGCCAGCTGCCGCCAGTTAACGAAGTTCATTCAGCCCGGCGAAGTGCGGTACGATTATACACCCCAACATACCGCGCAAATTTCCCAATAAATACGCCGGCAAACACGCCCCCGGAGACGATCGCCAGCGCGCTCATGGCGGGCTGTTGCATCGTCTGAGGCGAAACCGCGCTCATCACCCCCAGCACATACTTCACCCCAAACGCCAGCATCATAAACGGCAGCGCGGTGTAGTCTGCCTGGCGGTAAAGCGTACGCGGCGCATCTGCCCGGAGGATAACCGCCCGCTTAATCAGGAGATACCCCAGCGCGGCACCGGCGAAGATCCCCGCCGTCCACAATGCGACAGTCGCAGGGGTCAACGTGCGATAGAACACCAGATCGTAAATATCCCACACCAGAAAGATCGCCGGGATAATGGCAAGCCTCTCCAGCGTAACGGTGGCGGGCCTGCGGGCTTTGATACCACGGGAGATAAGGAAGATAAACAACACCCACACCCAGGCGGGCGTGTGCGTAACAACACCGATCAGAAATTCAAACATGGAACTCACCATGAACGATCGCGGCCCGTGCCGCCCTGAACGCGTATTGCGCATAACGGCAGGAATGCCATTATGCGCAGGTCTTTTAAAGCGATTTCTTCAGGCGCTGCACCGCCTCTTTCAACTGCTCATCTGTTGGTGTCACAAACGACATGCGCAGCGTGGTCTGGTCCGGTTCATTGCAGTAGAAAAACTCGCCCGGGACAAATACCACGCCGTTGCTTAACGTCTTTTCCAGCCAGCGGGTGGTATTCATACCGTTGTTCATTTTCGCCCACAGGAACATGCCGCCTTTAGGCTTGTGGAACGACATCACATCACCCAGCTCCGCTTCCAGTTCGGTGGCGAAGGTCTGGTATTTCTGGCGATAAGCTTCGCGGATCATCTTAATCTGCCCGGCCAGGCGACCGGTTTTCAGGTACTCATACGTCATTAACTGCGACAGCGTGCTGGTGTGCAGATCGGTGGTTTGCTTAAGGTTCACCACCGCACGCTTCAGCCACTCCGGCACCAGCACCCAGCCTACGCGGGTGCCCGGCGCGAGTATTTTAGAGAAGGTTGAGGTGTAAACCACGTTCTCTTCGTTGCCGATATCTTTGGCATGGGCAATTAACGGGCGGAAGACCTCATCGGTGTAGTTAATTTCGCTGTACGGGTCGTCTTCAATAATGAGGAAATCATAGCGTTTCGATAATTCCACCAGCTGTTTACGACGCGCTTCAGAGAGCGTCACGCCGCCCGGGTTACCAAAGGTCGGGACGATATAAACCGCTTTGATGGTTTTCTTTGCCACCAGCGCCTCAAGTTCGTCGACCTTCATGCCGTCGCCGTCGGTGCCGACGGACTCAAAATTCGCCTGCGCCAGGCCGAAAACCTGCAGCGCGGCAAGATAGGTTGGACGCTCGACGACGACGGTATCGCCTGGGTTAATTAATGCACGCGCCAGCACGTCGAGAGACTGCTGCGAACCGGACGTCACCACCACGTCATCGGCTTTACAGGCAATGCCTCGTCCTTCACAGATGCGTTGGATCTCTTCCCGCAGTCCTGGAAAACCTTCGGTCAGACCATACTGAAACGCCTCGCCAAAATGTTGCGATAAGACGGCATCCGCGGCTATTTTAAGCCCTTCGTGATCGAACAAATCGGGGTTCGGAATCCCTCCGCCCAGCGAAATCACGCCAGCCATTTTGCTATGTTTTAATAATTCACGGATGGCAGATGATTGCAGGCCCTGCGCGCTGCTGGCGAGTTTGTTTGCAGACATTCTTTGATTACCTTCTTTTTTTATATTGTGCCCAATCTTAGCAGAATATGAGCGATAAATTCCGTTAGCTTCGGAAGAGGACGTAAATCCTGGCGCCACAATAAATGCACCGGCCTCGGCGCGGGGGTGAACGGCTCCAGTACCCGAATCAACCTGCCGCTTGCCAGCTCTTCCGCCACCAGCACTTCCGGTTGTAGCAACAGCCCCGCCCCTGCGCGTGCCGCCATACGCAGGCCATAGCCGTCGTTACATCTTAAGATGGCATCACGCTTCCAGCGTACTTCCCCTTCCACGCCCGGTAGCCGCCACTCGTTACGCGCGGTCCATACCGTGTGCGAAAGACACAGATGATCCACCAGATCGGCAGGCGTTTGCGGCGTACCGTGTCGCGCTAAATAGTCCGGTGCGGCGCAGATCACCATGTTGTAGGGGCACAAATATTTCGCCACCAGATCGTCATTGCGAATATCACCAATGCGAATGGCCAAATCGACCCCCTCCTCCACCAGATCGACCATTCGGTTAGTCAGATCCAGTTCGATGCGCACCTGCGGGTAACGTTGTAAAAAGGTGGCGGTGAGCGGGGCGATCACGCAGCCGCCAAACGACGTAGGCGCCGTGACGCGCAGGGTTCCGGCCGGTGTGGCACGCAGGCGTTCAACCGCGTTTTCGGCGATTGAGACCTGCTCCAGCACCCGTCTGGCTTCTTCAAAATAGACGCGGCCCGCATCCGTCAGGCTCTGACGACGCGTGTTACGCTCAAGCAGGCGGGTGCCAAGCTGGGACTCCAGCAACGCAATATACTTTCCCACCATGACCGCCGACATCTCAAGGCGGGAGGCCGCGCCGGTAAAGCTGCCGCTTTCTACCACCGCGATAAACGTCTCCATGCCGCGAAGCTTATCCATATTCCGAACCTCTGGTTAGCAATCTTCTAACTTTAGCCCAGTTTATCTGACTTTTTATTTATTAAAGAATGAAGGCTCACACATAAGGAGTCTGCTATGAAAATCGTGATTATTGGTGCCAGTGGTACGGTCGGTCAGGCAGTAACAGAAGCGCTAAGCCGCCGTCATGAGGTGATCCGCGTAGGTCGCACGCGGGGCGACTATCAGGTGGATATCACCTCGCAGGAGAGCGTGCAGGCGCTGTTCGAGAAAATTGGCCGGGTGGATGCCATTGTCTCCGCCAGCGGTGGCCTCTACTTTGGCCCGCTTGCGACCATGAAAGACAGCGACTTTAATCAGGGCCTGCAGGATAAACTTCTGGGGCAGGTGCGCCTTGCGCTAACCGGCCAGCACTATCTGAACGAAGGTGGCTCTATCACCCTGATTAGCGGCATTGTGGCGCACGAGCCGATTGCCCAGGGAGTAAACGCCACCACCGTGAATGCCGCACTGGAAGGGTTTGTTCGCGCCGCAGCCTGTGAGCTGCCGCGCGGGATCCGCATTAACCTGATTAGCCCGACGGTCCTGACGGAATCCGCTGAAGCGTACGACGGTTTCTTCCCCGGCTTTGAGAGCGTCCCCGCTGCAACCGTGGCGCAGGCCTATCGCCGCAGCGTGGAAGGGGTACAGAGCGGTCGGGTGTATAAGGTTGGTTACTGAGCCTTACGGGCGGCGATCAGCACCAGCATCGGGCGCTCTGCCTCTTCGGCCAGCGCGGGCCAGGCCGCAATTTGCCCCTGCGTTGGCCCCCATTCGTTGACTTCGCTTATCGTTAATCCGGCCTTGATCAGCGCGTTGAGCGTGGTGCCCAGCGTACGGTGATACTTGATGACCCCGTCCGCCAGCCAGTTGCAGACGCGCTGGCTCTCGTCCTGATAATGATTCACGCCCCAGAACCGCTCGCCGTTGTCGTCGGTCAGCCAGCCCTGGCGGGTGGCGCAGGTGTAAATGGGGTGCTCCATCGAGAAGACCAGGCTGCCACCGGGTTTAAGCGCGCGCTGAACGTTGGCGAATAACGTATCCAGTTCCGGCAGGTAGTGCAGTGCCAGCGAGCTGTAGACCAGGTCGAGGCTGTTATCTTTGAGCGCCAGCGACTCCAGATCGCTACGCTGATAATGAATCTGTGGGTCAGCGGTAAGCTCCGCAGCCCGGGCGAGCATCTTTTCTGAGATATCAACACCCGTGATGTCAGATGCACCCAGGTCGCGCGCAGCGCGACAAAACCAGCCGTAGCCGCAGCCGAGATCGATAACCGATTTGCCGGTTAAATCGGGCAGCATGCTTTTCAGCGAAGGCCACTCCGGCGCACCGTCCAGCCCCTGCACCGAGCGCGGAAGCTGGGCGTAGCCTTCGAAAAACGCCGGGTTGTCGTAGATATTTTGTGCCATGGCAGATCCCTCTTTAAGAATGTGACTCCCAGTATAAAACATTGCCGGGTGGCGCTGCGCTTACCCGGCCTACGATTTGAGGGTTTCAGTAGGCCGGGTAAGGTGAAGCCGTCACCCGGCTCGCCTCTAGCCCACAGTACCCCAGACCAGATTTCCCTTATGGAACGTCGCGGTACGCGGTGAAATCCGCGCCACGGCTTCGGCGGAGCACGAGGCATCCACCAGCACAAAGCTGGCGTCGTCCTGCGCTTTCGGCCACACCCGTTCGCCTTTGTCGTTCAGCGGCAGAACGTCACCGGTCGCGATACCGAGCGCCCGGGAGAGCGTCTGCTCGTTCGGGCGAATGTACAGCTGCGCGTAAAGATTGGCTTTTTCCAGCATATCTCCCAGGCCGTACGGCGACCAGTGGTCGATCACGCTGTCGGTGCCGGTCATGACAAACACGCCCTTATCACGCAGCTGTTTCAGCGGCATATGGAGGGTACCAATCGGCACGGTAGAGGCGATGGTCACCTGCTGCGCCGCCATACGGGTCGCAATCGCATCCACCTCCTGCTCGTTAAGCGTCGCCAGCGCGAAGGCGTGGCTGATAGTCAGCTTGCCCTTCAGCTCCGGCGTTTTCTCCACCGTTTCCACCATGTAATTCACCGCCGCCACGCCCGCCGGGCTGGTTTCATGCAGGTGAATATCCACCCCTTTGTCGTAATCCAGCGCTATCTGGAACATCAGATCGAGGGATTTCTCCATCGCGCCGTCGACGTTCGTCGGGTCCAGCCCGCCCACGTAGTGCGCACCGGCCTGCATCGCGTCGCGCATCAGTTTTTCAGAATGGGAAAGCAGCAGTCCGTGCTGTGGAAACGCGACAATTTCACAGTCAAAGCCAGGCTGGCGGCGCGATAACACCGCCTGCAGATTTTCCAGGTTTTTCAGGCCGGAAACCGGCTCAATGTTGCAGTGGCTGCGGGCGATGGTGGAACCTTTCGACTGGATCAGGTCGATAAGTGCCTCCGCGCGTTCCTGGGTGTAGGGCTGCAGTTCCGGCAGCAGCTTCTGCTCAAGGCGGATCATGTCCTGAATCGTGGTCCCCGCCGGGCGGTTCAGGGAGCGCCACGGACCGCCGTAGAAGGTTTTATCCAGATGGATGTGCATGTCGCGCATCGCCGGGAGCATCAGCTTTTTACCTGCGTCATAGTGAGGCAGAGACGCGTCGGCGTGGCTATTGTTATCGCGCAGGGCGACGATCTTGCCGTCTTTAATCTCCAGCGTTTTCAGCTCGGTGCGGGTGCTCGTCGCCACGCTGCCGTCGAAAGTAAACCCGGCTTCGAGCAGCACGTTGTCCAGATAGTAATGCTTCGCGGTGATGTTCATCGGTTTACCGGTCTCGCAGGCGGGCTTTGCGGTATCCGCAGCATACGCGACGGAGCCGGTGGCACCAAACAGCGCGCAGGCGGTGACCATTTTGCCGCTCTGGCTGATAAATTCGCGGCGGCTTTTATTATCATTCATCTTATTTTCCTTCATTCACAATATGGGTACCGGTTTCCCCGCGCAGTGCCGCGGGCAGACAGTCCGGGGAGGTGATAATCACTCGCCTGCCGCCGTGGTGTAAAAATTCCAGCGAGGCCACGATTTTGGGCAACATGCTCCCTGCCGGGAAATGGCCTTCCTCCATGTAGCGCGTCATCTGCGCCACGTTGACGGTATCCAGCGCCTGCTGGTTCGGCTTGCCGAAGTGAATGCACACCTTCTCCACACCGGTGGTGATAACCAGCACGTCGGCGCGGATCTCCCGTGCCAGCAGAGCGGTGGAGAGATCTTTATCTATTACCGCGTCGACGCTGCGGTAGTCGCCCTGCTCCGAGCGCACGACGGGAATTCCTCCACCGCCCGCGCCGATCACCACAAAACCTTTTTGCGTCAGCGCCTTGATGGCATCTGCCTCTACGATGCGCAGCGGCTGTGGCGAGGCCACGACGCGGCGATAGCCGCGGCCTGAATCCTCGACAAAATGCCAGTCCGGGTGCGCCTGCTGCAGATCATTGCGCTGCGCCTCGCTGAAGAAAGCGCCAATCGGTTTCGTCGGGTGCGTAAAGCCGGGATCGTCTTTATCCACTTCGACCTGGGTGACGACCGTGACCGCTTTTTGCTCCCCGCGCCCCGCCAGACGGTTGTTAAGCGCCTGCTGGATCAGGTAGCCGATACCGCCCTGGGTATCCGCGACGCAGTTTGCCAGCGGCGTCAGCGGGAGCCCTTCCCGTTCGTGAGCGATTTCGGCCCGGCGCAGATCCAGCCCCACCTGGGGACCGTTGCCGTGGGTGAGTACGATGTCATAGTCGGAGGCCAGCATCTCGAGCACGGACTCTGCCACCGCTTTGACCGCCTGCGCCTGATGCTCAACCGACTGGCTGGCGTTGTCTTTGATAATGCTGTTGCCGCCGATGGCGACGACCATAAGCTCTTTCATACGTTTTCCTTCGCAACGGTACCAGTCGCAGCGCTCGCCGCTTCGCGGCTATCCAGCACATGCTTCACCACAAACATGCCGCCCATCATCAGGTAGGCCGTAACGAACATCAGCGAACTGCCTTCGGCAAAGCCCACCACCGGGGCGTGGATCACCCCAAACAGTGCCAGCAGCGCCCCACCCACGGCCGCAACGGCCCCGCGCAGCGGCTTGTTGATGATGGCGAAGATAGCGATACAGCCCCACAGCATGCTGGCAAGCGGCGCGCCGTTGCCGAGATGCATCAGCCCTTCGTAGTAAATCCCTTTGCTGTGCAGCACGTCGGTGCCGATTTTCGCCGCGCTGGTCCCTGCCGCATTCATCACGCTGTTCATCATGGTGAGCGCCCAGTTGGCGATCCACGGGAACAGGCAGATGAAGATGACGGGCACCTCCACTTTCGGCGTTTCCCGCACCACCTGGTTAGCGGTAACGACGCCGATAAACACCAGAATGGGCACGATGGCAGTCATCGGAATGATGGCGAGCATAAATGCCCCCAGCCCGAACAGCGGCACGATGAACATGGTCACCCCGGAAGCCAGCGTGTAGCCAATGCTGGCCCCCATCGCTTTCCAGCCCGGGTGGCCGACGTAGACCGTGACCGGGAACGGGTTACCCATCAGGCAGCCCAGCATCGACGCCAGACCGTTCGCCAGCATCACCTTACGGGTCGGGTACTCATCCCCCGCCGCGTGGGCGCTTTCGATGTTCTCCAGGTCAAAGATATAGTTCGCCAGCCCCAGCGGCACGGCGGATGCCAGATACGGTAGCGCGTGCGGCAGCCCCTGCATAAAGCTGTCGACGTGCACTTCCGGCGGGTTAAAGCCGAAGGATGACATAGACGCCTTAATGGCTTCCGGGCTTTGCAGCCCCGAGATCCACGCTAATGCCGTACCGGCAATCAGCAACAGCAGACCGGTCGGGATTTTGGCGAAAATCGGCTTTTTGCCGAACCAGTTGATAAAAATCAGCAGCAGTACGATGAATGACACGGTCGGCGCTTCAAACGCCTGGAGCATCGGGTTCATAGCCAGCAGCAGCAGGCCTAAACCGGAGAGACACGACAGCAGCACGGTGCGCGGGATCATCTTGCGGATGGTCTCCCCGAGGAACGAACCGCCCGCGAGGATCATTGCTTCCACAAAGCACCACACCAGACCGATCTGAATCGCGAAATCCGCATCCCCGGTCTGCTGGTAGACGGGCATGAGGACCAGGAAGGTCACGGTAAAAATCGACGGCGCGCTCGGGCCGGACGGCAGCGCCGTCACGTCCGTGCGCCCGGTGGCACGGGCCATCTGCAGGCCAAACCAGGCATAACAGATGCTCGCCACCAGCACCGCCAGCCCGAAGGCTGGCGCGATGCGTCCATAAACAATCTCCTTCGGGATGCCGACGACAAAAATGAGCAGCCCCATCATGGTCAGCAAATTGGTCAGGTTGTTGGTCATCAACCCGAAATAAGCCGCCCAGTCACCTCTTTTCCACTCCAGTTTCATGTTTTTCATGGATGCATGCCTTATAAAACGTAGCGATCGCGGAAGGTCAACAGCGCCTTTTCAAAACAGCTGAACGGCGGGTGAACGATGCCCGCCCCAATCATGCCGATACCGGCGTCCTTGTGGGCAATGGCGGTATTAATGACCGGCAAAATGCCGCTGCCTGCCACTTTGGTGATGTCGATGGCAGTCGGGATGCCCATAAAAGAGAGCAGCGGAATGGTGACGTTCGGGTTTTCGCCGAGGGTGATTTCGCGCATCTGGCGGGAGAAGTCGATGGCTTCTTCCACCGTGCCGCCCACCAGCGCCACAATCGCCGGCGCCGTCGCCATGGCAAAACCGCCGATGCCGTAGGTTTCCGTAATTGCGCTGTCGCCGATATCCAGCCCGGAGTCTTCCGGCTTATAGCCCGCAAACATCGGGCCAATGACCTGCTGCGCCGGGCCGGTGAACCATTGCCTCGGCAGGCCGGAGACGCGCAGACCGAACTCGTAGCCGTTGCGCGCCATGGTGGTGACAACGGTGCTGTACTCAATGCCGTGGGCGGCGTCCAGCGCGGCTTTGCACATTGCCATCCACGTCGGGCCGGAGAAGTAGTCGCTGCTGGCGACAAACTCGAACACCTCACGCTGCTGCTCAACAGGATAACCCGCCTGGATCAGACCCGGCGTCAGGGCCTGGATCAGCAGCGTAGTGCCCGCGTTGTTGCGGTTGTGGCACTCGTCGCCCATGTGCAGCGCCTGGGCCAGCATCAGACGAAGATCGATTTCACCGACGATCTTCATCGCGTCGCGCAGCATCGGGCCGAGCACGTCGCGCATCCAGTTCAGGCGGTCAATCACGCTCTGGTCGTTGGCGCCCATGCGCAGGATCTTCGCCATCTGCTCGCTGAGGTTGGTGAACGCGCGGTTGCCGTAGGTTTTGTTCTCAACGATGTGCATAAACATCGACGCGGAGGTGACGCCCGCCATCGAGCCCACGCAGTCGTGCTCGTGGCACGGCGAGAAGGTGATTTCCCCTGAAGCGGCGAGCCTTGCAGCCTCCTCCAGATCCGCCGCCAGCCCCTCGAACACCAGCGCGCCGGTGACCGCCCCTTTCATCGCCCCGCACATGTTTTCCCACGAGACAGGCGGACCGGCGTGCAGGATGGTGGTGCGGGTCATGCGCGGCACGACGTTAATCGCCTGGTCATAGCCCACCAGCACCGGGTGGGACTGAATAATGCGCTCAAGCGCGATGTGGTTAGCGGCGGCAATTTTCTCCGCCAGCGATTTTTCGGCCAGTTGATCGAGCGCCTCAACGATCTGCATGTTGCCCTGCCCTGGCGGCGTCCAGTCGAGCTGGGTCACGGGAACGTGCTGTTTTTTGAGGTCGTCGCTGAACATCGCGATACCGACGTTAATCACGTTCAGCGGCTGGTTAAATAAGGTGGTCATTATGCGTTCTCCCCTTTGCAGACAAATTCGCGAGCCAGTAATCCGGTATTGGTGCTGCTGCTGGCCCAGATGACGCCCGCATCGGTCAGGAGCTGGCACTGCTGAGCAAGCTTCTGCGGATCCTGGTCGGTACCAAGCACATAACCTAAGATCGCCAGCGGACGGCTGTCGGCCTTCGCGATCGCCTGCGCCTCTTTGATCGCGTCGAGCATCACGCCAACCGGATCCTCATGCGCGCCAAACCCGAGCACAAAATCCATCACGATGACCCCCACCTGCGGATCGCGCGCCTCCTGCAGCAGGCGGCTGATGCGGTTGGTCGGGTCGATCATCGGGTGCGGTTTGCCGTTGGTGAAATCATCATCGCCAAAGTCGAGGAAGGTATGGGCCTGGCTGACGTTGATGTCGCTCAGACGCTTCGCCGGATCCGGCTGGATGTTGCTGTAGACGTCGTCGTACTTCTCCAGCGCCGCAAACATCGCTTCGTCGCACAGGGTCCCACCGCAGAAGAGCCCACGAATGTATTTTTGCTGCGGGGTCAGGCGGGCGCGCACCTCTTCAATCAGCGGCCAGTTGAGCGGGTGCAAATCCAGAGACGCTTTGTCGATGCCGGTAAGGAGTACCGCTTTCAGGGCTGCCTCTTTGGTGGCTCGGGCAAACTGCAGACCGTCTTCATCAGCGGGCGGTACGTTGCGGCCGAGGAAACACACGACGACGGGCTTGAGGCAGGCGCGGGCGCGGGCGAGGACTTTTTCAGCCACCGCGGGTGCGGGTGGCTTGGAGATGAGGGCAATCACCTGGGTGCCTTCATCGGCCTCCAGCATGTCGATGGCGTCGAGCATCATCAGGCCGCCGATTTTCTCGCTGAGATCGCGCCCGCCGGTGCCAATCAGCTGCGACACACCGCCGCCGAATTCATGAATGCGCACGCTGAGTTCCTGGCTGCCGGTCCCGGAAGCGCCGACAATCCCAATCGTCCCGCGACGTACCGCGTTAGCGAAGCACAGCCCCGCGCCGTTGATAATGGCGGTGCCGCAGTCCGGCCCCATCATCAGCAGCCCTTTCTGGTGGGCCAGCTGCTTCAGCGCCAGCTCGTCATCGAGCGACACGTTATCGGAAAAGAGCATGACGTTAAGATCGTTTTCCAGCGCCTGACGTGCTTCGCGGGCGGCGAAGGTGCCGTTGACGGAGATCACCGCAAGATTGCTGTCCGGGCGATGGGTTTTGGCGCTGGCAATCGTGGCGTAGCGCGCTTCGTGGGAGCCTGCACGCTCTTTGCGCGTAAATAACGCTTCGATGGCCGCCAGCGTTTCATCATTCGCCGCATCGCCTTTAATAACGATCATCAGATCGCCGTTTTTCGCGTTTTCTAATTCCGGCGTCAGCAGTCCAAGGTTTTTTAATACGCCTTTATTCATCTCCGTCGCCATCGCCACAAAGGCCTGTTCAACCCCCGGCAATTTATTGGCTTTAGTGGAAACGGACATTAATGAGACGGAGTCAAAATAAGTGTTCTTTTTAATCACGATTTTCGTTGGCATTATTTGCACCTGTTTTCGGATAAAAGGGGGCCGCCGTCGTGCAAAATGCACGTCGGTAAAAATGCTTTTTTATTAAGCGGCCAGCCGGAACAGGCTGACCGTCGTCTTTACGCGCCGGCCGCCAGCAGCAGGTCGGCGATCGCGTGGTAGCCTTTTTCCCGCGCCAGCTCGAGCGGGGTTTTACCGTATTTATCGGTCATGTGCGGGTTCGCGCCGTTATCCAGTAACAGCTTCACAATTTCCTGCTGTTTCTCGCCGCCGTCATTCAACACGATGGCCTCCAGCAGCGGCGTCCAGCCGACAAAGTTGGTGTGGTTGACGTTAATATCGGTTTTTGCCAACAGCTCGCGCACAATTTCAACGTGGCCTTTCTCACTGGCCGGGGTAATCCCCACGCCACCGAAGCGCGTCAGGCGATCCAGGTCCGGATTTGCCGGAAGAACGATGCGCAGTAACGTTAAATCATTGGTCAGGCAGCTAATCAGGAAGGGGTTAAAACAGGTCTGGTCCTGTTTATCAATATCCGCACCGGCTGCAATTAAAAATTCCACACAGGCATAATGCTTTTTCAGGCTGGCAATAATAATGGCGGTTCTTTTCTGGCGGTTGGTGGCGTTAATATCGACGCCTTTCTCCAGACAGGCTTTTAGCGCGTCGACGTTCCCCTCTTCTGCCGCCAGCAGAAATTCCGTCACCAGTGCAGTTGCAGACATATTCAGACTCCCTATGTTTCATTTCTGATGACCTGAGAATAGCAACAGCCTGGTGATAAAAGAATCCGCTTAAAATTCATTCATCGACAGGCAATTCATTGTTGAGTTAAATTCAACGGTTCAGCTAAAACGTGCGTCTGTGCAACCTTTTTCTTATGTTTTACCGCTTTTTAGCGCCTCAGACTGCATTATCCTTATGGCTGAAAAAGCCTTGTACCGCGCGGCCCTGAGCAAATAGTCAGAACTGTGACCGGCTTCAAATGTGATGTAACAGCGCTGTTAAAATATGTTCAAAACTGATGGCAACCAGGAGCCGTAATATGAATTCCATCTTTACCGAAGAGAACCTGCTGGCCTTCACCACTGCGGCACGTTTTGGCAGTTTCAGCAAAGCCGCCGCCGAGCTGGGCGTGACCACCTCGGCCATCAGTTACACCATTAAACGCATGGAGACCGGGCTGGACGTGGTGCTGTTTGTGCGTAACACGCGCAGCATTGAGCTGACCGAATCTGGCTTTTACTTTTACCGCAAGGCAACCGACCTGCTGAACGACTTTCACGCCATCAAGCGCGGAATTGATACCATTTCGCAGGGCATTGAGGCGCGGGTGCGTATCTGTATCAATCAGCTTTTGTATACTCCACGCCATACTGCACGCCTGCTGCAGGTGCTGAAAAAGCAGTTTCCCACCTGCCAGATCACAGTGACCACCGAGGTGTATAACGGCGTCTGGGATTCCATCATCAACAACCAGGCCAATATCGCGATTGGTGCGCCGGACACCCTGCTCGACGGCGGCGGCATTGATTACACCGAGATTGGCGCCATCCGCTGGGTATTTGCTATCGCACCGGAACATCCGCTGGCCTTTGTCCCCGAGCCGATTGCGGAGAGCCAGCTGCGGCTATATCCCAACATCATGGTGGAAGATACCGCGCACACCATTAATAAGAAGGTCGGCTGGCTGCTGCACGGGCAGGAGGCGATTCTGGTGCCGGATTTCAACACCAAGTGCCAGTGTCAGATTCTGGGAGAAGGGATTGGCTTTTTGCCGGAATACATGGTCCGCGAGGCGGTAGAAGACGGGCTACTGGTCACCCGACGCATCAACAATCCGCGTCAGGATTCCCGCATGCTGCTTGCCACACAACATGCGGCGACCGGCCAGGTCACTCGCTGGATCAAACAACAGTTTGGTCCAGCGGGCGTGCTGACGAACATCTATAGCGATTTACTCTGGCGGGCTTAGCTTTTGGTTTGTACCCAAAACGCGTGGATAAGACCGGGAATGTAACCCAGCAAGGTCAAAAGAATATTCAGGATAAACGCCCAGCCAAACCCCTTACCGAGCAGCACGCCCAGCGGAGGAAGAATAATCGTAAAGACAATACGCCAAAAACCCATAAGCACTCCGTACAAGCTAACCAGTTGAAAATAAATAAGAGTATGACTCTAAGCGTAGCCAGTTTATCGGCTTCTGCCATCCAGACCCGTCCCATTTACCCTCTTTTACGCTTTTGGCAGTGGTGTAACGCACCGGAATAGTTTAGTATTTACTTAATCAAGGAAACGCTAAACTAAAATGACTGAACTCGAACAACTCCAGGCCAGCGCTGAGCAGGCCGCCGCCCTGTTGAAAGCGATGAGTAATCCACGTCGGCTGCTGATCCTCTGCACATTATGCGGAGCTCCCGGCACCCGTGCGGGCGACCTGGCGCGTGCCACCGGGCTGAGTCCTTCCGCCACGTCGCAGCATCTTGCGCGTATGCGTGAGGAAGGACTTATCGACAGCACCCGTGAGGCGCAGCGCATTCTTTATTTCATTAAAAACGATGCGGTGCTTCAGCTCATCAGCACCCTGAAAACCCTTTATTGTCCGTAAGGAGTCGCCATGTCACTTCCGCTGATTACACCGCAACAGGCCAAAGCCCGCGTAGCCGAGGGCGCCAGACTCATAGATATTCGTGATACCGACGAATATGCCCGCGAGCATATTTCCGGGGCAGAGTCAGTACCGCTAGCCACCTTACCCGGCGGACTTAACGCACGGGCGGGTGAAATAGTGCTTTTTCACTGTCAGTCCGGTGCCAGGACGTCCGGGAATGCTGACCGCCTGGCCCAGGCGGCGTCACCCGCTCAGGCATTTGTGGTCGAGGGGGGCATTCAGGGCTGGAAGCAGGCCGGGCTGCTGACTGTTGAAGATAAATCCCAGCCTCTCCCGCTGATGCGTCAGGTGCAAATCGCGGCCGGGCTGTTGATTCTCTGCGGCGTGGTGCTGGGCTATAGCGTCTCCAGCGGCTTTTTCCTGCTCAGCGGTTTTGTGGGCGCCGGGCTGCTGTTCGCCGGTGTAACGGGATTTTGCGGTATGGCGAGACTGCTCAAGGTGATGCCATGGAACCGGCGTACCTCATAAGCAGTAATCTGTGAAAGTCACTGTACCCGGCGTCATACGTGGGCTAAGGTGAAGATCGCTTAAACGATGAGGAGGTAATATGTTTTCTGTCGGTGATTATGTGCAACCGCGTAAAGGCGGCCCGAAGCTGAAAGTGCTCGAAGTGAATGGTGAAAGCGTTGTGGCGGTTCAGGCCAGTAATGAACAAGGCGAAAAATATACCCTGAAAGCGGCCGATCTGGCGCCGTATAGTGAAGAAGGTGATTTCGGCGTCTGCTGAACAGACAACCGGGCGGCGATTACCGCCCGGCTCACGCATTAGATCAGAAAATCATCCAGCGATTTACCCTCTGCCAGCGCGCTGGCAATAGGCTTCGGCGTGCGGCCCTGGCCGGTCCACGTTTTCTCTTCACCGTTCTGATCAATAAAGCGATATTTCGCTTCACGCGGTTTACGCTTTTTAGTCGGTTTACCCGTCTGCGCCAGCTCGGAACCCAGCAGATCGGTCGGTGAAATACCATCGGCTTTCATCAGCTCCAGCAGGGCATTAATTTTCTCCTGCTGCTCAGCACGCTGCTGCTCTAATTCCGCCAGCTCACTGCGTTTCTCTTCAGTAACGACCCTGACCTTTTCCAGCATTTCCTCAAGAACGTCCAGGGATAATTCACGCGCCATCGCGCGCAGGGTTCGGATATTATTAAGATTCTGTAACGTCAAAGACATATTATTTGAAAACCTTTTCTTTGGGGTAAATAGATAAATCACCCACAGAATAATTCATTTCGACCAGAATATCTACCCAAGGGTCCGCAGGGGCATCAGTGTAAATATATTTAAATATTAACGTTAATAATAACGCAGGATGCCGGCGAGCCTGGTGCGAATCTAATCACCACATCAATATAAATGGTCAACTTTAATTCAAATTACAGCATACTGCGCCGCCATCCAGACAAGGATGACTCACCCTGGCCGCCTCGAAAATCAAGTCTTTGTTTTTTATGAAAAAGCACCTTAACAAGACAGATTATAACGAGCAGAACAAAAAACACTCAATTTTAGAGAATTTTGTGGACAAAAGGCGATTAAATAAAAATTAATCACTAGTTGTTAGTTCAAACACAGAGAGATACGCTATACACTTCAAACAAAGCAACCTAAAGCACTAATCGCCGAAGGGAAATCGTTTCCACTGTGTTTTTCTCAAGGAGTTCAGACATGTTCTCGCCGCAATCTCGCCTGCGCCATGCTGTGGCGGATACTTTTGCGATGGTTGTTTACTGTTCCGTCGTGAACATGCTGATTGAAATATTCCTCTCAGGAATGACCTTTGAGCAGTCACTTTCTTCGCGTCTGGTGGCCATCCCGGTCAACATTATTATCGCATGGCCATACGGGTTATACCGCGATGCGGTCATGCGTTTCGCCCGGCGTATCAGCCCCGCAGGCTGGGTAAAAAACCTGGCGGACGTGCTGGCTTATGTGACGTTCCAGTCTCCGGTATATGTGGCTATTCTGTTAACCGTGGGCGCAGACTGGCACCAGATCGTCGCGGCGGTCAGTTCGAATATCGTTATTTCGATGTTGATGGGCGCCGTATACGGCTATTTCCTCGACTACTGCCGCCGTCTGTTCAAAGTCAGTCAGTACAGCCAGGCGAAAGCGTGATGTGAAGCGACTGGCGAATGCCAGTCGCCAGTTTACTGTACGTCGCCAAACAGTCCCTTCAGAAACCGCTCCAGCGCCATGCGCGAACTGAAGCCATGCGGAATACCATAATGCTCATGCGTTTCTCCGCCTAAATAGAGCGGGAATTGCTGATAATGATCGCAGGTTTTAATATCCGAGGCAGGCTCAGCAAATGACAGACTTCTGTCTTTCAGCGTCGGGTGAATAATGAGAGCAGTACGTCCCATTCTGGCTTCACGATTAACATACACATAATTCTCACCGCGGCGATATCCATACGCTTTTGACGTCACCTCATCCATGGTGAATCCCTCTTTTTCAAGAACGCGTGCCACCTCGTCAGGTCGTAAATACATATCTTTTCCTCGTTATCTTTTCCTGCCCGGCAACCTTACAGTATTCAGCATTAGCAGGGCTTTCAGAATAGTCCATAAACTGCCGGATAACGCGTGACGCGCTTCAGATATTAAATTTCTGAACTAAACTGATCGGGAACGCAAATTTACGGAGGATCGTATGTTTAACAGACCGAACCGAAACGATATTAACGACGACGCGCAGGATATTCGTAATGATGTCAGCCAATTAGCGGACACGCTGGAAGAGGTGCTGAAGTCCTGGGGATCTGACGCGAAGGACGAAGCGGATGCCGCAAAACGTAAGGCTCAGTCTCTGCTCCGTGAAACCCGCGCCAGAATGAACGGACGTTCACGCGCCACGCAGGCTGCCTGCGACATGGCAAGCTGTGCAACGACCTTCGTACGTGAAAAGCCACTGTGTACGCTGGGAACGGTCGCAGCGGTCGGCATCTTTGTAGGCGCCCTGCTCAGCCTGCGAAAATAAGTGCGGCTTCTCATCAGCCCCGGTGGCCTCAGGCGCCGGGGCTTTTCTTTGCCTTATCCTTTGAAAAACCCGTGCAGCCCGCCCTGCCCCGCTGAGCTCATCACCAGGGCAACATCAATCTGAATTTCCCATATCTTGTATGGTTGAAACTTAAGATAACTACATCTAGTATTCCCTTTAGCAAGACACACACAACCTGACGCGATGACTCGCGCCGCTCTCTCATTTTAAATGGAAATACGAATCATGAGCATTATTATTTACACTCGTAACAATTGTGTTCAGTGCCACGCCACCAAACGGGCGATGGAAAGCCGTGGAATGGTTTTTGAGATGGTGAATATCGACCAGCAGCCTGAGGCCGCTGAGACCCTTCGGGCGCAGGGATTCCGTCAGCTCCCGGTGGTCATTGCCGGTGAAACCCGGTGGTCCGGCTTTCGCCCGGACATGATTAACCGTCTGAGCGCCCAGGCCGCCAGCGCATGAGTGGGCTGGTCTACTTCTCCAGCAGCTCGGAAAACACGCTTCGCTTTATCGAGCGCGTCGGGCTGCCTGCGGTGCGTATTCCGCTTAATGAGCGGGAACGTATTCAGGTAGACGAACCTTACATTCTGGTGGTGCCCAGCTATGGCGGTGGCGGTACGGCAGGCGCCGTGCCTCGCCAGGTGATCCGCTTTCTTAACGATCCGCATAACCGCAGGCTTATCCGTGGCGTGATCGCGGCAGGCAATCGTAATTTCGGCGATGCCTTTGGCCGCGCCGGGGATGTCATCTCTCAAAAATGCGGCGTGCCGTATCTCTATCGCTTCGAACTGATGGGGACACAGCAGGACGTAGAAAATGTGCGAAAAGGAGTGAACGAATTTTGGCAACGACAACCGCAGAACGGATAATCCAGGCAACACCTGATTACCACGCATTAAACGCGATGCTTAACCTCTATGATCGGGAGGGGCGTATTCAGTTTGGCAAAGATCATGAGGCGGTGGAGGCCTTTTTCGCCGCCCACGTCCGTCCAAACAGCGTCGTTTTTGGCAGCCAGCAGGAACGCCTCGACTTTCTGGTTAAAGAGGGCTATTACGAGGAGAGCGTGTTGACCCGCTACGACCGCGCCTTCGTGGTGAAGCTTTTCGAGCGCGCGCATGCGAGCGGTTTTCGTTTCCAGACCTTCCTCGGCGCGTGGAAGTATTACACCAGCTACACTCTGAAAACCTTCGACGGTAAACGCTACCTGGAGCATTTTGAAGATCGCGTCGTGATGGTGGCGCTGACCCTTGCCCAGGGCGATGAAGCGTTGGCTGAACGGCTGATGGAGGAGATCCTCGCCGGGCGCTTCCAGCCCGCCACGCCAACGTTTCTCAACTGCGGTAAGGCCCAGCGCGGCGAGCTGGTCTCCTGCTTCCTGCTGCGCATCGAAGACAATATGGAGTCGATTGGCCGTGCGGTAAACTCGGCGCTTCAGCTTTCCAAACGCGGCGGCGGCGTGGCGTTTCTGCTCTCGAACCTGCGTGAAGCGGGCGCGCCGATCAAGCGCATTGAAAACCAGTCTTCCGGCGTGATCCCGGTGATGAAGATGCTGGAAGATGCATTCTCCTACGCCAACCAGCTTGGCGCACGCCAGGGCGCCGGGGCGGTTTACCTGCACGCGCATCATCCCGATATTCTGCGTTTTCTGGATACCAAACGCGAAAATGCCGACGAAAAAATCCGTATCAAAACCCTGTCGCTGGGGGTGGTGATCCCGGATATCACCTTTAAACTGGCAAAAGAGAATGCCGAGATGGCGCTCTTTTCGCCGTATGACGTTGAGCGTATTTACGGCAAACCCTTTGGCGACGTAGCCATCAGCGAGCGCTACGAGGAGCTGGTAGCCGACGAGCGCATCCGCAAAAAAACCATCAATGCCCGCGATTTCTTCCAGACGCTGGCAGAAATCCAGTTTGAGTCTGGCTATCCGTACATCATGTACGAGGATACGGTAAACCGCGCGAACCCGATTGCCGGACGCATCAACATGAGCAACCTGTGCTCGGAGATTTTGCAGGTCAACAGCGCGTCAACATACGACGAGAACCTGGACTACGCGGCTATCGGCAAGGATATCTCCTGTAACCTCGGGTCGTTGAATATCGCCCACACCATGGATTCCCCTGACCTCGGCCGCACGGTGGAGACCGCCATCCGCGGGCTGACGGCGGTATCGGACATGAGCCACATCCGCAGCGTGCCGTCTATTGAAGTGGGTAACGCCGCATCGCACGCTATCGGCCTGGGGCAGATGAACCTTCACGGCTACCTGGCACGCGAAGGCATCGCCTACGGCAGTCCGGAAGGGCTGGATTTTACTAACCTCTTTTTCTATACCATCACCTGGCATGCGCTGCACACCTCAATGATGCTGGCGCGCGAGCGCAACCAGCGGTTCGCGGGATTTGAACAGTCGCGCTACGCCAGCGGGGAATATTTTAACCAGTATCTTGAAGGTGAGTGGCAGCCGAAAACCGCAAAAGTGCGCGATCTCTTTGCCCGCGCGGGGATAACCCTGCCGACGCGCGAGATGTGGCAGCAGCTGCGTGATGACGTGATGCGCCACGGTATCTATAACCAGAACCTCCAGGCCGTGCCGCCGACCGGGTCTATCTCGTATATCAACCATGCCACGTCGAGCATTCATCCGATTGTGTCGAAAATTGAAATTCGCAAGGAAGGCAAGACCGGACGCGTTTACTACCCTGCCCCGTTTATGACCAACGACAACCTGGCGCTGTATCAGGATGCGTATGAAATCGGCCCGGAAAAAATCATCGATACCTACGCCGAAGCGACAAAACACGTGGATCAGGGGCTGTCGCTGACGCTCTTCTTCCCGGATACCGCCACCACGCGGGATATCAACAAAGCGCAGATCTACGCCTGGAAGAAAGGCATCAAAACGCTTTACTACATTCGCCTGCGCCAGCTTGCGCTGGAAGGCACCGAAATCGAAGGCTGCGTGTCCTGCGCGCTGTAAGGAGAAAGGATGAAACTGTCACGCGTGAATGCCGTTAACTGGAACAAAATCCAGGACGATAAAGATCTGGAGGTATGGAACCGCCTGACCAGCAACTTCTGGCTGCCGGAAAAAGTCCCGCTCTCCAATGATATTCCGGCCTGGCAAACCCTGAGCCACGCCGAGCAACAATTGACGATCCGCGTCTTTACCGGCCTGACGCTCCTGGACACCATCCAGAACACCGTTGGTGCCCCGGCGTTGATGGCTGACGCGCTGACGCCGCATGAAGAGGCGGTGATGTCGAACATCAGCTTTATGGAGGCGGTGCACGCCCGCTCTTACAGCTCGATTTTTTCCACGCTGTGCCAGACCAAAGACGTGGATGCGGCTTACGCCTGGAGTGAAGAGAGCGCGTCATTGCAGCGCAAGGCTGCGCTGGTGCTTGAGTATTATCGGGCCGACGAGCCGCTGAAAAAGAAGGTCGCCAGCGTGTTTCTGGAATCCTTCCTCTTCTACTCTGGCTTCTGGCTGCCAATGTACTGGTCGAGCCGGGGCAAGCTCACCAACACCGCCGACCTGATTCGGCTCATCATTCGGGATGAAGCGGTGCACGGGTATTACATCGGCTATAAATACCAGAAAGGTCTGGAGAAAATCAGTACGGAAAAACGCGATGAACTAAAAGGGTTTGCGCTCGATTTGCTGATGGATCTGTACGATAACGAGCTGAGCTATACCGAAGAGCTATACGCCGGAACGGGCTGGGAAGAAGACGTCAAAGCGTTCCTCTGCTACAACGCCAACAAGGCGCTGATGAACCTTGGTTACGAGGCGCTGTTCCCGCCGGAGATGGCGGAAGTGAACCCGGCCATTCTGGCGGCGCTGTCGCCTAATGCCGACGAAAACCACGATTTCTTCTCCGGGTCCGGTTCATCGTATGTGATGGGCAAAGCGGTGGAGACGAAAGACGAAGACTGGGATTTTTAATGAGTGAATTAATGTTCATTAATTAAATATAAATCCCTTTATTTCTACCAGAATATTTCCCTGGGAACTACACTGTAATTCCTCCGTCATATTCGCCTGAATCACACCGATTCAGGCGAAATTCCCCGATGCAGCAGCAAAAATTTAAGAAAAACTCAAATGACGCTCAGCCCTTTACTCATGGGAAATTCAGCCGTTTCGCTTACCTGAAAATCCCCACCATAAGCAAACGCAGGGTTGTCTCAGATTCTCAGTATGTTAGGGTTATGCCCGTTAACAATTTACCATGGTAATCATATTGGCATAAACAAATAACAGGACACTCTCTATTGCATGGCAATTAAATTAGAAGTGAAAAATCTTTATAAAGTATTTGGCGAGCATCCACAGCGCGCATTCAAATATATTGAAAAAGGCCTTACGAAAGAGCAAATTCTGGAAAAAACCGGGCTATCGCTTGGCGTTAAAGACGCCAGTCTGGCCATTGAAGAAGGCGAGATTTTTGTCATCATGGGGTTATCCGGTTCGGGTAAATCCACTATGGTTCGCCTTCTCAATCGCCTGATTGAACCCACCCGCGGACAGGTGCTGATTGACGGCGTGGATATCGCCAGAATATCAGACGCAGAGCTCCGCGAGGTGCGCAGAAAGAAGATTGCAATGGTGTTCCAGTCATTCGCGCTAATGCCGCATATGACGGTGCTGGATAATGCCGCTTTCGGTATGGAATTAGCGGGCGTTGCTGCGCAAGAACGTCAGGAAAAAGCGCTTGATGCGCTGCGTCAGGTTGGGCTCGAAAATTATGCTCACGCCTACCCGGATGAACTTTCCGGCGGGATGCGTCAGCGTGTGGGCTTAGCCCGCGCATTAGCCATTAATCCAGACATATTATTAATGGATGAAGCCTTCTCCGCGCTCGACCCGTTAATTCGCACCGAGATGCAGGATGAGCTGGTAAAATTACAGGCAAAACATCAGCGAACCATTGTCTTTATTTCCCATGATTTAGATGAAGCCATGCGTATTGGCGACCGCATTGCGATTATGCAAAATGGTGAGGTGGTGCAGGTCGGCACGCCGGATGAAATACTGAATAATCCGGCAAATGATTACGTGCGTACCTTCTTCCGCGGCGTGGATATTAGCCATGTGTTTAGCGCGAAAGATATTGCCCGTCGAACGCCAAACGGCATCATCCGTAAAACGCCAGGTTTCGGTCCACGCTCCGCGCTTAAGCTTCTGCAGGACGAAGACCGTGAATACGGTTATCTGGTTGAACGCGGCAATAAATTTGTCGGCATTGTCTCCATCGACTCCCTGAAAACCGCCCTTAGCGAAAATCAGGGAATCGATGCGGCGTTAATTGACGCTCCCCTTGCCGTGGACGCCGAAACGCCGCTCAGCGAGTTGCTCTCCCACGTCGGCCAGGCGCCGTGTGCCGTTCCGGTCGTCGGGGAAGAACAACAGTACGTCGGCATCATCTCAAAACGCATGTTGCTGCAGGCTTTAGATCGCGAGGGAGCAAACAATGACCGATCAATCTAACCCGTGGGGCACCACTGAAGCAGCGGACAGCGCTGCGCAATCTGCCGATGCGTGGGGCTCCACGCCAGCACCTGCCGATGGCGGTGGCGCGGCGGACTGGCTCAACAGCGCACCTGCGCCTGCGCCAGAACACTTCAACATTATGGATCCGTTCCATAAAACGCTGATCCCACTCGATAGCTGGGTCACGGAGGGGATCGACTGGGTAGTAACGCATTTTCGTCCGCTCTTTCAGGGGATCCGCGTCCCGGTGGATTACATCCTCAACGGCTTCCAGCAGCTGATGCTCGGTATGCCAGCGCCGGTCGCGATCGTTTTGTTCTCGCTGATCGCCTGGCAGTTCGGTAGCGCAGGAATGGGGATCGCCACGCTGATTTCGCTGATTGCCATTGGCGCCATTGGCGCCTGGTCGCAGGCGATGATCACCCTGGCACTGGTGCTGACCGCCCTGCTCTTCTGTATTGTCATCGGCCTGCCGATGGGGATCTGGCTGGCACGTAGCCCGCGGGCGGCGAAGATCATTCGTCCGCTGCTGGATGCGATGCAGACCACACCGGCATTCGTCTATCTGGTGCCTATCGTAATGCTGTTCGGTATCGGTAACGTGCCGGGCGTGGTGGTAACCATTATCTTCGCCCTGCCGCCGATTATTCGTCTGACCATCCTGGGCATTAACCAGGTGCCGGCCGATCTGATCGAAGCGTCACGCTCGTTTGGTGCCAGCCCGCGTCAGATGCTGTTTAAGGTTCAGCTCCCGCTGGCGATGCCGACCATCATGGCAGGCGTTAACCAGACGCTGATGCTGGCGCTGTCGATGGTGGTCATTGCCTCAATGATCGCCGTGGGCGGTCTGGGCCAGATGGTGCTGCGCGGTATTGGCCGTCTCGATATGGGGCTGGCAACCGTCGGCGGCGTGGGCATTGTGATCCTCGCCATTATTCTTGACCGCCTGACACAGGCTGTCGGTCGTGATTCACGCAGTCGCGGCAACCGTCGCTGGTATACCACCGGCCCTGTCGGGTTATTCACCCGCCCTTTCACGAAATCAAAATAAGGAACAACGATGCGACATAACGTACTTTTTGCCACAGCGTTTGCCACCCTTGTCTCCACCAGCACGTTTGCAGCTGACCTGCCGGGTAAAGGCATCACCGTGCAGCCGGTGCAGAGCACCATTTCGGAAGAGAGCTTCCAGACGCTCATCGTCAGCCGAGCCCTGGAAAAACTGGGCTACACGGTCAACACGCCGAGCGAAGTGGATTACAACGTGGGCTACACCTCGATTGCCTCCGGTGATGCCACCTTTACCGCGGTGAACTGGCAGCCGCTGCACGACGATATGTATGCCGCCGCCGGTGGCGACAAGAAATTCTATCGTGAAGGCACCTTCGTAACCGGTGCAGCGCAGGGTTATCTGATCGACAAGAAAACCGCCGATAAGTACCACATCACCAATATTGAACAGCTGAAAGATCCGAAGATCGCCAAACTGTTCGACACCAACGGTGACGGTAAAGCCGACATGATGGGTTGCTCACCGGGCTGGGGCTGTGAAGCGGTGATTAATCACCAGAACAAAGCCTATGACCTGGCGAAGACGGTTGATGTCAGCCACGGCAACTATTCGGCGATGATGGCCGACACCATTGCCCGCTTCAAAGAGGGTAAACCGGTGATCTACTACACCTGGACGCCGTACTGGGTGAGCGACGTGCTGAAGCCGGGTAAAGACGTGGTGTGGCTGCAGGTGCCATTCTCCTCCCTGCCGGGCGAGCAGAAGGATATCGACACCAAACTGTCGAACGGCATGAACTACGGCTTCCCGGTGAATACCATGCACATTGTGGCGAACAAAGCCTGGGCCGAGAAAAACCCGGCGGCAGCAAAATTGTTCTCGGTAATGAAACTGCCGCTGGCGGATATCAATGCTCAGAACGCCATGATGCATGCGGGCAAATCGTCTGAAGCGGATGTCAAAGGTCACGTCGACGGCTGGATCAAAGCCCACCAGCAGCAGTTTGACGGCTGGGTGAAAGAGGCGCTTGCGGCGCAGAAGTAAAGCACAAAGCCTTACCCCTCACCCTAACCCTCTCCCCAAAGGGGAGAGGGCCGGGGTGAGGGGGCACCAGACCGCACGCTCCCCCTAAACCGCACAATCCATCACCCAACAATCCCCCCACCTTAACAATCATTCGCTATTATGGTTTCCGGAAAAATAATCACTTAACGAACGATTCCTGAAACTCATGACAAAAACAACTCCAGGGCTTAGCCCCGCACTTATCCTTTTAATGTCCGTGGCAACGGGTCTGGCCGTCGCCAGCAACTATTACGCGCAACCCCTTCTCGACACCATCGCCCGCGCGTTCAACCTTTCTGCCAGTTCCGCTGGCTTCATCGTGACGGCGGCACAGCTCGGCTACGCCGCCGGGTTGCTGTTCCTGGTGCCGCTTGGCGATATGTTTGAACGCCGGATGCTGATTGTTTCGATGACGCTGCTGGCGGCAGGTGGCATGCTGATCACCGCCAGCAGCCAGTCGCTGACGATGATGATCGTCGGTACCGCGCTGACAGGGCTGTTCTCCGTCGTCGCGCAAATCCTGGTACCCCTCGCCGCGACGCTGGCCTCCCCGGACAAACGTGGCAAGGTAGTGGGCACCATCATGAGCGGCCTGCTGCTGGGGATTTTGCTGGCGCGTACCGTGGCAGGACTACTGGCAAGCCTCGGCGGCTGGCGCACCGTTTACTGGGTGGCGAGCGTGTTAATGGTGGTGATGGCGCTGGCGCTGTGGCGCGGCCTGCCGAAGGTGAAGCAAGAGAACCATCTTAACTATCCGCAGCTTCTGGCCTCCGTGTTCAGCCTGTTCACTCAGGATAAACTCCTGCGAACCCGCGCCCTGCTGGGATGTTTGACCTTCGCCAACTTCAGTATTCTCTGGACCTCAATGGCGTTTCTGCTCGCGGCACCGCCGTTTAACTATTCTGAAGGCGTCATTGGTCTGTTCGGCCTGGCCGGTGCTGCGGGCGCGCTGGGCGCGCGTCCGGCGGGTGGGCTGGCCGACAAAGGCAAATCACATTTGACCACCACCGCCGGGCTGGTTTTGCTCCTGCTCTCCTGGGCGGCGATCTGGTATGGACACGTCTCGGTGCTGGCGCTGATCGTCGGTATTCTGGTACTCGACCTCACCGTACAGGGTGTCCACATTACTAATCAGACCGTGATTTATCGCGTGAAACCCGAAGCGCGTAATCGCCTCACTGCCGGATACATGACCAGCTACTTCATTGGTGGTGCTGCCGGTTCATTAATTTCAGCGTCGGCGTGGCAGCATGCCGGCTGGTCGGGCGTGTGTGGGATTGGGGCCATCGTTGCCGCGCTCAACCTTCTTGTATGGTGGCGCGGCTACCATCGCCAGGAGGCGATTCACTAAGTTTTACATTGCTTTGGGCCTCTTAGGGTATAAAGGGGCCCTGCAGTCTGTTAATGTAAACGTAATCATTTATCCCAGAAATTTTAATGTGGGTGACATATCTACAATTGGCATGAATAGTTCAGACCCCCGTCCTCACATCCTCTCTTCTACGGGTTCACACCCTACTCTTTCTGTGCTCACCGGGTCACGGACTTACCCGGCGCTTTCTGACGGTGACATTCATTTGGCGGATATAACCGCACAAATAATTCATTTACATTATTTGTCACTGTCGTTACTATATCGGCTGTAATTAATGAGGTTATGCCCAAATGGATAGTTCGTTTACGCCCATTGAACAAATGCTTAAATTCCGCGCCAGTCGCCATGAGGACTTCCCGTATCAGGAAATCCTGCTGACTCGCCTGTGCATGCACATGCAGGGTAAGCTTCTGGAAAACCGTAATAAGATGCTGAAAGCTCAAGGGATTAACGAGACGTTGTTTATGGCGTTGATTACGCTGGAGTCTCAGGAAAACCACAGTATTCAGCCTTCTGAGCTGAGCTGCGCGCTGGGCTCTTCCCGTACCAATGCAACCCGTATTGCCGATGAGCTGGAAAAGCGCGGCTGGATTGAACGCCGTGAAAGCGACAACGATCGTCGTTGCCTGCATCTGCAACTGACCGACAAAGGTCACGAATTCCTGCGTGAGGTACTGCCACCTCAGCACAATTGCCTGCACAAACTCTGGTCTGCCCTCAGCACCGCCGAGCGCGACCAGCTTGAGCACATCACGCGCAAGCTGCTCACCCGTCTGGATCAGATGGATGAAGATGGCGCCATTCTTGAGGCGCTGCGCTAACGCGACGACACGCTCAACAATCCAGATTCATAAGAAAACCGACAGGCCAGCACGTCACACTGCTGGCCTTTCTGACAACAGGTCGGCTCAGCCGATGTGAAAATAAGAAGATCGTGGAGAACAACAATGAGCGCAAATGCGGAGAGCACTAACCCGCAGCAACCGGCCAACAAGAAAGGCAAACGTAAAAGTGCCCTTCTTCTGTTGACCTTGCTCTTTATTATTATTGCCGTGGCATATGGGATCTATTGGTTTTTAGTATTGCGTCATGCTGAAGAGACAGACGACGCCTACGTGGCAGGGAACCAGGTACAGATTATGGCGCAGGTGTCGGGCAGCGTGACGAAAGTCTGGGCTGACAATACCGACTTTGTGCAAAAAGGCGATGTGTTGGTCACCCTCGATCCGACTGACGCGCAGCAGGCATTTGAGAAAGCCCAGACCGCGCTGGCCTCCAGCGTTCGTCAGACCCGCCAGCTGATGATCAACAGCAAACAGCTGCAGGCCAATATCGACGTGCAGAAAACTGCACTCGCCCAAGCGCAGAGCGACCTCAACCGCCGCGTACCGCTCGGCACCGCCAACCTGATTGGCCGTGAAGAGCTGCAACACGCCCGCGATGCAGTTGCCAGCGCTCAGGCGCAGCTGGATGTGGCGATTCAACAGTATAATGCCAACCAGGCAATGGTGCTGGGCACCAGCCTTGAAAACCAGCCCGCCGTGCAGCAGGCGGCAACTGAAGTGCGTAACGCATGGCTAGCCCTGCAGCGTACCAAAATCGTCAGCCCGATGACCGGCTATGTCTCCCGCCGTTCCGTTCAGCCAGGGGCGCAGATCAGCCCGACCACGCCGCTGATGGCGGTCGTTCCGGCAGACAATCTGTGGGTAGACGCTAACTTTAAAGAGACGCAACTTGCCCATATGCGTATCGGCCAGACCGCGACGGTTGTCAGCGACATCTACGGCGATGACGTGAAGTACACCGGGAAAGTGGTTGGCCTGGACATGGGTACCGGCAGCGCCTTCTCCCTTCTGCCTGCGCAGAACGCCACCGGTAACTGGATCAAAGTGGTTCAGCGTCTGCCTGTGCGTATTGAACTGGATGCAAAACAGCTGGCGGATCACCCGCTGCGTATCGGCCTCTCAACGCTTGTGACGGTTGACACCGCGAACCGCGACGGTCAGATCCTGGCAAGCCAGGTGCGTAGCAGCCCGGCTTATGAAAGTAACGCCCGTGAAATTAGCCTCGATCCGGTCAACAAGCTGATCGATGACATCGTGAAGGCAAACGCCGGTTAATCCGAAGGTGAGCGTTATGCAACAGCAAAAGCCGCAAAAACCGCTGGAAGGCGCGCAGCTGGTCATTATGACCATTGCGCTGTCGCTGGCGACATTCATGCAGGTGCTGGACTCCACCATCGCAAACGTGGCGATCCCGACCATCGCCGGCAACCTTGGCTCGTCGCTGAGCCAGGGGACCTGGGTCATTACCTCATTCGGGGTGGCAAACGCCATCTCCATTCCGATCACCGGCTGGCTGGCAAAGCGCGTCGGTGAGGTGAAGCTGTTCCTGTGGTCTACGGTGGCGTTTGTGCTGGCCTCCTGGGCATGCGGCATGTCAAACAGCCTGACGATGTTGATTTTCTTCCGCGTCATTCAGGGGATTGTCGCCGGGCCGCTGATCCCGCTTTCCCAGAGTTTGCTGCTGAGCAACTATCCCCCTGCGAAACGCTCCGTCGCGCTGGCGCTCTGGTCAATGACCGTGATCGTCGCGCCTATCTGCGGACCCATTCTCGGCGGATACATCAGCGATAACTATCACTGGGGCTGGATCTTCTTCATCAACGTACCGATTGGGGCCGTCGTGGTATTAATGACGCTGCAATCGCTACGGGGACGAGAGACGCGCACCGAACAGCGGCGTATCGACAGCATCGGGCTGGCGCTGCTGATCCTGGGTATCGGTAGCCTGCAGATCATGCTCGACCGGGGTAAAGAGCTCGACTGGTTCAACTCGCAGGAGATCGTCATCCTGACCATTGTCGCGGTGGTGTCGCTCAGCTTCCTGATTGTCTGGGAGCTGACGGACGACAACCCGATAGTCGATCTCTCGCTGTTTAAGTCGCGAAACTTCACCATCGGCTGTCTGTGTATCAGCCTCGCCTATATGCTCTATTTCGGCGCGATTGTTCTGCTGCCACAGCTGTTGCAGGAGGTGTATGGCTATACCGCAACCTGGGCGGGGCTGGCGTCTGCACCTGTTGGAGTGATCCCGGTTCTGCTGTCGCCGATCATTGGCCGCTTCGCCCATAAGCTCGACATGCGTCGTCTGGTGACGTTCAGCTTCATCATGTACGCGGTGTGCTTCTACTGGCGTGCGTATACCTTCGAGCCGGGAATGGACTTTGGCGCCTCGGCGTGGCCGCAGTTTATTCAGGGCTTCGCGGTCGCGTGCTTCTTTATGCCACTAACCACCATCACGCTCTCCGGCTTACCCCCTGAGCGTCTGGCGGCGGCGTCGAGCCTGTCGAACTTCACCCGAACGCTGGCGGGCTCCATCGGGACGTCGATCACCACCACCCTGTGGACGAACCGTGAATCGATGCACCATGCCCAGCTGACCGAAGCGGTGAATCCGTACAACCCGAATGCCCAGCAGATGTACAGCCAGCTGCAGGGCATGGGGATGACGGAGCAGCAGGCATCCGGCTGGATTGCCCAGCAGATCACCA
>ERZ841116.24-NODE-24-length-124408-cov-4.561088_pt1 | contig 124408 bp, 127 predicted proteins | sample MGYA00519875_ERZ841116 | MGnify/ENA primary metagenome ERZ841116 (study PRJEB31850, sample SAMEA3708889) | human gut metagenome | biome: human gut; feature: human-associated habitat; material: faeces | place: China | collected 2014 ... | reverse complement strand
TAATAAAGTTCTTTAAGAATATGTAAGGAGTTCAGAAGACTTAGAAAGGGAAAACTAAAACTATGAAATTTGAGGAAGCAATTAAAATTGCAGGAAAGGAATATATCCAAGATTTTTTGAGACAAGAGCACAAAGAAGTAAGATTACCTATAGGATTTCGAATAAAAATGTGGTGGATGTTTCAATGTAATAAATACAAGTAATTTGAAAATATTTGCAGCTGTTTACTGGTTGCAAATTATTTTTAAAATAATACATAGATAAAATAAGTAATAGTTGACAATAATATATAGATAATTATATAATAAAAGAAATCATACGTATGAGAATATAGTAATATTAACTATCAAGAAAGCGAGGTAAGAGATATGAAGAAATTAATAACGTCAATGACTCTAATATTGGGTTTATCAATGACTATGTTGACTAATGTTGCAGCGGATACAATAACGTTTGTTCATGGAAATAATGGAACAAGTAAATATTGTTATGCAGAAACAAAACAGCAGAAAGCCAATCATACGTTAGGTGCACAAATTACATGGCAAGTAAGTGGATCTAATACAGTATATTATGCATCCAGAGCATCAGGGACAGGTGCATCAGTAACATCAAAATCTAAAAATTTAAAAGGAAAAAAAGGAAAATCTTTTGGATATTATTATGTTGATGGAAAATTAAAGCATGAATCTACAGCCTGGATGAATTTTAAATTTTAAAAGTTAAGTTTTAAGGGATTAATCAATGATTAATCCCTTAGAATTTTCTGAAAGAGAGGAAGTGGTAAATATGAGTTTTATCGAAATCAAGGGATTATCAAAAATCTTTTTACAAGGGAATCAAAAAATATATGGCATTCGGAATGTAAATATATCAATTGAAAGAGGAACTTTTATGTCAGTGATAGGACGGAGCGGATCTGGAAAATCTACTTTCTTAAATTTAGTAGGAGGAATTGAAAATCCTACATCGGGAGAAGTATTTTTTGATGAAAAATCAATTCATCAATTCAAGGATAAAGAATTGACAAAGTTTCGAAATCAACATATTGGATATGTATTTCAACAGTACCATTTATTAAAAGAATTAACAGTACTTGAAAATATCCGTTTACCACTGGATATAGGACGAAAAGCATATGATCATTCATATGAGGAAGAGCTTTTAGATTTACTGGGGTTAAAGGATAGAACAGATTTTTATCCAAGTCAATTATCAGGAGGTCAGCAGCAAAGAGTTGCAATAGCAAGAGCATTAATAACAAGACCAGATCTTATACTTGCCGATGAACCAACAGGAAATTTAGATAAACAATCAGGAGATCAAATCATTCGTTTTATGAAAGAAACCAATCGCTTATTTGGACAGACGTATATAATCGTGACACATAATAAGGAGATTGCAGACTATACAGATCGGGAGATTACAATTGATGATGGAGAAATCATCAATGATATAGATTTATTGGATGTGAGGGAAAATGAGGTGATCAAATGAAAAATACTTCATGGGTATGGAAAGAAATACGCAGAGAAAAATCAGCAAAGATTGTATTATTAGCAATTTCTTTTTCATTTCTTGTAACTATTCTAATGTTTATAGTTTCTGGAACATTTATAAAGAATGTACAAAAACAAACAGAAGATATCTATGGATATTTTGATCATATCTTATATCATGCAGAACAAAATACAGATAATCTATCATTTTCACAGAAAAAAATTTCAAAAAAATATCAGCCATATGTAAAAAGAATCGGGACAATCACATTATTTGATTATGAAGAAAATCAAAAAAATATTATTTTTGGATATGCTGATCAGAATGCAAAGACATTGGGAAATATTCATTTATTGAAGGGATCTTTTCCTAAGAAGGAAAAAGATATTGTAGTTTGTAACTCATTAGCTTATGCAAAGCATTGGAATAACAAAGTAGGAAAATCTATTGAAATCTTGGGACAGAAATATTACCTTTCTGGAATTATAAATGATTACTCTGTAGCATGGAATCATCCAAAGGATGAAGCTGGAATATTTCCAACAATTCTAGTCAGTAAATCGAATACTTCTTTACAAAATAAGGAATTAGTAAATACAAGACATTTATTGATAGAAAACGAAAAAAATTTTCAAGAAAAGATCTATCAAAAGCATAAAAATTTAATATCAAATGAAAATAAAAAAACACAAGATACAAGTGGAAGATATGAAATACCAACATTTTTGATTGTATTAATGATTGGTTGTGAAGTTTTGCTGGATTTATATGTTTTTTCATATTATTTAGAAGCAATGAGAGAAAAATTATCCATATTAAGATGTCTTGGAATGACCAAGATGGATTGCTTTGTATATATAGGAAAGAAAGTAATCGTATTATTTGCGCTAGGAGAAATATTAGGAAGCCTGATTGGAACAGCAGGGGCAAAATTTATTTTATGGATTTTTTCAAAGGTAACAGGAACAGTATTAGTTTTAAGCATAATAAGTAAATATTATATATTCAGCTTTGGGTTTGTAGCAATTGCTGCAATTGTAGCGTGGGTATTTATGATAAGAAAAATTAGATATTTATCACCGATGGAATTGTTTCGAAAATCAGATCAAAAGATAAAATTTAGAAGTAAACCAAAGAAAGTCAAAAAAATGACAATAATTCAATTGTCTATTCGATATTTTAAGGTGCGTATTCGAAAATTAGTTATGATTGTTTTAATGATCGCAGTTACAATCACGTTATTTTTATCAGTTAATCTATATGTTACACAATATCAGGCACAGTTTGGAGTGGTTGATGGGAAAATGTCAGAGGATTATGATTATGAATTTCTTACGAATCAAGAATTGACAGATACTGCTTACACGGATAAAAAAGGAAGTCAAATAAAACTTTATGCAGTTCCAAACGAAGATTCAATTTTCCATCTTCCAGATTATACAAAAATTGTATCAGATAAACTGATCAATAATATGAGAAAAAATAAAGATATTAAGTCAGTGAAACCATATTTAGAAGTTAATGATCTGTATTTAATAAATGCGCCAGAGGAATCAGAAAATCCATATGTTTCAACATATATGAATGATCGAATATTAGATGATTGTATCGCAAAACAGTTTTCAATCTCAAATAATACCAGAGGAATTCAATTTTTTGGTTTTTCAAAATCAGAGTTGGAAAAGATGAAACAATCACTGTCAGATGGAGCAATTCATATGGATAAAATATTATCAGGAGAAGAAGTACTGCTTATGGTTCCTTCTTATGAGGTGGAGGAAGATGGTGATGGAGGTATGATGCAGACATTTCTTTCAAAGGGTCAGTATCAAGGAAAAAAGAATCAATATAAGGATCAGAAGTATTCGGTAGGAGATACCTTAGATTTCGTGCAGATTACATCAAAGGATAGCCGATTAAAAGGATATATTAATGAGCAACAGGCAAAGTCTAATTTAAAATGTACAAAATATCAGGTTAAGATAGGTGGAATTATTAGACAAAGGATTAATTGGTTTACAAATTCGGTTCAACCACCGACAGCATATACAATCATAGGGTTAAATCAAACAATTCATAATATGAAAATATTGCCTACGAGTTCTCGGATACAGATTTTTTTGAAAAAATCAACTTCATATGAACAATTTGATCCGCAGATTCAAGAATATCAGAAGCACTTGACAGGTTTTGACTATGATAATCATGCAGCAAAAATGAAAGAATATCGACAGTTTTTGATGTTTATACAAGCATTAGGAATGACTTTGATTACGTTAACTGCAGTTGTAACTATGGTAATTATTTTGATAGAAGAAAGAGTTTACATGATGGAAAAGCAAGAAAGTTACCAATTGTTGCATATATTAGGAATGCCTTATGGAAAAATAGGAGGAGTTATATTCTTACAATCTGTTTATAGTGGAATGATAGGAATTTTATTGAGCATCCCATTGAGCTATGCAGTGATACAGGCAGTATTTGGTGGAATTACGGGGATAAAAGAATATTTTCATTTAGAATGGGCTATAGAATCTTATGCAGTATTGCTTTTGCTCTATGTAATTTCAGCAATGTTGTCAGTAAAGAAATTGGAGTAGGTGTCTAAGTAAAATAATATAAGGATTGTAACAGCTAAAACAGATGTTGCAAAAGGCTCTGGGTCTGTAAGTGCAAGTGGAAAAGGAACACAAATAGGGCAAAAAAGTATAGTATGTATGTAAAATTAAAAAAAGGTTCTCAATATAAAGCTTATTTTTCGGGAATTGCATCTACATATGATAATAAACAAACATTTATGGTTGCACAGGATGCACATATAACTTTTACATATAGATAGGAAATGATATGGAGATATTATGTAGTTTGGATAACATACAATTTCCAATTACAAAGTATGAAATCAAAAATAAAGAAATTAAATTGGAAATTTTATTTGATACTAATAAATATAAGGGAGTATTTGAGCAATTAGAGATAAAATGTATACCATTACTTTTTGATAAGTATAAAGATACGATTTTACAATTGAAAATATATTCAGATATTTATCAAGTTAAATGCAAAGATTGTGAATTTTTTAGACCGAATATTCACACGGATTTAGAAAAATATCGGAAACATCTTTTTAATATTTATTCAAAAATTATGAACGATCCGAGTTGGATAGTTGCGCAGCATATGAAAGGGTTTGAGAATTTACATTTAGATGATGTAGATAAGAAAAAAGATATTGTTAATGTGAGTGGAACTATCATTTATGAAATTGTGAATAAATAAAATAGTATTTCATTAAAAAATGGGACAATCTGAAACATTTCTTATGATAAACTTACAATTGTAAAACAAGGCAAAAAAGCATGTCGTATAGCAGACGTGCTTTTTTGTACCATTTTTTGAAGGAGGGATGGCTATGTGAATTCATTAGAAGCGATAGAAAAATTAAGAATAGGACATGAACAAGAAGCGCAACAGTGTATAGAGATATTCCGTTCTTTTTGTCAATGGTATCAAAGCCAATATAACTTTGAACAGATTGAATCCACTTTTTGGAATGCATGTATATATTTGATTGAGAAGCATGATCTATCAGAAGAGAAGCTGATAGATTTTTTTCTGTCTCAATTAGGGGAAGATGCGAAAAGAAAAGATGAAAAACAAAGAGGCATTGATTCTTTAATCTATGCTTATCTGCAGGTCAAATATACACAAAGTAAAAAAATGACATTAGAAGATGTGGACAAAAAATCTAAGAACAGAACTTCAAAGTGGAAAAATCTTTTAAAGTCAAGAAAATATGAGAAGCAAAAATGTAGAATAGATGAAAAATTCAGTGAAGCATTGCTACAACTAAAAAGTACAGAGATAGATTTTATCTCTGATAAACTAGAACAAGGATATTCCAAGGAAGACTTATTAAAAATTATGATACCAGGAATAGGTATCGAAAAGATGGAAGCAATTTGTAACTTAATCAAAAAAGAAAGCAGGTGAGAACTATGACTTCAAATAATGATGAAGCTTTAAATTTTTATGGATATTCCAGTTATGAGCAGCTAGAGCAGGCATTATTGGAAAAAGGATATGGTTTGGATGATGTATCAGTGCGGATTGACAGTATGAGGCAGGACTATGAGCAGCAGAAACATGATGCATTAGAACGTGTTGTACATAAAAAAGAGATTCGTACCATTAAGATGGAAGAGTTAAGAAGTGAGGTGGAACAGCTTAAAGAAGGACAAATGATGGAAATTATATTTGATGGAAGGTAAGTTGATGGAAACAAAAGAAATAGGACTTGAAATCGTACAAATTCGATTGATACAGGATCGAATTGTATATAATGAAAAACCAATCCATTCACCACAGGATGCTGTTGAAATCTTGGGAAATGAGATCAAAGACTATGATCGAGAAGTCTTGTGTGTATTAAATCTGGATGCACATGGGGTTGTTCAAAATGCCAATATTGTTTCTATGGGAACAGTAAACCAGACCGTTTCTTCTCCAAGAGAAATTTTTAAGAGTGCGATCTTATCCAATGCACATTCCATCATTTTAATGCACAATCATCCAAGTGGAAGTGTAAAACCATCAAGACAGGATTTATTAATGACTAGACGGATGAAAGAGGCGGGAGAGCTTATCGGAATTTTTGTAAAAGATCATATCATTATTGGTGGAAGAACAGGAGAAAGTTATAGTTTTAGGGAACATGAGTTAATAAAACCATTCTCAGATACAAAAATAGCTGCAGAAGAAAAGAATGTAAAGGAAGAAACTGCAGAATACATAATTCCAAAAAAGAAAAAATCAAAGAAGAGAGGAAGATGATCATGAGTGAAATGCAGGAAGGAATTCAAATGGCAATGATGACTGGACAGGCAATGGCATTTGTAGTGGATAAGGGAGTGACATTAACCAGACAGATTTTAGAAGCATTGGCTAAATTAATGAAGATGAGTGCATTGTATACAGCACCGAAAATAAAGAATGCATGGAAAAGACAGCCAGGAGCAGTATCAATGGATCAGATTCAAAGAAGAATTCCGATAAGAATCAATGAAGCAGATCAACAAAAGTTTTTTGACTGGATGCACCGAGCAGAAATTCTATATTGTCCATTGCAAGATCTGAATAAAAATGATATATACGCAGAGTTTGTCATTGATGAAAGAGATATTTTAAGATTGCAATCCATTGTAGAACGTAATCAAAGAGAGTTTTCTATGGAAGATTTTAAGATTATTAATTGGGAAGATTTTGCAATGAATCATATTACAGAAGAAGATTTAGATGCATTAGCAAAAGAGATGAATATTGATCTTGAAAAGGAAGCGAATCAAAAACTTCCCAGTCAAGCCAAAGAAAACGATATGGAAGAACTTAAAAACAAAGTTTTTTTAGATGATTTTGCAAAAGGAAATGCGGTTGCGATCACTTGTAATAAGAAATTGCTAAACAAAAAATTATCTGATGAAACACAATTGACATTCCGTATTCCAGGAGAATTGGATAAGTTTGTTTCAATTCCTATGAAAGATTTAATCTTAACAGATGGAGAGAAGACTTATCTTGGACGCTTAGATTTAAAAAAGGAATATACAGTATATGATTCTATGAATCGAAGTCTTTATCATAGGAATGGAATGCAGTTAAAACGAAACTTTGACGATGTGACAAGATCAGAGTTTACACAGAAGAAACCAAGTAAGATGAATACAAAACAGAGATAAAAGGGGAAGACAATGAATATTCGAATCAATCATATGCAGCTAATCAACAAAGAAAATGATCATACATTGGCAATTTGTGAGATCATTTTAAATGAGTGCTTTCGAATTCGAGGTGTGAAATTAATGAAATCAGCTCATGGAATTTTTCTATCTATGCCCTCTGTCAGACGAAAAGATCATGAGTATCATAATATTGCATTTCCAGTGACAAGAGAGGTCAGAGAGGAAATTTTTCAGAAGATTAAGACAGAGTATGAACATTTGCTTCGTTTGAAAGAAGAAATAAAGAAAGAAGATATTACCGTCAAGATATATCCAGTAGAAGAGCCGAGTAACTTTTGTGCATATGCAACAATTAATATCAAAGATATGATTGCTGTAAACAGTATTCGGATCATAGATAGTGTGGAAGGAATGTTTATCACGATGCCATCTTTCCGAAAAGGAGACGAATACGTTAGTATCTGTTCTCCAATCACGAAAGAATTTGGCAACTTATTAAAAGAAATCATTCTGGAAGCCTATCAGGAAAAAATGAGAGAATATATTATGAAAAGACCAGAAGACTTTGAAAAGGAAGAATCAGTGAATGAACCAGAATAAATATAACTTTGGTTCGTGGATTTGTATTCCGATCATTGCATATTTAAGCTATATGATCAATTATCTGTTAGATGGATTTTTTCAAAAAAATCAGGATATTCTTATGAATGGAATAAAACTGTTTGAACAACATTTAGATCATATCATGGAACATCCATTTCGAGTTTCTTCTTATTATAATGAACGAAGTTTTCCAGCAATACTAATCGGAATTATGATTTTTCTGGTGGTTGATATTCTTAGCTTTCTATGTAGAAAAACAATGATGATAGGAAAAGAGTATGGAACAGCCCAATGGGGAAATGTTTCAGAAATGCGAAAAAGACTAAGTGATAAGAATGAAGAAGCAAATATCTTATTTACACAAGATTTTTCATTAATGACGGATAAACGATGTGGTTTAAATCGAAATATTGTAGTTTTAGGTGGATCAGGATCAGGAAAAACGTTCCGATTTGTTGGTCCAAATCTAATGCAGGCCAATATGAGTTTTGTAGTTACAGACCCCAAAGGGGATACTGTTCGGGATTATACCAATGTTTTAGTGGAAGAAGGATATCAGATTAAAATATTAAATGTGATCAATCCAGAACAATCCGATGGGTATAACCCATTCGCTTATATAGAAAAAGACGATGATGTTTTAAAATTAATATCGAATATCATTGATAATACAACACCCAAAGGTGCTCAAAAAGGAGATCCGTTTTGGGAAAAGAGTGAATCGCTGTTTATGCAGGCGGTCTTTTTTTATGTCTTATATGAAGCAGAACGTCAATATCTGCCAAGAAATTTCCATACTTTCTTGATGATCATTAGTGAAGCGAAGGTAATGGAAGAAGAAGGAGCTAAGTCACCGCTTGATTATCGGTTTCAGGCATTAGATGATAACCATATTGCAAAAAGGACTTATCGTAAATTTATGTCAGGAGCAGGAGATACACTGCGAAGTGTCATCATATCCGTACATTCAAGATTATTTCCATTTGAATCGCCAGGAATCCAGAAGATTTTTGAAAAAGATGAGATGGATTTATATGCGTTGGGAGAAGGGAAGATGGTAAATGGAGTCAGGGATCAAAAAACAAAGACAGCAATGTTTATTGTGATTCCAGATGATGATAAAAGCTTTAACTTCGTGCCAGGAATGCTTTATACGCAGATGTTTCAGATTTTATATGCATCTGCAAGAAAATATAATAACCACCTGCCAATCCCTGTGCAGTGCTATTTTGACGAATTTAAGAATATATCGATGCCAAGCAATTATCTTGATATTGAAGCAACCTGCAGAAGTAGGAATATTGGTGTTGTTCCAATCTTTCAGGATAAATCACAGATCAAAGCGTTATACAAAGATTCTGCAGGAACCTTATTGGCGAACTGCGATACCTTATTATTTTTAGGCGGTACTGATCCAGAAGTGAAAAAATTTATTTCAGAATCATTAGGAAAACAGACGATCTGGAAGAAAAGCAGTAGTGTTACCAGAGGAAAATCAGGATCAAGCTCTCAAAGTGAAGACCGAATGGGCAGAGAATTGATGACCCCGGATGAAGTTGGACGTATGGATAATAAAGAATGTATTGTGATGATCCGAGGCGAATATCCGATCAAAGGGAAAAAGCTGGATGCGACAAAACATAAAAGAGCAAAGCAATCAGGATTGTTTGGAAAACCATATTTTCATAGAAAATCTCAGTCGATCCAATGGAAAGATGTTTCAGAGATCAGAAAAAATGAGATTGTCTTAACTTATGAAATGATCATGGAGTTATTGGAAACAGGGAAACATGTATTTCCTAGCGAAGAATGGATACAAAAGGCAGAACAATTAGGAGAAGAACAGCAAAAACAACAAGAGAAGGAGAGAAAAAGAGAGTGGAAAGCAAGACTTCCAGAAGATTTTGAAGATCTATCTTTAGTAGAAATTTTGGCAAAAACACAATTTCAAAAGACATACATGGATGTGATTGTCAAAGCTGTGGAAGCAGAAATCCCAGAAAAGATCGTAAAGTCTTATATTTGGGATGCAATGGATGAGGAAGAAATCGAACGCCAGATCAAAATACAACGGATTTTACAAGTTAGTGATCAATCATAAAGGAGAAGAAGATGTTACAAAAAAATTTAAGAAAAGTAAAAGAAGAAATCAAAAAGAAACTTCCATATTTAATAACACTTAGTTATGGACTTTCTATACGTTATGTTTATGCGGATGGAAAAAGTGATCCATTGGCATCTCTTAAAAAACTGGGAACTTTAGTAGTCAGCTTAGTAGTTGTCTACGGAATTGTTCAGGCAGCACTAGGAGTAGCAGAAGCAGGAAGAGGTATGGGAAACCATGACAGTTCGCAGATGTCCTCTGGACTATGGAGAATGGGTGGAGGAATCTTAATGAGTGCGGTGGGAGCTGTTTTAGCATATCTTGGATTACAGTAAGAAACCTGAAAGGAGTGAAAGCAGATGATTGCAAGTATCTTGCCGGATATCGATATGTCGGATTCTGTGAAATTTGGATTTCAGGTATGGAATACTTTTATGAAAAGTGTCTACGCACTTTTGACGGAATCGCCATCACAGTTTAAAGACGGAGAAATCTGGAAAGCAGTACAAAAGATCAATCCATATTTTATTACAGTCGGAACGATTGCAGTCAGTTTATGCTTTGCAATGGGACTTGTAAAAAATCAAGTGGATTTAAAACGTGAGATGAATATTGAAATGGCAATCAAGTTGTTTGCAAGAATTTCCATTGCAGAATGGTTATTGACCAATACGTTTTATATTATTGATGCAATCTTTTCTGCAGCAACATGGCTGATCGGAAAGGTTTTAACAGGTGGAGTCAAGAAAATGAGTTTGTCGAAAGCACAGCTAAAGCTATTTGAAGAAGTCGATCCCATCGAATCCATTGTGCTTTTGATCTTTGGATTTATCTGTCTGGTTGTTGTTATTGTTTTGGCAATGGTTATGATTTATACGGTTTATTCCAGATTTTTTAAAGTTTATGTATCCGCACCATTTTCTGCATTAGCAATCGCAGGTGTGGCAGGTGGAGGAATGGGACATGTAGCCAGAGCAAACTTGCAAAATATGATTACCTATGCGTTAGAAGGAGTAGCCATCTCCATGACATTGTTTGTCTGTAGTAAATTTATCGGATCGGGGTTGGATTTGGGATTAAAGACAGGAAATTCAGATACAGTCAAGGCGATGGCGGTTTTAATTGAGAAAACATTTACGATTGCGTTAACCGTAGGGCTTACTAAAGGAGCAGAAAACTTAGTTCGAAAAAATCTTGGACTATAGAACAGGAAGGAAATGAACATATGGAGCATATCAGTATAGAAATTAACAAAGATTTTGGAAGATACAAACATAATTTCTTCTTAGGATATACGCTTTCTGAATGCTTTTTTTTCTTTTTGGGAGGCTTATGTTGTGTCCTTATCATACTGCCATTAGGGTTATTGCTGCATATTGATCTGTTCATTGCCGGATGGTGTGGTGTGATTCCAGCCTCTGCCATTATATATATTGGCAACCATCAACGAAATGGAATGTCTGAAATGGAATATCAGAAAAAAATGTATGCACTTAAAAAAATGAAAAAACTTACCTATCAGAGTGAGGAAACACAAGAAAGTGTGCTAGAAATTTTAGAAGAAGAGATTTCTATGAAAAAAGCACAAGAAAATGATATTCCAAAGAAGAAAGTGAAATTTCCAATACAAAGGATGATCAAGATGGCAATGCTCATTGGGATTGTTGTTGGAATTTTCATGACAGCCATGACGATTCTTCCACAGAAAGTGAAACAAAAGCAAGAGGCAGAGGGAAAACAGGAAGCAATTCGTACACAGGTATTATCAAAAGAAGAATCAGAAAAAGAACCAACGACAAGACAACAAGAAAAGACAACAACGGAACAAAAAAAGCAGAAAAAAGAAAAACAAAATAAAAAATCAATCGATCAATCAACAAGAAAGACACCAAAGGTTGAAAAGATCACACGAACAAGAAAGGAGACAACGACAGAAAGAAGAATCACAAGAAAAGAAGAAACAGAGGCTTACCGAACAAGGAGCAGTCAAAGTACAACTGCAGTAAGAAAAAAATCTACACAGGAGAAAAAGACAAAACCTACAAAGAGTACTACATACAAAAAGAAAAAGCAGGAAACAGCAACGACAACAGCAGAAAAAAAGAAAACACCTTCCAAGGTAACCAATCAGGAAAGTCAGTTTGAAATTGAATATGAAACAAAATAGGAAAAAATTTCAAAAAAGTTTGGGAATTGTAAAAATATGTGATATAATTTCTTTATTTAAAAGCAGATGTTCAAAATAAGAATTAGGAGGGTGTATATGAAACGATTCTTTATTTTAGTAATGTGTCTTTGTATGGCTGTGCCGATCAATGTTTGTGCAGCAAATCAGAAGATTAAAGTGAATCCTGTTTATCAAAACAGTAAAGTAATCAAGGGAAAAACAAAAAAGAGATATCGGGTCCAAGCAAAGATTGGGAAAAAGAAGTACCAAACAAAAGCAGATTGTAAGGGAAATTTCCGATTAAGGATTCCAAAACAAAGTGTTGGAAAGAGCTTTTATATCAAGGTATATCGAGGAAAGAGATATATTTTAAAGAAGAAAATCCATGTATTAACAAAATCCATAAAGGTTCAAAAGTTTTCAATAAAAAATAAAATAATCAAAGGGTATGCAAGACCAGGATATCGAATTAAAATTACCATGAATCATAAAAGCTATCAAACAAAAGCAAGCAGAGTAAAAGGCTCATTTAAGATTCAGATGAAACGACCTGCAGGAAATGCAACAGCAAAAATATCTTTGTATAATAAAAAAGGAAAGTATATAAAATCTGCGAAATACAGTGCATACAATAAAAAGAGCAACAAAAAAGATCAAAATACGAAAAAAGCACAGTATACAACAGCAGATGGAAAGAAATATACAGGAAAAGTTCCAGAATTTGATGATCCAATCAATCTATCTGCAGTAGAAAAACAGATGAACGAAGCAGGAATGGAATATGATGATTCGAAAACCATCATTGAAACAAGCAGTGGTCGTGCATTTATGAATGCAACAAGTGGCCATGGGCAGGGATATTATGGATGGATCAGTTACTATATGGAAACAGAAAGTGATAATCAGTGGCAATGGTATCATGCAAAGAATGGAATTACACTGTATTATATCACAGCAACAACAGGAGATTTACGCAATACCCCAACACCAGATTGTAATGATCCAACAACCTATGAAGGAAAAATTGAATCCGGACAGATAGGCAAATTTTCACCAACCTATAAAAGTTCCAGAGATTTGTCATACTTAGGTATTAAGATTGTAGGATATAAGAATCAAAAACCTGTGATTTATTATGCAGTGAGTGAACAGTTAATGGCAGGAACAATTGGAATTGCACCACAAATACAATAAATGAATCAAAAAGAGTAGATATATGTTTAGTATATCTGCTTTTTTTGTACCAAAAAGGAGGAAAATGATGTGTCAGCGTGGTCCACCTAAAATACAGATCAGAAACAATGCACCGAAGGAGGTGCTTTTTTAATGCATTAAAAAAGGAGAAGAAGACATGAAAAAACACAATATCTTATCGAAATTAAAAAGAATTTCGAGAAAAATAGCATGCATTATAGCGACGGCTGTGATGTGTCTAAATAATATTGGTTTGAATCAGATAAAGCAAGTCTCTGCACAAACGAGTATGGGAAATGCTTATAAGATCACAGAGAATGATAGTACAAAAAATAAATGGCAAAATACCGATAAAAATGGAGATCAGATGACACATCGATTCTCCAGTTATGAATCGGATAAAAGTAAGGCACTGAAAGTAGATGCCTCTTATGGATTCAAATTACAAAAAACAAGTGCAACGAAAGTAACCGTAACCAAAGGAACAAAGTGTGCAGCTCCAAGCAAATTCAATGGTGAAGACTTAGAATTGCTGGCTTTTATGAAAAAATATACTTGGTTTAAGACAAGTAAGAATACAGCAAACAACATTCAGATTAAGATTTCCGATTTGACTGTTTATCAGTGCAATTCCGATGGAAGCAATGGACATTGGGTCAAGGTTGATCTTGTAAGAACAATCACAGCAATTGAGAAATATAAAAATCAGGATGGTTATATTGCATTAGGATCAGGAATCACAGATGCAGTATATATCGGCATTGAAGAAATGACAGTGAATAATGTTTTTTATAAAGCAGGAACCAGTCAGAAAGTCACTTTGAAATCCAATGTTACTCTTACAGATATTGATACCAGACAGTACATTGGTGTATCGGCATCAAAGATTGATGGGCAGTATGTATCAAACAATACAACATTAAGTTATTTAAAAAATGGAAATAAAAATTTCTATTATGCAGATAATGATATCAATTACAGCGGAGAAGCTAAAACAGCGGTTGGATTTATCTTTGAAGACAATTCATTTGTTTATACCTTTGGACGTATCAAACCAGAAGAACCAACAAATCAGGAACAGTATGTAGGAACAGGACAGTCTATGACAGAGTTTGAGCCATCATCCCCAGTGAAAACCGTTACAGATCAAGATGAGAAAGATGTGAAAGAAAACACCGTAGAACATCTAGGGGGAAATTGGACTTATACCGTAGAACAGTCTATTCCATCTAACATGCCATCCAATTTTTACTATGATAATTTCAGTTTTGAAGATCAGATAGAAAGTTGCATGAAAATTAATTCCATTCGAGTCGAAGCAGAAAATGCAGAGGCGAAAGTCACAGATGTAACTTCTATGTTTAAGATTACAAGCAGTGGAAATAAAGTTGTAGCGAAACTAAAGAATAGTAAAAATGCCAATTTCTATAAAAATACGGTATATCGATTAAAAATCAATGTGCAGATGAATATTCCAGACGGTGCAACAGAAAGCCAGATGGAAGAACTCAGAAATACATGGAAAGAACATGGGCATTACAAAGAAACAGAAAATACAATTACCGAAAATAATAGCGCAAAGACCATCATCGATGGAAAAAATCTTCCAACAAATCAGGTAAAGACAAACATTGAAGGACCAAAGAAAACTGTTTCTGATCAGGATGAATCAAAGGTTATAAAAAATAATGTGAGAGACCTTGGAAGTAACTGGACCTATTCAGTCACACAAAAGATTGCTCAAAATGCCACAGAACCTTATGACAGCTTTGTGTTCCGTGATGAGATTGAAGAATGTATGAAGATCAATTCTGTGAAAGTCATCAATGATCAGGGAAATGATGTATCAGAATGGTTTGATATTACAACAGCAGGAAATCATGTTGTGGCATCCTTAAAAGATCCTAAAAATAACAAAGACTTCTATAAAAATGCAGCGTATACCATGGAGATCAATGTGCAGATGGATATTCCTACCGATGTAACGGAAGAACAAATGCAGACATTGAAAGAAACCTGGGAAAAACATGGACATTATTCTGAAGATAAGACAGTCTTAAAAGAAAATAATGTGGCTTATGTGGAAATCAATGGAGTGAATTCTATCACAAATCGTCCAGAGACAGAAATTCATTTAAGCACAACAATGGATCAGACACCAGGACTTAACATTGTAAAAAGTGTGAATCGTTATGAACATCAGGTTAACGATATCATTCATTATACCGTGAAAGTAAGCAACACAAATGAGGAAGCAGATACAGCTTATTTTGTGATCCGAGATGAATCTCTTCCAGATTCTGTAGCGTTTGACTTTTCTAGTGTAAAAGTGAGTGGAATCGATGCAGAAAACTATACGATTGAGCAAGTTGGCAATGGATGGGTTCTAAAGTCAAAAGGAGATTATGCGTTACCATTTGGAAAAACAATCACCATTGAGTATGATGCAAAAGCATTGACAGCCAGCAATGGTACTGTAATTGATAATACAGCCACAACAATTGCTGCAGGTATTCCAGAAAAGAAAGATGCAAAGCAGGTTTATGTAAATTCTCCAAAAATCGATGTAGAAAAAACAGCACCAAGCAGCAAATATAAAGTGGGAGACAGTGTTGGATACAAGGTAGTCATTACCAATCGCAATCCTGGAACCTTTATGAGAGATTTACTGTTAAAAGATGAAGTACAATCAAAAGGATTGGAAATCAAAGAAGGATCAGTTGCAGTTTTAGTTGCAGGAAAAGATGTAACAAGTAATCTTGATATTACTTATGCAGAGAATGGATCAGGATTTAGTATTCAGACACCATATAATATGAACAATTCAGATATTCCATGTATCGGAATTTCTCCATATAAGGAAATGACCAATTGGACAGATAAGATGATTGTTACCTATGAAGCTACGATCACAGATGAGGCAGCATTATCCACAGATCTGAAAAATACATTCAGTGTTCCAGCAACAAAAAATACAAACGGAGATTTGATCAAGGACGATGAATTGATACCATCTGGTGGTGGACAGGATGATGCCGATGTGAAAATGAAAGCACCTACCTTAGAAATCACGAAAAAATCAAATAAGACACAGTACAATGTTGGTGAAAATGGAACCTATGAGTTGATTGTAAAACAGACAAAAGAAAATCTGACTGCAAAAAATGTTGTTGTAACTGATACTTTTGTACAGCAGGAAGGTGTGAAATATGATACATCAAGCCTGAAAGTTTTATTAAACAAGGAAGATATCACACAGGAATGCAAGATCAATGTAGAAGGAAATCAATTTAAGATTGAAACTGGAAAAGATCTTACTGATGAGGATAAGTTGGTCATCGATTATCAGGTAAACTTTGAAAAAGAAGGACAGTATACCAATACTGCAGTAAGTAAGGCAGATAATACAAACGAAGATCAGGCAAACAATGTGGTAGAAGTGAAAGAAATTACACCAGAATTGAGCATCAAAAAATCTTCTGACAAGCACGAATATGCAGTCGGAAATACAGGAACTTATACTTTAACTGTCAAAGAAAAGAAATCTGATGCAACAGCAAAAAATGTGATTGTAAAAGACCAGTTTGTGACAGGAGATGGAATCAGCATTGTTTCAGATAGTATTGCTGTTACATTAAATAAGGAAGATATCACAAAAGATTGTAAGATTACAGCAAATGAAAGTGAGTTTTTGATTGAAACTGGAAAGGATATGACAAGCAAGGATGAACTGCAGGTAACATATCAGGTAAGTTTTGCAAAGACTGGAACTTATAAAAACACTGCAATCACAAGAGGTGATAATGCAGAGGAAGTAGAAGCTGATAATACAGTTGATGTGAAGAATCAGGATGTTACGATCACGAAAGACGCAGATCAAAAGAGGTATAAAGTGGGAGACACAGTGAAATATAAAGTAAAAGTTGGACTGAAAAAAGAAAATACAATTTCAAAAAATGTGGTGATCAGAGATCAGATTCCAGATGAAATGAAATTAGATGAAAATAGTATTAAAGTAGAGGGAATTACAGATTATACTATCAATGTAGATGGCAATAAGATGGAAGTAAAAATCCCAACACTAAGATACGGAGAAGAAGTGACTGTCACTTATGAGGCAAAAGTTCTAAAAGGAGCACTTGGGAAAACATTAACCAATAAAGCCGATGTAAATGGAGAAGGAATCAATGGTGGAGAAGCCAAGGTAACTGTTGAAGTACCAAATACAACAAAAACAACACCAGGAACTTCCACACCATCGACACCTTCTAATAGCCATGGAACCAATAGCAATATGCCAAAAACAGGGGATATGACAAATGCAACTCCATATGCAGTGGCAGTCATCCTTGCAGGAATTGCAGCAGTAATGATCTATAAAAAGAAGAAAAAGTAACAAAAAGTAAGAATGGGGTATCAGATTTTGATACCTCATTTTTGATGAAAGGAGCATTTATGAATCAAGAAGAAATGGTAATTGAAGTAGAAGTAAGAAATTCAGAAAAGAAGAAAAAATATTTTAGTGAAATTTCAAGAAAAATCGAAGAACAAAAGAAGGAGGAAACATCAAATGATGACATATAGCCAGTTTACTCAATATGTAGAGCTTCATATAAGAGAATATGTATCAGAGGAGATGGTGGTATCTTCAAAAACATGGCAGCAAAAAAATAATGGAGTTCCGATAGAAGGTTTAGTTTTTAAAGATACTGGGGCATTAGTGGATATGCCAGTGATGGTCTACTTTAAAGATTTATATGAAAAATATTGTAAAGGTGATGCAAGTATTAATTCTTTTTTACAGGAAACGGTAAGTGAACTTTCCAATAGTGTTAGTACAAAATTTATGGATTCATTTACAGATCGGATTTTCTTTCGAATGGTAAATGCAGAAAAAAACCGCAATAAGTTATCTAGTTGTCCTTGTCGGCAGGTAGGAGATTTTTTGATAGAGTATCGCTTGATCGCATTCCAAAATGAATTTGGAATGGGAAGTGTGGCGATTAATAATGAAATTGCAAACAGTATTGGATTGAATGAAGAACAATTGTACCAGTTGTCTATGAAAAATACAGAAAAAGTATTTCCTGTAAGTTTTCAAAATCTTACAACCCTTACGGAAGGTATTCAAAAAAATGGACAAATACCACCAGGACATGAGATCAGAGTCGATAAAAAAGATGCACTGCCAGTGTATTCATTAAGTAATAAAGAAGGGTTAAATGGTGCATCTACAATTTTGTATCCACAGGTGCAGGAAGATTTAAAAAAGGAATTTCCAAATGGGTATTATGTTTTGCCAAGTTCCATCCATGAAGTATTGATTGTGGATCAGAGTTTTGTAGAAGAACCATTGGATTTATTTGCTTTAAAAGAAGCAGTATTAGAGGTAAATTATCAAGTTGTAGATCCATCAGAATTTTTATCAAATGAAGTGTATGAGGTAAAAGGCCCAGATTTTCAATTAGAGAAAGCAACATTTCTAAACCACAAAAAAGAAAAAAATATGGAACGATAAGATCAACGGGTGGGACTCATAAGAGTCCCATCTATTTTTTTATGGAGGAATCAATGAATGCCATTATTTGAATACGAAGAAATTGATCAGTTAACGAAAGAAGATCTGCCAGTCTATAAAATACCAAAAAGTATCCAACAGACGATAGATATTACAGCCATTGCAAAGAATGGAGTGTTTTGTCATACACCGAAAAAAAGAAAAAGAGGAGAAAAAGCTTCTTATAGTAAGGCTTATCGGTTTGAGGATGTTCCTTTTGCAACTTTAGATGAGGAAGAAAAGGAAGGAAAGATATTATCCTGGTGCAAATTTTTAAATTCGATGGGAACTAGTTTTAAATGGACCTTACAAAATAAGAACAAAGACATGCAAAAGTTCCGAGAAACGACACTCTTTGATCTGAAGAATGACGAATTTGACATATGGAGAGAAACTTATAACGAACTGTTAGATGACAGAATATCTAAGGGAAAACAAGGAATTGAATTGGATATGATCCTTACGATTCTTCATCAGACCGAAGATTATAAGAAAGCGATGGAATATTATCGAACATTAGAGAATGATTTGGAAGAGTCCTTTCGAAGATTTGGGAGTAAATTAACAGCTATGGATGCCATCGATCGATTAAAATCGCTGCATGATTTTTATCGCATGGGTAAGGAAGAAGAATTTCAATTAACATGGGATGAAATTAAGAAAGGCAAGAATTATCTCAACACTATCTGTAATGTGAAGCTTTCTTATAAGGAAGATTTTATTGAGGATGAGGGGAAATTTTCAAGAGTTTTATTTGTAAAAGATTTTCCTTCTGGATTATTAGATAACTTTGTAAGAGATATTATGGATCTTTCGCAACATCTGACATTTACAGTGGATGTAATCCCAGTACCGAAAGAGGTTTCCGCAAAATTTGTTGCCAATAAACTAATGGGTGTTGAAGGAGATATTTCAAAACAGCAACGTCAGCGAAACAAGAGAGGCGAATTTTCCACAGATATTACATGGGAGAAACGTCAGGAACATGATGAGGTCGAAAGTGTCTTAAATTCTTTACAAAAGATGGATCAGGAAATGTTTTATACCAGTGTCACGATCATTACAACAGCCGATACAAAGAAAGAGTTAGAATCAAATACCTTATCATTGATCAATGCAGCCAGCCGATTTGGGATTGTTTTAGAAACTTTGTATTGTCAGCAAAGAGAAGGATTAAATACTGCATTACCAATCGGAGTTCGTCAGATTAAGACATTAAGAGCAATGCTTACCAATGGAGTTGCTTCACTTGTCCCATTTTCTACACAGGAAATGTGCCAGGAAGGCTGCTTTTATGGAGTAAATCAGATTTCAAAGAATATTGTACGTGGAGATCGAAAAAATTTACAAAATCCACATGGCTTTGTCTTTGGAACATCAGGATCTGGAAAGAGCTTCTTTAATAAAGGGGAGATTGTACAAACTTTTATCGGTTCGGAAGATGATTTTTTCCTGCTAGATCCGAAAAATGAATATCGGGATGTCTGCCAATTAATGAAAGGCGAATTTTTAAATATTACATCCAGTAGTGATATTTATGTCAATCCATTTGAAGTAAATATGGAAGAATTAAAAAGGAGTCCAGAAAAAGTGATCGGTGGAAAAGTAGACCTTGCTTATGGAATCTGCCAGCAGGCAACGATGGGAAATTTAAGTGGAGTTGATTGTTCTCTGATCGATCGTGCCGTTCGAATGATGTATGGAGCAATTATTTCAGGAGCAGAAAAAGAACAGAGGACGATGGTTGACTTTGCAAAAGAATTGGAAAGAATGCCAGAAAAAGAAGCACAGACTCTAAATTTGTCAATTGAACGATTTGTCAGTGGATCACTGGATATCTTTTCCCATCAATCGAATGTAGATATGTCAAGTAGAGTGGTCGGTTTTGGTTTAGCTGATCTTGGAGAAGCCCTACGAGGAATGGGATTATTGATCACATTGGAGCATATCAAAGCAAGAATTAAGAAAAACTATAAACTTGGAAAAGCAACAAGAATCTATATCGATGAAATTCATAACCTTTTACTTGATCCGTTTTCTGCCGGATATCTGCAGAAGTTTTGGAAGGAGTACCGACAGTATATGGGAATCTGTACTGGAATTACACAAAATGTAGATACGGTTCTACGCTCTGAAGAAGGAAAAGAAATGTTGGCCAACTCTGAATTTGTCTATCTTGCAAAGCAGGCTCCAACGGATCGAGAAACATTACTTCGTACCGTAGATATTACCAATGCCCAGTTAAGCTATGTTACAAACAGTGAATATGGCCAAGGATTATTAAAGTTTGGGAAAAATGTTATGCCATTAAATAATTATTTGGACAGAAAGAATGGAACAGAGGCAGAGAAAAAGTTGTATCAACTTTATAATACCAACAGTTTTGAGGAAATAAGGTAGGAGATTGGATGAAGCTAAAAACACATAAGAGTGAACTAAAGCTAAATAAAACAGAGAAGTCAGAGTTAAAAACAACAGTAAGAAAACAATTTGTAAAAAATACGATCAAAGATGGAATCAAAAAAACAGATGATCCAATGGAAAAAGAGATGGTTCAGGGATTGATGATTGCAGGATCAGTGACATCAAAAGGAGGAAGAATCGGAGTCAAAGCTGTAAAACAAGGGAAAAAGACATTTCTTACTGTAAAAAAAATCCTACAGCTGATCAAAAATCATGATGCAAAGCATCCAGGAAAGAAACTTCTTTCTGGATTATCTCAGACAGAACAAGAAAAATTTGCAAAAGAAATCTTAAATCGGATCAATAAAGACGAGAGAATGAAAGAAGAACTTTATGCGCAGTGGATCAGTCATCAGGGAAGAAGTTCTTATAAAAAGAAGAAAAATCCATCCATCTATCAAAAAAGAAATACGATTACGAATCATAAAATTCCAAAGGAAAGAAAAACAGGAATTCTACAAAGAGCAAAAGGAATTTATGGGAAGATTACATCCAAGGCAGATCAGAAGATAGAAAAAAAGATTGTAAAAATAGCAAAAGATGTAAAGAAACAAAGTGTCTATCAAAGAAAAATGGCAGGACTAAATCTGGTAAAGAGCAGTATGTTGTATGTGCAGGGAGATGAAGAAGAAGGAAACGAAATTGCAAAAACAGTTGCATCAGTACCAATGAATATGATTCTGTCAAAAATAAAAATACAGATTATTGCTGCAATGGGGATGATCCTGCCAGCATTACTTCCACTTTTTTGCTTGTTGTTACCTATTTTGCTAGTGATCGTTATATTTTCTGCAGGAGTTACGATACAAAATCAAAATACACAATCGGCAAGCTTAAGCCCAGAAGTAGAAAAATGGAGACCGATGGTACAAAAATATTGCGATCAGTATAAAATTGGAGAATATACAGATTTAGCATTAGCGTTGATGATGCAGGAATCTGGAGGAGCAGAGCCAGACCCAATGCAAGCAGCGGAGGGATCATATGGATTATACTGTATTCAGACGAAAAATAATAATGGTGGACACAGCCATAGTCCAGGAGGAATTCCAAAAGGACATGGAGAATGTTCAATTAACGCTGGAGTTCAGGAACTAAGAGATGCCCTAAAGGCAGCAAAGGTTGAAAATCCATATGATATTGGAAGAATTATGGTAGCACTTCAAGGATATAATTACGGAATGTCGGGATGGATCACATGGATTAATCAGCATGGTGGTGTTTATACACTTGCATTAAGTCAGGAATACAGTCGGACAAGAATGCCAGAAGGAGCGAAAGGAACACCAGAACATGCCCAGCTAGTCATGAGATATTATACATATAATAATGTAGGCGGAACTACTATGTTGTCCGGCAATGGTGGAGTGGATGTAGTGTATTATTCACAGGCTGATCCAAGATGGGGTGGTATAGATTTTGGTGGAAATACAGTTGGTGCTGCAGGATGTGGTCCCACAAGCATGGCAATCTGTATCAGTACACTTTCAAAGAAAGTCAGTCCGTTAACGACATGCCAGTGGGGAGCCAAACATGGATATTATATCAAGGGATCAGGATGGTCACATTCTGTGATTCCGGCATTAGCCAAGCAGTATCATCTAAAATGTAAAGGAATTGGGAAAAATCGGTCAGCACTAAGTCAGGCATTATCAGAAAAAAAGTTGGTTGTTGCAATCATGGCAAAGGGACATTTCACAAATGCAGGGCATTATATAGTGCTAAGAGGTATGACAAGTGATAGAAAAATCCTGGTTGCTGATTGTGGCAGTAAAGCGAGAAATAAAGCATGGGATTTTAATATTGTATACAATGAAGCAAGAAGTGGTGCCGATGCAGGAGGACCATTCTGGATTATTTCAAAGTAGGAAAGGAGATATTTTATGGATAGAAAACAGAAGAAAGAATTTTTGATCATAGCAATTGGATTACTGGTTTTATTAAGCTGCATGAGTTTTTTATTAAGATCCTGTTCTGACCAGAAAGCAAAACAGGCACAGCAGAAACAGAGGGTAAGTACACAACAAAAAATGAGACAAGACAAAAAAGAAGAATCAACAGAAAAAGCAGATACAAAAAAGGAAGAAGAAAAAGAACAAGAGGATAATAAATTAAGGGATTTGGATGGAAATGAGATAAAAAATGACAATGTACCACAAAAAGGAGTTCAATAAGAATATAAAAGAATACAGACCTGGAAATCAAGTCTGTATTCTGTATATAGTAATTAAATAATAGTATGAAGTTATAATTATCCAATATCACCATTTGTATTCATTGCATACTCAATATATTTTCTGAAGTTTTTTTTCACATTAGTACCAGCAACTGCTTTGCCTGTTACTGTTAAAGTGAGAGTTCGACCGGCATCAATTGTTTTTTGTCCATATCCACGATCAATCCATTTACCATTTTTTACTGTAAATTTAGGCTTGTTTAAAGTACCAAATAAGCAACGTTTTCTTGATTTATCATAAATATATTTACCAGAAACTTTACATGAAATAGTAACTTTTTCGGTTGAATATACGTTAACAGAAAATGATTTTGTTTTGCTAAATGTTCCTTCTAAATCAGAGGAAGAACGTAGAAGATTACTTGTTGCAACTATATCATCGTAATCGGCAACTTCATCACCTTTTACTACTTTTTCAAATTTAGTTGGAGTAAGAAGATTTTTTTCTGAAATAGCAGAAAAGTCTTTTAGCTGTAAATGCTTGTTTTTAGAAGTATTCACTTTTTTGATAATGGATTGATATTCTTTATAATATTGAATTTTTTTATTATCTTTAGAAGCTGCATGTGTGCTTGTTCCAATAGTCGCAAATAATATGCTAGCGGTTAACATTGCAATGCTTAATTTTTTAATAATTTTTATCATAGTTTTTCTCCTTTTCATTAAGTTATTGAAGTTAGTTTATAAAAAGTGTTTCTAGTACTATAACTGGAACAAGTGTTGTGTATGTGAATTGCACCTCCTAAAAAATTAATATGATTTATAGTTTTTACATACGTATGATATATATGATTATATATGATAAATTACATATGTCAATAGATACCTTTTAAATATATGTAATTAACAATAAAAAAACTTAACAATAAATATTGCTAAGTTTTTTTGCTATTATTTTAATTTACCGCTTTTATCACAACTGATAGATACGCTACGTGTAATAGTTCTCAAATATACTGAATCATTGTACTGTTTAAATGAAGCAGTCGCAGTTGCAGTGGAGTTGTGCTTTGTTGCTGATTTTGAAGCCAGTTTAAAAGTAATGGAAGGGCACGTAGTAGATACGGAGGCTTTAGTACAGCTTGAGGATGATCCGTTATATGTAAAAGTTCCAGTAACAGTAATTGTCCATAAAATTTTTCCACTAGATGTTTTATATGTATATGTTCTTTTAGCAGATTTTGTGGATGAACTACGAGAAAGAGTTGCAACGATATTTTCTTCAGTAGATGATTCAATATAACTACCATCATCAAAAATTTCAATAATATTTGTAGAATTTATAGATTGAATCTCAGAAGCTTTTACAGGAAAAGTAGAAGCAAAAATAAATAAAAAGCTAAAAAGTAGAATAAGTGTTTTTTTCATGATAATTTCCTCCGTGATTACTTCTGTGGTAACTCTTTTATTGGACTTTGTTCTTGATAAATGATTTTAGAATCTTTAATTTCTTGAAAAGATTCGTAAATCACGTAAGAACGATATGCAAAGAATACGATGAGTGCAAATGCGATTACAGATAAAAAGACACGAACATGTTTGACAAAATTCATTCTTTTTAATAGATAATCGTCATCAGCATTAGCATAGTATTCCATAACAACTTCCTTTGGTGTTCCAAATTGTTCTACTAATTTTTCATAGCTTAAATCTGGAAATAAATCTAAATGCTCATTTACTTGAACTTTTAATCGATTTAAAAAAGTTCGCTCTGATTTTCCATAAACAGGAAATAAAGTACGGCATTGTCGGATATATTTACGTGCTATAGTCATGATGTTCTCCTCACTTTTTGATATACTGTTTTAAACTCTAGGCCCTAAGACAGATTGAATAGCATCTATCATTTGATAATAATCATGTGTTAACTGAGAAAGATATTCTTTTCCTGCAGGCTCTAAATGATAGTAAACTCTGGTTTGGCGTTTTCCAACCTTGACTTGTCGATCAGAGATGTAACCTTTGTCTTGTAATTTATAAAGAATTGGATACATGGTACCTTCTGCGATTTTGATTTGTCCGTTTGTGATATCTTGTATAGATTGTGTTAGCTGATATCCATAACAGTCTTCTTGTTCTAGAACCTTCAAAAATAACATTTCAATTTTATAAAAACTTTTCTTTGCCATTATGTTCTCCATCATTTAATAAAAATTTTTATATACTTAATTATAACACTATGTATATAGAAAAACAATACATAGAAAAAAATACTAATATTGATTTACAAGATTAAAGAAATTCGATATTATAAAGGAGAACAAAGGTATTGCTTGTTTTCCGAGTTAAATTTTTATTTAGAATTACTTGATAATAGATAATCTATTATGGAAATGAGTAAATAAAATGTATTGACAAAAAATATAAATGAAATATAATAACGCAAACTTTAAAAAATAAAGATGAGGTGAAAAAATGGAAAATAAAAGTTATGAAGAAGATTTTAGAATCATTCGAGCTGCGATTGATGGAGCTAAGAATCCAATTGATAAATTGGGACAATTTTTTAAAAATTATGCAATTATTAATCTTATAACAATTGTGTTTAGTTTAATTGCTAGTTTATATCAAAGATTGCTACCAGAGATGTATATTATTCATTTAATATGTTTTATGTATTTGGCATATTATATCTTACGAATATATAAAGAGGAAAAAAGTAATGCAAATCAATATTATCAGACAATACTATATATTTACGGAATTGGTGTAGTTGTGATACCAGTAATTTTATGGATTGCAGGGATTATTAGCTCATTTGCTTCGAGTAATGAAGCTTTTCAAGTTGATAAAATGATGGAAATGCTGATGAATTTAGAAGTATTTTCATCAATCATACTAGTGAGTGTATCTTTTTTGATTGTTAGTTTTGTGCGTGATAATAAAATGTATATTGTGTACGCTTTGATTAATTTAGCAGTTTATTTGATAGCATTTTCTATAGATAAAGAATTATCAATAGAAAATATAACGATACACTATCAAGATTTGTATTATTCTTTTGTGATTATCATTGGATATATGATATTAGCAAAGTCTATAAGAAAAAATGATTATAATTGAAAGAGGATATAGTGCAGAATGAAAGGATATCAAATACAGGAAGCTTTTTGTTCTAAACTCAGATTACAGATTATAAGTAACCTAATTTCAAAAAAATTGTTTTTCACAGAATTAAAAAACTTAACAAATGCATCAGATGGTAATTTGAGTGTACAGTTGAAGAAATTAGAAGGGTGGGAGTATATTAAATCTGAAAAAAAACTAATAAATGGGAAAGGTGTAACACAGTATCAAATAACAGAAACCGGAATAAAACAATTCGAAGAATATGTTGTTTTTTTAGAGTCTGTAATTGCGGATAAGGACAATGATATACAATAAGGAGATAAAAGATAATCAATATATGCAATCTTTTAAATACTTCAAAGATAAAGGAATTTTTAATAAGGTATTAAAATAGGGAGCAAGACAAAGTATTGATATTAGATTTTCTATTGCAGTTAATAGTATTATTTTTTCCATTAATTTTGATGATTTTAATATTCAATAGATAATAATGGATTTCAATGAAATAAGGCTTGGCGTATAAGTAGTAATGTGCCAAGTCCTATTTCTTTGTTAATGTAGATTTTCTGATTTTTTGATTTATTATATTAATAGTAATTTGTGATAAAATAAATAGTAATATTTTGTTATAAGATTAAAGAAGTTTGATACTGCACAGGAGAACGATGATACATTTTTTGAAAGTCTTTGAATAATAATTAGGGTCTAGAAATAGAAATCCACACTGAATTTCCATTTCTTTAATCGAAAGATTCGAATTTTTAACAATTCACAAGACTCTTTTAGGCGTAATTCAAGCAGGTATTGATGAATCGTGACATGATAACGTGATTTAAAGTGATTAATGAGAGTTCCGTGACTGCAGGAAAAATGTATAGAAAGAGATTCTATGGAAAAGTGTTTAAGTGGGTTGGCAAAGCAGCATATGGATTAAGATTTATTTCTTTAAGATATTTTAATGCGGCCGGAGCGCATGTAAGTGGAAAGATAGGGGAAGCATATAATCCAGAATCACATTTGATTCCATTGATTTTGTAGGCTTCAAATGGTAAGAGAGATCATATTAGCATTTTTGGAACGGATTATGATACAAAAGATGGAACATGTGTGAGAGATTATATTCATGTAACTGATTTAGCGCAGGCACATATTTTTAGCAGTGAAATATCTGATCAATGGTGGAGAAAGCAATATTTTCAATCTTGGAAATGGAGTTGGATTCACGGTGAAAGAAGTTATTGAAACTGAGAGAAAAGTAACAGGTCTTCCAATTAAAGCAGTGGAAGAGAAACGAAGAGCAGGTGTTCCAGATATCTTAATTGCATCCAGTGATAAGGCAAAAGAAGTATTAGGATGGAAACCAGAACTTAATAGTCTGGAAGATATCATATCTACAGCTTGGAAATGGCATAGTACCCATCCGAATGGATATGCCGAATAAATTTGTGTAATTGATGAGAATATCATCTTACAAAAAATAAATTTTATAAAAGAAAATTCCATAAAGAACACAAAACAGAAGTGGAGAAAAAGCGTTTTGGATTAATCGAAGTGATGGTCCGAACGCTTTTTTTTACAAAAACATATAAAAACTTATCTAAACCGAACATTTGGATATATCTAATCGGGAGTAGGAGTGAGCAAGAAATTCACTCTGAACCTTATCCAAATGGGAAGGAGGTGAACTTTTATGGGGAAATCTCCTTCACAATTTGAGGAAACGATTCAGCACCAATTTGATCGGCTATGCAAACTAGCATTAAAAGGAGAAAAAATAGATTACATACGACATATGGAATATTTACGCAAAAATGAAGTTATGTTATCGGAATTATCCCAGAAGGAGTTGGATCAGTTGGTTACATATGATGAATATGATTTAGAGAGTTATAAGTTTCAGGTATTAAATTACGATATTGAAGTAAAAGATGCGTTAATAGCAGAAGCTTTAACTTCATTAACAAAGAGAAAAAGAGATGTAATTTTATTATCTTATTTTATGGGAATGAGTGATGCGGAGATTGCGAGAAAGATGAAATTAGTTCGAAGCACAGTAAATGAACATCGAAAACGATCCTTGGAAATATTAAAGGATGTTATGGAGGAAAAAGCAGATGAGTCAGAAATGTGAATTCCAGTACAATTTATTACCATTTGAAACAATTAAAGAAGCAACAAAAGGAGATGTTGATGCGGTTGAAGAAGTTTTAAAACACTATGATGGATACATTGACAATTTATCAAGAAGAAAAATGTATGATGAATATGGACAGATCCATTATTGTGTAGATGAAACTTTAAAACGAAGATTACAGACTAAATTATTGATTAAGACTTTGAATTTTAAGATTGGAAATTAAAAGAGGGAACTTTGCGCCACCGTGGCGTAAAGTTCTCTTTTCATAGTAGATAAATATAATGTGACAGAAAGTACAAAATACTATTAATCTAAATATTGGGGAAATGGATGAATTTTATTAAATTTATAGATAAAATAATAACTTTGCGCCACGGTGGCGCAAAGTAGTTATGCAAAAATTGATTATTGTGGTATGCTATGGCTAGGAAATAGAAATAGTATAAATAAAATTGGAAAGCAGAGGTAAGGATATGGCTAAAAATGAAAAAGCAATTGTTCAAGTAATAGCAAAAGAAAATGATACAACAGCGGTAATGAAAGAAGTTCATAAAGCTTCTGATATAGAAGAAAATGATATTATATCTATAAAATTAAATGAAGAGAATTCAGGAGAGATTGATGAAATTATTATGTTGGGAAAAGTATTGGCACATGAAGTAGAAGAAAATTCTGAGAATTGGGATTACGATTTAGTTCAAGAAGCTAAATCTATTACAAGAAAAATTAATAATCGTTGCATGTAAAGAAAGAAGAGGATTGTGTCATTATAACACAGAGTCCTCTTCTTTGTTTTGTAAAAGTAAATTTGTCAATTCTTTAAAGTCTAAGGAAATGTTATCAGGAATTCCATGGTATTTTCCTTGGACATATTGTTTTCTTATGTTGGAATTAGAATTTAGTTTGTTATTATGCTCTAAGATACAAGAAATCCTTTTTTGACCGTTGGAATCATCTTCATTGATAGTATAAATACATTCTGCAGGAATGTCAGGTAATGATGGATTATTATCAACGGATGTTGTATTATCCATTAAAGAAGTATTGTGAGTTGTCATAATTAACTGACCTAAGATATCTTTAAAAATGGATTTAATTAAGGATCTGGACAATAAATCGTGTATACCAGAGTCAAATTCATCAATAATTACAGTAGAACCTTCTATAGATGCTAGTAAAAAAGGTAACAATCTTAAGAGTGCTTGAGTACCTGTAGATTCAAGATCAAAATTGATATTACGTATTGTGCCACAAATATTTTTTCTTACATAGAGAGTATATTTAATAGTATCATTTTCTGTAGATTCTTTATCATAATAAATTCCTTCGATATCTCTATATGTCGATGTAAAAAATTTATTTAACATTGTTTCAGCACGAAGTAATTTACCAACTTCTTTTGTTTTGATTTCGCCATGATCAAAATTTTTAAGATAATAATTAGGCAACCCGATTAAACCATATTCTGCATGATTTCCAATTTTTAAATTACAAGACATTCTACGGAGATAAAATAAAATATCAAGTAAATTTTTAGATATCTTATCTTTATAGTAATGAGCGGATTTGTCAGAATATTCATGCATAAGGATAGCCAAAAAGGAATGCTTTCCCCAAAATTTATCAATAAGTAATTTAAAATCATCAATTATTGATTTATCTTTAAAAATTTTTTCACTTAAAAAAGCACGCTTAGGAGATATATCGATGGCATGTCCTTTGTTTTTGGCTAAAATACAGTCTAGTGATTCATGTACAATTTCAGAATTATTCATTTCTAAGATATATTTTGCATTTTTTCCTTTAATATCAAGATGGAATTCCATATATAAATTTTCTGTAGAATCGACAGTTTTATTTTCGTTAATTAAAGTTTCAATATCTTTAAAACGACTTGTAAATAATGACCTTAATTCGCTATCGGAAATATTTTTAGGTTTGTTGTTAAAAATCTCTTGCATGAGATCGCGAAATTCCATTGTACGTAATGTTTCGGATAACATATAAAAAGCAGAAGCTAGATTCGATTTACCAATTCCATTTTCTCCATAAATTAAAACTAATGATTTTGGACGATTATTTTTATCCGTTAAATCTAAGGTTATATCATTGAATGATTTAAAGTTTTTCAATTTTACACAAGTAAACATAATTTCCTCCTAATATATCATAATGGAATTATATAATAAAATAGTTCGGAAATCAATATTATTTTTGCTAGTTACTCAAAAAAAATTTTACAATTAAGCAAAAATATATTGACAATGGAAGATGATACTGTTATATTTTACTCATCAGCAGTCAACGGCTGTGAGTGCTAACAAAAAGAAAAAATGAAAAGAGGTGATGAACTATGGATGTTGAGAATGGCAAAAAATTAGATATCGAGAAACGAACAGTAAGGAACAAAAGTAAGACAGGAGGATTAAATTATGCAGATTTTAGTTTTAAGTTCAAAAGGACATTATGCTGAATGTGAAGAAAAAAACTATGGAGATTGTTTTATCATTGATACAGGGGATGAACTTATAATTTATGATTGTGGATCAGAAGAACATGCTCTGAGAGTGATAGAATATATGGATGATCATGGATATGATCAAGCAAAGTTGATTCTTTCACACAACGATTCAGATCATTTTGATGGAATTCCAAAGCTGTTGGAGCAAAAGAAATTGTCCGGCATTTATACAACGCTACTTCTAAAATATAAAAAGGACATCTTAAAAATTATTGATGATGGAAGAAGAACAGAAAATGGCATCATAGAGGAGATTTTGGATAAATATGACAACATCGCACAGTTGTCAGGAGAACCTATTTATGATGTTTATGAGGAAAAACCTGCATTATGTGATGGAGTGGAAATCGTTGGACCAGACAAGGATTATATGCTTGAGACAGTAGCAAAACGATTGGATGGCAGAGAAGGTGATATGATGGACGGAGAAACGGCAGTGAATGCAACAAGTTTGCAGGTATCTGTAACAATCGGATCACATAAAGTTTTGCTTTGTGGTGATAGTTCATTTTCTGCGATTGAGGATAAATTATCGCAATATGACTGTATTCAGCTTCCACATCATGGAAAAGAAAAACAAGCAGAGAAAATCTTTGAAAGCAAAGGAAATCCAATAAAAACATTATATCTCGTTTCAGATAACACGGGTTCTACAAACGGTGGTTCAGATAAACTAGATGACAAAAAGTATAAAGGATATCGAGTAAAAAACACAAGAAAATGTGGAGATATCGAAGTTGATGAAAAAATTTTTGAAAAGAAATCTTATACTACAGGAAAGACGTTAGGGGTTTAGATGAGATATTTATTGGACAAGCGCATGGAAAAGGAACTAAATTTTAGACGGAAATATGTCTACGATGTTTTTCGTGTGAGTACAAAGATAATTAATCATAAACAGTTTATAGAATTAGTAGGGATTCCGGAAGATATTATCGATGTATGCTTTATTGTGGGACACAATGATTTTGTACAAAGAATATTGCAACAGAAAAAATTTAAAGAGAAAAATTTAGTTGCAATTACTTGCCAGGCAAGAATAAAGATCATGGATTTCTATTTGCCGAATCACAATTTACTGATTGCAAAGTTGGATGAATGCGATCCAAAAGGATATGTAAATTTGTACGATGGGAAAGAATTCGGTTTTGATTTTGATCCTACGGAATCAGAGATACTATTATATCATTCAAATTCAAGTTGCTCTATCGAAGAGCGACTTGAAGAATGCTTTATCAAAGTAAAGGAAAATGGGAGGAAAATACAATAAAAGATTTATTTTTATCATTTAATTCATACAATTTAAGAGCTAGAATTAGCGTGATGATTTTACTTTTTGCACCAGGACTGACGAACTTATATTTGTTAGTGCCGGAAATGAAAGAGCTGTCAACGACGGTTATAACGATTATTATTGTATATTCATTATGCAATACCTTTATCATATTTTCTAGGACATTGGGACCTAAAGCAATGAGGAAATGTTATCCGGATCTGTTACCGGCACAACAATATTTGTTGCCAAGTGATACGACGTTGGAGAAAATGACAAAGGACAGATATTATAGATTTTTTGAAAACAAGATTGAAGATTTTCAAGTTTCAAGTGATGATGATGAGATGAAACCAATGGTAGAGACAGCAGTGACATGGCTGATAGCTAAGACTAGAGATGTTACACAGTTTTCTCTGATAAATGAAGAAAATATTAACTTTGGAACTTCCTATAATCTGTTGGGAGTTAAAGCATATGCATTGGGATTTGCAATATTGAATTTAGGGATAAATATTGTAAGTATTGTATTGAAACGGAAAGAAATATTATCACTTTCATATGAGGTACTTATCAGTGCTACAATAATCACACTTTTATTTATAATGATTTGGTGTTTCATCATAAACAAAAAATTGGTGCAAAGATGTGGTAGAAATTATGCAAAAGCACTTCTCTCGGCTTGTGATTCAAACATATTAAATCAATAATAAAATGAGCAAACTTTGCGCCATCGTGGCGTAAAGTTTGAAATTTAATAAAAATAGTCAGCGTAATGTAAAACGGAAATTGTAAATTACGCTGATTTTTCTTGATGGATACAATAAAATTAAAAATTTAAAATAGGAGGAAAATCATATGGATTCAAAAGAAATGATTAGTGAGGCAAAATTAGAACTTGAAAATATAGATACGGTAATAGATGTGAAACATAATCCAGTAATTTCAGCATTTATTTCATCAATGAAGGTAATGCCGTTTATTGGGGATTTGATTGACGATTCTTTAGAAAGTGTTTTATCAGATTTTCAGAGTAAAAAGCAACAAAAACTTTTAGAAATTATTGGACAAGCATCTCTTGGAACAGTTACATCAGATATGGTAAATGATGTAGAATTCATTATGGGTTTTGCAAAAACAAAAAATGCAGTTGATAAATTGTCAAATGGAGATAAAGTAAAGTTTTATGGCAATTTATTGGTAAATGGATATTTGAATGATAAAGGTAAAATAGCTATAGATGAGTTTGAGGAGTATCTAGAATTAATAAACTCGCTTTCATATAGAGAATTAGAATATTTGTCATTTTTTAAAGAGCATTCAGATAAACATAGGGGAATATTAATATATCAGCACTGGGAAGAATTTAGTAAAGAGTTTGAAAATAAATTTCCCAAAAGAGATGTATACTTTGTGTATAAGCGATTGGAACGGACAGGTTTTATAAGTGAAGTGACAGAAACAGAGAGTGTCGAGGAAAATACTGAATCATTGGATATCGATAGTATTGGTTATAAAACAGAATCAGAATTATCTCGATTTAATGAAATGGTACTGAAAAATATATAATGGAATTAAGAAGTCTAATAGAGAAATAGTTTAAAAGGAGAAATATTAAGGGATATGGGAAATCATACAAAAGAAAATAAAAATAAAAAAAAGCAGTTAAAATTGGATTCAGCAAAAACATCTTTTGTTGCAGGAATTATTGTGTTCATTACTATTTTTAAAGATCTATTAGAATATTTAGAAAGTGAATTGCCATTATGGCTAAACGGAGTATATGCGTCAGTATGCTTAATTCTTGTGGTATTGGCTTTTGGAACAAAAATATTAGATAAACCTTTAAGAAAAAAAGAAACGGGTCTTGAGAATTCTGGGAATTTCTTAACAATTGGTTCTATATTTATATTTGTTTTTGAAAATACGATTTTCAAAATTAAAATGGATACTAGTCAAATAATCGACGTATGTTTGATTTATGCATTTATAGTAATTGGTGCAATGTACCTTCTATTCAGGAAATATGAAAAATAGAAAATTGTATATTATATATAAAAATTTTTTGATTTAATATCAGGAATTTATAAATAGTATGAGAACATAGATATTGAGGACAACTTTGTGCCACCGTGGCACAAAGTTGCCTCTTTTTGATTTACCAATATTTTTTAATATAATCAAGAGCGGTTTCCTGTGATAAAGAAAATTTATCCATGATAAGCTTAAGGGCAGCTTCTTGATCTGGATTAAATAATTTACAAGTTTGGATAATTCCTTTAACTTCGCCTTTTTGTAAACCTTCTTGTAAACCCTTTTGCAGACCTTCCTGTAAGCCTTCCTGCACACCCTCTTTTTTTAGTTCTTCTAAAGCGGTACACATATTAATCGCCCCTTTCTTCTCATTCTCTAAAGCGTGATCAATAAGTTCCTGGGATTCTGTAATTGCTCCAACTACCAGTGCAAGTTCTGGAGAAATTGGTTGATTTTTGTATAAGCTGTTGATTTTTTCATAATCACGATTATAAATAGAGCTGCTAAGATCAAATACAGTATTTATATCGGAATTATGAAAATGTAAATCTTTACAAGATCGCATTTGGATAAGATTAAATTTATAATCAGAAAAAATAAATTTCAACTTATCAGGAATATCTAACATATCAACTAATGAAAGTGGACCATCCCACTCCTTTTCGCCATAGTATATGCAAAGTGTTACCATTCCATGCAGACGATCTGTTTTTCTGAATTTTGATAAAAATTCATCCGTAGAAGCAAAGTTTCTTTCTTTTTTATTCTTAGCTACAATCTCATTATACTCCTTTTGATAAGAAAATGCATCCCCTATCATATGACGTAATGGCATTGCATAATGAATATGAGATTGATTTTCAAGACCTAGAATCATAAAGTCGATTCCATAAGCTGTCTTTTTTACTACATCTAATATTTTTTGGACAGTTTCAGCATGACCATTGAATTTTAACATGGAAGAAACATCAGTATCTACTTCTGTTAGATCATCAGGTTTTAATATTTCTTTGCCATTAAATAAGAAAGTATTAAAAAGATCAGCAAATCGGTCATTGTTTTTCCAAAAATTTTTTAATATAGTATCTTGTTTGATTTTATTTAACTTAGCCGTAGTCAGTACCTCCATTTCGAACATCTGTTTATGATATATAGCCAATATAACACAGATAAAGAGAAAAATAAAACAAAAAATGGAAGAATTAATTTCTTTAAAAAATACGTTGAAAAACCGAACATATAGGTAAATCAGATCGAGATATATGTAGAAGGGAAAAATTCCCTTAATGGTACATTGATAACTAAATATAATTCTACAAGACGTGTAAGGCAACAAAGCCCTTCAATGGATACGCCATGATGATGAATTATTCATTTGATGTACTTTGCGCCACGGTGGCGCAAAGTTGAAGAAGATAAATCGGAGCGGATAAATATCTGATTGTAAAAAGAAAATGGAAAATCTTTGGCGAAGATGTTGCCTTTAAATAATGATACTTCTGATACAGATCAGTCCATAGAGATGGTGAGATTCCAATGCGGTCCTGGTTCCAGGGATGCTTGTAGGATTAATATTCTATTTAATAGGAAGGAACTGATTTATGGAAGAAGATGAAATATTAAAATATAGCATGCAAATAGCTATGTTAAAACAATTATTAAGAAAAGAATTAATTAATGAAAAGGAGTATGAAAAGATAAAAAAGAAATTAATGGAAGAGTATAAAATTGTGTCAGATTTAGTTATTTGACGTGAAAAATTGTGTTCGTTAAAATGTGTAGCATTATAATATGTCAAAGGATAAAAAATGGAAATCAAATTTATAAAAGGAAATAAAGTAGCTTTAGGAGCTTTTCGTAAAACAGTTCGTAAATTGAGAGTTGCCGCATATTGTAGAGTTAGCACAGATAGTGAAGATCAAATCAAAAGTTATAATTCTATGATAAAGTACTATACAGATTTAATTGAAAAAAATGATGAGTGGGAATTTGTTGGGATTTATGCGGATAAAGCAATCACAGGAACGAATGTAAAAAAAAGAAATGATTTTAAAAGATTAATAGAAGATTGTACAAATGGCGAAATCGATATGATTATAACGAAAAGTATACCAAGATTTGCAAGAAATACATTAGACACATTGAAATATGTCAGAATGTTAAAAGAAATGAACGTGGCAGTTTATTTTGAAGTTGAAAAAATTAATACGTTAAAAGACGGCGAATTTTTGACAACAATTTTAAGTTCTGTAGCACAACAAGAAGTAGAAAATACCTCTGCATATGTGAAAAAAGGACTTAAGATGAAAATGAAAAGAGGTGAAATGGTAGGATCCCATCGTTGTTTTGGATATGAGGTTGATAAAGAAACAAGGCAGCTAAAAATTGTAGAAGAAGAAGCAACAGCGGTAAGGTATATTTTCAATAGATATTTAGAAGGGGCAGGAGGAAGAGTGATCGCTAATGAACTAAATAAAAAAGGAATTTTTACGATAAACAATGTTGAATGGTCAGCACCAACCGTTCTAGGTATCATAAAAAATGAGAAATATAAAGGGGACATGTTGCAAGGGAAGACTTTTACGATTGATCCTATTTCAAAACGAAGATTACATAATAATGGAGAGGAAGATAAATATTATGTAATAGACCATCATGAACCGATTGTTTCAAAAGAAATTTTTGATAAAGCACAGAAATTACGTAAGGCTAAAAGTACAAAGAAACTTGCTAATGGAACAGATCAAGTTGTAATCAATAGAAGATATGCATTTAGTTCTATGCTAAAATGTGGTTATTGCGGAAAAAATTTAGTAAGAAAGCAATGGCACAGTAATTCAAAATATTCTAAAGCAGTATGGTATTGTTCAGAACCATGTAGGAAGGGAGTGAAATATTGTCCAAATGCAAAAGCAATTTCTGAAAGTGTTTTAGAAGAAGCTTTTGTAGAATCTTATAATAGGTTATGTGATAATAAGCAAGATGTCTTAGAAGATTTATTAGCAAAAATAAAAACAATTTTAAAAAAAGAAAAAATAGAAGAGGCAATTAAACAGACAGATGAATCAATTCAAAAGATTAAGGTGCGAAGAAATAAATTATTAAATGAATATTTGAATGGAACAATACCCCAAGATATTTATGAAGAAAATGAAAGATTATTAAAAACTACTTTATTAAATAAAAAGAATGAGTTAAAATATCTTAAGAAACAATTAGATGAAAAAGATAATATTTCTAACAGAATTAGTGAATTTAGAAAGAATATAATGAACAATCCGATTCTGGAAGAATTTGATAGAGTTGTTTTTGAAAGTATAGTTGAAAAAGCCATTGTAGGTGGTTTTGATGAAAATGGTAATAAAGATCCATATAAGATTACTTTTATATATAAAACAGGAATACAGGATGAAATAAAAGAAGCTAAAAAAAAATTTGTAGCTAAAGCATATGAACAAAAGGAAAAAGATACAGAAATGTATTCTTTTAGTAGTAACGACCAGAACAATATGTGTACAAATGATAATGGCAACATCGATAGGAACATCCATGGGAACCATTGCAGCAATGGCACCAATCGCGATCAATGTGGCACAGGGAGCACACTTAAATGTTGCGATCGTTGGAGCAGCAGTGATCGGAGGTTCTTATTTTGGAGATAACCTTTCCATGATCTCTGATACAACGATCTCAGCAGCAGAAGGATGCGGTTCTGAGATGAAAGATAAGTTTAAGATGAACTTCTTTATCGCATTACCGGCTGCGATCGTGGCAATGATCCTTTATTCAGTGGTCGGAGGTACTGGAAGTGGAGCAATCAAGGCAGGAAGTTACAATATCATTGAAGTCCTTCCATATCTTATCGTTCTTGGAGCAGCATTGATGGGGATTAACGTTGCAGTTGTACTTTTTGTAGGAATCCTCTCTGCAGGTATTATCGGACTTTGTGTGGGAAGCTGCGGATTCTTTGACTGGATTCAGGCAATTGGAAATGGTATGAGTGATATGTTTAGTATCAGTATGGTTGCGATTTTGGTATCTGGAATCATTGGTATTGTTCGCGAATATGGCGGAGTTGAGTGGCTGGTAGGAGCGATCAGTGGCAAGATCAAGAACAGACGCGGTGCAGAATATGGAATCGGGCTGATGTCAGGAATTCTTTCCGCGGCAATGGTAAATAACACGATCGCTATTATTGTTACTTGTCCGATCGCAAAAGAAATCGGTGAAAAATACAAGATTGCACCAAAGAGACTTGCCAGTCTGGTAGATATCTTTGCCTGTGCATTTATCTCATTGATGCCACATGATGGAGGTATGTTAATGATCACGGCACTCGCAGATGTGTCACCACTTAATGTGTTAAAATATTCATTTTATATGTTTGGATTGATCATTGCTACTTGTGTGACGATACAGTTTGGATTGATGGATGAGAAGAATTAAGTTGAAAATACGGTAATTCATCAAGTATAAATAGAGATGGGAGTACGAAAAATGAATTTCCATCTCTATTTTTGTGTTTATTTATACCCGAAGGAACGTTGGTTAAAATTAGATTGTTTTAAACGGAAATGGTATTGACATTAACTTTAAAATGGGATAATATGTAAATACAAATTTTTACAGGAAAGTCTTTTCTAATTAACATTTCATTTCATACTAATAAGCAATTATCAGTGCACATCGTAAAAAGGAGGGGGCGTATTATATGACCAATCAGAATAAGGTGAAACCAGATATAATCTTAAAAATTTCTGGAAGAATAATGAACGTTTTGCAGATATATTTAATGCATATTTATTTCGGGGAGAGCAGATAATTAAGGCAGAAGATTTGACAGAAGCGGATGCCGATATTTCATCATTAGTTAAATTTAATGGATATGCAGAAACACTAGGTAAGGTTTTTGATGTTGTAAAAAAGTCTGCAAATGGTGTTGATTATGTGATTTTGGGACTTGAAAATCAATCTAAGATACATTATGCGATGCCATTAAGGCATATGATAGGAGATGCTTTCAGTTATTTGAAGGAATATAAGGAACTGGAAGCCAAGAATAAAAAATATAAGAATTATAAGACAAAACATGAATTCTTATCAAAATTTCAAAAGACAGATCGGTTGCATCCGATTGTTACGATTTGTATATATTATGGGGAGGATTCATTGAAATTAGAACAGGAAGGAGTTGAGTTGAATATGTGCAAGGCCTTAGAAGAATTAGAAGAAAGAGGAAGAGAGAAAGGAAGGATAGAAGGAAGAGTAGAGGGTGCAATTAAAATTTATAAGAAGATGGAAGCATCAAGAGAAGATACAATAAAAAATATCATGGAGGACTTTTCTTTGGATAAAGAAGTTGCTGATAAATATGTAGAAGAATATTATTAAATTATATAAAATTTAAATATAAAAATGGAGTTATTGCGTTATCTATAGTTCTTTTTGAACTTTTATTATGATAATGCAATAACTCTATTTTTTATTTATTTTAAAACAAACACCATATAACAGTTGACAACAGTTTGATACTGTTATACACTGTTTATAAGTAAAGGAGGATGATACAAAATGAAGATCATAATCAACACATCATCCATGGTTCCAATCTATGAGCAGATCATAGACCAGATCAAAACAATGATCCGAAAGCAAGAATTAAAGCAGAATGACCAGCTGCCATCTGTCCGGGCATTGTCAAAGGAATTAAAGATCAGTGCTTTAACGGTAAAGAAAGCTTACGATGAACTGGAAAGAGAAGGCTTTACAGTAACGATTCATGGAAAAGGCAGCTATGTGACAGCGGCGAACACGGAGTTGATGATGGAAGAGCAAAAGAAGGAAGTAGAACAGGACTTAGAACAAGCAATTCTAAAAGGAAGGCGTTTTGGCATCAGTGATAAAGATATCAAAACCTTGTTTGAGTTAATATTGGAGGGATAAGGTATGTTAAAAATTGATAAATTAAAGAAACAATATAAGAATTTCACCCTCAACTGTTCCATGGAAGTAAAAGAGGGGATGATCACTGGGTTTGTAGGTCCGAATGGATCTGGAAAAAGCACAACTTTAAAGGCAGTGCTTGGATTGATTTACATAGATGGAGGAGATATTCAGATTTTTGGAAAGAATGTCAAGGATATAAAACCAGAGGATAAGGAACAGATCGGTGTCGTACTTTCTGATTCTGGTTTTAGCAGATATCTTACAGTAAAAGACATCAAGGATATTCTAAAAAATACATATGAAGCATTTGATGAACAGTTATTTACAAACTATATAGAGAAATATCAGTTGCCAACAGACAAAAAACTAGAACAGTTTTCTGTTGGAATGAAAGCAAAATTAAAGTTAATTACAGCAATCTGCCACAAAGCAAAACTATTAATCTTAGATGAACCAACGGCAGGGCTTGATGTCATGGCAAGGAATGAGATGCTTGATATGTTAAGAGATTATATGGAAGAAGATGAAGAACGTTCGATTCTTGTAAGTTCTCATATATCAACAGATCTTGAAACCTTATGTGATAATATTTATATGATCAATGAAGGAAATATCATCTTGCACGAAGAAACAGACCGGTTATTAAGTAATTATGCGATCTTAAAGGTTGATGAAGAACAGTCAAAAACACTAGATCCACAATATATAATAAAAATGAAGAAAGAATCCTATGGATATGCATGTCTTACAGACCAGAAACAATTTTATCTGGAGAATTATCCAAAGATCGTGGTAGAAAAAGGAACGATCGATCAGATCATTACATTAATGATACAGGGGGTGTAGAAGATGAAAGGATTATGGACAAAAGACATCAGATTAATCTCATCACAACAAAAAAATCTGGCAGTGATCTGGCTAGTTGCAGCAGGAATCTTAATCGCTACGGATCAAATATCATTTGCAATTACCTATACGTCTGTGATTACAATCATGACAGCAATCAGTACGATCAGTTACGATACATTTGATAATGGCAATGCGTTTTTATTTACGCTTCCATTTAGCAGAAAAGAATATACAAGAGAAAAATATCTGTTTAGCCTCTTTTGGGGAATGATAACAGTCATTGGAGGTATATTGTTAGTAGTCATCGTTACAGCAGCAAAAGGTACATTGTTAATGAGGTCAGAAGAAATTGTGATGGCAGTCTTACTCAATATTCCAATGCTATTGATTTTTCAATCAATGGCCCTTCCTTTTCTATTAAAATATGAAGCAGAGAAGGGAAGAATCGCGTTAGCAGCTATGATCGGAGGGATTGTTTTTGTTGTTATCTTCTTTTTCAAAATGTTTGAAACGGCAGGGATTGAGCTGATTGACATCGTGATGAATCAAATGTATTTAAAAAATATTACACTATGGGCTTCTATCTATATAATTTCCATTGTCATTTGGTTCCTGTCATTGAAAATAGCTGAAGGAATTATGCTAAAAAAAGAATTTTAATTTATTAGAAAAATGAATAATATAAACAAAAGTAGTTGTATGAAACAAAAATGTTTGGTATAACTACTTTTTTTCGTTTCTCCCTCATATGAGGGAGAACAATTCCAGGAATCAGACTATAGTAAAGTTATCAAAAGGATAGCGGATATGAAAGGAAGGAGCAGCAGTAAAATGAAAGTATTTGAACCGTTTAAAATCAATCAGATGGAGCTTAAAAACCGTATGGTCGTATCAGCAATGGTAACAAACTATTGTTCTGAGGATGGAATGGCAACAGAGAAATTTATTGCCTATCATGAACATAAAGCAAAAGGTGGATGGGGACTGATCATCACAGAAGATTATGCAGTGACACCAACTGCAGGTGGATTTAAAAAGCTTCCTGGATTATGGGAAGATGGACAGATTGAAAGCCATAAGGAGTTAACAAGAAGAATTCATGAAGTAGGTGGAAAGATCGCAGCACAGATTTATCATGCAGGAAGAGAGACAAGCAGTGCGATCACAGGAGAACAGCCAATCGGACCTTCCGCGTTAAAAGATCCAACAATGCCAGAGACACCAAGAGAAATGACAGTAGAAGAAATTCATGAACTGGTTGAGCAATTCGGAGATTGCGCAAGAAGAGCAAAAGAAGCTGGATTTGATGCAGTTGAAGTTCATGGGGCACATGGATATCTGATTGGAGCATTTGCCTCTCCATTTTCCAATAAGAGAAGTGACGAATACGGAGGAACGATCCGAAACCGTGCAAGATTTGCAATGGAGATCATTGAGAATATTAAGGAAAAATGCGGAAAAGATTATCCAGTTTTATACAGAATGTCAGCGGTTGAATATGTCCCAGGTGGATTAGAAATCGAGGAATCTAAGATACTTGCAAGACTGGTAGAGGAAGCAGGAGCAGATTGTATTCATTGTTCACAGGGTGTTTATGCATCCACACATGTGATCATTCCACCATCTGTTGTTCCAAGAGCAGCATATGTAGAAAATGCAGCAGAGATCAAAAAAGTGGTAGATATTCCAGTAATCGCAGTAGGAAGAATCAATGATGTTGAAATTGCAGAAAGTGTTTTACAAGCAGACAAAGCAGATCTTGTAACAATGGCGAGAGCTTCTCTTATCAAGGAGACAAATTGAAATCATAAATAGTGAAAAACTTTTAGAAGATTGTACCCTGGGAATGAGAACAAGCATTTAAAATCTTTATTTTATTATAAAACTAAAGTTAAAATCCAATACTCATGAGCAGTCACTCATACCTACAGCTTACCAATAAACAAAATTTAAATATATAAAAAATAGATTGTTTCCCTTGGACCATATGAGCTCGTCGGCACTTAATGAGCAGTGACGATTTATCGTCGCTGTCGAATTTAGTGTCCGCTACGTGCGAATCTGAACGAGAGTGAGTCCAAGGGAAACAATCTATTTTTTATATATTTCGACAAATTTTATTTATTCGTAAGTTTTTTATTTATTCGGAATCAATACAATATCTTCCCCAGCTTTTCTTCTCTGATATAATTCAGCAGTCGCTGTAAGCAGTACATCAGAAGAAGAGTTTAAGCAAGTTTCAACAGAATCCTGTACAACTCCGATGATGAATCCAACACCAACAACCTGCATAGCAATCTCATTTGAGATACCAAATAAAGAACATGCAAGAGGGATTAACAGTAAAGATCCACCGGCAACACCAGAAGCACCACATGCAGAAACTGCAGATAAGACACTTAAGATGATTGCTGTAGGAATATCAACGGAAATTCCCATTGTATGTGCAGCTGCAAGCGTCATAACTGTGATCGTGATCGCTGCGCCATCCATGTTGATCGTAGAACCAAGAGGGATAGATACAGAATAGTTATCCTCATTTAATCCAAGTTCCTCACAAAGAGCCATATTCATAGGAATATTGGCAGCAGAACTTCTAGTAAAGAATGCTGTTAAACCACTTTCTTTTAAACATTTTAAGATCAGTGGGTATGGGTTTTTGCGAAGTAAGCCAAATACTATGATTGGATTCGTCACAAATACAGTAAATAACATACATCCAACTAATAAAGCTAATAATTTACCATAATCAGTAAAGATACTTAAACCATTTGTAGATACTGTGTTATATACAAGACCAAGAATACCGAATGGAGCACAGTTGATGATCCAGTGTACAGCTTTTGTAACTGCCGCAGAGATATCGTGAAGCGCTTTCTTTGTTCCAGGAGTTGCAGCTTTTAATGCAAGTCCAAAAACGACAGCCCATGCAAGGATACCGATGTAGTTTGCATTTACAAGGGAATCAACAGGGTTTGATACGATGTTCATTAATAAATTCTTTAATACTTCTAAAACACCGGTTGGAGGAGCAGCTTCGGATGTAGCAGCTTTTCCAAGACGTAATGTAACTGGGAAGAGAAAACTTCCGCATACTGCAACAACGGCACCGATAAATGTTGTTACCATATAAAGGATGATAACGATACGCATATTTTTTGCACCGTTGCTCTTAGAGTTTGCTAAAGAAGCAATAACAAGTACAAATACAAGAATTGGGGCCACAGCACGAAGGGCACCAACGAATAAATCTCCAAGTAAAACAAGTCCAGTTGCTTTTGGAGCAGCGATACCAAGAATAGCACCAATGATCAGACCGATTAAGATTCTTACGATCAGACTTAAGCTATTCCATTTTTGTAATAGGTTTTTCATTTTAAAATTTCCTTCTTTCCTTATTTTTGTATTTTCAAGATGTTTTATGTCATATTTTCTTGAAAATAAAGAATCAATCTTGTCCATTATATGTGCTTTTTACTCTGGAGTCAATAGAAAATGTCTTTTTTACAAAAATAAATGTCTTTCTGATACGGACACACAGAGAATCTTTTCACAATGAAATATTGACACTTTAAGCATTTAATTTTACAATAAAACATAAGAGTATAGATTGTAAGAAAAGAGATACAAGATCTATACGGAAAGCGGAAAAGGAGAAGACAATGAAACAGGTTATATTAACAGGAGACAGACCAACAGGACGACTGCATGTTGGACATTACGTAGGGTCATTAAAAGAACGAGTAAGATTGCAGAATTCCGGTAAATTTGACGAGATTTATATTATGATTGCTGATGCTCAGGCATTGACAGATAACGCAGAACATCCAGAGAAAGTAAGACAGAATATCATGCAGGTAGCACTTGATTATCTTGCATGTGGACTAGATCCAGAGAAAGTTAATATCTTTATCCAGTCTATGGTGCCAGAACTTACAGAATTATCTTTTTATTATATGAACTTAGTAACAGTTGCTAGAGTACAGAGAAACCCAACAGTGAAAACAGAGATCAAGCAGAAGAACTTTGAAGCAAGTATCCCAGTTGGATTTTTCACATATCCGATCAGCCAGGCTGCAGATATCACAGCATTTAGGGCAACGGTTGTACCAGCTGGAGAAGACCAGATGCCAATGGTAGAACAGTGTAAAGAAATCGTGCATAAATTTAATTCTGTATATGGAGAAACACTGACAGATCCACAGATCGTGCTTCCGGATAATAAAGCATGTTTAAGACTTCCAGGTATTGACGGAAAGGCAAAGATGAGTAAATCTCTTGGAAACTGTATTTACTTATCAGACGAACCAAACGAGATTAAGAAGAAAGTTATGTCTATGTTTACAGATCCAAACCATTTAAGAGTGGAAGATCCAGGACAGGTAGAGGGAAATCCGGTATTTATCTATTTAGATGCATTTTGTAAACCAGAATATTTTGATGAATTCTTACCGGACTACAAAAATTTAGATGAATTAAAAGCTCACTATCAGCGTGGAGGACTTGGAGACGTGAAAGTGAAGAAGTTCTTAAATAAAGTACTTCAGGCAGAATTAGAACCAATCCGTGAGAGAAGAAAGATGTGGGAAGCAAAACTTCCAGAAGTTGCGGAAATTCTTCAGCAAGGAACCAAAGTTGCAAGAGCGAAGGCACAGGATACAATGAAAGATGTGCGTCATGCAATGAGAATCGATTATTTTAATGAGGAAGGATTATTTTAATTAATCTTAGATATAATATTGAAAGTAAAGTATGGTAAAAGAGCCTGTATGTCTATTAGATATGCAGGTTTTTTCCTATTTACTTAATGTCTGAGAATTTCCTTGCTATAACTTAAAGATATGGCAAACCGTTAAATATATATATTTTAAAAAATGATTTTGTGATGATATACTCTGTGTATAGCTTAAAAACAAGGCAAACAAAGGAGAACATCAGATGAGTAAATTACAAGAGCCATTTCGATATGATTATGTAGGAAGCTTTTTAAGAACAGAAGAATTAAAGAAAGCAACAACACAATATAACGAAAACAAGATCACAAAAGAAGTATACGATAACATCGTAAATGAAGAGATCGCAAAATTAGTAGCAAAACAAAAAGAATTAGGATATCATGTGATTACGGACGGAGAGTTCAGAAGAACTTACTGGCATTTAGATTTTATGTGGGGATTTGAAGGCGTAGCACATGAACAGACAGGAAGTGGAGTACAGTTCGATGGAGAATTAGCTTCTTTAGAAGACACGTATCTGGTAGGGAAGATCAAAGCGAAGAAGCATCCATTTGTGGAGTATTTTAAATACTTAAAGCAGTTTGAAGATGAAAATACAATTGCAAAATATACAATTCCTGCACCAGCACAGATGTTTCAGCAAATGATCGTTCCAACAAACATTGAAACGACAAGAAAATATTATGCGACAAATGAAGAACTGATTCAGGATCTTGGTGTTGCATATCAGGATGTGATCAAACAGTTTTATGAAGCAGGATGCCGTAATCTTCAGTTAGATGACTGTACTTGGGGAGCAATTGTGGGAGATGCTGCAAAACAAAGATATAAAGCATTAGGAATTGATCTTGAAGATGTGAAGAAACAGCTGCTTACAGTGAACAACCTTGCATTAGAAGGAAGACCAGAAGATATGGTAATTACGTCACATATCTGTCGTGGAAATTATCATTCTACATTCTTCACAAGTGGTCCGTATGATACAGTTGCAGACTATGTATTTGCAAAAGAAAATGTGGATGCACTTTTCCTTGAATATGATGATGAAAGATCTGGAGGTTTTGCGCCACTTAAGAAAGTATCCGAAGACAAGAAAGTTGTTCTTGGACTGATCACAACAAAGAAACCAGATCTTGAAGATAAAGAAAAAGTGATCAACAGAATTAAACAGGCAACAAAATATATTCCACTGGAACGATTATGCTTAAGTCCACAGTGTGGTTTTGCTTCCTGCGCAATTGGTAATAAATTAACAGAAGAAGAACAGTGGGCAAAATTAAAATTAGTGAAAGAAATTGCAGAGGAAGTCTGGGGAGAATAAAATTTTTGCACACAAATAAGTAGTGTGTTTGCAAAAAAGATAAGATAAAAATGAAACAAGGAGGTACTGTTTATAAGCAGCAAACCTCCCTGTTTTATTTTTTGTATAAACAAATATTAATATTCTACAGATACCAAAAATAACCCTTGAGGCGGAGCGGTAATCCCAGCATCGGCGCGTTTCGTAGATTCCAAAGCCTTTGTAATATCTGCAGGTTTGATCTTTCCACATCCAACTTCAACTAAAGTTCCAGTAAGAATTCGGACCATGTTATGCAGGAATCCATTTCCTGTATAAGTAATCTGGATTTCTTTTTTCATCTTCTTGATCTTGATATCATAAATCGTACGAATCGTAGATTTTTTTGTCTTTTTAATAGAAGAAAATCCCTTAAAATTATGAGTTCCGATGAGCAAAGATGCAGCTTCTTCCATTTTTTTAATATCCAAAGTTTCTGGGAAATACCAAAGATATTTACGTTCAAAAACATTCGATACCCCAGGAATCGCAATACGGTAAAGGTAAGTTTTTTCTTTTGCATTTAAACGACTGTGAAAACGTTCGGAAGCTTCAGAAACTTCAACAATACCAATATCTGATGGCAGATATTTTGTAAGATACTCTTTGATATCACCAAGAGACATCATACAGTTTGTATGGAAATTAGCCACTTGTCCATAAGCATGAACACCTGCATCGGTACGACCAGAACCATTAATATTGACATCTTCTCCAGTCATTTTTGATAGGACAGCTTCAAGCTTTCCCTGAATTGTATTGGCACTAGAATCACCACCAAGTCGCTGCCATCCTTGATAACGAGAACCATCGTATTCGATTGTTAATCTGATATTACGTTTCATATATGTATAAATCCTTTCGTTGCAAATATATTGTTGTTATAAAACAGATTTATTATAACGAAAAAAATAAAAGGTAGCAATAAAATTCTGACTCATACTACGGAGTTTATATTGACGAAAACCATTAGTAAATGATAAAATTAAAACATCTAATCCATACATCTGCAAAGCATTTGGTGGAGAAGATAAAACCGTAATTTATTAGAACAATTTTAATATAGATAAATAAGAAAACTCTGACGGCAAGGATGATCCAAGCAGGAATAGTTACGAAATAAGGATTTATAGAACCATTTTTCTGACATTTTGCCGGAGAGATGGTTCTTACTTTATAGGAAAATTCTATAAAGCAAGAAGCCGTCCGAGTAGGATTTTTTCTTTATAATAGGAGGATAACATGTTAAAAGTAGCAATCTATGGAAAGGGTGGTATTGGAAAGTCCACAGTAACATCCAATCTCGCGGCAGCTTTTGCCAGTATGGGAAAACGTGTCATTCAGATCGGTTGTGATCCAAAAGCCGATTCTACGATCAATTTACTAGGAGGAGAGCCGCTTCGTCCAGTGATGAATTTTATGAGAGAAGAAGATGAAGAACCAGATGAGCTTGCACAGATTTCAAAGGTAGGTTATGGAGGAATTCTTTGTATTGAGACAGGTGGACCAACACCGGGGCTTGGATGTGCAGGACGTGGAATCATTGCAACATTCCAGCTGCTTAAAGATATGGAATTATTTGAAAATTATAAACCGGATGTTGTTTTGTATGATGTCTTAGGGGATGTTGTCTGTGGAGGATTTGCGGCGCCGATCCGTGAGGGATATGCGGATAAGGTTTTGATCGTTACATCTGGAGAGAAGATGGCATTATATGCGGCCAATAATATTTCCAGTGCAGTCAGAAACTTTGAGGACCGAAGCTATGCCAAGGTGTTTGGTATTGTGTTAAATCACAGAAATGTAGAAAATGAGAAAGAAAAAGTACAGGCATTTTCAGATAAGATCGGGGTGCCGATCGTAGGTGAAGTCATGAGAAGTGATGACATTATCCATTGGGAAGAACAGGGTAAGACAGTGATCGAAGGTGATCCGACATCCGAGATCAGCAAATGTTTCTTTGATCTTGCCGAATTATTATGGAAGGAAGAGGAAAAAGAATGAAGCAGGAAGCATATTTTTGTACGGTAAAAGAGCTAAATGAATTAGGAAAAGAACAGATTCCTGACCAGTTGATCTCCCATACACATTTAATCTATAGTTCTCCGGCAACATTGGCATTCAACTCTCCAGGAGCAGAAGGATTTGGTGTTAAACGTGCAGGGCTTGCGGTTCCGGATTCAATTATGCTGATCGTATCTCCAGGGTGTTGTGGACGTAATACATCCGTGCTTAGTTCCATGAGAGCTTATCATGACCGTTTTTATTATCTATTGATGGATGAGACGGATATTGTAACGGGAAGACATTTAAAAAAGATTCCAAAAGCAGTTGCAGAAATCTGTGAGGGACTTGAGAAGAAGCCATCTGTTGTGATGATCTGTATTACATGTGTGGATGCATTGCTTGGAACGGATATGGAGCGTGTCTGTCGTAAAGCAGAGGAATATGCCAAAATTCCTGTTAAGCCATGCTATATGTATGCTCTGACAAGAGAAGGAAGAAAGCCGCCAATGGTGCATGTTCGTCAGTCTATTTATTCACTCTTGGAACCAAAGAAGAAAAAAGGAAATGTAGTGAATTTATTAGGTTATTTTTCACCGATCATTGATGATTGTGAGCTATATGATCTGCTTCATGGAGCAGGGGTAAAGATAATCCATGAGATTTCCAGATGTAAAGATTACGAGGAATATCAGACGATGGCGGAAGCAAACTTTAATCTGGTATTACATCCGGAAGCACGTTTTGCAGCCGAAGACTTTCATGATCGATTAAAAATTCCATATATCGAGCTGCGAAGACTCTATCAGATCGATAAGATCGGCAGTCAGTATCGTGCATTTGGAGCGGCATTAGGTATCGAGTTTGATGATGAAAAACCACGAAAAGAAGCCGAAGATGCAGTCGCAAAATTTAAAGAAGCTCATCCGGATGCATCATTTGCGGTCGGAGAATGGATGAATGGAGATCCATTTGAACTTGCACTTGCACTGGTACGTTATGGATTTCGTGTGCCAGAGATTTATGGAACATTATCTGGAGAAAACTTTATCTATGTAAAACAGTTAGCGCAGATCAGTCCAGAAACAAAAGTTTTTTCAAATCTGGAACCAACGATGCTTTATTATGATGGAAAAGACTCTGGTGTTAATATGACCATAGGAAAAGATGCAGGATATTATCACAAAGAATGTCCAAATGTACTCTGGAACGAAGAACGACAGCCATTTGGATATGCAGGTGTACGCAGACTATTTGAGGAATTGATGGAGGTGTAACATGAGAGGACTAAGAAAATATCTGACACCATTTGCACCAGATCAGTCAGGAGCGGTGTCTGTATTATATGAATTTGGTGGAATTATCGCCATTTGCGATGCTGGTGGTTGTACCGGAAATATCTGTGGATTTGATGAGCCACGATGGTTTGAGAGTAAAAGTGCATTATTTAGTGCGGGACTTCGTGACATGGACGCAATCCTTGGACGTGATGATAAGTTGGTAGCGAAACTTGCGGATGCAGTGACAAAATTGGATGCAAAGTTTGCAGCGATCATCGGGACACCAGTTCCAGCAGTGATCGGAACAGATTACCATGCGTTAAAACGTATGACAGAGAAAAAAGTAGATCTTCCGATCATGACTGTGGATACAGATGGAATGGCATTGTATGATGAGGGTGAAGAAAAGGCATGGATGGAGTTATTTCTTACATTTGCAGGTCAAAAAGAAGAAGTGGTAAAGGATCGAATCGGTATTCTTGGAATGACCCCACAGGATGTCAGTGATCTGCATGCAGCAGACCGTATCAGAGAACATTTTGCAAAAGAATGGAAAACAGCGGTTTGTTATGGGATGGGAAATGGACTTGATGATGTAAAATCAGTTTCTAATGTAGAAAAAAATATCGTTGTATCGCCAGCTGCCATAAAAGCAGCTCAGTATTTGGAACGAACGTATGGGACACCATATGAAATGGGTTATCCACTAGTCGATGAACTGGTTTGTGATATGGATTATCATGGGAAAAAGATACTGATCGTACAACAGCAGGTGATCGGATGTGCAATTCGTGAAGAAATATTAAAAAAAGCACCCGATGCACAAGTAACAGTTGCAAGCTGGTTTATGATGAAACCAGAACTTCGCAAAGACACGGATCTGCATTTACGTGATGAAGATGATTATATCAATCTTGTGGAAAAGGAAGCGTATGATGTCATTTATGCAGATCCATGTATGAAACGAATGACACCAAAATTTGACGGAAATTTTATTGATACAATACATTTTGCAGTATCAGGGCATTTGGCAGAGGTAAGAGGATCAGAAGATTAGCACGATACGATAGGAGAAAAGAGTGTATAAAAGTGAAATGACATGGCGCATTCGCGTATATGGTATTGTTCAGGGTGTTGGATTTAGACCAACAGTCAGCCGTCAAGCGACAGCACATGGAATTTATGGAACGGTCTGTAATAAGGGACCATATGTGGAAATTTATGCGCAAGGTAAAAAAGAGAAGATCGAAGGATTTTTAAATGAATTAAAAGAAAATCCACCAAAACGAGCAGCTATTTTGAAAATAAATATAGAAGACATTACGGAAGAGAACGAACTGCATTTTGAAACATTTGATATCATTGAGAGTGAAAAAACAAAAGGAGAAATCTTTGTTTCCCCAGATATCGCAATCTGTGATGAATGTAAAAAAGAGTTGTTTGATCCAAAAGACAGACGATATCTGCATCCATTTATCAACTGCACCTGTTGCGGTCCAAGGCTTACGATTCTGGATGCACTGCCATATGACAGAGAACGTACAAGTATGAAAGAATTTCCGATGTGCCCAGAGTGCGCAAAGGAATACACAGACGAGAAATCCAGACGTTTTGATGCACAGCCGGTGTGCTGTAATGAATGCGGACCAGAAGTCTATTTGATTGGCAGAAAAGAACGAGGACGAGATGCAATTATATATACACGAAAGATGATCAGTGAAGGAAAGATCGTAGCGATCAAAGGAATCGGAGGTTTTCATCTGTGCTGTGATGCGACAAATGAAGAAGCAGTCAAACGTCTGAGAATCTTAAAGAAACGCCCGGCAAAGCCTTTTGCAGTGATGGCGAAAGACGAAAAAGTTGTGAAACAGGAATGTGTCGTGACAAAGGAACAGGAAACGATTCTTACAGGACATCAAAAACCAATCTTGTTATTAGATAAAGAAAATGATGGGAAATTAGCATCTTCCGTAGCACCAGGGAATCCAAAAGTTGGTGTGATGCTTCCATATGCACCAGTACAGTTATTGATCTTTCAATACGATGATGAAATCAAAATGCCAGAACTTTTGGTCATGACCAGTGGAAATACTTCTGGTGCACCAATCTGCCGTGAGGACGACGAAGCGATTTCTGAATTATCCAATTTATGTGATGCAATGTTGTCGCATAACCGAAAGATTAGAATTCGTTCCGATGATACGGTTATGGATTTTTACAAAAATGAACCATATATGATCCGTCGATCCAGAGGTTATGCACCATTGCCATTTATGACATCCACGGATTGGAAAGGCCAGGTGCTGGCAGTTGGCGGCGAATTAAAGAATACATTTTGTATCGGTGTGGACAGCAGATTTTATCAGTCACCATATGTAGGGGATTTAGAAGATTTAAGAACCGTAAAAGCATTGCAAGAAACGATCCATCGTTTTCAAACATTGTTGGAAGTAGAACCACAGGCTGTAGTCTGTGATCTGCATCCAAAATACAATTCTACGGTTGTGGCAGAAGAGCTAGGCTATCCGATTATCCGAGTGCAGCATCATTATGCACATATCTTATCTTGTATGACAGAAAATGACTGTGAAGATCCAGTTATTGGAGTTTCATTTGATGGAACCGGATATGGAACAGACGGCACGATCTGGGGTGGAGAAATCTTGCTTGCAGATTATGAAAGCTTTGAAAGATTTGGAAGTATCACTCCATTTTTACAGATTGGTGGAGATGCTTCTGCAAAAGAAGGATGGCGTATTGCGGTATCCATGATCTATGGTTATACGAAAGACCGCAAAAAAGCAAGGGAGATCATAGAGAAACTTGGTCTTTGTAGCGAACAGGAAAGCAAAGTTCAGTTTACTATGGCAGATCGTAAGATCAATGCGGTAGTTTCAACAAGCGTTGGACGACTGTTTGATGCAGTCAGTGCGATCCTTGGAATCAGATTGAAATCAGGGTTTGAAGGAGAAGCATCGACAGCGTTACAGTTTGCAGCAGAAGCATATGAACAACAAAATATTTTACAGGAACAAAATGAATTAGTAGATATATTAATATATGAAACAGAAGAACGGTTGATCTTAAATACAAAGATGCTTGTAGAAAAGATCACAGAAGCAAAACTACAAGGGGAAGACAGCAACAAACTTGCATATCTGTTTCATGAGATATTAGCGCAACAGATTACCGCCGCTTGTATCAAAGCAAAAGAAAAAAGCGGCAGAGATAAGGTAGCCCTGAGCGGTGGAGTATTCCAAAACCGTTTATTGCTGCGTTTGACAGAAGAACAATTGGCACAGGAAGGATTTACCGTATTGCGACATCGTATGATTCCACCAAATGATGGAGGAATCGCGATCGGACAGGCGGCATATGGAATGTATCAGTTACAAAATAATAGGAGGATATAATAATGTGTGTAGGTTTATCAGCGAAAGTAGTAAAAATAAATAATGGAACAGCAGTGATCGATGCAGATGGGGCTAAAAGAGAGATTTCTGCCCAATTGTTAGAAGATTTAGAACCAGGGGATTATGTTATGGTTCATGCAGGTGTAGCAATTGCAAAGATCACGGATGAAGATGATAACGAGACAGAAGAGTTAATGGAGGAATTCTTATCATGAAAACAGCCAGAGAGATCATAGAAACTTATGATGGTCCGAAAGTGCGGATCATGGAGGTGTGCGGAACGCATACACACGAGATTTTCAGGCTTGGAATCCGTAAACTTCTTCCCAAACAGGTAGAACTGATTTCAGGACCTGGCTGTCCAGTTTGTGTCACACCAGTTAGTTTTATCGATGAGGCGATATACCTTGCATTAGAAAAAGATGTAACGATCTGTACATTTGGCGATCTGGTACGAGTACCTGGAACAAAGATGAGTCTTGCAGGAGCCAGAGAACAAGGCGCGAAGATTCATGTCGTGTATTCACCAGCAGATGCTGAAAAATATGCTAAAGAACATAGTGAAGAACAGGTGACATTTTTATCTGTTGGATTTGAAACAACAACACCAGCAGGATGTCTTTCTGTCAAGGCAGCCAGAGAAGATCATCTTGATAATTATTCTATTTTGGTTGCAAACAAAACGATGCCTCAAGCTTATGAAAAATTAAAGAACAGTGCCGATGTATTTTTATATCCGGGACATGTTAATGCGATCACAGGAACACGTCTGTGTGAAGACTTGACCAAAGAAGGAATTAGCGGAGTTGTGGCTGGATTTACAGCAAAAGAATTGTTAACAGCACTGGCGGTTTCACTCGTAAAATTCCAGGAAGGAAAGCCATTTTTTGTAAACTGCTATCCACGTGTGGTAACACGGGATGGAAGTAAGGAAGCTCAGGTACTTGTCGATGAGATGATGGAAGCATGTGACTGTGAATGGAGAGGACTTGGTATTATCCCTAAATCCGGAATGAAATTAAGAAAAGATTGGCAGGATTTCGATGCAAGGATCAAATACCAGATGCCAAAGATCGAAGGAAAACCAAACCCAGCATGTCGTTGTGGGGATGTACTTCAGGGAAAATGCAAACCATCTGATTGCAAAGTATTTGGAAAAGGTTGTACACCACAGCATCCAGTCGGAGCCTGTATGGTATCTGGAGAGGGAGCCTGTTCTGCATACTATCAGTATTCATAATTGTACAAAGAATTACCAGTGTTTAAATAGGAAAGAAGGAAAAAACAACATGGAAAATAAAACAGTAACGATGGCACATGGTGCCGGTGGAAAACAGACATCTGAATTGATCGATGAAGTATTTAAAGCACATTTTGCAAATGATGATCTGACAGCAGATGATGCAGCAGTCTTAGTCCCACCAGCAGGAAAAATGGCAGTATCAACCGATGGATTTATCGTATCACCAGCATTTTTCCCAGGAGGAAATATCGGGAAACTTTCTATCTGTGGAACTGTAAATGACCTTGCATGTATGGGAGCTAAACCATTGTACCTTACCTGTGCTTTTGTGATCGAAGAAGGATATCCAATGGAGAAACTTGAAGAGATCGCTACAGCCATGGAAAAAACAGCAAAAGAAGCCGGAGTGCATATCGTATCAGGAGATACAAAAGTTGCAGGAAAAGGACAGGTTGATGGAGTCTTTATCACAACGACTGGAATGGGCCAGATCGAAGAAGGTGTGACAGTCGGTGGAGAACTGGCAAAACCGGGAGACGCGATCATTGTAACAGGTGATATCGGACGACATGGATGTACAATCTTGTTAGAGAGAGAAGATTTTGGAATTGACGCAGATGTGACGAGCGATTGTGCACCTTTATGGAATACAGTCAAAGCAGTGATGGATACAACACATGATTTGCATGTTATCCGCGATGCGACAAGAGGTGGTGTAGGAACTGTCTTATATGAGATCGCAGGCCAGAGCAATGTAGGAATCCGTTTAAATGCAGAAGCGGTTCCAGTACAGCCAGAAGTAAAAGGAGTTTGCGGCATGCTTGGATTAGAACCATTATATCTGGCATGTGAAGGAAGACTTGTTATCATGGCATCAAAGAAAGAGGCAGAAGCAATCGTGGAAACATTGAAAAAATGTCCATATTCAGCAAATGCAGCAATCATTGGTGAAGTTATGGAAGAAGAAGCTGGAAGAGTTATCATGGAGACAGAGATCGGTACACAGGCATTACTTCCACAGCCGGGAGGAGAGCTTTTACCTAGAATCTGTTAAATAGGAGGAAGATGTAAGTGATCAGGATAGCAGTATATGGAAAAGGTGGAATTGGAAAATCAACGACCGTTTCCAATGTGGCAGCAGCATTGTCAGAAATGGGACTTAAGGTCATGCAGATCGGCTGTGATCCAAAAGCGGATTCTACGATATTACTCTGTCATGGAGAAGCTGTTCCGGCAGTGCTTGATCTATATAATAGGAAAAAACAGGCATTGAAACTTGATGATATGATACGCATTGGTTATAACGGCGTGATCTGTGTGGAAGCTGGAGGACCGACACCGGGACTTGGATGTGCCGGGCGTGGGATCATCACGGCTCTTGAAAAATTAAAAGAGCTTGGTGCATATGATGTATACAAGCCAGATGTGGTTTTATACGATGTATTAGGAGATGTCGTATGCGGCGGATTTTCCATGCCGATGCGAGGCGGTTACGCAGATAAAGTATTTATCATTACATCCGGAGAAAATATGGCAATTCATGCAGCAGCCAATATAGCCATGGCAGTGGATAACTTCAAAAATCGTGGATATGCTGAACTTGGAGGCCTTATTCTAAATCGCAGAGACGTTCCTAGAGAAGAAGAAAAAGTAGAAGAGCTGGCAGATGATTTTCAAACAACAATTGTTGGCACATTATCACATAGTGAGCAGGTAATCTTAGCAGAGGAACAGAAAAAAACATTGCTGGAGTGTTATCCAGAAAGTGAAATGGCAGAGGAATATCGTGTGCTTGCAAGGAAGATATATCGCATATGCGGGGAGGGAATCTAATGTTACGTCGTGTAGGTGAAACCATTGATCCAAAAGATGCGATGGTAAAAATAAAAGATGCATCATTCCCAGCTCCGTTTGCTTCAGAACTTGAATATAATTCTCCAGTGCACGGGAACTGGAATATCGTACACACAGGAATGCAACTTCCAGAATCCATTCAGATCTATGTCTGTGCAGATAACTGTATGCGAGGTGTCGTCCTCACTGCAGCGGAAATGAATGCAGCAGACCGTTTTTCCTTTGTGATCGTAGAGGAGCAAAATATCTTAAATGGGAATCTGGAAGATATTACCATCGAAGGTGTGACAGATGTATTAAAGAAACGAGACGATCATCCTAAAGCTGTTTTACTCTTTACGGTTTGTCTTCACCATTTTGTTGGAAGTAATCTTGACTATATTTATAGCGAATTAGAGAAACGTTTCCCTGATATCTGTTTTATTCGCTGCTATATGGACCCAATCATGCAAAAACATGGATTAACTCCAGATCAGAAGCTTCGAAAAGCAATGTATGATCCTCTTATAGAGTGTAAACCAGATGATAAAACAGTATCTGTATTGGGAAGTGATTTTGCTCTGGATGAAAGCAGCGATATTAAACGTTTATTAAAGAAATATAATTATAGAATATTTGAGTTGCCAAAATGTAAAAATTGGCAGGATATGATGGAAATGAGCAAGGGAAAACTGTTTATAAACTGCTACCCAGCTGGAAAATACGGAATGGAGACACAGGCAAGGCGTCTTGGACGCGAGTGCTTGTATCTTCCTGGAAGTTTTGATTATGATGAAATAGAAGAACAGTTAAAGAAGCTTACAGATACGCTTGGTTTACCAGAACTTACAGAAGATGAACGAAAACAAGAAAGACAATCATGTGAACAAGCACTTGCCAAAGCAAAAGATTTGATCAAAGATATGCCGATCACATTGGATTATCTATACCATCCAAGACCTCTTGGACTGGCAAAATTGCTCATTACCCATGGTTTTTGTGTAAAATCAGTCTATCTGGATGCGATCAATCCAGAAGAAAAGGACGATTTTATCTGGCTTCAAAAACATGCACCAGAACTTGAGCTCATTGCAACGATCCAAGTAAAGATGCGTGTATTGCCAAGAGGCGGCAGTGAAGAAGTACTTGCGATCGGACAGAAAGCCGCATATTTTAGCAAAAGCCGTCATTTTGTCAATCTTGTACAGGGAGAAGGATTATATGGATTTGATGGAATCAGACGAACGGCCGAACTTATGATGGATGCATATCTTAAGGAAAAAGATACACAAAAATTAGTAATACAAAAGGGATGGGGGTGCGAGTGCTGCTTATGAGACAATCTTATCGAATTATACCGATTTATACAGCTGACGTGTCAGGCGTGTGTTCTGCATTGTATGAATTAGGTGGAATGACAGTGATGCACGATCCTTCTGGATGCAACTCCACCTACAATACTCATGATGAACTTCGCTGGTATGATCAGGATAGCTTGATTTTTATTTCTGGTCTGACGGAAATCGATGCGATCATGGGAAATGATCAAAAATTTATTGATGATGTTGAGCATGCAGCCAAACAACTGCATCCAAAATTTATCGCATTAGCAGGTTCACCAATTCCATTTATGAATGGAACAGATTTCCCTGCAATTGCCCATGTGATCGAGGCAGAAACCGGGATTCCAACATTTTCAGTGCCAACGAATGGCATGAATGATTATGTGTATGGAGCAGGGATCGCATTGGAAGAAATCGCAAAACGTTTTGTAAAAGATCCAGAGAAACAAGATCAAAAAGATTCTACTTCAAAAGCTGTAAATCTGTTAGGAGTAACCCCTCTTGATTTTGGGCCACAGGAAAATGTAGAAATATTAAAACAAAATCTGCAAAAATGCGGATGGGAAGTGATGTCCTCATGGGCAATGGGAGATGACTTAGAAACACTGCAAAGATCAGCACAAGCAGATGTAAATTTAGTTGTATCAGCAGTGGGGCTTCGTGCAGCAAAGATTCTTTGGAAAACATACAAAATTCCTTATGTGATCGGGACGCCAAATGAATGGTTGACAGAAGATATTTGTAATGCATTGGAGCTTGCAGTTACAAAGAAGGAAAATCAAAAAGCTGTATATTTACAAAAACGTATGCCCAAGGAAGCCAAGATCACTCTGATCGGAGAGCCTGTCACTATGGGATCACTTGCAGCAGGGATTGAAAAACACTATGGACACTCAACGCGTGTGCTATGCCCATTAAAAGAATGTGAAGCTTTGATTGGAGAGAAGGATAAAGTAGTACTTGGAGAAGAAGCAATGGAAGAAGAACTGAAAAACGCAAAGATCATTGTGGCAGATCCACTGTACAAGCCAATCTGTCCAAAGAATAGCACATTTTATGAACTTGCTCATGTAGCATTTTCAGGAAGAATCTATTTTTAAATGATAAGTGTATTTACAAATATACAGAAAACCATGGAGATCAATCAGATGTTAAAAAGACAAGAACATTTTTTTCAAAGCCAAAAGACAAAGGATTATGAATTTCGAAAGAAAGCACTTTTACGTCTGGAATATGCAATCAAAAAACATGAAAAAGAAATCGAACATGCATTGTATAAAGATTTAGGAAAATCATGCTTTGAGTCCTATATGACAGAGATTGGTATGGTAAAAAGTGAACTTTCTTATATAAAGAAAAATCTGAAAAGATGGATGAAACCAGAACAGGTAAAAACACCACTTGCCCAGTTCCCATCCAAAAGTTTTAAGATCAAAGAACCCCTTGGAAAGGTTCTGATCATTGCACCATGGAATTATCCAATTCTTTTATCCCTGCAACCACTCATTGGAGCGATTGCTGCAGGAAATTGCAGTGTCTTAAAGCCATCGGAACATGCACCGCATTGTGCGAATCTTTTAAAGAAGATGATTGGTGAAGTTTTTCCATCTCATTACGTTGCTGTGATCAATGGAGGTGTAGAGATCAGTGAAAAACTTCTGGAACAGTCATTTGATCATATTTTCTATACTGGAGGAGAACAAGTCGGCAAGATCGTGATGGAAAAAGCATCGAAACATTTAACACCGGTAACCTTAGAATTGGGTGGAAAAAGTCCTTGTATCGTAGAAGAAAGTGCAGATATCAAACTGGCAGCAAAGCGAATTGTTTTTGGAAAATTTCTAAACAGTGGGCAAACATGTGTTGCACCAGATTATATTTTGGTAGATAAAAAAGCAGAAAGTGAGCTGATCTTTTACTTAAAATACTGGATCAACAAAATGATCGGGAAACATCCTTTGTCTAATAAGGATTATCCATCTATGATCAACACAAGACATTATCAGCGGATCATGGATCTTATGAAACATGAAAAGATCGTAGAAGGCGGTTATGGCGATATGAGATTAAAAAAGATCGCACCAACGATTCTTGTGAATGTAAAAGAAAAATCAAATGTTATGCAGGAAGAAATTTTTGGACCAATACTTCCAGTGATGACATATGACAAATTAGCAGATGCGATCATTTATATCAGAGATCATAACAAACCGTTGGCATTGTATTTATTTACAGAAAATGATAAAGTAGAACAAGATGTACTTTCACAGTTGTCTTTTGGCGGCGGCTGTATCAATGATACGATCATCCACCTTGCAACTCCATATCTAGGATTTGGAGGAGTTTCTAACAGCGGAATGGGAACTTATCACGGAAAGAAAAGCTTTGATACTTTTACACATGAAAAAAGCATCATAAAAAAATCAGACAAGATCGACATTCCAATCCGCTATATGCCATATAACAAAGCCAAAGAACAATTGATGAAGTTTTTTCTGAAATTATAAGATAAGGAGCAACTTTTATGGAATTTACAAACGTATTACCAGGAGTCAAACTGGTAAAACAAAATGAAGCAGGAAATGAAGAAGAACTTTTTCTTTCACAAAATGATCATGTGATCGTAAAGACATTAAATGGAAGAGAAATCAAAGGTATTTTTATGCAGATTGAATTTGCAAGATGTCTGGAAGAAGATGATATTGTGCATGTGCATAAAGACAATGGGGAAAATGAAGGAATCCCATTTGATACGATCGATGATATTATTAAGGGTTAAGAAAGAAAAAGAGGATTAAAATTTATATGGAAAATCAGAATCAAAATGTCAGTGCAGACAATATTTACAAGTTGAATGGAAGAGTTCCATTATCTAAAGCAATCCCATTTGGACTGCAGCATGTGCTGGCAATGTTTGTATCCAATCTTGCACCAGTACTGATCGTCTGTAGTGCAGCATTTGTACATGGAACGAATCATCATTTGACTGGAGCAGAAATCACACAGTTATTACAATGTGCGATGTTTGTTGCAGGAATCGGTACGTGTCTTCAGTTATACCCAATCTGGAAGATCGGATCGAGGCTTCCGATCGTTATGGGAGTCAGTTTTACTTTCCTTGGAAGTTTATTGATGATTTGTACAAATCCAGATCTTGGATATGAAGGAATGGTAGGAGCGGTCATTGCCGGAGGTATTTTTGAAGGAATCGTAGGTTTAAGTGCCAGATACTGGAAACGATTTTTAACACCTGTTGTTTCGGCCTGTGTTGTTATCGCGATCGGATTATCCTTACTATCCGTAGGAATGAATTCCTGGGGAGGCGGAGATGGAGCCAAAGATTTTGGATCATGGTATCATCTTTTTATCGGAGCATTTACACTGATCGTCTGTCTTGCAGCCAGATACATCTTAAAAGGTGTATATAAGAACTTAAATGTATTAGTCGGACTGGTCTTAGGATACCTTCTTTCTGTGATCTTTACCGTTGCAGGAATTGCACCACTGGTTGATTTCTCTGGAATTTCAAAAACAATCGCACAGGTTGGCGTTGTAAGTATTCCGAAACTTGTATTCTTTACAAGCCTTAAACCAGTCTTTGATCTTGGAGCATTTTTTACGATTGCGATCGTATTCCTTGTATCAGCAGCAGAGACAACGGGTGCGACAACAGCCATCTGTACTGGAGCACTCGGAAGAGATATTGAAATGGAAGAATTACAGGGATCATTAGCAGCTGATGGATTTTCCAGTGCGATTTCTGGTTGTTTTGGATGTCTTCCATTAACATCATTCAGCCAGAATGTTGGACTTGTCACAATGACAGGAGTTATTAATCGATTTACAATCTTAATGGGAGCATTGATTTTAATCCTAGCATCGTTATTTCCACCACTGGGAGCGTTTTTTAATTCTCTCCCACAGGCAGTGCTTGGTGGATGTACGGTTATGATGTTTGGATCTATCATGTATGAAGGAATCAAGATGTTAAAAGAATGTGAGTTTGATGATCGTACAATGGTGATTGTATCTTTAGCATTTTGTATCGGAGTTGGACTGACTCAGACATCTGGAAACTTTTTTGCAGCATTTCCGAAGGAAGTTGGGGATATCTTTAATGGGAATGCAGTTGCGGGAGTCTTTGTAGTGTCATTAATTTTGAGTTTAGTACTTCCTAAAAGTAAAAAAAGTGAATAATATTTATAATCTTTGAGTATGTTACAAAAATAAAAAAATAGATGGTACGCGAAACATGAATTTCATGTACCATCTATTTTTTTATTTTTATAACATACGCGAAGGTTATAGATACTATTTAGGTATATTTATTTGAGAAACGAAAAGAATTAAAGGGTATGATATATGTCACCTTCTAAAGTTTTCCATAAAAACTTTTTATCTTCATAAATCATATAGCCATGTTCAGATTCTTCTTTAGGAATTGACACAGATCCTGGATTTAAATACAAAAAGTTATCATATTCTTCCCAAGCTGGAATATGTGTGTGCCCAGTTAACAGAATATCTCCTTTATGTAATTTTGGAGGATTCGCTGGTGAGTTTATGTGTCCGTGGGTTGCGTAGATTGTTTGTTCGTCGATGTATAGAATACAGGATTCACTTAATACAGGAAAGTTTAGTACCATCTGGTCGACTTCGGCTTCGCAGTTTCCTCTCACACAGATCAACTGGTCACTGATGGAATTTAGCATTTCGATGACTTGTTTTGGCGCGTAGTCTTTTGGAAGGTCGTTTCTTGGTCCGTGATAAAGTAAATCTCCTAAGAGAAGTAATTTATCAGGCTGTTCTTTTTTATAAGCTTCCATTAATTGTCTACAATAATAAGCAGATCCGTGAATATCGGATGCGATCATTAATTTCATATGTAAATACCTCAATTCTTTAAAAGTACGATAAAATATCTTTGTTTCAGTATACCACAAAATATGTTAAAATGGTCGGGACGATAAATTTGAGATGATAATTTTAGAAAGGTTTAAAGAATAAAATGAAACGATTAGTATTAGCGGAGAAGCCTTCGGTTGGGCGTGATATTGCGAGAGTTCTTGGCTGTAAAAAGGAAACGCATAGTTATATCGAAGGAAATGATTATATTGTAACATGGGCATTAGGACATTTAGTGTCTTTGGCAGATCCGGAGCAGTATGGAAAAGAGTATAAAGAATGGAATATGGATGTCCTTCCAATGATGCCCAAACACTGGAAATTGACTGTGTTAAAAAAGACATCCAAACAGTTTCAGACAGTGAAGAAACTACTTCTTCGAAATGACATCAAAGACGTGATCATTGCAACTGATGCTGGAAGAGAAGGAGAACTGGTTGCCAGATGGATCTTACAGATGTCAGGAAATAAGAAACCGATCTATCGTTTGTGGATATCTTCGGTAACAGATAAAGCGATCAAAGATGGTTTTGCACATTTAAAACAGGGAAAAGAATATGACAATCTCTTTCGTGCGGCAAGATCAAGGGCAGAAGCAGACTGGTTAGTTGGAATCAATGCGACAAGAGCTTTGACATGTAAATATAACGCACAGTTATCTTGCGGACGTGTGCAGACACCAACGCTGGCAATGATCATGAATCGTGAGCAGGAAATTCGAAATTTCAAACCTCAGAAATATTATGGATATAAGATTTTTGCAACAGGAATGAATTTCACATGGGAAAATCAAAAAGGGAACCAGAGAATTTCCGATAAGAAATGGGCAGAGGAACTTGGAAAGAAATTAAGAGGTCATGATCTTGTGATCACAGAAGTTTCCAAAAAAGAGAAGAAGAATTATGCACCAGAACTTTACGATCTGACAACACTGCAGAAAGAAGCCAGCAAACGCTATGGATTCTCACCAAAACAGACATTAAATATCATGCAGAGCCTTTATGAGCATCACAAAGTATTGACGTATCCAAGAACAGATTCCAGATATTTAACCAATGATATGACAGAGACATTAAAAGACAGGATCAAAGCGTGTCAGAATGGATCATACAAAAAGGCAGCAGCGGCATTATTAAGAAAAGAGATTAAAGCAAGCAGTCGTTTTATCAACAATAAGAAAGTATCCGATCATCATGCGATCATTCCAACAGAACAGTATGCATCTTTGACAAGTTTCAGCTCTGATGAACGAAAGATCTACGATATGGTTGTTGCAAGATTTTTAGCTGTTTTATCTGAACCAGCAATTTCCGAACAACTTTCTGTAAAAGCAAGTGTAAATGGGGAGTTATTCCGTGCAAAAGCAGAGAATATCAAACAAATTGGATGGAGAGAACTTTACGAAGAAGAAACAGGATCAAAAGATATGATCAAAGCAGGAAATATTCCAGTCAAAGGAAAAGAATATTCTGTTGGTACGATCTCTATGACAGAAGGAACAACCAATCCACCAGGACGTTATACTGAAGGAACATTAATTGATCAGATGGATAAAAAAGGTCTTGGAACGGTTGCAACAAGAGCAGATATCATTGATAAACTATTTAACAGTTACCTTCTTGAAAAGAAAGGAAATGAAATTCACATCACATCCAAAGGAAAGCAGTTATTAGAACTTGTTCCAGAAGATCTTAAAAAAGCAGAACTAACCGCTGACTGGGAAAAGAAACTGACAGCAATTTCGAAAGGAAAACAAAATGATCAGAAATTTATGAGAGAAATCTCAGATTATACACAGGCATTGATCAAAGATATTAAAACATCCGATGGAAAATTCAGACATGATAATGTGACAAGACATCGTTGCCCAGAATGTGGAAAATTCTTATTAGAAGTCAATGGGAAACATGGAAAACGTCTGGTATGTCAGGATCGCACCTGTGGGTATAAAAAGACAATTTCAAGGATCACAAATGCAAGATGTCCAGTATGTCATAAGAAAATGGAAATGGTCGGAGAAGGTGAAGGACAGAAGTTTGTATGCGTTTGCGGATATAAGGAAAAACTGTCTGCATTTAAACAGAGAAAAGAAAAACAGGGTTCTGGAATGAGTAAGAAGGAAGTGAACCGGTATTTGAAGAAACAGCAGAAAGAGGCAGAACAGCCAATTAATAATGCATTTGCGGAGGCTTTTGCGAAAATTAAACTGTAGGTTGTGTGTTGGATGATCTGTATGTATTCTATTCTGAGACCCATTCGCATTTTATCTTAAAATATAGGATTTCACAGGCTTTCCAACAGGATTGTATTCAGTTTGGTTGTCATAATATTGAATTAATTCATCCAATTCGTTCGCCACTGTTTTCTGTAATACATCAACAGATGTGATCTGTGAAAGGTAGGGAAGGCTATCAAAGTGTTTCCGATATTTTTCATCACCACCAGTAAAGAAATGTTCCATTGGAGTTCCTAGTCTTTGGGCGTAAGCGCAATAGCGTACTTGATGGTGTTCTAATAGATATTCTTCTTGCCGGATTTTTCGCCCGATCAGGAAGTTCACTGGTTCCGTGTTGGCTGGATTGGATGTCATTTTTACGAGTAGAGATTGGAAGAATGAGGCATCTAACATATTTTTTAAATGTAGATATTCATAAACGAGATCCTCAATTGCAATAACTTTTGAGGAAAATTCAAAGGGGTTTTGTACTAGGATCTGGTTTGCTCCAAAAGTTGTAGCGATTCCGTTTTGGAATATAAATAGTTTTTCTGGATTCCTATGAAGATCTTCGTAAGACTGACCATCTTCTGTTTTGGATGCTTTTGAATCGACGACAGCGACGATTCCATCTTTTGCTTTGAAAATGCCGGTGAATGACATGATAAAATTCCTCATTTCTGTTAAACTGACCCGAAAAGTAAGAATTATCGGGAATTTTTAAAGTTATTATAGCAAAAAAATGATAGAAAGAATACGTTGAATGAAAAACTCATTAATGATATACTGAATCTAATAAAGTCAAAAAGGAGAAAGATCAATGATTAGAATTGGTATTATGGGTTATGGTAACCTTGGACGCGGAATTGAATGCGCGATCAAACAGAATGACGATTTGGAGCTTGTAGCTGTATTTACAAGAAGAAATCCAGCGACAGTCAGCATTTTAACAGAAGGTGCAGCTGTATGTAATGTCAAAGATGTAGAAGATTGGAAAGATAAGATTGACGTTTTAATGTTATGTGGAGGAAGTGCAACAGATCTTCCTGTTCAAACACCAGAATATGCAAAATTATTTAACGTAGTAGATAGCTTTGATACACACGCAAGAATTCCAGAACATTTTGCAAATGTAGATAAAGCAGCAAAAGAAAATGGACATATTGGAATCATCTCTGTAGGTTGGGATCCAGGAATGTTCTCTTTAAATAGAATGTATGCAAACGCAATCCTTCCAGAAGGAAAGGATTACACATTCTGGGGAAAAGGTGTCAGCCAGGGACATTCTGATGCAATTCGTCGTGTAGAAGGTGTCAAAGATGGTAAACAGTATACAATTCCTGTAGAAGCAGCCTTAGAAGCAGTTCGTAATGGAGAAGATCCAGAACTTACAACAAGACAGAAACATACAAGAGAATGTTTTGTAGTCCTTGAAGAAGGTGCAGATGCGAAGAAAGTAGAAGAAGAGATCAAAACAATGCCGAACTACTTTTCAGACTATGACACAACAGTACATTTCATCAGTCAGGAAGAATTAGATCGTGATCACAGCAAGATCCCTCATGGTGGATTCGTATTAAGAAGCGGATGCACAGGATGGGAAAAAGAAAACAAACACATTATCGAATACAGCTTAAAATTAGATTCTAACCCAGAATTTACATCAAGCGTTTTAGTTGCATATGCAAGAGCTGCATACAAACTTTCCAAAGAAGGACAGAGCGGATGCAAGACTGTATTTGATATCGCACCAGCATATTTAAGTGCCAAATCTGGAGAAGAATTAAGAGCTTCTTTGTTATAAAAAGATAAAGAATCAATCGTTCAATAAAATGATTATAAAAAGAAATAAAATATTTCTAAACTGCCTTGATTTCATGTAGAAGGAACGATATAATCTTCTACATGTTATAGAGAAAGAAGGGAGATATTTATGTACCCATATGGTTATTATTTCGACCCAACGTATATTTTGATCATCGTCGGGGTGATCATTTCAATGATTGCATCTTCTAAGATGAATTCAACATTCCGAAGGTATTCAAGAGTTCGTTGCCATTGTGGATTAACAGGTTCGCAGGCGGCGCAACGTATTTTAAATCAGGCAGGAATCTACGATGTTTCTGTAGAACGAGTCAGTGGTAATCTTACGGATCATTATGATCCAAAGAATAAGGTACTACGATTATCCGATGCAACTTATGGATCTGATTCCATTGCAGCGATCGGCGTTGCAGCTCATGAATGTGGGCATGCCGTACAACATCAGCAAGGATATACACCATTAAAGATTCGTGGAGCGATGGTTCCAGCCGTGAATTTAGGATCTAATTTATCTTGGTTGTTTATTATCGGTGGTGTTGTTCTTGGAATGAACCAGACACTGCTGAATATCGGAATTTTGTTATTCTCATTGGCAGTTATCTTTCAGCTGGTAACACTTCCAGTTGAATTTAACGCTTCAGCAAGAGCTTTAAAGATCCTTGGCAATACAGGAATCATGTATGGTGATGAAGTAGCACAGACAAGGAAGGTATTAACTGCAGCAGCACTCACTTATGTGGCAAGTGCAGCAGCGGCAATCCTTAGTTTACTTCGTCTGGTTATTTTATTCGGAGGAAGAGATAACGACTAGAAATATAAATTTGAGAAGAAATCCTGCGTTGCAGGATTTTTTCTTTTCTAAAATAAGAAGGAGAAAATAAGCAATATTATTTCATTGATCCTGACACTTTGCTGTGTTAGATGAGGATGGATGTTATATGGGCTTGGGGCAGTATTGATCTTTCTTTATCCGGACATACCCATGCTGGACAGATCTGGCCGACAGGACAGCTTGGAGAGCTGATCGGTGTGAATGAGTTAAATTATGGATACCGACAAGATGGAGATTATCAGGTAATTGTAAGTTCCGGAATCGGCGGCTGGGGATATCCAATCCGTACAGGCGGACATTCCGAATATGTAGTTATCACTTTAAATACAAAGAAATAAAGAGGAAAAAATATGGCAGGAAAATTTTATGCAGTAAAAAAAGGAAGAAAACCAGGAATCTACATGTCATGGGATGCATGCAAAGCACAGGTGATGGGATTTCCAAATGCAAGATACAAAGGATTTAAAACAAAAGCAGAAGCGGAAGAGTTTTTAAATCCCGATGCAAACGAATTGATGCAGATTGATGAAGACACATTAGTTGCATATGTGGACGGAAGTTATGATCATTCCCAGAAGAGATTTTCCTATGGAATGGTTTTGATGCATGACGGAAAAGAACGCTATTTTGCATATCCATACATAGATGAAGAACTGGCAACGATGCGTAATGTAGCAGGCGAGATCAAAGGTTCCGAAGCAGCCATGCGTTTTGCAAAAGAAAATGGCTACAAAAAACTTGCAATTCACTATGACTATGAAGGAATCCAGAAATGGTGTACAGGTGAGTGGGCAGCAAAAAAAGAAGGAACACAGGCTTATCAGAGAATTTATGAAGAAATGAAACAGCATGTTCAGATTAAGTTTGTAAAAGTCAAAGGACATTCCAATGATAAATATAACGATTATGCAGATATGTTAGCGAAATCTGCATTAGGAATCGGAGATGGAAGCTTCGAGAAGAAAGAAGATCAGGAGTGGATCAAAGTAAGGTAAAAGAAAAAATATGGAATCCCTTTGGAATTATACCAAGCTGGATAAATCCAAGTTTCTTGTATAGATGCAGGGTTGCTTTATTGTTTGATGGATTTCTGGAAATGTGCTACACTTTTATTTAGAATGAGAAAATTATATTGTAAATATTAAAATTGTATGATATGATTCTGAATATATTTATATAGTATTAAGTATAGTTTGAATGAACAATGATAGGAGAAGTCATATTGAAAAATAAGTTGTTTTCAGGAGAGTCAATAAACATTGAATATAAAGTTGAAATGCCTAAAAAAAGCGAAAAATATATGAAAACAGTAGGCAATTAGACGAATCGGCACTAGTCATAAAGGCTATTGGGAATTGTTGATCAATTTATAAAGAAAGGTATTAAAAACATATGAAAATCCAAATGATCTGCGTCGGAAAAATTAAAGAAGCATATTTAAGAGAACTGATCGATCACTACACAAAGATTATCCGCAAGAAATATGATTTTGAAATTATAGAACTTCCTGACGAGAAAACACCAGATAACGCCAGTGAAAAAGAAGAAGCAAAGATTAAGGAAATTGAAGGACAGAGAATTCTTGATAAGATTCCAGAAGGATCTTTTGTAATTCCTCTCTGTATAGAAGGAACTCCTTATTCCACAGAACAATTCCAGAAGAAATGGAATCAGTGGAACAAGGAGTCCATAAATAATATTACATTTATTATTGGCGGTTCCCTTGGATTATCACCTAAAGTTATATCCAAAGGGAAATTAAAATTAAGTTTTAGTAAAATGACATTTCCACATCAATTAATGCGCCTGATCTTAATTGAGCAGTTAAGCTATCTTTAATCTAAAGCATTTTCGAACATTCGGTAAATTTCCGGGTGTTCTTTTTTTACATTGATCGGTTTTAGATCTTTTGTCACCATACCATGTGTTGTCTTCCCAGTAGCAATCAGATCATCACCTCTTGTAACCTTATAAGAAAACTCTAGACGAACAGGAGACAGCTTGGTAAGATTTACATGAATCTGTAACTGATCCTCATAGAAAGCTGCTTTTTTATATTTGCATTCAAGGCTTGTTAATGGAGTGATGATTCCTTCTTTTTCTACATCTGTATAAGAAATGCCAGCGGCTTTAATAAAATCAGTTCTGGCTACTTCAAACCAAACTGCATAGTTACTATGATGAGCAATCCCCATCTGATCTGTTTCTGCATAACGAACTTCAATCGTTGATATATATCCCATAATTTACGCTCCTTTTCTTTTTGTTTATTGTAAGCATTTTTAAAGAATCTGTCAAAATTTAATGAAGCTGTACTGTGGCGGTGTTCTTTCCTGATCTACCAATAAGTTTATAGTAAAGGATAAAAGCAATGACTGCGGTAATGATTTCAGCAACCCAGAATGCATGCCATACACCATGTACTCCAACTGCTTTACTTAATATAAATGCTGCAGGAATGATCACAACAACATAACGTAAAAATGAGATCATAAAAGACTGAATACCTTTTCCTAATGCTTCAAATGCACCTGCGGAAACAACGGAAACGGAAGAAGCTACAAATCCTGCACAAATAATGCGAAGTGCGATCGTGCCTTCTGTTAATGTTTCAGGATTGTTTGTAAACATACTCATAAGCGTCTGCGGTATCGTAAAACAAATGACAGTTCCAACAGCCATGATTCCAACAACAATCTCAAATGTCATAAGATAGATCTTACGGACACGTGCTGGTTCCTTTGCTCCATAATTATAACTCATAATCGGGCGCATTCCCTGAATCATTCCATTCGCTGTCAGATATAAGAATGTCTGTAATTTGTAATAAACACCAAGAACAACAACATAAGTCTGTGAAAATGATGCTAAAATCGCATTTAAAGCAGACACTAAGAAAGATGGTAATGCCATATTTAAAGTTGCTGGAATTCCGATGGCATATAATCTTTTAATACATGCAGCTTCTGGTTTTAAATAATCTTTTCTGATCTTTACATGAATTGGACGAAATAGATAAACGAATAAATAGATGATCAATGTACTGCTCTGTCCAATTCCAGTTGCAAGTGCCGCACCTTGAATTCCAAGTTTCGGAAAGAAACCGATTCCAAAGATTAAAAGTGGGTCTAATACAATATTTGCAATACAACTGGTCATCAAAGCAATCATTGTGATCACCATATTTCCAACTGCCTGAAAAATCTTCTCAAAAGAAATACTTACCATAATAATAGTTGAAAACATTAATGCAATGGTTGAATATTGTAATCCCATTCTGATGACAGTCTGATCTTTTGTAAACATTGCCAAAAATGATGGCATGATCATTAATCCAACAATCGTAAAAATGATTCCATGAATAGTATTTAGAAACAATCCTTGTGTTGCTGCTTTATTGGCTTCTTTTGCTTTCTCTGCGCCAAGACACATTGCAATCACTGCATTAATTCCAACGCCAAATCCAACCGCAACTGAGTTGATCAGATTTTGCACTGGATATACAAGAGATAAAGCGTTCATTGCATCTTCACTGATTTTTGCAACGAAGATACTGTCAATGATGTTATACAATGAGTTTACAAACATGGAGATTACCATTGGCAGCGCCATTGATAATAATAATGGTAAAATTGGTTTTTCTTTCATATACGTCTGATCCATAAAATAATTTTCCTCCTTAACAATAAAAAAGAGACAATAGACTTTGCTGTTTAACGATCAGAAACAGTAAAATCTATAGTCTCTTAAAAGACAATATTTAATTTCTATAATATATTTTATTTATTAAAATACGCACCAGGCGGGAGTCGAACCCGCGGCCAACAGCTTCGGAGGCTGCCACTCTATCCACTGAGTTACTGGTACATAAGCTTTATTATATTACAATATATTGAAAAAAATAGCAAGAGTTATTTTGGGTTGGACAGGACTCGCTCCGCTCGATAAGGTATACCCGCAGGGCATTCGTGAATTCATAGTCCTTTGGACTGGACTCACTCCGCTCGATAAGGTATAATATACTGTAAATTTGCTGTAGGTGGATTGGAGGGATGTTCGTGAAGCTTAGAAAATCTACAGTTGTTGTTATCATTACAAGTTGGATTTTATTTTTTGTAGCAGTTTTTTTAGCTTATGTAAAATTAGATCAGATAAGGCAAGAACGACTTACCAATGAAAAGATTTTTCAACAAACAACACAGAAGAATACCGCACAAAACGTGATCAAGGAAACCAATGATGCAGTGAAAGCAAAAAAGAAAGATCCTGATGCTGAGAAAAAAGCAGTGGAGGATTTTATGAAAACATATTATAAGTTGGTTCAGAAAAATGATCTTACAAATTTGAAATCTATGGTAGAAGATACGAATGAGTTGGAGAAAAATCAAAAAGCTATCCATCAGTATGTGAAAAAATACGATGATCTTACATATCTTGTAAAAAAAGGAGCAGATGATGAATCATTTATTGTTTATGTGACATATAAGATGAAGATTAAGAAGATTGCAACATTGGCACCAGGAATGACATCGTATTATGTAATGAAGAAGGGAGATACTTTTTGTATCTACAATAATCAAAAACATGATACGGATGAGATCACAGATGCAAAAAAAGAAAGCCAAAACAGCAAAGAGATTAAAAAGTTGACAAAGCAGATCAATAAAAAATATGATCAGGCCTTAAAACAAGATAAAAAATTAAAACAATTTTTTGAAGGAAATTAAAATATATGATGAAATTTGAAATCTATATTCTACAGAAGAAATCGCAAGATCCTAAGACGTACCAAGAAGCAATGGGAGAATATCTAAAGCGTCTCGGGGCATATGCGAAAGTTTCTGTAGTGTATAAAAAGAATGCAAAACAAGTAGAGAAAATATTAAAAGAAGCGGGAGAGCATTATCATATCATACCAGGAAAAGACAGTATGACAAGTCCGGAACTTGCACAACTGATCAATGAAAGCTCTGTGCAGGGAATTTCAAAGTTTCATTTTTATATTGGAGATTTAGAATCTGAAGAGACAAAACCATTTCATGTATCTTCCTTTACACAAAGTGGATCACTAACAGGTACGATCATACTAGAACAGATTTATCGTGCTTACCGGATTTTAAATCACCAGCCATATCACAAGTAATACTAGAAAACACTAGAATGGAGTTAGCAAAGATGGAGTTTAAGACACCAACAATTGAAGATAAAGAAGAAATTGACCGATGTATCCTGGCAGATGATACAAGAAGCTGTGATTACGCAACAGCCAATATTATTTTATGGAGTGCATATTATCAGGTGAAATATGCGATCATCGAAGGACTCTTTGTATCGCATACAGATGAAGAAGGCGGTTCTTTCTGCTACCCGATCGGAAAGGGAGATAAGAAAAAGGTATTACAGTCTCTGATGGACGATTGTAAAGAAAAACAGATTCCATTTGTATTGCATGGGGTAACTCATGAAATGGAAGATGAATTTCGGGAAATGTTTGGAGATATTTATGAAATTGAATATGACAGAGATATCTCAGAATATATTTATGACAGAGAAAAACTAGCAACATTATCTGGAAAGAAACTTCATGGAAAGAGAAATCACATCAATCGTTTTAAGGAAAATCATGAATGGTCATATGAACCGCTTTCTGATGAAAATCAGTTAGAAGTACTAGCAATGTTGATGGAATGGAAGTTACAAAACTGTGATCCAGAAGATATTGAGAAACATGATGAGATCTGTGTATCGAAAAACAGTGTGATCAATTATAGAGAATTAGGGCTCGTAGGAGGCGTTTTACGTGCAGAAGGTAAGATCGTAGGATTTTCCATTGGAGAACGCGCATCAAATGAAGATACATTTATCGTTCATATTGAAAAAGCTTTTGCAGATATCCAAGGAGCATATCCAATGATCAATCAGCAGTTTGTCATTCACGAGATGGAGAATTTTAAATATGTAAACAGAGAGGATGATGTCGGAGAAGAAGGACTTCGTAAATCGAAATTATCCTATCGTCCAGTATTTATGGTAGATAAAGGTGTTCTTCGCCTAAAATCAGAAGTAAAGAATTGACACTAGGTGTCTAAAAATGTAGAATTGAAGAAAGGACAAACCATTAGGAGGAATATGTAATGAAACATTTGATTGATCCGATGGATTTAAGTGTGGAAGATATTGACAGATTATTAGACCGCGCTGATGACATCGCAAAGAATCCTGAAAAATATCAGGAAGTATGCAAACACAAGAAATTAGCAACTTTGTTCTTTGAACCAAGTACAAGAACAAGATTAAGTTTCGAGGCAGCGATGCTTGAATTAGGAGGAAGTGTTCTTGGATTTTCTTCCGCAGATTCTTCATCTGCATCCAAAGGAGAAAGTGTGGCAGATACAGCAAGAGTTATTGAATGTTACGCAGATATCATTGCGATGCGTCATCCAAAGGAAGGTGCACCATTTGTAGCATCACAGTATGTAAACATTCCAGTCATTAACGCGGGTGATGGGGGACACAATCATCCAACACAGACATTAACAGACCTTTTAACGATCAGAAGAGAAAAAGGACGTCTTAACAATTTCACGATTGGATTTTGCGGAGACTTAAAGTTTGGAAGAACAGTACATTCCCTGATCAAAGCATTATCAAGATATGAAGGAATTAATTATATTTTAATTTCTCCAGAAGAACTTCAGATTCCTGAATATATTAAGAAAGATGTCTTTGAGAAGAAAGGGATCACATTTACAGAAGTTGATAAGATGGAAGATGTGATGCCTCAGTTAGATATTCTTTATATGACAAGAGTACAGAGAGAACGTTTCTTCAACGAAGCCGATTATGTCAGATTAAAAGACAGCTATATTTTAGATATGGATAAATTAAAGATCGCCAAAGAAGATCTTTCGATTTTACATCCATTGCCTCGTGTAAATGAGATTTCTGTAAAAGTCGATAACGATCCAAGAGCCTGCTATTTTAAACAGGTATTGAATGGGAAACATGTAAGAATGGCATTGATCATGGAATTACTGGGGGTAAGTGCAGATGAACATTGATAGCATTAAGAACGGAATCGTATTAGATCATATTCGTGCAGGCCGCGGAATGCAGATTTATAACAGTCTTGGACTAGATCAGTTAGACTGTAGCGTTGCAATTATTAAGAATGTAAAAAGTAACAAGATGGGAAAGAAAGATATCATCAAGATTTCAGACGCATTTGAAGTGAACTTTGATGTTTTAGGATACATCGATCCAGAAGTTACTGTATGTGTTATTGAAAATGGCAGTGTAAAATCCAAGCATAAAGTAGAACTTCCTGAAAAGATCGTAAATATTGCAAGATGCAAGAATCCAAGATGTATCACATCTGTAGAACAAGAGATCGATCATGTGTTTAAATTAACAGATAGAGAACATCAGATATATCGTTGTGTTTACTGTGAATCTAAACTAAAAAAATAAGCAAAAGAGACAAAGAGGTATCCGTGCATGAAACAAGAAAGCAGAACAAACATAAATCGTGTAAAAAAGGATATCAGCAGTCCGGAAAGCTTCACTCCGCCTGAAGAACTGAAACGACAGCTGATCACAACCATGCAAAGCATTTATGATGAAGAAGATATTGAGGCTGTAGAGCGTGCCTACAAAGTTGCATACAAGGCACATGAGAAGCAGAAACGAAAGTCTGGAGAGCCTTATATCATTCATCCTATTTGTGTTGCGATCATACTTGCAGAATTAGAACTTGACAAAGAAACGATTATGGCAGGGCTGCTTCATGATGTTGTAGAAGATACGGAAACGACCCATGAGGATATTGTCAGAGACTTTGGAGAAGAAGTTGCCCAGTTAGTTGATGGTGTTACGAAGTTAGGACAGTTGAGTTATTCCAAGGATAAGATTGAAGTTCAGGCGGAGAACTTACGAAAGATGTTTCTTGCAATGGCGAAAGATATCCGAGTGATTCTGATCAAATTAGCGGATCGTCTGCATAATATGCGTACGATGCAGTTTATGCGCCCAGAGAAGCAAAAAGAGAAATCAAGAGAAACGATGGATATCTATGCACCAATCGCACATCGTCTTGGTATTTCAAAGATTAAGGTCGAATTAGATGATCTTGCACTATGTTATTTAAAGCCAGATGTATATGAAGATTTAGAGAAATCGTTAAATTCTGCAAAAGAAGAAAGAGAAGCTTTTATCCAGGAGATCGTAGAAGAAGTGAAAGGTCATATTGATCGTGCAGGAATAAAGGCAGAGATTGATGGACGTGTAAAACACATGTTCAGCATTTATAAGAAGATGGTCAACCAGCATAAGACGATCGATCAGATTTATGATCTATTTGCAGTAAGAATTAAAGTTGATACTGTCAAGGACTGCTATGCAGCTCTTGGAATCATTCATGAGATGTATAAACCAATTCCAGGAAGATTCAAAGACTATATTGCAATGCCAAAACCAAATATGTATCAGTCACTGCATACAACACTGATCGGACCAGAAGGACATCCATTTGAGATTCAGATCCGTACTTTTGAGATGCATCGTGTGGCTGAATATGGTATTGCAGCTCATTGGAAGTATAAAGAGAATAATAATACCAAGGGACTTAACAAAGAAGAAGAGAAATTAAGTTGGTTAAGAGAAGTGCTGGAATGGCAGCGTGACATGGATGATAACAAGGAATTTTTAAGTCTGCTTAAGACAAACTTAGACCTTTTTGCAGAACAGGTATATTGTTTTACACCAAATGGTGACGTTAAAAACCTTGCAAATGGTTCCACACCAATCGATTTTGCTTATTCCATCCATAGTGCGGTTGGTAATAAGATGGTTGGTGCGAGAGTTAATGGAAGACAGGTTCCATTTGATTATCATTTGCAAAATGGTGACCGTGTAGAAATCATTACATCCCAGAACTCGAAAGGACCGAGCCGAGATTGGTTAGGTCTTGTAAAATCAGCACAGGCAAGAAGTAAGATCAATCAGTGGTTTAAAAGACAGTTTAAAGAAGAGAATATCGTAAGGGGTAAGGACCTTCTTGAAAAATATTGTAAAAGTAAAAGTATCAGACTTTCTGAATTGATGAAGCCGGAATATATTAAGAAAGTTGAATTAAAGTACGGCTTTAAAGACTGGGATTCTGTATGCGCAGCAGTCGGACATGGTGGATTAAAAGAAGGTCAGGTCATCAATAAGATGCAGGAAGAAGACCGTAAGATCAAGAAACAGAAGATCACAGATGAACAGGTCTTAAAGAAAACGACAGAAGCAGCACAGGCAGCAGCGGCAAATCCAGAGAAGAAGAAAGATAAGAAATCAAAAGGTGGGATTGTGGTACGAGGTGCTAACGATGTTGCTGTTCGTTTCTCAAAATGCTGTAACCCAGTACCTGGAGATGAAATTGTTGGATTTATTACAAGAGGACGTGGAATTTCTATTCATAGAACAGATTGTATTAATCTGCTGAATATGCCAGAATCAGACAGGGCACGTTTGATCGAAGCAGAATGGCAGGTAAGTGAAGCTGATACAACGCAGACATATACAACAGAGATTAATATCTATGCGAATAATCGGAAAGGCCTTCTGGCAGAAGTTTCTAAGATTTTCTTAGAACTTGATATTGATATCATTACGATCAATGTATCAAACAATAAGAAAGGAAGAGCAACGCTTAGTATGTCATTTGATATCACAGGCGTAGAGCAGCTGAATCGTATCATTGCCAAGATCAGGAATGTGGAAGGCGTGATCGATATCGAAAGAACAGCAGGATAGGTGATAATATGAGTGAAACAACATTACGACTAGACAGACCACTTAAGATGGTAACGATCTGTCTTGGACAGATGCAGACAAATTGTTATATCGTTGAGAATACAAAAACAAATCAGGCGTTCGTGTTTGATCCAGGTGATCAAGGAGAGCGCATTATGGATACATTAAAAGAGGATGGCATGGAACTTGCAGGTGTATGCCTGACTCATGGACATTTTGACCATGTGATGGCACTCCCATATCTGATGGAGCAAAAACCAGATCTTAATGTCTATCTTTACGAAAGTGAGGCAGAAGTACTTGCAAGTCCTGATCTGAATCTTGGATCTATGATGGGAATGAATCTTTCCTTAAAGGCAAATCATCTGGTGAAAGATGGAGAGATCATTGATGTACTGGGAACAAAGGTAAAATGTATTCATGTTCCAGGACATACAAAAGGCGGTGTTTGTTATTATTTTGCAGATTATGGATGGCTGATCTCAGGAGATACATTATTCCAGATGAGCATTGGAAGAACTGATTTTCCAACAGGTAATCTGAATGATCTTTTAACAGCGATCAGAGAGAAATTATTTGTTTTGCCGCCATGGACCAAAGTATTATCCGGTCATACACCACCAACAACGATTGAGGAGGAAAGCAGAAGTAATCCGTTTCTGCAATAGATTATGATTGGATTAATTCAAAACAAGACAATTTATGAATATGATATCAGAAGTTTAATATTGGCATTTATGCTCGGAGAGAAGATAGAATTGACGGATCACGTCGATTCTATCTACGATTTTATATTGGAAGTTCAATATAAAGATCAAGAAATCAATATGAAACTGTACAAGAAAGGTGAATTAGAAAATGAGATTCAGCTCTTTGGCGATTACGAAGATAAAAAGCTTTTCAAAAATCAGATGAAACGAGAAATTTATCAGTTATTTTCAAAAGCATTGAATAAACAGCTACCATGGGGGACATTAACTGGAATCCGTCCGACAAAGATTGCTTTTGATGGATATAAAAAAGGAGAAAGCAGCGAAGAAATCATTCATAAGTTTCAGAAAGATTATCTGGCTTCCAAGGAGAAAGCAAGTCTTTGTACAGAAACTGTACAAAAAGAGAGAAAACTTTTAAAAACATTTCCATACAAAGAAGGATACAGTTTATATGTAGGAATACCATTTTGCCCAAGTACATGTCTGTACTGTTCATTTACATCGTATTCGATCGATCAGTACGAGAATATTGTACAGGATTACTTAGATGCATTATTTAAAGAACTTGATTTTGTAAAGCAGGCGTATGCGTACAAAGAACTCCAGACAATGTATATCGGAGGTGGAACACCGACATCATTAAATGAGCAGGATCTGGAATATTTGTTATGTGAGATCAACAAAAGATTTCCGCTGTCAAAGATAAAAGAAATCACAGTGGAAGCAGGAAGACCGGATAGTTTAAATCTTGAGAAATTAAAAATTTTAAAGAAATACGGAGTTACGAGGATCAGCATCAATCCACAGTCAATGAATGATAAAACATTAAAACTGATCGGAAGGAATCATGTATCCAAAGATATCAAAGAGAAGTTTAGAATGGCAAGACAGGCAGGAATTGACAATATCAATATGGATATGATCTGCGGACTTCCAGAGGAAGGAATGGAAGAACTTTCCTATACATTAGAAGAGATCAAGAAACTTGATCCAGAAAGTTTAACGGTTCATGCACTTGCGGTGAAACGATCATCAAGATTAAACCGTATGAAAGATACATATCATTTTGGAGCAACCGAAGAGATGGTATCTTACGCAGCCAGGTGTGCAAGAGATATGCAGATGGAACCATATTATTTATATCGACAGAAGAATATTCCAGGGAACCTTGAGAATGTCGGTTTTTCAAAAAAAGGAAAAGAATGTCTTTACAATATTTTGATTATGGAAGAATTACATGATATCATAGCAGTTGGTGCAGGAACATCTTCAAAGATCGTACATCAAGAAGATCATCAGGTGGACCGCATCGAGAATCTTAAGGATATTAAGCAGTATATTACACGAATTGATGAGATCATTCATAGAAAAGAATTAAAGATGATCTAAACAGGAGTTTTATTATGGCAATCAGTTATGGACGAACAGATATCGAGACACCGATCCATGCAGATATAAAAGAAACATTAAGTCATGGGATCATTGTCAGTAATTTAGCTTATCTTGTTGGAAAGGAATTGGGACTTTCAGAAGGGATATGCCACGATCTTGCAGTTGCAGGGATGGTACATGATCTTGGAAAAGTAAGACTTAATTTCTATATGAATGAGAAAGTGGAAGACGAGATTCTGGCCGTTGATGAAACAAGGTATATGAGAATGCATCCATCGATCGGATATGCGATCCTTGCAGATTATGATTATGATCAGACAGTCTTAGATGCTGTATTATATCATCATGAACACTACGATGGTACTGGTTATCCACATAATCTGGTCGGAAAGCAGATTCCATTGGTTGGAAGGATCATGCATGTATGCGATATTTTCGGCGCATTGATCTCAAATCGTGATTACAGGGAAGGATTTGATGTTGAGACTGCACTCGATATCATGATCGATGAAGTAAAGAATTTTGATATGAAAGTATTTTTAGCATTCCAGAGAGTTGCATTTTCTGATGGAGTTATGGAAACTGTGATAGGAAAAGGCAATCTGGATGATTTATTTGAGGAGGAACAACAATGATTACACAGGCACCAAGAGGAACAAAAGACTGGTTTGGAAAAGACATGGACCAGCGCACATATTTAGAGAATATGTTTAAAGAATTATGCGCATCCTATAATATTCACGAGATCATCACACCAGTATTCGAACATACAGAACTTTTCCAGAGAGGTGTTGGAGAAACAACGGATGTGGTTCAGAAAGAGATGTATACATTTGAAGATAAAGGACACAGAAGTATTTCCTTAAAACCAGAAGGAACCGCAGGAGCGATCCGTGCATATTTACAGAATGGACTTGCAAATGAACCACAGCCAATCAAGATGTTTTATATCACACCAGCTTTCCGTTATGAAAAACCACAGAGCGGGAGATTAAGACAGCACCATCAGTTTGGAGTTGAGTTCGTTGGAGCAGAAAGCCCATTAGCTGAAGTAGAACTGATCACATTAGTATCTACTTTCATTAAAAAGATTGGATTAAAAGATGCAAAATTACACATCAACAGCATTGGCTGCGAACACTGCCGTAAGGAATACAATAAAGCCTTATTATCATATTTAAAAGAGCATGAAGAACATTTATGTCCTACATGTAGAGAACGTATGGAAAAGAATCCATTACGCGTTATCGACTGTAAAGTACCAGAATGTAAGGAAATTGTTAAAGATGCGCCAAGAACGATCGACTACTTAGACGATGAATGTAAGGCACACTTTGAAGAATTAAAGAGCTTGTTAGAAGCACTGAATATTCCATATGAAGTTGACACAGAGATCGTTCGTGGACTTGACTACTATACAAAGACAGTCTTTGAATTTGTAAATGAAGATGGATTTACATTATGTGGTGGTGGACGTTACGATAATCTTGTTCATGAGATTGATGGAAAAATATCTATGCCATCTGTTGGATTTGGTATGGGTGTAGAAAGAATTCTATATTTCTTAGAAGAAGAAGGTGTTGATCTCCCATGCACAAGAGATATTGATCTTTATGTAGGAATTCTTGGACAGGAAGCAAAAGCGAAAGCTTACCAGATCGTTGTAGATCTTCGCAATCAGGGATTTGTTGTAGAAACAGATTATCTTGGAAGAAGCGTAAAAGCTCAGATGAAATATGCAAATAAGCTGAATGCCAAGAATACAATTATTATTGGTGATGATGAGATTGCCAAGAATGAAGGAAATGTTAAAAATATGGAAACAAGAGAGATTACAACAGTTTCTCTTGATAAGATTGCAGATTGTTTAAAATAAAATTATGCTTTCTTGTACTAGTTCGTGACATTTTTGACAAAATCATATATAATGAGTAATGATTACAGGAAAGGAGGTAACAATGCATGAGTGAATATGCAATCGTGGCACCAGAAGACTTCGACCAGAGCGTATTTCGTCTGATCGGTAAGGAATGGATGCTTGTTACTGCAAAGAATCAAGAAGGAAAAGTAAACACAATGACTGCCTCATGGGGTGGTTTCGGTGTTATGTGGGGAAAGAATGTTGCTGTGACAGTTCTAAGACCACAAAGATATACAAAAGAATTCATTGATCAGTCAGAATCATTTACATTATCTTTCTATGATGATACATTCAAGAAGGATTTAAGCTATCTTGGAAGCGTATCAGGAAGAGATGAAGACAAGATCGCAAAGACACGTCTGACACCAACAGATGCGAATGGGATTCCATTTTTTGAGGAAGCAAAGATCGTACTGATCTGTAAAAAATTATATTCTCAGCCAATGGATCCAGCAGGATTTGTTGATAAATCTTTAGATGAACAGTGGTATCCTAATGAGGATTATCATGTACTTTACGCTGCAGAGATCGAACAGATCCTTGTAAGAAAAGATTCATAAAAGAATATACAAGGCAGAACCAGAGATTGGGCTCTGCCTTTCGTACAAAGTGAAAAGGATGAAGGAGGAAATTATATCATGGCAGAATCAATGTCAGGTTTAGCCAGATCCCACCGATGTACAGAGGTAAGCAACAAACTTATCGGAACAGAAGTCACTGTCATGGGATGGGTACAGAAACGAAGAAATTTAGGAAGTCTTATTTTTGTAGACTTAAGAGACCGTTCAGGAATCTTACAGTTAGTCTTTGATCAGGAAGTATTATCCGAGGAAGACTATAATAAGGCAAACTCTCTAAGAAGTGAGTATGTCGTTGCAGCAGTAGGTACTGTAGAGAAGAGAAGTGCAGCGATCAACGAGAATTTAAAGACAGGAGATATCGAGATCAAGGTACATACACTGCGTATCTTATCAGAATCAGAAACTCCTCCATTTCCAATTGACGAGAATCAGACAGTCAAAGATGAACTTCGTTTAAAATATCGTTATCTTGATCTTAGAAGACCAAATCTTCAGAGAAACTTACGCATTCGTAATGATGTAACAAGAATGGTGCGTAATTTCTTAGGTGATGAAGGATTCTTAGAGATCGAGACACCAATCTTAGGAAAGAGTACACCAGAAGGGGCAAGAGATTACCTTGTACCAAGTCGTGTCCATCCAGGAGAATTTTATGGACTTCCACAGTCACCACAGTTATTTAAACAGCTGTTAATGTGCTCTGGATTTGATCGTTACTATCAGATCGCGAAATGTTTCCGTGATGAAGATTTACGTGCAGACCGTCAGCCAGAGTTTACACAGATCGATATGGAACTTTCATTTGTTGACGTTGATGATGTCATCGATGTAAACGAACGTCTGTTAAAGAAGATTTTTAAAGAAGTATTAGATATTGATGTACAGCTTCCTATGCTTCGCATGACATACAAAGAAGCAATGGACCGCTTTGGATCTGACAAACCAGATATGCGTTTCGGAATGGAACTTACAAATGTATCCGAGACAGTAGCTGGATGCGACTTTATGGTATTTAAAGGAGCATTAGAAAATGGTGGATCAGTCAGAGGATTAAATGCCAAAGGTTTAGGAGATCTTGGACGTAAGAAGATCGACGGATTCGTTGATTACGCAAAAGACTTCGGAGCTAAAGGTCTGGCATACATTCAGTTAAAGAGTGATGGAACAGTGAAATCATCCTTCGCCAAATTCATGAAAGAAGAAGAGATGGATGCACTGATCAAAGCAATGGATGGAGAAGCAGGAGACTTATTATTATTTGCTGCAGACAAAGATAAAGTTGTCTTTGATGTTCTTGGTAATTTAAGACTTCACATTGCAAAACAGTACGATATGATCGATAAATCCCAGTACAAGTTCTTATGGGTAACAGAATTCCCATTACTTGAGTGGAGCGACGAACAGAACCGTTACACAGCAATGCATCATCCATTTACAATGCCATTTGAAGAAGATCTTGAATTCATCGATGAAAGACCAGGAGATGTCCGTGCGAAAGCATACGATATCGTATTAAATGGTACAGAACTTGGTGGTGGATCTATCCGTATCCATCAGGATGATATTCAGGAGAAGATGTTTGAAGCTCTTGGATTTACAAAAGAAGATGCACACAACCGCTTCGGATTCTTATTAGATGCATTTAAATATGGAGTACCACCACATGCTGGTTTAGCTTATGGTCTTGACCGTCTTGTTATGTGGTTAACAGGAGAAGACAGTATTCGTGATGTCATCGCCTTCCCGAAAGTTAAAGATGCATCTTGTCTGATGACACAGGCTCCAGGACCGGTTGATACATTACAGTTAGAAGAACTTGGAATTGAACTTTCAACACCAGAGGAGGAATAATCAGATGGAGAAAATGTTATTTAGCGGTGTTCAGTCTAACTCTGAAGTTGCACTGATCGCAATCAAAGGAATCAAAAACCAGCCTGGAATCGCAGCCAAAGTTTTTGGTGCCATTGCAGAAGAAAAAATCAACGTGGAACTGATCCTTCAGTCTATCGGACGAGGAGAGAACAAAGACATCTCTTTTGTTGTAGCACAGGATGAAGCAGATCATGCCGTTGAAACATTAAAGAAAGCATTTGATGAAGCAGATTATGATGAGATCATTAGTGACAAAGAAGTTGGAATCGTATCCATCGTCGGAGCAGGAATGATGTCTAATAGTGGAGCAGCATCTAAGATGTTTGAAGCATTATATAACCGTGGAATCAACATCCACTTAATCTATACATCAGAGATCAAGATCACAGTTTTGATCAAACAAAGCCGCGTAGAACGTGCAGTGGAAGCGTTAAAAGAACAGTTCCAGGAATAATCAGATAAATCAAACGATCAATAAAAAGATCAGACAGATAGACATAACATACGAGACATAATATTATTTTACATAACATATAAAGGAGAAAACTATGTTTGATTTTAGCGAAGTAAAAAACTACGATCCAGAATTAGCAGAAGCAATGGAAAACGAATTAACAAGACAGAGAACAAATCTTGAGTTGATTGCATCTGAAAACCTTGTTTCAAAAGCTGTTATGGCTGCAATGGGAAGTCATTTAACAAACAAATATGCAGAAGGATATCCAGGAAAACGTTACTATGGTGGATGCCAGTATGTAGACGTTGTAGAAGATCTTGCAAGAGAACGTGCCAAAGAATTATTTGGATGTGAATATGTAAATGTACAGCCCCATTCTGGAGCACAGGCTAACATGGCAGTATTTTTCGCAGTATTAAATGTCGGAGATACATACATGGGAATGAGCTTAGACCATGGTGGACATTTAACACACGGAAGCCCAGTCAACATGTCTGGTAAAAACTATCACTGCGTACCATACGGAGTAAACGAAGAAGGATTCATCGATTATGATGAAGTAGAAAGAATTGCATTAGAATGCAAACCAAAGATGATCATCGCTGGTGCAAGCGCATATGCAAGGGAGATCAACTTCAAACGTTTCCGTGAGATCGCTGACAAAGTTGGAGCTGTTTTAATGGTAGATATGGCTCATATCGCAGGATTAGTTGCAACAGGATTACACCAGAGTCCAATCCCTTATGCTCATGTAACAACAACTACTACACATAAGACATTAAGAGGACCTCGTGGTGGAATGATCATGTGCAGCAACGAAGTGAACGAAAAATATAACTTCAACAAAGCAATCTTCCCAGGAATCCAGGGTGGACCATTAATGCACGTAATTGCTGGTAAAGCTGTAGCATTTAAAGAAGCATTAGATCCATCATTTAAAGATTATATGAAACAGGTTGTGAAGAATGCAGATACTCTTGCAAATGCACTGATCGAAGAAGGATTCGATATCGTATCTGGAGGAACAGACAACCACTTAATGTTAGTAGACCTTAAGAAATATGGTCTGACAGGAAAAGAAGCTGAAAAAGTACTTGATTCTGTACATATCACATGTAACAAGAACACAGTACCAAACGATCCAAAATCTCCATTTGTAACATCAGGATTACGTCTTGGAACACCAGCTGTTACAACACGTGGACTGAAAGAAGACGATATGAAAGTGATCGCAAAAGCTATCCGTCTGACATTATTAGATAAGAAGCTTGATGAAGCAAACGAATTAGTATTAGGATTAACAAAAAAATATCCAATCTATGAATAATCCATCATAGTGTTGGATTTGGAGGCAAAAATTAAAATGAGGATTACAAAGAAACAAGGGGGAATCATAGGAGGTGTCGTAGCGGTTGTTTTAATAGCAGCCGCTATCGGTGTCCATGCCCATTATCAGAACCGTTGGTATCCGGGGAGTACATTTAACAAGGTTGATGTGTCAGGAATGACATACGAAGAATCAGTGAAGAAAGTAAAGAAATCCATTGATTCTTACAAGTTAAAGATCAAGGGAAGAAATAAAGGGCAGGAAATGATTTCAGGAAAAGAGATTGATCTTGCTTTTACTTCTGAAGAAAAAGTCAAAGAAGCATATGATGCGCAGCACAAGAAAAGTGTATTCTCAGCATTCTTTGGTGGATCAAAGACAAATGTTACAGCAGTAACATTATCAGAGAAGAAATTAAATAAAAAATTAAAACAGTCTGTATTAGTAAAAGGCAATGATTCTTATAAGATTACAAAACCGGTTGATGCAACAATTACATATGATACCAATAAGAAGTATGGTGTGATTCAGAAAGAAGACAAAGGAAACTATCTCAATCGAAAAGAATTCTATAATGCAACAAAGAGATCTGTAGAATCCTTAAGTAAAACATTGAATTTAACAGATGAGAAAAACAATCCAGATGTCTATGTGAAACCAGGTTTATATCATGATGATGAGCAGTTAAAACAAATGCAGACAACTTATAACGAATACCTTTTTCATTTTATCCAGTGGGATATGGGAAATGGTGTAAAGGAAACATTAGGACCAGATGCATTAAAAGATTGTATCACAGTGAACACAAAGAAACGAACAGTAAAATTAAGCCAAGCAAAAGTTGAAAAATGGCTGGAAAGTTTTTGCTTAAAATATAAGACACAGGGAATTGCCAGAACATTTAAGACACATTCAGGTAAGAAAATCAAAGTCAGTGGTGGAGACTATGGATGGCGTATTGATTATGATAAAGTTATCGCACAGACAATGAAAGCGTTAAAGAAAGCACCAGAAGAATCTGCGATCAAAGCCTATGAGAAAGACCCTTCCAAGGAGAATGAACAGGCTTTACTTACAAGCTTAAAACCAGTCTACAGCCACAAAGGATATCGTATGGATTATACGAACAAGCAAAATGACTGGGATACACAAAACTACAGTGAAGTTGATCTGTCAGCACAGGAAGTTTTCGTCTACAAGAAAGGAAAACTTGTATTCAGCACAACCTGTATCACTGGAAAAGCAACACCAGATCGTATCACAAGAACTGGTGTTTATGACATCAAAGAGAAGAAACTTACAAAGACATTAACAGGTGCGGATTACAGTGTTCCAACAAGATACTGGACAAGGATCATGTGGACAGGAACAGGATATCATTACAGCAGCAGAGGAGACTGGGGAAGCTGGTCACCAACGTATTATAAGACGAATGGATCTCATGGATGTGTTAACTTAACATTATCAGATGCAAGATCTGTATATAACCTGACGAAGATCGGAGATCCTGTATTTATTCATTATTAAAAGAAAGAAAAAGAGGTTTCAATCGATGAGAAATCAATATGAAAAACAGGAAAAAGTATTATGGTATGCACAGATCATAATCTTTCTAGGAGTTTTGGCAACTTGGTTTAATCATATGGATATGCATACATTTTATACGATCAATATCATTTTATCAGTGATCTCGATCATTTCTCTGACGCTGGATCGCTTTTACTTTAGTGAGAAGATCGGGCAGAAAGTGCATAATTCTTATTCTGTTGCATATGGATTACTAGTGATCTTTACGTTACTACTGGTAATTCAGTATGCGGGGATATTAAAGATCGATCTGATCATGCAAGAAGAGACAAAGATGATCTGGGCATTAACACCAGCATTGAGCCTTCTTTGGAAGACGAAATTCATCGCCTTCCGTGAATGGGATCAGCGTTAGAAGAAAGAGTTTGTTGCTGAAGAACAGATTTATAAAAGGCTCTTGGCGTTATGCCGAGGGTCTTTTTAAACATTTCAGAGAAATAACTGCTGCCAGAGAAACCATACATCTTAGCGATATCTGTTATCTTTTTCTCATGTTTGATGATCTCAGACAAGCTCATATGAATACGAAGCTGATTCAGATAATCCACAGGACTTAGATGAACATTTCTTTGAAAGAGTCGGCAGCATTCACTATTGCTTAGATGGCAGTAAGAAGCAATATCAGCGAGTGTATGCTTTTGGTCGATCGTTTTATTGAGATATATCATCACATCTTTCATACGTTCCAAATCTCTGGATTCTTTTAAGGACAGTTCTTTGGAGAGATTCACATTATGAAAGATATAATAAAAGATCTCGTTTACAAAATGGTTGATCTTCAGTTCATAACCATCAACAGGACGGTCACAGATATCATTCATTTTACGAATCATTTCAAGAATATATTTCTGCCAAGGAATTTTTGGTACAAGTGTCTGGTATCCAAAAGAAGGCTGATCGATCAGGGGTCGGATATATTTCTGATACAAAGGATTGTTTTCGGTCTGAAATAAGACGGATGGTGAAACACGATAAATGACAAAGTGGCAGTCATAAGATTGATAAGTACAAGCCGAATAAATCTCATTCATGTTGATAAAAAATCCCTCACCGGAAGATACCAAGAAAGCCTTTTGGCGGATACGAAATTCCATAGTGCCAGAGAGAAGATAGATAAATTCAAAATGACAACTTATACGCGGAAATAAAAATCCACCAGGGATCTGTCGGATTTCAAGAATCTTTCGATCAAAAGAAACACCATCACTAAGTCTGCCGGCAGGATAAGAATGTATGGATGCATCATAAATATCATAAATCATAGAAAAACCTCATAAAATCAAAATTGTTATAATAAATGTCGAAATATGTCATAATCTAGTTTGATTTTACTATGATTGTTATAAAAAAACAAGCACTGACAGGTAATATATACCATATCAGTGCTTACTTTTTATTCAGAATCTAAAGCATCAGACGTATTTTCGCTGTAACATATAAAGCATAATAAGATTGACTATGATTCCTGCAATGCATATGATATAGCATAAAATACGAAGTGGCTGACTTTTTATTTTTTCAAATAATTTTGATAAGATCCATATTTGTGCCATATAGAAAATAAAATAAATACGTGTTCCAGATGCAAGCATCGTAGGAGAGAATAATAATGTAAAACGAGAGATCAGTCCACCAAAGTAAATACTAACGAGACAGAAACTTTGCTCATATTGTTTCACTCCATATTTTGTGTCATCACGGAAGATGTAAAAAATAGAAATCAACATACAGATAAGATAGATTACAGATAATACAAAAAGAATCATCTGCATAAGAATCTGAGAGGATGATTTCATTGTTACTTCTGGAAGCACATAATTTAGATTATGTTTTTTCAAAATGCTAAACCAGCCATAATATGCGGTCAATAATAAGCTGATGACAAAAGGAACTGTGCCGATCAGTTTATATAACAGATTGAAACGCTGATCCGAAATTATGATACATGCAATAAGAAAACCTAACAATAGAAAGATCATATTTGGAATAGAAGTAAAATGTTGAATCGTTGATACAACACAAAGCTGCAATTTCCTGAAAAATGATAATTGTGCATAATCAGGCATCCACTGTGTAATCTCTTTTGCAATTCGATTTTGATTCCCTGGGCAGATCAATACATTAACGATTCCTGCGATCGATAGCAGAAGAGACCAGATGATAACCTTTCGATTTTTGATTAGTCGGCGTCTATAATAAAATAGGTGATCATAAACAAAGAATAACAAAACCGCCAATAAAAACAGACAGGAAATAAGTTCACTGTTTGCGGCATATATCAATAACAACGAATATAAAAGAAATTGTGGAACGTTTAAGTCAGCTTGACTGACAAGTTTCATAAACAAATAAAAAGCAGCAAGTCCAGCTGTAAACGGCCACAAATAGTTTGTCGTTGTTGCGATCCATCCAGCAGAAGCAAGATGGATCAGCGGATAAGAACAAATACAAGTCAGCAAAAATAATTTCTTATCTGTATATATGGACATCATATAAAATACTGCTATAAAACAGATGCAGTCAATGATCTTCCATAAAATAGAAGGCAGGACTGCCATAAGATACATTGGAAATTCGAGAATAAAACGCGAACTCCAATTCATCCATCGCCATTTAAGAAGCGATAAAATATCATAATGATAGCTGATCAGTTTTGCCCGAAAATGAATTTCATCTCCGAAAACAGGTTTTATATAAACATGGACGAGTATCATAAAAACAGCGAGTAACAAAAAATAAATATAATTTTTTTTAGATTTCATAAAAGTTCTCTCTTTATGTAGTTATTAAGAAAAATCTAATATCCTAAAGATTCTCCTACAAGAATGATTTTAATACGGCCTCTCATTGCAGCACTCTGACGACGTGTTACAACAATCTGGCTGCAGATGCAAGTATCACCATAGCAGTCACCACAACGACCAGTCATAGAACAAGGAGTTTTAAGTCCAAGACGAAGAGTGTTTGGAGGACTGGCAAAGTTGCGGACTCTCTTTATACCATCTTCTACATCATTGACAACCTTATTCATACCAACGATCATGATCACATTCTTAGGTCCATAAGTTAAACATGCAACACGGTTACCAGTACCATCAATATTGATCAGTTCACCATCAAGCGTGATCGCATTGGAACTCATTAGATAGTAATCAGCTAATACTGCTTTAGAAAAGATCTCACGCTGCTCGTCATAATTTTTTGCAACAGAACGGTCAATGATTTCATAGTTACCATTCTTCACTGCATCCATTAAACCGATTTCAGAAATACTCATGGAACCACCCCAAGTAACAGAAGAACCTTCTTCTATGTAACTTAAAGCTTTCGTAAGTGCATCTTCCTTTGTCTCGCAGAAGACACCCTCCATATTTCTCTTTTCCAGACCTTTGATAATCGTCTGTGCACGAAGTTTTGTTGCTTCATTTAAAAACATTTATATCATCCTTTCCATATAAAGTTAAAATGGGACCTATCCTTTAAAATCCCATAAATCAAAATTCATTATATCATGTTTCAAAACAATATGATATAATATTATGTAAAACTTTTAGAAAGAGGTATTTTTTTGAAAGCACTATTTATCACAGAAAAACCAAGTGTCGCCAGAGAATTTGCAGCGGCACTTAACATAAATGCAAAAAACAGAGACGGATATATGGAAGGAGACAAGGCAGTTATCACATGGTGTGTCGGACACTTAGTCACCATGTCCTACCCAGACCAGTACGATCCTGCGTTAAAGAAATGGGACTTAGAAACCATTCCATTTATTCCAGATACATTTAAATATGAAACGATCCCAGGAGTACAAAAACAGTTTGATATCGTATCATCTCTCCTAAACCGAGAAGATATCGATACGATCTACGTCTGCACCGACTCGGGACGAGAAGGAGAATACATTTACCGCCTAGTAGACCAGCAGGCAAATGTCAGCAAAGACAAGAAGAAAAAACGTGTCTGGATCGACTCCCAGACAAAAGAAGAAGTCATCCGAGGGGTAAAAGAAGCGAAAGACTTAAGCGAATACGATAATCTTGCTGCAGCCGCATATCTAAGAGCCAAAGAAGACTATTTAATGGGAATCAACTTCTCAAGAGTTCTGACACTCAAATACGGTTGGACCCTTGGAAACTATTTAAATCAAAAACGAAGCTTAGTCGTAGCCGTCGGGCGAGTGATGACCTGCGTTCTCGGAATGATCGTAAAGAGAGAACGAGAGATCCGAACCTTTGTGCCAACCCCATTTTACAGAATCTTAGGACACTTTGACTGTCAGGGATTTCAGGTAGAAGCGGAATGGAAAGCGGTCAAAGGATCAAAATACTTTGAATCAAATAAGCTATATAAAGACAATGGATTCCTAGACAAGAAAGACGCACAGGAATTTATCAAATATTTGGAAGACGGCAGCAACAACGAAACAATCGTTGTATCATCTTCCAAACGACAGGAAAAGAAGAATCCGCCATTATTATATAATCTTGCAGAATTACAGAATGAATGTTCCAAACGATTCAAATTAAGTCCAGATGAGACATTAAAAGTTGTCCAGGACCTATATGAAAAGAAACTGGTTACATACCCAAGAACCGATGCCAGAGTCTTATCAAGTGCAGTCGCTAAAGAGATTTATAAAAATATCGGAGGTTTAAATAACTACGCTCCATTATCAGGCTTTGCAAATGAGATCATGCAAGGCAAGAAATATCAGGGAATGATCAAATCCAAATACGTGGATGACAAAAAGATCACCGACCATTATGCGATCATTCCAACTGGACAGGCAGTGAACAGCTTATCAAGAATCTCAGAGATGGGACAGAAAGTCTACGATGTGATCGCCAGAAGATTCCTAAGCATCTTTATGCCGCCAGCAGTATATTTGAAGATCAAATTAGAGACACAGACCAAAGGCGAAGCATTCTTTGCAAATTTTAAGATGTTAAAAGATCCAGGATACTTAAAAGTCACTGGAATGGGCGGCCAGAAAAAAGAAGTTGCATTAACAGAAGAACAGATCAATGCAATCTCATCGTTAAAGAAAGGTATGAAACTACCAGTCAAAGAATACAAGATCAAAGATGGAACAACATCCGCACCAAAACGATACAACTCAGGTTCTTTGATCCTTGCCATGGAAAATGCAGGACAGCTCATTGAAGATGAAGATTTAAGAGAACAGATCAAAGGAAGCGGAATCGGAACGAGTGCGACAAGAGCCGAGATTGTCAAGAAACTTGTGTCCAATAAATACATCGCATTAAATAAAAAGACACAGATCGTAACTCCAACGTTAACTGGAGAGATGATCGTAAACGTTGTCAGTGCATCCATTGGATCACTCCTAAACCCAACCTTAACTGCAAGCTGGGAAAAAGGATTAACCTACGTGGCAGAAGGAACCGTCACAGAAGAAGAGTACATGCAGAAGTTAGACAAGTTTGTCACCCAGAAGACAAATATCGTCAAACAAAATAACTTCCAGTATCAGTTAAGACAATCCTTTGATCAGATCGCACCATATTATCAGAAGAAAAAATAAACGAAGAAAAATAAAACAATATTCATAAAAACACCTTCTATCACATATATTTGGATTATACCAAAATGGGGAGGTGTTTTTAAATTTATGAAAGAGGAAGAAATCTTAGGAATCCTTCCATTACATATCAGAACCATCATAAAGCAGGCAGACATCAACTGGGACGACCTTCAGGAAATCCGCCTGCGCATTCAAAAGCCAGTCATTTTAAAATACAGATCAAAAGCCTGTTATCTATCTGAACAGGGAAAGATCACAACAAGAAAAGAACAATTACATATCGTAACCTCACAAGAGATCAGACAAGCCATGGAATATATCAGCAGCTATTCGATGTATGCTTATATCGAACAGTTAAAACAAGGATTTTTAACGATCCGAGGCGGACACCGAGTTGGAATCTGCGGAACCGTTGTCATGGACCATGACAAAGTCAAAACAATTCGACATATTTCCGGTTTAAATATCCGCGTTGCACATGAAGTGAAAGGATGCGCAGACACCTTATATTCGCTATGCACCAGAATGGGAAAACTCATTCCAACCCTGATCATTTCACCACCTGGCTGTGGAAAAACAACATTACTCCGGGATATGATAAGAAAAATCTCCGATGAAGGACAGACCGTCGGCGTTGTCGATGAGAGAAGCGAGATCGGAGCCTGTTATCAAGGTGTTGCCCAAAATGATCTCGGTATCCAGACCGATATCATGGATGCATGTGAAAAAGGACAGGGCATGAATATGCTGATCCGATCCATGGCACCTGATGTGATCGCTGTGGATGAGATCGGAAGCAAAGAAGATGTTGAAGCTTTATTTTTCTGTGCCTACCGCGGATGTAGCATTTTAGCAACCGCTCATGGAAAGAATAAAGAATCCTTATCTAAGAATCCCTATATGCGAGAGATCATCAACAAAAAAATGTTCCAACGCTACGTGATCTTAGAACAGCGAGACCAACCAGGATATATCACAAAGATCATGGATGAAAACGGGGTGGTACTAAATTGATCAAAGTATTAGGATCACTGATCGTCATTTTCGCAGGGATCGGATTTGGATTTCACAAAGCCGCAAAAGAACAAAGACGTTTGGAACAAGGAATTGCGATCAAACGAATGTTATACCTTCTGCAAGGAGAGATCCGCTATGGATTTACCCCGCTTCCAGAAGCGGTATTAAAAATATCAACAAAAACAGAAAAAGAATACCAGCCATTCCTAAAAAACGTGGCAAAACAGTTAGAGACACATAGCGAAGAATCCTTTGCTAAAGTATGGCAGCAGGCAACTGAAAAGAAATTAAAACAGGTGATCTACGAACCGAAGTTTTATGAAATCTTAAAAAATATGGGAGAAACGATCGGATACCTGGATCAGCAGATGCAGGAAAAAACAATCCTGTTAACGATCGAACAGCTCGATGACCAGATTTTTCTGATGAAAGATCAAGTAGTAAAAAACTGTAAAATGTATCGAAGTCTTGGAATATCACTAAGTGTCTTGATCGTGATCATTTTATTATAAAATACATCGCGATCATTTTATGACAAGGAGGGAGTTATGAGTGTCAATATCATTTTTCGCATCGCAGCCGTCGGAATTCTTGTAACGATCCTTGTGCAGGTGTTAAAACATTCCGGAAGAGACGAACAGGCTTTTTTGATCACACTTGCAGGACTGATCCTTGTTCTTGGCTGGGTGATCCCATATATCTATGATCTGTTTGAAAGCGTCCAGACACTTTTTACGATATCCTAGAGATTGGAGGCGGATACTAAGATGATAAAAGTTGCAGTCTTTGGGATCGTTGCAAGTCTGATTGCCATGAAGATCAAAACCATCCGTCCAGAGATTGCCATCTTGATCGCAGTGATCTCAAGCATTCTTCTGGCAATGTATGGATTAAAACAAATGGAAGAGATTTTAGCAGTTTTTGAGACGATCCGATCCTATTCCAAAATCCCAAAAAGTTATTTCCAGATTCTTTTAAAACTGATCGGTATCTCCTTCATCTGCGAGTTTGCATCCAACATATGCAAAGACGCAGGACAGGCATCGATTGCAAAACAGATCGAGTTTGCAGGGAAACTAGCAATCCTGATCGTTGGACTTCCAGTCTTTGAATCACTGCTAGAAACAATTCAGAAATTATTAGGAAATGGCACATGAGACAAAGAATGTTTCTATTAATTCTGCTATTCGTACTGATCCTTACAAAAACAAATGATATTTCCGCCAAAGAAACAAAACTCAATGAAGACATGTTTACCAATGTGGAAAACACCTTAAAAGAGAAAGAAATAGATGTATCTTATACACAATTAGTAAAACAGCTGATCCACGGAAATGTAAAAGGTGTTCTGCATACGATCAAAGCCAAAATGAAAGAGGTATTTTTAAACCGTATGTTGATCCAAAAAGACCTGATCAGAGAAATCCTTCTGATCGCATTTACCGCAGCCATCTTTAAAAATCTGTCCGATTCCTTTTTTCAGCAAAGCACAGCCAATAGTGCATTTTATATTACTTATGTGATCCTATGCGGTGTCATGGTACATTCCTTTTTTTATTTAAACAAAACAGTGACGCAGCTCGTTACCTTAATGGCAGATTATATGAAAGGAATGATCATGGCATATTCACTGGCTGTTGTCTCAACTTCCGGGATCACGACATCAACGACAGTTTATGAATTCTATCTTCTGCTGATCTATGCAATGACAACCCTTACAAATGTTGTATTACTTCCGATGATCAAGATCTTATTTGTCTTAAAGATCATCAACCATATATCAAAAGAAGAACATTTTTCAAGACTATGTAAAACGCTCGAAGGTGTGATCAAGTTTTTGCTCAAAGGATTCCTAAGTGTCCTGTTAGGAGTTCAGCTGATCCAGTCGATGATCCTTCCAGCCGTTGATTCCATGAAAAATACAGTTCTCCAAAAAGGAATGAGTGCCATTCCAGGAATCGGAAGTGGTTTAAATTCAGCCATGACCATGGTCATCGGTTCGGCAGTTGTGATCAAAAACAGTATCGGAGCCGTTGGAATCCTTGTACTGATCGTGATCATCGTGCCACCAGTTATAGAGATCACAGCAGTTGTTCTTACCTATCTGCTGGCAGGGATCATGATCCAGCCCATATCCGACAAAAGGATCACCGGAGCGATGGATGCAGTCATTCAAAGCGGAAAATTAATGCTTTCGATGATCTTTACGATGGCACTGTTATTTATCCTATCTGTGGCATTGATCGCATTCTCAACCAACGTTAATTATTATGCGGGGTAAGGGTTATGGATTATCTGAAAATGATCATATTTTTCCTGATCTTAACAACACTAATCGATCAGCTCTGCGATAAAAGCATCTATCGTCCATACCTGCGGTTAATGACAGGATTTATGCTCATCTCCTTGATGATGCAGCCAATCTCCTATTATTTATCCAACGAAGATATCGTGACACAAGCAATCTCAACCGCAGTCAAAGGGAAAAATGATAATACATTTTTTGATGATGCAAAAGAAGAAAAACAAAGCCAGATCAAAGAACAGATCACAACATTGTTTTCACAGTACGATATCAAAGTATTAAACATCACTTCACAGGTAAATGAAAAAGGAACCATCGAAAAGATCGATATCAAAACAGACAAGCTGCGTCACACAAAGAAACTAAAAACCGCAATTTCAAACTTCTATAATATGAAGGAATCTAATATAAATATAAGTGAGTAGAAGAAATATGATAGAGAGGGAAAAACTACAACATCTGATCGAAAATATAGGCATTCCAAAACTTTGCCTGATCTTACTTCTTGGCATCAGCCTGATCATCGTAAGTATCCCATCCGGGAAGACAAAGAAGAACACACAAAGCACTGAAACCACAGCAAAAGAAGATTCTACTGATCTCTATGTGAAAAAGCAGGAGAGGCGATTGGTCAATGCATTAAAACATGTAGAAGGAGTCGGAAAAGTAAAAGTGATGATCACCGTTAATTCATCCAAAGAAGCTGTCGTAAATAAAGACAGTCCCTACGAACAAAGCAGCAGTGAAAAAGAAAAAACAGTCAAAGAGGATGAACAGACCGTCTTAGTCGAAGAAGACGGAAAGAAAGTTCCATACGTGATCAAAGAAGTAGAACCAGTTGTTGAAGGAGTGGTCGTTGTCGCCCAGGGCGGTGGGAATGATATTATAAAGAATCAGATCGTTGAAGCAGTTTCTGTGTTATTTCATATTTCATCTTATAAAGTGAAAGTCTTAAAAATGGAGGATTCCTAACAATGAAAAAAGTATTTCAGAAAAATCAGATGATCATCATGACCTTAGCGGTTGTGATCGCTGTTGCAGGGTATGTAAATTATAGTCAGAAATACGATCCGGCTGGGACGAAGAATAGCAAGACGAAGACAGTTTCAAAGAATGTGGCAAAAGAAAGTGCGGCAGCAGTAACCGATGACGTGACTGATGTTGGGGAAGCGGTACTTACAAATGCACAGGTTAGTAATTATGTGGCGAAAGCGAAATTAGAGAGGGAGCAGACACATAGCAAGGCGAAGGATACTCTTGAGGAGATTATTAAGGATCAGACGGTGAAAGATAGTGTGAAGCAGGATGCGGTGGATAAACTTGCGATGCTGTCAGAGCAGATGGAGATGGAGACTGCAGCGGAGAATCTGCTGGGGACTAAGGGATTTTTGAATAGTATTGTTACGATTACGAATGGAAAGGTGGATGTGTTGGTGAATAAGAAGGATCTGTCTAAGGTTGAGAGGAGTCAGATTGAGGATATTGTGGTTAGGAAGGTGGGGTGCCAGTTGGGGGATGTGGTGATTAGTTCGATTAAGACGGAGGAGTAGAAGTGTATATGGAATAGAGGGTTTGGGTTCTCTCTGGATGATGTTCTTGGGTAATTTTGGAATATTGTTCAGAGAGATTTTTATGTTTATATATGGATTTGTATATTAGGGTTGCATATTTGATTGATTGGATTCATAATAGGAAGTGTTAAGAAATATTGAGTGAATGAAGTATTTGATATTTTACCAAGTGATTTTTTAAAAAGTAGTAAAAATAAGTAGCATACATTATTTTTCAAAAATAGTAAGATTAAAAAGAAAATTGGTAACATCATTGAAAAAGTTTATAAAATTGTTTTCAAAAAATATTTAAAAATTATGGTTTTCTCGTTAAACAATAATATGTATAAATATCAATGATTTCTGTTGATCTGTGATAGTGTAAAAATGTAGGAATCAACAGGAATTAGAAATGACTAAAATAGGAGGTGTTGTTGGAATATATGCTAAAAAATGAGAAAAAGAAAGGGGAAATTCTTATAAAAGAAGCACCAGAAAATTTTAAATTACAAGATACTACAATATGGTCCTTTCTAGAAAGAGGAAATTGGGCTACACATTCTGGAAAATATAGGGGAAACTGGTCCCCATATATTCCTAGAAATATTATTTTGCGATATTCAAAGAAAAAAGATTGGATATTAGATCAATTCTTAGGTAGTGGTACAACGTTGATTGAGGCAAAGTTGTTGGGAAGAAATGCAATCGGTGTTGATATAAATTCTGAAGCAATCAAGTTATCTAACAAAAATCTAAATTTTACTTGTCAGGAAAGATCCAAAATATTCACAAAACAAGGAAACGCAAATAATTTATCATTTATAAAAGATGAAAGTATAAATCTTATATGTACACACCCACCATATGCAGATATTATACGATACAGCAAGGAAATATTGGGAGATATTTCTCATTTAAAATATGAGGATTTCTTGAAGGAATTGGAACAAGTTGCAAAAGAATCATATAGAGTATTGAAAAAGGGAGGAATATGTGCATTTATGATTGGAGATATACGAAAAAAAGGATATGTGTTACCATTGGGGATGAATTCCATGCAAAAATTTATTGATGTAGGATTTAAACTTAAGGAAATCGTTATAAAAGAGCAACATAATTGTCGATCAGATAATTATTGGAAAGGAAGAGAAAGAAAATTTTTGATGTTAGCACATGAATATATTTTTATATTTGAGAAATAAATAAGCTTGAATTATTAACTACTGAAAGTCACATAGTTACTTTATTTTTATTAATCATTTCTTTTATCTATTAACTTAATAAAAAGAGCATCTATTTGCAATAAAATTAGGGTGTTTAACGTCTTAACGAATACGCATAAAGAGATTTCTTTATGAATATTGTAAATATCTTATTACATAATAGCAATAGAAAAATCAAAATAAATTTTAATGGTGGTGATTTTTCTTCTGAGTTTGACATACTCTTGCTCCATGATTTTGCTTCAAAACGCGAATTGGAACAACTTTTAGAGCATGACTTTTCCATTTTTACTGTAAACGAAGTCTAATAGAAGTATTTACCAGTGAATTAAAGTATTGATTTGACATGGATTCCATGAGCAAGCATAATATGACCGTCAATGTGAATAAACTGCAGGTTAGTATGCCGGTGTATAATTTATTTAATTGATTTCGACGACTTGTACTTCCAAGAAGTTTTCAAAAACTACAGATCGATACAATATGTTTAAAGCTATTAAAAGTAGTAAAATTTGTTCATTTCGCTAGATATCAGATATTTAAACTACCCAGTTATTGTTCATATAAAAATGAATTCTATGAAACTTCAGAACATATTTGCAGATTAAAGTATTTTTATTTGAATAAGAAAAAGGAACAAATGTTTGTATAAAAGTTTGTGAACACTGAAAAAATATTGATATAGCTGAAATTGCATGATAGAATAACGACAGAGCAATATTTTAGAAAAAAAGTTAGAGGTTAAATATGGCAGTTAGTTATAAAAAATTGTTTATCGATAGAGATATGAAAAAGGAAGGTTTATGTGTGGCTGCAGGCATTAGTTATGCTTCAGTACTGAAACTTGGAAAAAATGAAAATGTTACTACAGATATATTGGAAAAAATTTGTACTGTTTTAAAAGGTGACATTAGTGATATCGAGGGAGAAAAGGTGCAATGGAACAAGCATTAAAGAAAGAAAAACATATACAGGCAAAGCCTATTATGAAATGGGCTGGTGGAAAAACTCAGATGTTAAGTGATATTATGCCAAAAATTCCTAAAAAATATGGAAAATATATAGAACCGTTTATTGGCGGTGGTGCATTGTTTTTTGCGTTAAATCCTGATAAAGCAATAATTGCAGATAGAAATCCAGAATTAATCAATATGTATCAACAAGTTGCAGATAATGTAGAAACTGTTATTTCATACTTAAAAAAATATAAAAATACTAAAGAAGATTTTTATGAAGTGCGTTCTTTAGATTGGCTTAAGTTAAAAAAGGAAGAAGCGGCAGCGCGAATGATTTATTTAAATAAAACATGTTTTAATGGATTATATCGTGTTAATAAGAAAGGACAGTTTAATGTTCCATTTGGTAAATATAAAGCTCCTAATTTTTGTGATGAAGAAGTTTTATATGCCGCTTCAGATGTGTTAAAAAAAGCAACTATAGAATGTGGAGATTATCTATCAGTGTTGAAAAAATATGCAGAACCTGGAGATTTTATTTTTTTAGATCCGCCGTACTTGCCAATTTCAGAATATTCAGATTTTAAAAGATATACAAAAGAGCAATTTTATGAAGAAGATCATATAGAATTGGCAAAGGAAGTTAAAAGATTACAGGAACTAGGTTGTTATGTAATATTGACAAATTCCAATCATCCACTGGTCCATGAGTTATATGCAGATTATAAGATAGAGGTTATTCAGACGAAAAGGTATATTTCTTGCAATGGAAGCAAACGAAAAGGCGAAGATATTATAGTAAATATTTTGCCGAAACAAAAAACTATGTTAAAAATAGTTCCCAAACCTTTGTCTGAACAGGTAATGAAATATCCAGCAACCAGATATATGGGTTCTAAAAGTAAATTATTGCCTCAAATTTGGGCTGTTGCTTCACAGTTTAATTTTGATACCGTGGTGGATCTGTTTTCTGGTTCTGGAATTGTTGGCTATATGTTTAAAGCCCAAGGAAAAACAGTAATTAGCAATGATTATATGGTAATGTCAGCAACATTTACCAAAGCAATGGTGGAAAATAATAATGTTATATTGCCATTGGATGAAGCGAAAAAATTATTGATTGAAAAAAAAGAGTCAGATCATTTTGTAGAAGAGACTTTTCAAGGATTATATTATAAAGATGAAGAGAATAGGCTAATAGACATTTTACGAACTAATATTGCTAGTATTAAAGGCAAATATAAGAAAGCAATTGCAATGGCAGCATTGATTAGAGCTTGTACAAAAAAGAGACCACGAGGAATTTTTACATATACTGGAGATCGGTATAATGACGGAAGAAGAGATTTGAAAAAATCTTTGGAACAGCAATTTCTGGAAGCAGTAGAAAGTATCAATAATGCAATTTTTGATAATGGTTGTGAAAATAAATCTAAGAATGGAGATGCAATGAAAGTAAAAATTAAGCATCCAGATCTAGTGTATATTGATCCACCATATTATTCTCCGCTATCAGATAATGAATATGTACGTAGATATCATTTTGTTGAAGGTTTGGCACGAGATTGGAAAGGCGTAGAAATACAGGAAAATACTGTAACAAAAAAATTTAAATCATATCCTACACCGTTTTCAACTAGGAAAGGTGCAAAGGATGCATTTGATAAGCTGTTTAAAAAGTTTTCAGATAGTATCTTGATTGTATCATATTCTTCAAATAGTCAACCAACACAAGATGAAATGGTTATGCTTATGTCTAAATATAAAGAACATGTAGAAGTGGTTCCAATAGACTATACATATTCTTTTGGAAATCAAAAACATGCTAGGACAAATCGAAATAAGGTACAGGAATATTTATTTGTGGGGTTTAACGGAGAAGATGTATGGAAGAAAAAATAGATATTTGGTTATTGGGAAATACTGGATTACGAAATCCAAATAGAATACAGGAAGGTTTTAAGGCGTTTGTAAATTCACCATATGTTGGAAAATTACGTGGTAAAGAGAATGAAATTGGTTTTATGAGATTTCTTAATGAGCAGGGAATTATTCAAAATGAAGTCGGTAAAGATGTATCTGGTAGTCATGCTCGGAAATGGCGGTTGATGTTTTCAAAAAATGGCTTTATCTATCCAAAAGTAAAGAAAAGGGATGGAGATCAAGAAGAATTGGGAACGTTAGATGATATAACACCATTTGGACGAACTTTTTTAAAGGCAGATACGTATCCGGCAGTGCAGGAATGTTATTTAAGAGCCTTAAGTATTGAACAATCTGTCATGCCAGATAAAAATTCTTATTTTTCTCCATTTAGGTGGATACTGGCGATTATGTTAGAACTTGAGAAGCGAACAGGAACTTCAGAGATTACTAGAATAGAATTTGCACTATGGGGACATACAACAAATCCTAGTTACTCAGTTCAAGAGGTTGTGGATAACATTTTGGATTTGCGTACGCGTAGAAAACAAGCAATGGCAAAGCATAATTTTGATAGAAAAGAAGTTGCAGAACGTGGGAAACACTATGATAAAAAGGTAGATAATTTTCTTGATTATAGTGATATGAATATGCGATATTTGCGCATTTCGGGAGTGTTACAGAGAAAAGGAAGAGGAATGATCATTGCTCCTACAAAGCATATTTTGGCTGAGAAACTGGCAAAGTCGACATCTAATAATGAACCAATAATGATTCAATATAAAAGATTATGTGAAGGTGCAGAACTACCAACAGATAATGTGGATATAGCCAAAGCTTTATTGAATGATTTAATGATATATATGAAAAATAGACAGATTTTATTTGATATTACTGATCTTCCATTAAATACTGCAGCAGAAATTAATATTGCTAGACATCGGTTAGAGAATGTGTTGTCTCAAACAGATGAAATTCAATATGCAAAAGAGCAATGCAATCAATGGCAAGAAATAGCAGATTATATGGAATTACTAATTAAAGGTGGAGGAAGGCATGTATATGATGAAGATAATGTAATTGAAGTGCCAAAAGATGAAACTCCGGTATATTTAGAGTGGATTTTATGGAGGGCCGCTTTGGCTATTGATCACATGGCTAATAAACCTTATGAGGTAAGGGGATTTAAACTTGATTCAGATTTCCTTCCAGTATCTGTTGCTGGTGGCGGAAAGGGTGATTTATATTGTGAATTTAATGATTTTATAATTTTGACAGAAGTTACGATGTCGACATCATCACGTCAAGAGGCAATGGAAGGTGAACCTGTAAGAAGACATGTGTCAGATGCTATTTTAAAATATGATAAACCTGTATATGGGATGTTTATCGCAGTGAAAATAGATACCAATACGGCAGAAACTTTTAGACATGGAATTTGGTATGTACGAGGAGATTTAAAGCAGAGATTGGATATTGTTCCACTAACATTAGCTCAGTACAGGAAATATTTTATGGCAATGTTTAGAACAGGTCAGGCAAATCCAGAAAAACTAAGAGAATTGATTTTATTATGTGAAACTAGAAGGGATATTTTAAATGCACCGAGATGGAAGACGTATATAGATATTGCAATCAATGAAAAGATCAACAATATGGAACAACATAAAAGATTAACGAAGGAAAAGAAAAATTCGATTATTTCACCAGGAACATGGGTATTTAGCCCAATAGCTGGAAAAGGACAAGTGATAGCAATAGAGGTAAGTTTGCCAAATTACCAAACAAAAGTAGCTAAGTTTCCATATTTAAATGGAATTCCAGAAGAATTGAATATTGATTCCGATGGAAGAAAAATATATCATAATCGTTTTGGTGAAGGGATAATACTTGCGTGTATAATTGCGTTTAAAAATGCAATTATTCCGTTATCGTGGAATGAAACAATCAAGATAATAATTTGATACACGGAAAGGATGTAAGAAAATGGATTTAACTTCAGTACCTAAAAGTATAGATGACGCATTGCGAGTACAAAGGAAATATGTAATTCCTAGATTTCAACGAGAATATGCATGGGAAAATGAAGAATTACAAACAATATATGAAGATCTTATAGATAATATATATATTAGAGATGGTATATTTTTTACAAATGATTATTTTATAGGCTCATTAGTATTGGTTGGTGATGATGATGATACTAGTAAAATAGAACGTTTGGTAGTAGATGGACAACAAAGGTTAATGACTTTTACTATTGCATTTGCTGTTTTAGCCCAAAAATTTAAAGAATTAGGGCAAGAAAAATTAAGTGAGAAAACACATTTAAATGTAATGGGAGAAGATAATGACGGAAACCCATACGCAAAGTTGGTTAATGAAAATCCTAAACCTTTTTTTCAAAAAAGAATTCAACAAAAAGATATAGATTTTGATGCTATACCTGAAACAAATGAAGAAAAAAGGATATTGAATGCATATAACTTCTTTGATCGCCAATTAAAAGAAACAAGTTTAATTAAAAATATTAGAGACAATAATTCTGGAGTAGGTGATATAAATTATTTAGATGCTTTGAAGGCTTTTAGAGATCAGATTTTAAAATGTAAAGTTATTCATGTTACAGTAAAAAGTTTAGATGATGCATATACTATTTTTGAGGTGTTGAATTCAAAAGGAAAGGATTTGTCACCGGTAGATATGATTAAAAATTCGTTGTTTAGTATTTTAACAGAGGATGAGCCATTAGATTTTGCAGTAGAAAAGTGGAAAGAAATAAAGAAAAACTTAAAAAATTGTACAGATTTGGATATAAATATATTCTATAGACATTTTTGGCTCTCGAAATATAGTTTGTCAACGACAAGAAAACTAGTGCATAACTTTAATAAAACTATACCACGTACAATTGAAGGATATACGGAGTTTATTAATTCATTAGAAAAAGAAGCAAAGCAATATGCTTTAATAGCAGCACCTAGAAAAGAAGATTGGACACAACCAGAGGATTTATTTGTATATACATGTTTAGAAAGCTTTTATATTTTTAATATATCACAAATTAGAATTTTTTTACTTGCATTGTTCGAGGTAAAAAATTCTAATTTAATATCATTTAAAAATTTTAAGAAGATCTTAGTATATTTGGAACATTATCATTTTGTATTTACTGCAGTTTGTTCTAGTAGACCATCTGGACTTGAACGTAGATATTCATCATATGCAAGACAATTAAGAGGTTGTACAAGTAAAAAGGAGAGTGCTGATTGTATTAATAATTTGATTGCCGATTTGAAAGAAGGAATACCTGATTACAGTATATTTGAAAAACAATTTGAAAAAATCATATATACATCAACAAAAGAAAAAGATAAAAAGTTAGTAAAATATATTTTAAAAAAATTGGATACCTATTATTCATCTGATGAATTAGTACCGAATTCTTTTACAATAGAACATATTTTACCAGAGTCTGTTGCAACAGAGTATGTGGGTATGATAGGAAATCTATTACCATTGGGAGCACAATTAAATAATGATTTATCTGACAATAATTTTAAATCAAAAATGTTACGATATCCAGAATCCCAGTATACAACAGTAAAAAAATTTGTCGAAGAAAATGGGGATAAGGAGGAATGGGGAGAAAAAGAAATTGTGGAGCGGACAAAATGTATTGCGAATATTATGTATCATAGTATTATTGAAGGATAGTGATAACAAAATTATCAATAAAATACATATTTATTTCCGATCGTAGACAAAGTTCTGATATTTGCTGGGACTTTTATGAGCACTGTTTTTTATGATGACGAAAATTGCAGATAAGAAACGAGAACAGATGATAATGATCTCAATGGATTTTATAATTACGCAGGAGCATATGCTAAGATTGATTGATAAAGCAATCAACTAGAACTTTATTTACGATCTTGTAGAAGATAAATATTGTCAAAACAATGGTAGCCCAAGTATAGATCCTGTTATGCTCATTAAAATTCCATTTATTCAATATCTTTATGGAACCAAAAGTATGTGACAGACGATCTGAGAAATTGAAGTAAATGTTGCCTACTGCTGGTTTCTTAGTCTAGATATGCTGGATCCTGTTCCACTTTTTTTACATTTTTCAATATTTGGAAAGAAGTATTCCCACCGATTTAAAGACACAGATTTTTTCAAAGATTCTGGAAGAATGTATGAAGTATAAATTAACCAATACGGAAGAGATCTTTGTTGATACAACTCATGTAAAAGCCTGTGCTAACAGTAAAAAAAGTTGCTCATGAGTAGGCGTACTGGTATGAAAAAGAACTGCAGAAAGAGACCAATGAAGACCGACAAACATATGGTTTTGCAAAGGAGAACATAAACATGTTTTTGCATATGCAGTAGAAACGGCATGCGGTGAACACGGTCGGCTCCTTGGATATAGTGTTGATACTGGAAATGAACATGACAGCTGAACATTTCAAACAATTTATGAAAAGATTAAAAGTTTTAAACCAGACATGATTGTGGCAGATACAAGACACCTGCGATTGTCAGACAACTTTTGAAAGATTGGATTGAATCATTGTTTCCATATAAATGACCTGTGACAAAATCGAAAATTACTAACAAATTTTTGGATACAATTTAACTTTAAAGAAAAATGGTGCTGGGATGATCCTAGCACCTAGTTTGTGTACAGTCTGAAATGTATGTTTATTTAATTTGCTAATTTGTATATAAAAACAATTTAATAATAAAAGCCATTGCAATTTACCATTTTATTGGAATAAATAGTATCTGATCAGCAATGGCTTTTTGATTATCGGTAAACGGTAAATCAGTGTTACCGATAGATTTTTAATCACTGGATTTTTATCCAGTAATCTTATTTTTTACATTCTGTTGGCAGGTGTTCTGACCATGGTAATAGTTCTTCTAAAAAATCTAGATTTCTATCTTCCATGTGTTTTGGAATCTCTGTCAGCAGATATTTTAAATATTCATATGGTTTTAACTGGTTCGCTTTGGCTGTCTCTGTAATACTATAGATCATTGCACTTGCTTTGGCCCCATTTACTGTATCTATCACATGCCAGTTATTCCGCCCAACGCAAAAGCTCCGAATAGCAATCTCTGCATTATTATTATCGAGAGGTACTAATGGATCATACAAAAACGCTCTGAGATATCTTTCCTGATTCAGGCTGTACTGCATTGCGTTATATAAAGCACTCCCAGTTCCTACAGATCCTATGTTTGATCTTACCCACGAAAAGAAAGCATCGACCAATGGTGATACCTGTTCTTTCCTCCGTTTTTTTCGCTGCTCTGGTTCATACCCGTCCAGGCTGTTATCGGTATGATAGATCGCTCCGATCTGGGCAACTGCAGCTTCTGCAAGACTTCCTTTTGATGCTTTTTTCCCTAATGCTTTACAGATCTGGACATATTTCCGCCTTGCATGAGTCCAGCAGCCTGCAACTGTGATGTGTGCATTTTCCCTCGCAATCTTATGATATGCTTCAAACCCATCACAGACGATCGTTCCTTCATATCCTTTCAAAAACTCCGCCGGATGGCTTGAATTTCTGGTTTTCTGATATTCATACAAGATCACTGGCTGTTGTCCATCTTTTGTACCAGTACGATAAACCCACATATAACTGTTGCACATCGTATCCCGGCCGTCTCTCTTGACTTTGACTGGTGTTTCATCCGCATGGATCACAGGGTCCTGATAGATCTGCTGATGCATCCGGTCATATAATAAAGATAAATAGCGTTCACTGCTTTTGATTACCCAGCTGGACATTGTCTGTCTTGAAATATGAATATCATTCCTTTTAAATTCCTGTTCCAGACGATACAAGGGCATCGCATTCACATATTTAAAGTTCAAGACTGCCGCCAGTAGGGATGGCGTTACGATACTATTTTTTAAGATTTCGGAAGGACGTTCTGCACTTATGATCTTATCTTCATTTTTTGCACTGTAATAAGCGACATGATGCTCGATCACTTCGAAAGTTGCTGGATGAAAATCCAGTTTTTTATAAATCCTGTCTGGAAGTCTCCGATATCCATTTGGGAACAGCTCAGAAAGCTGTTTTTCAGAAAGTTCATGATATTCTTCCCTGACTGGAAGTCCTGACAGATCTTCATCACGTTTTCCTTTCGGCCTTTTTTTACGTTGATATGCAGGAATGACTTCTTCAATCAATGGTTCCTCTGTACAGTCTGTGTCTATCGTAACTTCAGCTTCGTTAAAACACAGAGTCAGCTGCTCATAATCAAATTTCTCTGTTTTCTGAGCAAAACGGTCTGCTCGTGACATGGTCAGCTGTTCATAAATCAGTTCAAACTTTCGGTTCAGTTCTTCTAACTGTGTTGTCTGTTTTTGCAGCTGCTCCTGTTGGGAAAGAAACAGTTCGATGATCTGTTTCTTTGTAAATCTGTTTAATTGTCCCTCGTTAAATATGATCTCTTTCATAAGACCACACTATCATAGAACATAAACGCATGTAAAGAGATATGAGACAACTTTTTAAATCCGTGGATAAAGTCATTTTGACAGGAATACTTTATCCACAGAATGTTCAGACGAAACGTGGATGATCTATTTTCTGAATACATTTTTTAGGCTTGATCGTCAGACCTTCCATCAGCCATCGAAACTGCTGGGATGTAAGCTTACATACTTCTTCCTGACTTCTGGGCCATTGGAATTTACTGGCTTTTTGTTCTAACCGTTTATAACAGAGTAAAAATCCATCACCTTCCCATATAAGTGCCTTGATCCGGTCTGTTTTACGTCCACAGAACATAAACAGAGTTCCAGGCTGAAAAGGATCCATCCCATAGGTTTGAGAAATGATGTTTGAAAGAGAATCGATTCCTTTCCTTAGATCTGTATAACCACACACAATATAAACAGCCTGAAGATCTTTTGCATCATTCAGCATTTTTCAGGTTCCTCAGCACACGGAAAAGAAGTTGTTCGTCCGTATTTTCATAGATACGAATGCGAAGATCATCCTGAAAGATATCAAGGAAAGAATCTGTGGTTTGAAGTTTTGAGGGATTTTTTTGTACACTCTGATCTTCATGAAACAGTTCTTTGGGTACGATTGCTAGATTTTCCTGAAGTTTTTCTTCAGATACTTGATCGAGATAAGCTTCTTTTACCTTTCTGACTCTGTAATAATATCCAGCTGCAGAAATCCCATAATTCTCTTTACACCATTCATCCAGAGGGATCTGTTGAGGTCGTCCTTTGGATTCCTGCATCATCTGAAACCATTCCTGCAATTGAACTTGTTGCGTGACTAAAGTTGTTTTTGACATAAACTATATCGCCTCCTAAAAAATCAAGAATATTAAGACTCAAACTTTTTTACAAGTCAAAAAAGTTAAGGCTTAACATTTTTGACACTGTTTAAAATCTTGAGTTAATTATCTCAGATTATTTTAGGATTTTGTAGGGAACACTGATTTACCGTTTACGATTATCGTAATATTAGAGAAGACTTAAGGATTCTGAATACATAATAATAATTTCATACATATTGAAAATGTACAGAACAAACGTTCCTTTTCCTCTATACATATATTAATTATTCTGGTATAATAACATTAAGTAAGATAAAACTTAAGATTTTATTGAAAACAGAAGAATCAAATTTTTCTTGTAGAATTTTAATAAAAATATACAGAATGAGGTGAACAGTATGGCTAATAATAAAAAAATTTTTATAGATTTTTATTCTAAACAAAAGAATGATACTTTTTCTATTGATGATGCAGTAAGAGATTCTTATGAAGGAAATAAGTTTCGTAATGATATGTTTTGTCCAGAATGTAGACAGGCACAATTGACATTAGTGGCAGAAACATCAAAGCATCGTGCATATTTAAAACGTATACCTTCATCTTCACATCAACAAGGTTGCTCATTTATCTATAAATATGTTACAAACAGGGTGATAATAAAAAAATATATTGATTCATTAACTAAGGAGCAATTGCAAGACAAACTTGATTCAATTATGAGATTATTGTGTAAACCTCAATTAATACATGATAATTTAGAAGCGACTAATGCAAATGATAAAAACATAAAAGTATCGCCAATGTTAATCCCTGTAAATGAACAACACGTAAATAATTTAAATGCGTTAAGAAGAAAAAAGATAGGGTCTTATATTGATAAGTTGGATGAAGGAGTAGTTTATGTTTTTTATGGAACTGTACGCTTAGAAATGAATTGTATAGAGAAAAAAGATCCATATACAAAAGAAGAATATAAAATGTCTTTTCTGAACGTTTATTCATTGAATAAAAATAATGAATGGAAAAAAAGAGCTAGTCTTTATCAAGGTAAAAAGTCTTTGCATATAAGTGAGAACTCATTATATTATATTGTTTTCATGGGCTATGCAGAATTTAAGAATGGTTATCCAAATATAAGGTTAGTAAATAAAGATGCTGTTAAATATGAGAAAAAAATATAAAGACGGGTATATTTTTGTGAAGACATAAGTTTCGGTAGAAATTACAAAAATAATTCAATAAAAATCTTAATTATGCAGATATTTAATGCTAATGAAATGGAGGAAGAGTATAAGTATGAACCAAACTTTGGCAAAGGAATATCAAAATCTTTATTATAGTGGAGATTTGTGTAAAAATTTAAGTTATTATTCGTGCCCAATAAGATATGAAGAAATGTTTGAAGGAGAAAAATGTGAGAAAAAATGCTATCAATTTATAGAACGACATTTCCAGTGTGGGTATAAAATGACGGCTATAAGTAGTATTTTATCAAAGAATGAAGATATAGAGAAATTATCTGCTAATGTAAGAAGTGTGCATATGGTCTCATTATATCTTTTGGGATATGCATTAGCTGAAAGTTTTGATAAGGATTTAAAAAAGTATTTTTCAAAATATATAAAGAGTTTAAATAATAAAATTACCTCGTGGTATGATTTTAGATATACATGGTTTTTAACAGCCTTATTTCATGATATTGCGTCATGCAAGGAAAATATTGATGAGAACAATACGATGGAGAATATTCAATATTTTGAAGATGTATTGAGAAGCAAAGAAAATATCTATAACTATACATTACAAAATGGAAAAAAATTTATTCCAAGATTTTCGGAAGATTACATATTGCAATATTTAAGCAAAAGAAAAGAAGATATGAAATTAGATCATGGAATTATAGCAGGGTATCATTTTTTTGAATCAATATATAGAGAATATGAGCAAAAATTGGGAAATAAGGAAATGCAAATTGAAAAGATAAATAATGATAGAATACTTCTTTGGGATAGATCACATATGGATCATTTTGCATTTATTGCAGATGCAATTATATCACATAATATATGGTTCGGATATTTGGATAGAAATGAGTATATAGAAAAATGGAACTATGATAGGTATCCATTAAATTTTATATTATGTTTATTGGATACAGTAGAACCTGTAAAAAGATTTTGTGAAAATGAAAAGTCAAAATTAAAATATAAGCAAGTTCTAGAAAACATTTCAATTATTCAAAATGGGAGACGAAGTATAAAAATATCGTGGAATGGGTGGCTAGAAAATATGAATAATGAGGCGTTTGAAAAATGGAAGTCTAATATTAAAGAATTAGATGAATGGATGGACATAGAGGTTAAAGAATTAGATAAAAAAGAATTTTTAATTCTAAATTGGTAAAAAAGAAAGCTATTTATAAGAATTTAAAGCAACATATACATTGATAAATCACTAAGTAACTATACGATAATTATAACATAAGGGCATTGTAATGATAGAATATATAAAATTTGAAGATCCTAAAAGAATTGGTAATTTAGAACTGGATTTTCGTAATGAAAATAAGAAAGCTTGTAATACAATTGTATTTGCTGGGGAAAATGGAAGTGGAAAAACATTAATTTTAAAGATGATTAAAGATTTTCAAGAAGGAAGTTACTTGGGAGAATGCTCACCATTAAAGGAGATAAAATATCTTGATAAGAATGAAAATGTTCATGTGATTTTAAGAGATGAAGAGGCTTTATATCCTAGACCAGAAGATGGAATGTCTGAAAGTGATTTTAATTTAGAAAGAGCAGAGTTATGGATAGAGAAACCTTATGATATTCGTGCGCAGAAAGTGCTATTTTCTGAGGCTAGATCAGGATTTGAAGCAAGGTTAAAAAGATATGAATTCCAAGATAGTCATGTAGAAAATATATATGAAAAAGAGGGTGCAAATTATTCTGAAGTTGTACGAGCACTAATTGATATGGAGGAAGAAGATGATCGTGAATATATAAAATATATGAAGTTGAATCCACAGTTTGAACATACATACGAAGAATATATGAGGAAAAATTCGCGCATAGAAAGATTTAAAAGAGCATATAGTAGTATGTTTGAAGATTTATCTTATATAGGAATAGACCCCAAAGAGGATGAAAATACAGTTTATTTTATGCGAGGAAAACAACAAATAGATATTAATGATTTAAGTAGTGGAGAACAGCAAATAGTTTTTCGAGGTACGGATTTACTGTATCATGCTGAAAATGCTTCAACTATTATTATTGATGAACCAGAATTAAGTCTTCATCCAAAATGGCAGGAAAAGATATTATCATTTTATAGAAATCTATTTACAAATGAAGATGGAAAACAAATTGCACAATTGATGATAGCAACACATTCTCAATATATTGTTCAATCTGCAATGAATAAAGCTAATAGAGATGATGTAAAAATTATTTTATTAAAAAAATCAGATTCAGGAATTGAAGCAACGACAGTAGACAATGTATTATTGGGTTTGTATTCAAGTGCAGAGATAAATTATTTGGCCTTTGGTGTTGAAAAAAGGGAATATCATATTCAACTATTCGGAGCATTACACAATACACTGTGCAATATAGAAGAAAGTAACGTAAATAATAAAATCGTATCTATAGATCAATATATAAAAGAATACGGAGAATATGATCCAGAAATACATGAAAGAGAGGATACATCATATAATCATTATTATACACTTCCTGTATTCATTAGAAATGCTATAGATCATCCCGATAGTGAACGTATAGTCGAAGATGCTGATTTAGATATTTCTATTAGTTTATTAAGAGACATTTATAAGCATGTAATAGAAGAAAAGCGAATGAGGTGATTTGTTTGGGAAATAATTATTGGATGTTTTCTGATGAATACAAAAAGATGATTGAAAATATAAGTCAAATCACAAAGGATTTATCGCCTGAATTTTTTGCAATGAGTCAGGATAATTTACAGTTAAGTTCCATATTAGAAACAAATATTAATCCAGAAATGTTAAGCGCAGTTAAAGAATTTAAGAATCAGATGGTAGATTTTACCAGATTATCAAAACAACTTTCCGAATTGACTCAAACTTTTCAATTATCTAAAGAAATGAAAGAATTTATACAAGTAGTAAAAGAAAGTGAGAGTTTATCGGAAGAAAAGTTTGAAAAAAAGTATGGTGAGGAATTTGAGGTATGTAGAACTTTAGGCGAACATGGATGGGGTGTTTCTGGACATAGCAATCCAAGATATATAAAGAATTGGTATAAAGCACTTATTGAGGACAGGATAGAGGAAATTATATATTTTTTTGAAAAAGATGAGGATCGTGTTATAAAAAGTATTACTACCAGTTTGGAACGAAAATATAATGATCCAGTAAATAGAAATTATTATTCTCGAGGAATTAAAGCATTTCAAGATAATGATTATATGACGTCTGCTATGTATCTGGTGGGATTATTAGAGGCAAGAGTAAATGCATTAGTTCAATTTCCACCAAGAACAAAATACAAAGAAAAGTTTTCTGATAAAGGTTTTGTTGATGTAAAACAAAAGAAATTTGCAGAAAGTAATTCTTTTTTTGCTAAGAGATTTTATTTTTGGGATATATATCCTTCGTTAATAGCTTTTTTGAATCGTTTATTTGTGGATGGAGAATATACATTTGAAAAAGGTGTGGAGCCACCATACATAAACAGAAATTGGCTATTGCATGGAAAGTGCTGTAGAGAGATAAAACGTTTCGAATGTATACAATTATTAAATGCTCTTGAAACTATAGAAAAAGTTTTGTGAGATAAAAAATAAAGGATTGATAATAGCATGTATAATAAAGAATGTAATGAATTCATATTAGAACAAAATAAGCAGTTAAGATTACAGAGAAAATATTATAGAAGATTGCATATAGACAATTTACATCCTGTTGATGTAGACGAATACTATGAGAGTCTTAAGGATTGGTCGGAATTTATAGTACCAAAGAATACAAGTAAGCAGGATGCGGAGAAGGATTCACAGATAACAAGTATACTTAAAATCAGAGCGATATTTTCTAATAAAGCAAAAAAGGAATTAGAGAAGAAACAAGAAAAGGCTAAGTTATTACAGCATAAATATGAACAAGATTATCAGAAAAGAGTAAACAGAAAGCGTTTTCAGTTTGATGATAATCAGAGGAAAAATCATAAACTTGTGGATGACATGAAATCCAAGTTTATGAAAGGTGACGAAGAACAAATTATTGAATTCTTTAACTTTGTTTTACAGAGCGATGACTTTACTCTTGATACACAAAATTATTATGATGCTGTTACTAAAGTTTTGAAATATGATGCAGAAACAAATATGCTTTCATATAGGTACAAATTACCAGATAAGGGAGAAATTTGTGTGATAGATAAATTTATATATGATGAAGAAAGTGGAGAAATATTACAAAAAAAATTTGATGGAATCCATGCAACAAAAATTAGAATAAATTTGATAGAAAGGCTCTTATTACGTTCAGTAGCTATGATTATGTGTTCAGATAAATATAATTATGTAAGTGCAGTAAATTTGACTGGTTTTTTAAATTATTATGATAGTGCATATGGAAATTATAGAGAGCTTAATGTCGCAAAATTACAAATAAGTAAGGACGTGTTTTCTCAAATTAATCTAGAGCGGGTTAATGTATCAGAATTATTTAAAAGAGTATTAAATGAACAATTCCATATATCATTGGGATTGTATGAAAAAGAACCATTTGAATTATCTGAGATTAAGTAATATAAAATATGCAAGTGTTAAGATAAACCAATGTTCGATATAGTTAATAATTGAAATTTATATAAGATCCTGAGATCTTACGAAATCATGAAGAAATCTATAAAAGTTTCAAAGAATCATTACAAAGGTGGTGAATAACAATGTTCAACAAAATTCGATTAAAACAGATACTAGCACAATACAAAAAAGTTTTTGTACAGCAACAGTGGCCCGACGAAAAATACAAATGGGAAGCTGTACAATGCTTCCAGCAGAATTGGGATATTAATTCAGCTGATTTTGCACAGATGCTTAAGAAATCTCTAGCTCAGACTGATAATTTACTTAGGTCTAGGAGTAACTTTCCAGCAGGAATGATTACCGGTTTTGCGGAGGTTGCACCAGAAGAAGTACGTTCAATGTATATGGAACTATATGATGAGAGTAAAGATTTATATGAAAGAGTTGCTAACTTTAAAAACAAGTCCAATACATTATTGGAGTGCTATGGAAATGGAGCTGCACAACACTATCAGTATGAAAATGCAATCATGACATATTTGTGGCTGCGCTATCCAGATATATATTATATCTATAAATTTGGTGAAGTGAAAGCTGTCGCATCGGAACTTGAAAGCGACTATCGTTTTAAGAAAGGGGCTTATGAAGATAATATCAGAAATTTCATGGCATTATATGATGAGATATGTGCAGAATTACAGCAGGACGATGAGCTTAGAAATCTGCTTAATTCTCAGATCACATCGACTTGTTATGCTGACCCTGAGTTACGGACACTTACAATAGATGTTGGATTTTTCATTTATCGTTATTGGAACAAGGAAGACTTAACAAAGGAGTCTCTTTATGAACAGCCTCAAGAAGATGATGAACAGCAATATTGGTTTTTGAATGCAAATCCAAAAATGTGGAGTATGTCCAGTATGCCGGTGGGAGAAGTTCAGAATTATACTTTGTTTAATGACAATGGGAATAAGCGTAGAATCTTCCAAAACTTCCTTGATGCCAAAGCTGGAGATATGGTGATTGGATATGAGTCTACTCCTGTGAAACAAATTGTCGCTATATTTCGTGTAAATGCAGAGCAGGATGGAGAGAGAATATATTTTGAAAAGTTAGAAGGACTCTCATCACCAATTGATTTTGCAACATTGAAAGCTTGCCCTGAACTGGAAAAAATGGAATATTTCAGTATCATTCAGGGAAGTTTATTTAAATTAACAAAGGATGAATACGAATTTATTATTGATTTGATCCGTGAAGAAAATCCAGTGCCTACAGCTAAGAAAAATAAAGATGAGTATTCAAAAGAAAAATTCTTAGATCAGGTTTACATGACCGAGGCAAAATACGATCGTCTCGTAGCTGTTCTAACAAGGAAGAAGAACATTATTCTACAGGGAGCACCTGGTGTTGGGAAGACTTATGCAGCTAAACGTCTGGCTTATTCGATGATGGGAGAGAAAGATGATGATCGCATCGAGTTTGTACAGTTCCATCAGAATTATTCCTATGAAGATTTTATGATGGGTTATAAACCAGTTGAGGATGGATTTGAACTGAAATATGGAATTTTCTATAGATTCTGTCAGAAAGCAGCGAACCATCCAGATAAAGATTACTTCTTTATCATTGATGAGATTAACCGAGGCAATATGAGTAAAATCTTTGGTGAATTACTGATGTTGATTGAGGCTGACTATCGAGAGACAAAGACAACATTAGCCTATAATGGTCTCAGCTTTTCCGTTCCAAAGCGTCTACATATCGTTGGTATGATGAACACGGCTGATAGAAGTTTGGCAATGATTGATTATGCACTTCGCCGCCGATTTAGCTTCTTTGATATGGAACCAGGATTTGATTCGGAAGGATTTATTAAATATCAGGAAGCATTTGCAAATGACACATTTAATACGTTGATTGACCGCATTAAGGAACTGAACAGAGAAATTGCAAACGACAAATCTCTAGGGAAAGGATTCTGTATTGGACATAGCTATTTTTGTAATACAAAGGAATGTACGGATGAGTGGATGCAAGATGTAGTTGATTTTGATATATTGCCAATGTTAGCAGAGTATTGGTTTGATGATACAGATAAATTGCAGCGTTGGGAGAACATTTTGCATGGGGTATTTCAATGACAAAGAACAAGAGTATTCTGATCAATAATATTTACCATATGCTTTCCTATGCTTTTCAGACACTGAAGCAAGAGACATATGATGATGTTGCAGTAGAGTCTTTTGATGAAATGTATAATCTGCTGGCTGCAATCCTAGCCAAGGGCATAGGGCTGCAGTTGAAGCAGGGACTTTACAGAGAATATATAAGTCATCAGGAAGAGCTGACGGTTATGCGTGGTAAAATAAATATGCCAGGCACAATTAAGAATAGGTTGCTGCATAAACAAATGCTCACCTGTGATTTTGATGAGCTGTCAGAAAATAACATGTTGAATCAAATCTTGAAAACAACAGTAATGCTGCTTTTACGAAACGGCAAAGTAAAAGCAAAATACAAAGATGATCTGAAGAAGAAAATGTTGTATTTCTCAAATGTAGATTCCGTAGAACCTACAGAAATCAAATGGTCATCGATTCGTTTTCAGCGTAATAATCAAACATATAGAATGTTAATTAGCATTTGTCAGTTGATTATTGAAGGGATGCTTATCACAACAGATGCAGGTGACTATAGATTAGCGTCTTTTGTAGATGAGCAGCGTATGTGCAGACTGTATGAAAAATTCATTCTGGAATATTACAGCAGACATTATCCGGAATTGTCTGTTAGTGCATCACAGATTCCATGGGCACTAGACGATGGTGTTGGAACAATGCTACCGGTTATGCAAAGTGATATTCATTTGCAACGTGGCAATACAGTGCTTATCATTGATGCAAAATACTACAGTCGCACTACACAGGTCCATTTTGATAAACATACGCTTCATTCAAACAATTTGTATCAGATTTTTACCTATGTAAAAAATCGAAGCTATCAATTTGGAGAAGATGATAATATAGTTTCAGGAATGCTTTTATATGCTAAGACGGAAGAAGAAATCCAGCCGGATAATGTGTATCAGATGCATGGAAGTCAAATAAGTGTTAAGACGCTTGATCTGAATTTGCCATTTGCAGAGATTGCAGACCAGATGGATGGAATTGTTGAATCGCATTTTACTGGTGTAATAAAAGCTGATTAGATGAGAAAGCTGTTTTGTAACTTAAGCATTCCTGAGCTGGTACCTTGCGAAATCGAGAATGGAACAGGGAATATTATCTATAGTGTACTATTGCTTTATTTATTTTTGTTTTTGGCGCTATGGATTATTGTAATTAAATAAGAAAACGTATTTACTGATGATAGAGAGGGAGAATTAATTATGTCATTTCAAGATGAATTAAATAGAGTCACAAAGGCACCAGAAGATGTATTAAGTGAAAGGGAAAAGGAGTCATATGCAAAGGGAGTCGATTCTGCACAAACATCATATGAAAATATAAAAGAAGAATTATTGGAATATGCTAAACAAGGAAAATATGAGACTGTTAATTCGAAAAAACGGATAACGTATAAATATAAGAGTGATAATCTCTGGGATACATTTTTAGATGATATATTAAACTTAAAAATAAGGGATGTGACTATTAATAAATCATTTTTTAATAAACATGGGCAAGCAGCACAAGAGGCATGGTTTTATATAAAAGATCAGGTAGCCTTTGATGCGTATATGGAAACTTTACAGGAATTATGTAGGAAAGATGGAATTTCAACCAAACTAACAGTTTGTTATAATAGTTTACAGGGTGAAAAAACATACGATATTAATGAAAAAATAGTAGATTATGTATTGTTGCCATATACACTTAAAGTGTATATAATATGTACAGTAGAATATTAATAGGTACAATTTTCATTCATCATCTAATGTAGGACCACATTGGTCCCGTAGACATTAAGAAATTAGCTAACAAAATAAATTAATGTATTAATCAAAATTAACCGAAAATTATAAACAATATACACATTTCAATTACTAGATTATATGCGACGAAAACAATTAAATAAAATTTACAAAAGCCATTGTGATTTAGTATTCTATTGGAAAGAAATAGTAACTGATCAGCAGTGGCTTTTTCATTGTCGGGATATTAGTAATGTGATAAAATATCAATATCGTAAATGGTATAATAATTGTGTTGAAAAAGGACATATATAATGAATTATGCAATATTGGGTAACGAAAAAAATTTTACAGTTTTTAAATATGGAAATCGTATTATAAGGTTCAAGGCACCATACTCATTAGAAAAATACACGGAAATAAAAGAATGGGATCACGGATACTTAGTAGTAATGGCAAAGTATAAGCACAACAAAGAAAGTGAAGAAGAATATATAGATTTGATATCAATATTAGAAAATTTATATATTTCACCAGAAGAATGGCTACAATTTGTAGTCGATTGCAGAAGAGGAATAGAACATACATATGATATTGTAGAAGGGCCAATGGCAGATGATCAAGTATGGGATTATGTAGAAGATTATGTAGCTGGAAATATTAGTAAAGCAGCGTTCTGGGAACTTGTTAAATTTAAATACCCAACACATCAAATAGTTTTTTGTACAGAGCAGGCATTAGAAACAATAAGTTTTGAAGGAAGTGAGAATTTATGACAAACATTTATTTTCCAGATGAAAAAATACAGAAAGACGATGTGTATTTCATTTGCTATATGGTAGAACGTGTTGCAAGAAGAATCCATCAAAAAAACAGTTACATTGTAAATAAAATAGGGAAAAAACAATTAGAACATTTGATCAGTGTAGCAAATGTTCTTCATTCAGAGAATCCTAAGTCAGTAGAGGATGATTGGATTGAAGAATATCAATTAGAAGAAGGAAATGTTGATGTCACAGATGTAGACAAAGATTTGGTAGATAGAATTCCAACAGCTCTTCAAATGGGAAAAGTTTATCAACGTTTGATCTCTGATACAATGCAAATGGAAGAAACGGAAGTAGAAGCGATTATCAGAGTATATAATGATGAAATCTGTGAGGTATTAGACAACTATAATGCGAGTGCATATTATGAACCATCTTATGTAATTGCTAGAGCATATCAAAATGGAGGATTTTAAATCGATACGAACATATAAATTAAATTGATGCGTTAATCTAAATTAAACAAAAAATGAACAACAAACTGATTAAAAAGGAAAATAGAAATGGAAATAGGAGTAACACAAACAATTCAAAAACGTTTAAAAAATCAAGACATACATCAGCCATATGAGCAAACAACGGAACTTGCATTTTTCTGGGATACGCATTTAGTTAAATTAGGAAGAAGAAATGTCTTGTTAATTGCAAATGTCAGTAATCGTTTTATGATCGCTATGATGGACATTGAACCAAGAAATTGGAAGTATTATACGTTGTATATAGATGAAGTCATTTCTAATGCAATGAAGCAAATTGGATATCAGGAAAAGGAAATCAAGAAATACTTCGAGTTAGCAGGAAACATTCAAATCACAAAATCACATGGTCGAAAAACACTCGGTGCAATTAATTATATAACACAGATTATGAATTGTTATGAATGGAATATAGATAGATATCAGAAATATTCATATGAATTAAATGATTGTGTTAATAATAATCTATGCATCCCCGAGGGATTTCACGAATATGGAATGCCGATTGAGATGTTTCATATGGACATGGAGCGGTTGGGCATCAAAAAGGCAAATAGAATTCATAATGTAATAAGTTTTGAAGATAGAAAACGTACTTATCAGGAAAATAAAGAAGAGAACGTGGAAATAAAATCACTAAAAGAATCTAAAAAGGTATTAATCCTATCAGCAAGTCCAAGAAGAAAAGGTAATTCTCAGATTCTATGTGATAAATTTGCAGAAGGAGCCAAAAGTGCAGGTCATCAAGTCAAGATGATTCGCCTGTCAGATAAAAAAATTAATTTCTGCAAAGCTTGTGACGCATGTATGAAAAATGAAGGTTTATGTATTCAACGAGATGATATGGGAGATATTTTAAAAGCATATCAACAGGCAGATATATTAGTTTTGGCAACCCCTGTTTATTTTTATGGAATTTCAGCTCAGATGAAAACATTCATTGATCGTACATATCCAATCTGGCAGAACTTAGGACATAAAAATGTGTATTATATTATTTCAGCAGGATTGGGAGAAGACATTATAAATAGATCTTTAGGTGATCTTGATGGATTTGTAGAGCATTTGGATGATTCAAAAGTAAAAGGAAGAATATATGCGACAAATGTTATGGATGCAGGGCTTGTGAAAGAACAAGAAGATTTATTAGAACGTGCTTATGAAATGGGTAAATCAATATTTAATGTATCAGCTAATTTATGAAAAATCCGAGATTTATAAGAAATTTAGGGTGTTATATTGTGCAAGAAAAGATTAAATGATAATAAGCTGATTCAGAGAGTTTTGAGCTTTGAGAAAGAAGGAATTTTTGAAATGGATGATGAGAATACATATATTGATTTCATGGATTATTTGGACGATGAGTCTGTAGCTTGGATGGATGAAAATTATGATGCTACACCACAAACAATTATGTTAGAATCAATAAGAGATATTATACGAGGAGATAGGAACAATGTATTATGTACCAGAAGAAAGCAGAGAAAAGGCTGTCCATCCTAGACAGAATGGAAGCCTTTTCCGATAATCTCACTTGTATTAGAAACTAAAAGAAAAGCTTTTGGATCATGTTCTTTGATAAAGTTTCGAAGTTTCACTGCCTGTGAAGGACTAAGAACCGTCAGGATAATATATTTATCATCCCCTGTAAAGGCTCCGGTCGCATTTACAATGGTTGCTCCGCGTTGTAGATCATTTTGGATAAAATCACAAATACATGTTGCATTGGAAGTTACAACATGAAAGTATTTAGAACGGTTAAAACTTTCAATAAAGTTATCGATCAACGCAGAACGCATGATCAGACCAAACAAAGAATAAAGTCCTGTTTTGACGTTAAACACTAGGAATCCTGCGAGAGTAAAGATAAGATCAGAGATCATTAAGCCCTTTCCGATATCTACACTTGTATATTTTTTAAGAATCATAGCGATAACATCTGTACCACCACTAGAAGCTCCAATATTAAATAAGATTGCTGAACCAAGCGCTGGCAATAAGATTGCAAAGATCAACTCTAATAATGGCTCATTGGTAAGTGGATGACTCATAGGATAAATTCGCTCTAAAAGAGATAAACTTACAGATAAAAGAATCGTGCTGTAAGCTGTTTTTTCAGCAAAACTTTTACCTAAGATGATCCATCCAATGATCAGCAATAAAATATTCACAACAAAAGAAAAATCACTGGCAGAAATAGGAAGGAATTTTGCAACTAAAACGGCAATACCTGTGATACCACCAAATGTGAAATTGTTTGCAAATTTAAAGAAGTAAATTCCGACAGCCATAATGAGTGTGCTGATTGTAAGTAAGGAAAAATTTTTAAGTTTTGATTTCATAATACTACCTTCTTTGACGATTGTTTCATTTATAATGATTTCATAATTCAATCATTTATTTTAGCATGAATATTCTATTTTTCAAGAAATTCGGTGGAAATAGTGAGAAAGAACGTATTATAATTTTTGTTATGGAATCTTGCGACAAAATGGATTGGCGCAATCAAGACAAGTATTTATATTTACGTATCCCCTATTATAACAGTAATACTTTCAGTGTTGATTTTACATGAAAAAATAACAGAGATTTCTATCATTGGAACTGTATTAATCCTTATTGGGCTTGTGATCTCACAAAAAAACTAAGACAACAGACCAGATTAGATGTATAATATGTGATAATAAAGCAAAAAAAGGAGATAGAAACAATGTATTATGTACCAGATGGAACAAAAAAATGCGGATATTATGAATGTAAAAAATGCGGGAATAGATTCCTCTCATTACAGACGATGGAGAAGATTCCATGTCCAGACTGTGAGGCAGAGATCGACTATGAGATCGGACCGGACGAATCCATGGAAGATGCTCTGGACACGGCAGAATTACTGGAAAAGATCATCGGTGAAGAAGAAGTAGGGAAAATGGATGGACTTCTGAGTCTTGCAATTACCGGTGGAGACTGTAACTGGATTTAATTTTCGGTTAAAAGTGTTGAATGGGTGGTTAGGAAAAACAAACGAAGTGTGTTATAATAGAAATATGAGTAAAAGAGGGAGAAAATAGATGGATATTCATGATTTGAAAATATTTCTGATGATCGCACAGGAAGGCAGTGTTTCCAAACTATGCAGCCTTCACATTCCCATTTGTTATCAGTGCGATCGCAAGTAAACAAACTATGGCATGTGCAGCAAATATGGGACATCCAATGCCATTCCTTCAGTATGTAGTTCTGATCGAGACAATTATTGCAGCAGCACTTGTTGTTTATACTTATGTTCGTTTTATGGGGGCTATTTTCGGAGGAAAGAAATAAAAGATTTGACCGGACAGATAAAAAAGGGTAAACTTAAATTTATCAAGAATATGTCGGATGAGGGACGTCCTAGACACCGCAAGGGGCCGAAGAAGCAAAGCGTAGGGTAACATCTTCCTTTCGTGGAAACTGACAGGCAAAAAGGAAGGCGACCTGACGAATCTTTGGAGAGTGTGCAAAGAAAGCACCACCTACGAGGCTAGAACCAACTGGTA
>ERZ841116.19-NODE-19-length-129626-cov-5.080728_pt1 | contig 129626 bp, 118 predicted proteins | sample MGYA00519875_ERZ841116 | MGnify/ENA primary metagenome ERZ841116 (study PRJEB31850, sample SAMEA3708889) | human gut metagenome | biome: human gut; feature: human-associated habitat; material: faeces | place: China | collected 2014 ... | reverse complement strand
AGCCTTTGATAAAACAGGTAAACTGCTTGGATTGGATTATCCAGCTGGTGTGGCAGTTTCAAAATTAGCGGAACAAGGCACGCTAAATCGCTTTGTTTTCCCTCGCCCAATGACGGATCGTCCTGGCTTAGATTTTAGTTTTTCAGGCTTAAAAACGTTTGCCGCAAATACCATTAATGCCAATTTGGATGAGAACGGTAAATTAGACGAACAAACCCGCTGCGACATTGCCCAAGCATTCCAACAAGCGGTGGTCGATACCATCATCATCAAATGCAAACGAGCCCTACAACAAACAGGCTATAAACGCTTAGTGATGGCGGGCGGTGTGAGTGCAAATAAACAACTGCGTGCAGATCTAGCTGAAATGATGAAATCCCTTGGTGGAGAGGTTTACTACCCACGCCCACAATTCTGTACCGATAACGGTGCGATGATTGCTTACACAGGCTTCCTCCGTCTTAAACACGGCGAACAAACTGATTTAAGCGTGAGTGTTAAACCCCGCTGGGCAATGACAGAATTACCAAGTTTGTAAGCGGTCGAATTTTTAGAAAAATTTGCAAATGGTGATTTATGCAAAATATACAACACAATTATGTAATTAGTTTAACAACAGCAACTGATCGAAGAGAGCATATTACCAAAGAATTTGGTAAGCAAAATATTTCCTTTGAATTTTTTGATGCTATTACTCCAAATAATTTAGAATTAAAAGCGAAAGAATTAGGCATTGATATTTCTAATAGCCCTCTTACTAAAGGAGAAATAGCTTGTGCATTAAGCCATATCGCTTTATATCATTTAGCTAAAGAAAAAGAGCTTGATTACATTTGTATTTTTGAAGATGACATCTATTTAGGTGAGAATGCTAATTTATTACTAAATAATAACTATATTGATGATAATGTTGACATTGTGAAAATTGAGAAAAATTTTGATACTGTTATATTATCTGTTTTTTCTATTAAAGAATACCTAGGTAGAAAATTTTATAAATTAACCAAATCAAATTCTGGAACTGGAGGCTATATTGTTACTAAAAAAGGAATCGATTTTTTAGTTAAAAATATAAAGGAAATTAAAGATATTGAGATAGACAATTTATTATTTAAGCAACTTTTACTAAAAAAAGAATATACTGTATGGCAAATGCAACCTGCAGTATGTATCCAAGATTGCCTATTAAATCCTCAGATATCTAGTTTTGGTGTTATGGGAGGAGAAGGTGGTGAAAGAGATCAAAGAAGGGATAAGAAAAATAAATTACCACTTATTATTAGATTAGTAAAAGAAGTTAAACGCCCATTTGCAAAATTAAATAAAAAAATTTTTGGCAAAAAAGCTTATTTTAAATAAGGAATAAAAATGAACGTAGCACAATTTCACCAATTAGTTGAACAAACGTGGGACGAAATCGAAGAAAAAATTGATGATGAAGGTTTATCGGTTGATGCCGAAATTCAAGGGGCGGTTTGTACCTTAACTTTCGATGACGATTCACAAATTATCATCAACAAACAAGAAGCAATGCTTGAACTTTGGCTTGCAAGTAAACTGGGCGGCTTCCATTTCAAATATCTTGATGATGAATGGAAAACCGCTGAAGGGCGTTCTTTCTGGCAGCACCTAGAAGAAGCCTTTGCAAGACATGGGGAAGAGGTTAAATTTACTTCTTAATTCGTAGGGTGGGCTTTAGCCCAGCATTTTCAATTTAATCCTAGTGGTGGGCTAAAGCCCCCCTACATTCAATGCAACCACATTTCACCTCACAAACCGTACTACAAAACGTATTCGGTTATCAGCAATTTCGTCAAGGTCAGCAAGAGGTGATTGAAGCCACCCTTGCGGGCAAGGATACACTCGTTATTATGACAACAGGCGGTGGAAAATCGTTGTGCTATCAAGTGCCAGCCCTCTGTTTAGAAGGCATCACGCTAGTCATCTCTCCGCTTATTTCCTTAATGAAAGATCAGGTTGATCAGCTCCTGACAAACGGTATTGAAGCGGGCTATCTTAACTCCTCCCAAACCTTGGAGGAACAACGTGCAATTGAGCAAAAAGCCTTATCTGGTCAGCTGAAATTGCTCTATCTTTCGCCCGAAAAAGTGATGACCCAAGGCTTCTATCACTTTATTTCGCATTGCAAAATCAGCTTTATTGCTGTGGATGAAGCCCACTGCGTTTCACAATGGGGACACGATTTCCGCCCTGAATATACCCTCTTGGGTAATTTGCGAAATACCTTCCCAAATATACCGCTTATGGCACTGACTGCAACTGCCGATCCAACAACTCGTGCGGATATTTTGCTCCATCTTCGCTTAAACAATCCGCACACTTATTTGGGGAGTTTTGACCGCCCGAACATTCGCTACACCGTGCAAGAAAAATTTAAGCCAATGGAACAGTTAGCAAAATTTATCGCAGGGCAAAAAGGCAAGAGTGGGATTGTCTATTGTAACAGCCGCAAAAAAGTGGAAGAGATTACCGAGAAACTGAGTGCCAGAAACATTTCCGTGATGGGCTATCACGCGGGTATGAGCGTGCAACAGCGGGAAACGGTACAGAATGCTTTTCAACGAGACAACATTCAAGTGGTGGTTGCAACGGTTGCTTTTGGAATGGGGATCAATAAATCGAACGTCCGTTTTGTGGTGCATTTTGACCTACCAAGAAGTATTGAATCTTACTATCAAGAAACAGGGCGTGCTGGACGTGATGACTTGCCTTCGCAAGCGGTGATGTTTTACGACCCAGCTGATTATACGTGGCTGCAAAAAATGCTGTTGGAAGAACCCGAAAGTGAACAACGCGATATTAAACAACATAAATTACAAGCCATTGGTGCATTTGCTGAATCACAAACTTGCCGCCGCTTGGTTCTGCTTAACTATTTTGGCGAATCTCGTCAAGAACCGTGCAAAAACTGCGATATTTGCCTCGAACCACCGCGTAAATATGATGGGCTAGTTGATGCACAAAAGGTGATGTCGGTAATTTATCGCACAGGGCAATCATTCGGAATGCACTACATTATTTCTGTTCTGCGTGGCTTAAATCATCAAAAAATCCGCCAATATGGACATGACCAACTGAGCGTTTATGGGATCGGAAAAGACCAAAGCCAAGATTATTGGGTAAGTGTGATTCGTCAGCTGATTCATTTAGGTTTAATTAAGCAAAACATCGTGAATAATTCAGCCTTGCAACTCACCGAAGAGGCACGCCCTGTATTACGTTCAGAAGTGAAGTTGGAATTGGCAACGCCTCGTTTAACTTTCTCTGCTTCTGCATATAGCCAGAAACAAACTACTGCCCGCTATGACAAAGATTTATTTGCTCGCTTGCGTTTCTTACGCAAACAGATTGCCGACAAAGAGAACATTCCGCCTTACGTCGTGTTCAACGATGCGACTCTCGAAGAAATGGCACAATTCACACCAACCACAAAAGCGGAGATGTTAGACATTAACGGAGTGGGCGAACGAAAATTAGAACGTTTTGGCGATGCTTTTATGAACTTAATTCAGTCGCATTTGGCGGCTAGGCAGTAAGCGGTGAAATTTTGTTACTAATTTGCGAAAAAGCGAAAGACTTTTTGGTAAATTTATTGCAAAATCCTACCGCTTATTTTATTAAAGAAGGAAGTGAAAATGACTAAAAAACTACCATTACATGCTGACACCGTTGGCTCTTATTTACGTTCTGACGCTTGGAAACAAGCTCACGCTGATTACAAAGTAGGCAAAATCTCACTTGAAGTACGCGATGCAATTGTAGAACAAGAAGTGCGTAAATTAGTGGATGCTCAACTTGAAGCAGGTATTCAAGTAGTCACCGATGGCGAGTATCATCGTTCTTGGTGGCACATCGATTTCTTAGAAAACTTAAATGGTATTGAAGGCTATGTGCCAGAAAAAGCTTACGCATTCAAAGGTGTAGAAGTTCGCCCTTACAATACCCGCTGCTGTGGCAAAGTTTCTTGGAATCCAAACCACCCATTTATTGAGCATTTCAAAAAATTTAACGCAATCGTTGATGGTCGTGCGGTCGCAAAATTTACCATCCCAAGCCCGAACCAATTAATGTACCCAGTGCAATGGGATCACGGTGTGTATGCAACTCGTGAAGAATTCGCCAAAGATGTACAACAAGCTTATAAAGATGCCATCAAAGCATTCTACGAAGCAGGTTGTCGCTACTTACAAATTGATGATGTGTATTGGGGCTCTCTCTGTAACAATCATACACAACCATCTTTTGAAGCCGATAAAGCCCAAGCGGTTGCGAACGTGCAAGCGATTCTTGCAGACAAGCCTGCTGATATGATTATTACCACTCACGTTTGCCGTGGTAACTACAAATCGTCTTACTTATTAACGGGAGCCTATGATCCAGTGACAGATAGCTTATTTGGTCAAACTAGCTACGATGGTTATTTCTTAGAGTATGATGATGAACGTTCAGGCGGTTTTGAGCCGTTAAAACATTTTGCGAACAACAAAGGTCGCGTGGTGTTAGGTTTAATCAGCTCAAAATTCCCAGAGTTGGAAGATAAAGAAGCCATCAAAGCACGTATTCAAGAGGCGGCAAAATATGTGCCACTTGAGCAACTTTGTTTAAGCCCGCAATGTGGTTTCGCTTCAACCGAAGAAGGTAACGTGATGACTGAAGCTCAACAATGGGCAAAAGTTCGCCACGTTGAAGAGATTGCCAAAGAAGTTTGGGGCGAAGATTAATTTTCCCATTTCATAGAAAAAAATAACCGCTTATAGAGTATTCTATAAGCGGTTATTTTTATTTGTTCTATATGTCTCTTCTTTTCAAAAATCGAGAAAGGCTAACAGCTCTCACTGTTAGCCTTTGATTTATTTAATGCTTAAAATTAAGCATGACAAGTTTGGCAAGCGGCTTGGAACATCCACACTAATTTTTCTTGCTCTTTGATGTAGTCACTCATTTGAGAATTTGTGCCTTCATCACCTGCTTCGCCTGCAAGTTCAAGAATTTCACGTTGTTGTTCAAGTAACACTTTTAAGCCTGCTAAAGTGCCAGATAAGCACGCTTGGGCACCGCTTACTGCAATGTCTTCTTGAATACGTGACACTTTTAAGTATTGGCTGTATGCGTTATTTGGTGTGTAACCTAAAGTTAAGATACGCTCTGCGACTTCATCCACTTTTGTGATTAAATCTGTATAAATTTCTTCAAATTTAGCGTGTAATTCAAAGAAATTCACACCTTTGATATTCCAGTGATAACCACGAACGTTAGTATAAAATACTTGATAGCTTGCTAATAAATCATTTAATTTTGAAGCTAATTCTGCTGATGCAACTTTATCTAAACCGATTGATGATTTTGACATAATGTGTTCCCTCTTTATGTAATGTTAAAAAATAAATCAAGGAGCCTTTGCTCTTTGTGTTGATAAGTATATGCCTTTCATTTAACAGATACAAATTACTTCACTCAATAAAATATATAGGTGGCACCTATCTGTTAATGATTTGTTAAAGTTTATACCTATCAAAACTATTCTTTAAATGTGATCGGGTTCACAGATTTCAAGATTGCTTGAGAGTAAAAAAGCGAACCTCTCGCAATAAAAACAAATTTCTGCTTTAATAACAATCGGTTAGATTTTAAATATTTTTTACATTAGGAGAGATTTATGCAAAATGCTATTGTGCAAACGTTATCTGAAAATAGACCACTGGATCAGGCTCTTCTTCACATGTTAAGCCATCAAAATTGGGAGGGGTTCCTTTCTCATCAACAAGTTCAGCAATTATGCCAGCAATTTAAGCTAGCCCCTTTAGCTCTGTCAATGCAACTTCTGCCCATCGCTGCTTGTTATAGCCATACCGACATTTCACATTTTCATGTTGGGGCGATTGCTATTGGCGAGCACGGCGATTTTTATTTTGGTGCGAACCAAGAATTTTCGAATGTAGAAATTCAGCAGACCATTCATGCTGAACAAAGTGCGATTAGTCATGCTTGGCTTCGAGGAGAAAAACGGATCACTGATATGGTTGTCAATTACACACCTTGTGGTCATTGTCGTCAATTTATGAATGAACTCTACCAAGCCGAAAAGATTTCCATTCACCTACCACATAGCCAACATAACCCGCTGCATCGTTATTTGCCTGATGCTTTTGGACCAAAAGATTTAGATATTCATACGTTATTACTTAATCAAGAAAATCACCAACTTGATGAAAATCATCCTGACAATCTGGTTCAACAAGCTATCAGCGCGGCAAATCAAGCACACTGCCCTTATTCAAATAGCCCACATGGTGTTGCCATTTTGTTTAGAAATGGAACGATCATAACAGGGCGTTATGCAGAAAATGCTGCATTTAATCCGAGCCTTCCTGCCCTGCAAACGGCGCTAAATTATGCTTATCTTAATAACTTAGATTTAGCTGAAATTGAACGCATTGTATTGGCGGAAAAATCAATAAAACTTAGTTATAAGGGAATGTCAGAACAATTATTGACAACGATTTCAGAAGTAAAATTGGAATATATCCCACTTTAGTTAATATTCTTTTTAGTTATATGAAATGATTTTTAACCACTACACTTTTATCTAAAATGGCGTATGCTTACCCCAACTTTAACCTAATTCAAAATAAGGAATTTCCCGTGACAATTTATGCAGACAACTCATACACCATTGGTAACACACCACTTGTTCGTTTAAAGCATTTCGGCAATAACGGCAATTTGGTGGTAAAAGTAGAATCACGTAACCCGAGCTTTAGCGTGAAATGCCGTATTGGGGCTAATATGGTATGGCAAGCGGAGAAAGATGGCATCTTAACCAAAGGCAAAGAAATCGTAGATGCAACCAGTGGTAACACAGGAATTGCACTTGCTTATGTGGCAGCTGCTCGCGGTTATAAAATTACTTTAACCATGCCTGAAACCATGAGCCTTGAGCGTAAGCGTTTATTACGTGGTTTAGGCGTAAATCTTGTATTAACCGAAGGTGCAAAAGGGATGAAAGGGGCGATTGCAAAAGCTGAAGAAATCGTGGCAAGCGATCCAAATCATTATGTGATGTTAAAACAGTTCGAAAATCCAGCGAACCCAGCGATTCACCAACAAACGACAGGCCCTGAAATTTGGAATGCGACTGAAGGTAAAGTGGATGTTATCGTAGCGGGCGTCGGCACGGGCGGTACAATTACAGGGATTTCTCGCCATATCAAACAAGATCAAGGTAAACAGATTATTTCTGTTGCTGTTGAGCCGAAAGAGAGTCCAGTGATTACGCAAACCTTAAATGGCGAAGAAGTGAAACCAGGTCCGCATAAAATTCAAGGTATTGGTGCGGGTTTCATTCCGAAAAATTTAGATTTAAGCTTAATTGACCGTGTTGAACAAGTTTCAAGCGATGAAGCGATTGCAACTGCACGTCGTTTAATGGCAGAAGAAGGGATTTTAGTCGGCATTTCATCGGGTGCTGCGGTAGCTGCAGCGAATCGCTTAGCTCAACAACCAGAGTTCACGGATAAACTGATTGTCGCCATTTTACCATCTGCCTCAGAGCGTTACTTAAGTACAGCGTTATTTGAAGGTATTGAAGTTTAAATTCATATTTAGGAGATGCTAGTAAAGCCCTGGCATCTCTTTTTATATTTATAAGCGGTCTAAAACTAGAAAAAATTTGCAATTTCTTATTATTTGGCGTATTCTTCGCAAGTCAAATTTATAGCAGGATGCTATATCTCTCATAGTAATATGATGTCCAATCTTCTTTATTTTTAACTTATCAAATCAAAATTCCTATGCATCTTACTCAGTTAAAAAATACCCCAGTTTCGGAGCTTGTCGAAATTGGTGAAAACCAAATGGGTTTAGAAAATTTAGCCCGTTTACGCAAGCAAGATATTGTTTTCGCTATTCTTAAACAACACGCAAAAAGTGGCGAAGATATTTTCGGTCAAGGCGTGTTAGAAATCTTGCCAGATGGCTTCGGTTTCTTACGTTCAGCAGATAGTTCTTACTTGGCTGGCCCGGACGATATTTATGTTTCTCCAAGCCAAATCCGCCGTTTTAACTTACAAACGGGGGACAAAATTGAAGGTAAAATTCGTCCGCCTAAAGAAGGTGAACGTTATTTTGCGCTACTCAAAGTAGATCTTGTCAATGATGACAAGCCAGAAGTTTCTCGTAGCAAAATTCTTTTCGAAAACTTAACCCCCCTTCATGCTAACTCTCGTTTACGTATGGAACGTGGTAATGGCTCAACGGAAGATTTAACTGCTCGTATCTTAGATTTAGCCGCACCAATCGGTAAAGGTCAGCGTGCGTTGATCGTAGCGCCACCAAAAGCGGGTAAAACTGTTCTTCTACAAAATATTGCACAAAGCATTACCCATAATTACCCAGAGTGTGAGTTAATCGTGTTATTGATTGACGAGCGCCCTGAAGAGGTAACAGAAATGCAACGTACCGTGCGTGGCGAAGTGATCGCTTCAACTTTTGATGAACCTGCAACCCGCCACGTTCAAGTTGCGGAAATGGTAATTGAAAAAGCAAAACGCGCAGTTGAACACAAAAAAGATGTAGTGATTTTATTGGACTCTATCACGCGTCTTGCTCGTGCTTACAATACCGTGACACCTGTTTCAGGCAAAATCTTGTCAGGTGGTGTAGACGCTAACGCTTTACATCGTCCAAAACGTTTCTTCGGTGCAGCTCGTAATGTTGAAGAGGGGGGGAGCTTAACGATTATCGCAACAGCTCTTGTAGACACTGGCTCGAAAATGGACGAGGTTATTTTCGAAGAGTTTAAGGGAACAGGTAATATGGAACTGCATCTTTCTCGTAAAATTGCAGAACGTCGTATTTTCCCAGCAATTGAATTTAACCGTTCTGGTACACGTAAAGATGATCTATTAATGAGCCCAGAAGAGCATCAAAAAACGTGGATGTTACGTAAAGTGCTCAACCCTATGGGTGAAGTGGAAGCTATGGAATGGTTAATTGATAAACTAGGCGTTGCAAAAACTAACGAGGAGTTTTTCGAGATTATGAAGCGCTCATAACCTCTATCATTTAGAAAAAATTAAGGGCTGTGATTAAACAGCCCTTTCTTATACCTCAAATTAAAGTGCTCTTAAAACATTTACCATCTCTACCGCACCTAAAGCACATTCAGCTCCTTTGTTGCCTGCTTTTGTGCCTGCACGCTCAATCGCTTGCTCAATGCTTTCGGTGGTTAATACGCCGAACATTACTGGCACGCCAGTTTGTAATGCCACTGCACCAATGCCTTTTGCCGCTTCGTTACAAACGTAGTCGTAGTGAGTAGTTGAGCCACGGATTACTGTACCTAAACAGATTACCGCATCGTATTTGCCGCTTTCTGCCATTTTTTTCGCCACCAGTGGAATTTCAAACGCACCTGGCACCCACACGGTGTCGATGTCGTCTTCAGATGCACCGTGACGCACTAAAGCATCTACTGCACCACTTAATAATTTGTCGTTGATGAAATCGTTGAAACGAGCCGTTACGATACCGAATTTAATGCCCGTTCCTACTAAGTTTCCTGTAATTTTTGCCATTTAGAAGTTCCTTGTTGAAATAAAAATTAAACTATTTGTAGAATGCGTGAATTGGAAAATCCCACGCCCTGCTCTGTAAAACATATCGAAAATTATACCGCTTGCCTGCATGAATTTTTTAAATTCATAGACCCTACGTTTTTTCGCTCATTAAAAATTAAACAGATGTCCCATTTTGACTTGTTTAACCTTCAAATAATCAATATCGTTTTTATTCGGTTCTACGATAATCGGTTCACGAGCGACAATGTTCATCCCTTGCTCTTTTAAGCCTTCGATTTTTGCTGGATTATTGGTTAATAAACGAATGGATTTTACACCGAGGCTTTGTAGCATTTGTGCACCAATATAGTATTCTCGCTCATCTTCTTTGAAACCTAATGCCACATTTGCTTCAACCGTGTCCATCCCTTTATCTTGCAATTCGTAAGCTCGAAGTTTGTTGATTAAGCCAATGCCTCGTCCTTCTTGGCGAAGATAAAGTACCACACCTCGCCCTTCTTTTTCGATTTGGGTCATAGCTGCAGCGAATTGTTGCCCGCAATCGCAGCGTTGCGAACCAAACGCATCGCCAGTTAAACATTCCGAGTGAATGCGGGTGAGCACATTTTCGCCATCCGCAATATCGCCTTTCACTAAGGCAACATGTTCTTTGCCCGAAATAATTTCTACAAAGCTATGTGCTATAAATTCGCCATATTTGGTTGGCATTTTTACCACAGAAACTTGTTTGACCAAACAGTCGTGTTTACGGCGATACTCTTGCAGCTGGGCAATGGTAATAAATGGCATATTATGTTTAGTGGCGAACTTTTGTAGATCAGGCATTGTCATCATTGTGCCATCTTCCGCCATAATTTCGCAGCATAAGCCTGCAGGTTTTAGCCCCGCTAAGCGTGCTAAATCGACCGTCGCCTCGGTGTGACCATTGCGAACCAACACGCCTCCATCTTTCGCAATAAGCGGGAACATATGCCCTGGGCGGCGGAAATCGGTCGCTTTCGCATTATCATCCATCATTTTTAACACGGTTAATGAACGCTCAAAGGCTGAAATGCCTGTGCTTGTATCAATGTGGTCAATCGTCACCGTGAAAGCTGTTTCGTGATTGTCGGTGTTTTTGGTCACCATCGGGTGCAAGTCTAACTTGTTGGCTAATTCTTGCGAAATTGGCATGCAAATCAAGCCCTTACCGTGTGTTGCCATAAAGTTGATGTTTTCAGGTGTTGCGAACTCTGCCGCACAGATAAAATCGCCTTCATTTTCGCGATCTTCATCATCTGTTACTAAAATAATTTTACCTTCAGCAATCGCTTTTAAGGCTTCTTCTACAGTTGAAAATTGGAACATAATCTTTCTCTCTTTTTAATCTAACGTTAAACCACGCTATCAATCAATTCTTGGGTGGATAAAATCAACGCAAATTCTTCGTTTAACGTTGCAATGTTGATTTTATGAACTTGAACGGCATCAATTTCCTCACCATCTGGCATTTTTAATGGGAAGGAAGCGGTCGCATTTTCAATCAGTTTTACCCAAAAGCCGTAATTGGCTGCCATTCTGGTCGTGGTAGAAACACAATGCGGTAAAGTTAACCCCGCAATTGCCAACTCCGTAATGCCTTGGTTTTTCAAATAATCTAGCAACGCCGTGCCAATAAATGCGCTATTTACCTTTTTCTGAAAAACAGGTTCATTGGCTAATGGTTCAAACCCAGCTTGAAATGCCTGTGTTTCACCTTGATAAAACAGCGAACTTGAGTTATCTGAAACGTGCTGAATATGAATAATCTTTCGTTTTTTTACACGAAAATGTTGCAACAATCGCAACATATTTTGCTCTGCATTCGGATTGTTCCGCTTGCCCCATTTCGGGTCGAAAAAGGCATTTTGTACATCAATCAACATCAAGGCTTGCATTTTGTTTCCTTAAAACCCTGCATTTTTCAGAAAATCAACCGTTAATTGGCTTGGTGGATTTTCAGGTTCTTTTTTCAGTAAAAACTGTTCAATATATTTCCCGACAATGTCGTTCTCTAAATTCACTAGGCTGCCGATTTTTTTCGAGCCTAAATTCGTTTCTTTAATCGTATGCGGAATAATCGACACGCGGAACGAGGTTTCATCAGTATCGACCACCGTCAAGCTAATTCCATCAATGGTAATTGAGCCTTTTTCGATAATATAACGCATCAATTTCGGGGTGGTTTGAATGCGATACCATATCGAATTATGGGCTGGTTTAATTTCCACTACTTCACCCGTGCCATCAATATGCCCTGAAACGATATGCCCACCAAAACGCCCATTTGCCGCCATTGCCCGCTCTAAATTCACGGGGCTGCTTGGTTTAAGTTCACCGAGAGAAGTGCGTTTTAAGGTTTCGGACATCACGTCTGCGGTGAATTGGCTTTCGCTAAATGAAGTCACGGTTAAGCACACACCATTCACTGCAATGCTATCGCCTAAATGCACGTCTTGTAGCACTTTACTGGCTTGAATGGTTACTACCGCAAACTCACCTTGTTTGTTGATTTGTGTAATTTTTCCCACTTCTTCGATAATGCCTGTAAACATCATTCCACCTCATAATCAATCAAAATATCTTCTCCAACCATTTCCATTGAAATCAGCTTCAACTTCACGGCTTGGGATAAATCACCAATTCCCTCGCCACCAATCGGTGTTTTTGCCTGTTTGCCACCGACCAATTTCGGTGCGATGTAACAATGCACACGGTTTACCACGCCACTTTCTAAAGCACTGAAATTCAGGTTTGAGCCGCCTTCAATCAGGAGGCTGTCGATCTGCATTTCACCGAGCTTTTGCAAAAGATCCTTTAAATCCACCCGCTTGTTTTTCGCTTTACAAACCAGCACTTCTACGCCAAGCGGTCGATATTGTTCAATCTTTTGCAAATCCTCACAAACTGTCGCAATCACCGTACGATATTCATTTGCTGTTTGCACCAGCTGGCAATCTAACGGGGTGCGTAATTGGCTATCGCACACCACGCGAACAGGCTGTTTCGCATTCGGCATTCGGGCATTCAACATCGGATTATCAGCTAACACCGTTTCCACACCGACCATAATCGCACTATATTGGTGGCGGGTTTGTTGCACTTTGGTGCGAGCTGTTTCACCCGTAATCCACTTCGATTCACCCGTGCTGGTCGCGATTTTGCCGTCAGCCGTCATCGCATATTTCAACAATATATAAGGGCGCTTGGTTTGAATATAGTGGAAAAAAATTGGGTTAAGTTTATCGCACTCTTCACGCATAAAATCTTCCACCACTTCTATGCCTGCTGCACGCAATTGTTTAGCCCCTTTGCCAGAGACCAACGGATTTGGATCGCGAGAGCCGATAAAGACTTTTTTAATGCCATGTTCAATCAATAAATCAGAACAAGGTGGTGTGCGACCATGATGACAACAAGGCTCAAGAGTCACATAAGCTGTCGCACCACTAAGGTCAGTGTCGCTATTTAAAATCGCATTGCGCTCAGCGTGCCAGCCCCCGATTTTTTTGTGGTAGCCTTCGGCAACAATTTTACCATTTTTGACAATCACACACCCTACTAGCGGGTTTGGATTTGTCCAACCCCTGCCCTGTTCGGCAAGGCTGATGGCTCGTTGCATATAGTTTGCGTCAGTCATATATTCTAATTTTATAAAATAGGTTTCTAAGGGCGTGTTGCACACCCCCTCTTTATTCAAGGCTGGATTGGGCGTGTACAACACGTCCTACAATGCTAGATAGAAATGAAAAAACCTCGAAATCTTTCGATCTCAAGGCTTGCAAAAAGACATAGAAAACCACCGCTTGCACGGGGTTGTTTTTACGCTCTTCTTCCATCCAGACTATACTGTCGGTACTGGAGTTTCACCAGTTCCTGCCAAGTGGTTTTGCTTAGCTCGCGGACTTTACCGCCGATCGGGAATTTCACCCTGCCCTGAAGATTTATAAATTACCAGGGATTTTGCTCGTATTTAGCAAGAATGTCAAGCCGTATATTATTCATTGCACTTATTGAAAAAGTTAATAAAATCCCCTTGTTTTTCCATTTTTAAGCCTCATAATGAGAAATTATTTTGAAATCAAAGAGAGAGCAAATTTATGGCGCCAAGAAAAAAGAAAACTATTGCATTGCCACTTTTGCCATTACGTGATGTAGTGGTGTTCCCGAATATGGTAATGCCATTATTCGTTGGGCGTGAAAAGTCGGTACTTGCACTGCGTGCTGCGATGGATGCGAACAAGCAGCTGTTTCTTGTTACCCAAAAAGATCCGCAAAATGAAAATCCGACATTAGATGATATTTATGACATTGGTGTAACGGCAAACATTATCCAGATGCTAAACTTGCCAGATGGTACGGTAAAAGTGTTAGTGGAAGGTCAAACTCGTGCAAAAATTGAGAAAGCTCACGATGATGAATCGGGTTTTTGGTTGGAATTAAGTGTGATTGAAACAACGGATAATGTTGAATCTGAAGAGTTAGATGCACTGGCGAAAACTACTTTTGCCGAGTTCGAAAATTACGTTAAAAATAACAAAAAGATTCCTGCTGAGATTTTAGTTAAATTACAAAAAATTACCGATCAAGAACGTTTAGTTGATACGATTTCAGCTAATCTTTTAACGCCGGTTGCGAAAAAACAAGAGCTTTTAGAAGAAAGTAGCTTGCTCAAACGTTTTGAAACCTTATTGATCGCAATGGCAACCGAGCTTGATTCAATGCAGATGGATAGCCGTATTCGTGCTCGTGTAAAAGAGCAGATGGAAAAAAATCAGCGTGATTACTATCTAAACGAGCAAATCAAAGCGATCCAAAAAGAGCTAGGCAATAACGAAGATGTTGAGCAGAGCGAGCTAGATAAACTTAAAGCGAAAATTGATGAAGCTAAATTACCTGCCGAAGTATTGGAAAAAACCGAAGCGGAATTTAAAAAGCTCAAAGTGATGCCACAAAGCTCGTCTGAAGCGGCAGTTATTCGAGGTTATATCGACTGGATTTTACAAATGCCGTGGCATAAAAAATCGGCGGTTAAAAAGGATTTAGCGAAAGCCCAAGAGATTTTAGATAAAGATCATTACGGCTTAGAGCGTGTGAAAGAACGCATCGTGGAATATCTTGCGGTGCAAAGCCGTTTGAACAAGTTAAAAGGCCCAATTCTCTGTTTGGTCGGTCCACCTGGGGTGGGGAAAACCTCGCTTGGTCAATCTATTGCAAATGCAACGGGGCGTAAATATGTGCGTATGGCGTTAGGTGGCGTGCGTGATGAGGCAGAAATTCGCGGGCATCGTCGTACTTACATCGGCTCAATGCCTGGCTCATTGATGATGAAAATGGCAAAAGTAGGCGTGAAAAATCCGCTCTTCTTGCTCGATGAAATCGACAAAATGGCACAAGATATGCGTGGCGACCCTGCTTCTGCATTATTGGAAGTGTTAGATCCAGAACAAAACAAAGCGTTCAACGATCACTATTTAGAAGTGGATTATGATTTGTCTGATGTGATGTTCGTTGCAACCTCAAACTCAATGAACATTCCGCCTGCGTTATTAGACCGTATGGAAGTCATTCGTCTTTCTGGTTATACCGAAGATGAAAAACTACACATTGCACGTGAGCATCTAATTGCGAAACAGCAAGAAAACAACGGCTTGAAACAAGGTGAATTGACTATTGAAGATGGTGCAATTATGAGCATTATTCGCTACTATACCCGTGAAGCGGGTGTGCGTAACCTTGAGCGTGAAATTGCTAAAATCTGCCGTAAAGCCGTGAAAGCACTGGTGTTGGATAAAAAATTAAAATCTATCATCGTGAACGAAGATAACATTACCGATTACCTCGGCGTAAAACGTTTTGACTACGGCAAAATGGACAACCAAAACCGTATTGGTGAGGTAACAGGTTTAGCGTGGACAGAAGTGGGTGGCGATTTGTTAACGATTGAAACTGCCTCTGTACCAGGCAAAGGCAAATTCTCTTACACTGGCTCATTGGGCGATGTGATGAAAGAGTCTATCCAAGCGGCAATGATGGTAGTGCGTGCGCGAGCCGATAAACTTGGCATTGCAGACGACTTCCACGAGAAACGCGATATTCACGTTCACGTTCCGGATGGTGCAACACCGAAAGATGGTCCAAGTGCAGGTATTGCAATGTGTACTGCGTTAATTTCGAGTCTCACAGGCAACCCTGTGCGTAAAGAAGTGGCAATGACAGGTGAAATCAGCTTGCGTGGTAAAGTGTTACCAATTGGTGGTTTAAAAGAGAAACTCTTGGCAGCACATCGTGGCGGTATTACTACCGTGATTATTCCAAAAGAGAACGAAAAAGACTTGGAAGAGATTCCAGCAAATGCGAAAGCTGCACTTTCGATTTACCCAGTGGAAACCATTGATGAAGTCTTGGCAATCGCTCTTGAAAATCCACCGCTTGGTATTGAAATTGTGCCGAGTAAAGCGGTAAAAGTGAAGAAAACAACGAGAGCGAAGGCCATTCAATAAGCTCTAAAGCAAAATCCTTCAATATCAGTTGATATTGGGGGATTTTAGGTCTCATAGGACGAGAGATGGCATTGTAGAGATAAATTACTTACAATGCCATTTTTAATCTTTAAGTTCTATCCCTTCGCCAAAATTTCTTTTAAAAATCTTGCCGTATGCGATTTTTTATCTTTAGCGACTTGTTCTGGCGTGCCTGTGACAATAATTTGTCCACCACCAGAACCGCCCTCTGGGCCTAAATCGACAATCCAGTCTGCAGTTTTAATCACATCTAAATTATGCTCAATCACCACAATCGTATTGCCTTGATCGCGCAGTTTATGTAGCACCGAAAGAAGCTGTTTAATATCAGCAAAATGTAAACCTGTAGTTGGTTCGTCCAAGATATAAAGCGTTTTGCCTGTATCGCGTTTGGAAAGCTCTGTTGCAAGTTTTACCCGCTGTGCCTCACCGCCTGAAAGCGTGGTCGAAGATTGCCCTAAACGAATGTAAGAAAGCCCTACATCCATTAAGGTTTGTAATTTTCGTGCAATGGCAGGAATCGCATCAAAGAACTCACGGGCTTCTTCTACAGTCATATCCAACACTTGATGGATCGTTTTACCTTTATAACGAATTTCTAGTGTTTCACGGTTGTAGCGTTTTCCTTTACAATGGTCGCAAGGCACATACACATCTGGTAAGAAGTGCATTTCCACCTTAATTACACCATCACCTTGACACGCCTCACAGCGCCCACCACGCACATTAAAGCTAAAACGTCCAACGTTATAACCACGAGCACGAGCCTCTTGCGTGCCCGCAAACAACTCGCGAATTGGGGTGAATAAGCCTGTGTAAGTCGCAGGGTTTGAACGCGGGGTTCGTCCAATCGGGCTTTGGTCAATGTCGATGACTTTATCGAAATGTGCTAAGCCTTCAATGCTATCGTAAGGGGCAACATCGCTGCGTTCAGCTCGGTTTAATGCGTTTTGTGCTAGTGGGAATAAGGTGTCGTTAATCAAGGTTGATTTACCTGAGCCCGAAACTCCCGTAATACAAGTGCACAAACCAACTGGCACATCTAACTGCACACCTTTAAGGTTATTACCTCTCGCCCCTTTTAAAGTCAGTACCTTGCTTGCATCATAAGGCATACGTTTTGCCGGAATTTCAATTTTCTGTTTGCCTGATAAGAATTGCCCCGTAAGCGACTCTTCCACCTGCATAATTTCTTCTGCTGTTCCCTGTGCAATAACATTACCGCCGTGTACCCCCGCACCAGGTCCAATATCTACGATATGATCCGCTGCACGAATAGCATCTTCATCATGCTCAACCACAATCACCGTATTGCCTAAATTACGCAGATGAATCAATGTGTTTAACAAACGTTCGTTGTCGCGTTGGTGCAAGCCGATGGAAGGCTCATCCAACACATACATCACACCCACTAAGCCTGCTCCAATTTGACTTGCCAAACGAATCCGTTGAGCCTCACCGCCCGAAAGCGTTTCTGCCGAACGAGAAAGCGAGAGATAATTCAAGCCAACATTGACAAGGAAAGACAAACGCTCACGAATTTCTTTGAGAATTTTCTCTGCAATTTTGGCACGCTGACCTGAAAGTTCAAGTGTTTCGAAGAACTCCAACGCTTCGCCAATAGATTTCTCTGCTACCATCGGCAAGTTGGTTTTCTCTAAAAAAACATAACGAGCCTCACGGCGTAAGCGTGAACCACTGCAATCCAAACACGGACGGTTGTTGATATATTTCGCCAACTCTTCCCGTACCGCATTCGATTCGGTTTCTTTATAGCGGCGAGCCATATTGTTTAACACGCCTTCGAATGCATGCTTGCGTTTAATTTTATCGCCACGATCATTCACATAAACAAACTCAATTTCCTCTTTCGAGCCATTCAAAATAATGTTTTGGAATTTCTTGCTTAACTGGCTAAACGGGGCTTCTAGATCAAAACCGTAATGATCTGCGACCGATTTCAATAAGCCAAAATAGTAGAAACTTCTGCGATCCCAGCCCTTAATTGCACCGCTTGCAAGCGATACATCAGGATTTTGCACCACTTTATTGGGGTCAAAAAACTGCTCTACGCCCAAACCATCACAAGTTGGACATGCACCTGCTGGGTTGTTGAACGAGAACAAGCGAGGCTCTAGTTCGTGCAACGAATAACCACAATGCGGACAAGCAAAGGAAGAAGAGAAAACTAATTCTTCCGCATTAAGATCGTCCATATCCGCAATCACTGCGGTTGAGCCAGATAAATCTAATGCGGTTTCAAACGATTCTGCCAAGCGGGTTTTAATATCCTCACGCACTTTGAAACGGTCTACCACCACTTCGATGGTGTGCTTTTTCTGTAATTCTAACTTTGGCGGATCAGACAAGTCACAAATTTCGCCATCAATACGAGCTCGAATGTAACCATTAGCAGTTAAATTTTCTAAAAGTTTTACGTGTTCGCCTTTGCGATCTTTAACCACAGGTGCAAGCAACATTAAACGTTTGCCCTCAGGCTCTTCTAATACGCGGTCAACCATTTGTGAAATGGTTTGAGCCGTGAGCGGAATATCGTGATCTGGGCAACGTGGTTCCCCCACACGTGCAAATAATAAACGCAAATAGTCATGAATTTCGGTTACCGTGCCCACAGTTGAACGAGGGTTGTGAGAAGTAGATTTTTGCTCAATAGAAATTGCAGGCGAAAGCCCTTCGATATGATCTACATCAGGCTTTTCCATTAAAGAGAGGAATTGACGAGCATAGGCAGAAAGACTTTCTACATAGCGACGTTGCCCTTCAGCATAGAGCGTATCAAATGCCAAAGAAGACTTGCCCGAACCAGATAAGCCAGTAATCACGATAAATTTATCTCGTGGTAAAATCAGATTGATATTTTTTAGGTTATGGGTTCTCGCCCCACGAATGTCGATTTGCTTCATACGATCCCTTAAAGTATGGGTGGGAATTTTTTCACATTATATACTAAAAATAACGCTGTACAAAATATCAGTTTATTCTAGCTTTTTAGTTTGAAAGCGGTTAAAATGCCACTCAATTTTGTAATTCTAATTCAAGCTAAGAGGATTTTATGGCTGGAGTAAATAAAGTAATTATCGTGGGCAATTTAGGCAACGATCCTGAAATGCGTACAATGCCGAATGGCGAAGCAGTGGCAAACATTAGCGTAGCAACCAGTGAAAGCTGGACTGACAAAAATACAGGCGAACGCCGTGAAGCGACTGAATGGCACCGTATTGTGTTCTATCGTCGACAAGCAGAAGTAGCTGGTCAATACCTTCGCAAAGGCTCACAAGTGTATGTTGAAGGTCGATTAAAAACCCGTAAATGGCAAGACCAAAATGGTCAAGACCGCTACACGACTGAAATTCAAGGTGATGTATTACAAATGTTAGGTAGCCGCAACCAAGGTGGCGAAATGGGCGGTCAAGGCGGTTGGAGCCAATCTAACACCCAAGGTGGCAACTGGAACCAAGCACCAGCATCAAATAACTACAACCAAGGTAATAGTTACAATAACAACTATTCACAAACGGCATCCAAACCAGTGGCGAAACCAGCACAAGCTGAACCGCCAATGGATAATTTTGATGATGATATTCCATTTTGAAATCCATATACATAAATTATGTAAAAATACATCATAGAAACCAGAGAGAAGCCTTATAAAATAAGACTTCTCTTTTTTTTACATTAATTTTGACACAACATCTTTAATTTGATAGTATTTATATATGATATTTTTGTAAATTAAATGATTATGCATAGATTAGAAACAGTCCTTTTTTCAAATGGAGAACGTTTTCCTATATTGGTTAATGTTAAAACTGGTATTCCTGATTTTTATTCAACCTTATGGGTAACTGTAGAACTACGTAATCAATCCGCAGTAAACACAATTAGAAATAAGCTGGGAACTATACAGTGGGTAATGAATTGGGAAAAACAGAATAATCTTGTTATTAGCGATCTAATTCATAACAAAGCACTCTTAACAGAAAACCAATTAGAATCTCTTATCCAACATATGAGAATAAATGTAAAAAAGCGAAAGAATGTAATCAATACAAAAAAAAGTGTGTTAATGAAAGGTAGGACTCAATTTATTGATATTTATTCTGCCGTATCTCTTAGTCATCAATATAATAGACTAACAACGCTTTCAGAATACATATTATTTCTATCTAAAGTAATTAATGTATCTAATGAATATATTGAAAAATTGACGAAACTAATTACGTTAATTAAAGAGTCAAGACCTAAAAATCATAAAACATTATCTATCAAACCAGAAAGTGAACTACCTGATGGATTGTTAGATGAGTTTATGTCTATTGCGAACTTTTCTAATCCTAATAATCCATTTCAAGATATTGGAATTAGAAAAAGAAACCATTTGATGTTTATCTTATTAAAGGAATTAGGGATTAGAAGAGGAGAGCTATTATCAATTCAAATCCCATTTATTGATATAGGAACAGCTAAATCCTCAATTACAATTAGACGAACGCATGATGATAAATTTGACACAAGGAAGAAGCAAGCTGTAAGTAAAACGAAAGAAAGGCGACTTCCTATTTCACAAAATATAGCTCAACTTATCAATGACTATATTATGAACTATCGCTCTAAGATTCCTAACGCTAATAAACATCCATATTTATTTGTAACCCATCGAAAAGGAAAAACGCAAGGAAACCCAATTAGTACCAGTTCTTTTGATAATGTTATTGTACCAACGATGAAAAAGATAGATTCTAAATTTTCTATTATTCATCCACATATTTTTCGTCATGAATGGAACTTAGATTTTTCACGAAAGGTGGATAAAAATAATCAAAATGTAAATCATGATTCTTCTCATAAAGATTTTATTTCTCCTGAAAAAGAAGCAAAGATGAGACAACATCTTATGGGGCATACATCCGAGAAATCAGGAAATATTTATAATCAACGTTATATAAGAGAAAAAGCTAACAAGATATTATTAGATCTTCAGATTCAGTTTCAAAAAAAGGTTGATAATTATGAATCAGAATAAACGTCTTAGACAGTCAAGAGATGGGTATGTATTTGATGAAAATGAAAACTCTTGGCATATAAGTAAAGACAAAACCATTAACTTTTCTCAACCCATATTAAATATAAATAAAAAAACATTAGATGGGTTTAGAAAAACATTAGCAATATATGCCGAAAAATACTCAAGTTATCACGTATATCACATGTATCAACAATTTCAACGATTAGTAATTTCAACTAATTTAGAAGTCATTAATGTGCCAATAATCTTGGATTGGAAAAATAAACTAGGAAAAGAACATGAATGGTATTTAGGAGCATTAAAGGGTTTTTTATTGTCATGGCATGAGTATGGCTATTATGGAGTTGATAAATCTGTTGTGTCATTGCTAGAAAGCTTTACGTTGAGTGGAAATGATAAAGGTAAATCGGTATTAATGAGATGCCCTTATACAGGAGCATTTACCGAAAATGAAATTTTGGCTTTAATGGCTGAACTTGCTAGACTTTGGAGAGAAGATCTTATTTCATTTGAAACATATGCATATATTCACTTACTTCAATCTACAGCTAGAAGACCCATTCAAATACGCCATTTAAAATTTGAAGATTTAAGAAAGGAAATCTCTCAAGGAACATGGAATTATTTTCTAAATATCCCTAGTGCCAAAAAAAGAGGAGGATTATTCAGAGAAACATTTAAAAAACTTGCTATCACAGAGGACTTATATTTAATTCTCCTAAACTTTATAGAATATCAATATAAGAAATTGCTTAGTTTGGTTGATGAAACCTTTATTTCTAGTTATAAAATGAAATTACCAATGTTTATTGATTGGAATTGTTTAAAGAAGAATATCAAAAATAGGAATTTTGATCTTTCATTATTAAACAAAGATATTTTTCATTATTCTGCTTCTTCGTTGGAGCTATACGCATTACGAAAATTCTGTATTCACCAAAAAGCAATTTCAGAACGAACAGGCGAGATTATTCATGTAACAGCAAGACGTTTTCGCCATACTAGAGGAACAAATCTAGGAAGAAAAGGGGTTGGGGCAACGATTATAGTAGAGCTCCTAGATCATACAGATACACAAAACGTTAAAGTTTATACTGAAAATACAGCTGATACAGTGCAATACATTGATCGTGTTATGGGTGCTGAAATGGGAAAACTCGCTCAAGCATTTACAGGTAGAATTATTTCTAACTTAAATGAAAGCGAAAGGGGGCATGATCCAACATCTTTAATAACCAATAACGGAATAGATACAATAGGTGCTTGTGGTACAAATGATTTTTGTATAACTGGCTATGAAACTTGTTATTTATGTCCTAAGTTTAGACCGCTCGTTGATGGTCCTCATCAACAAATCTTAAATAAATTGTATGAGGAAAAGGAAGAACGTTTAAAACAAACCAAAAGCATAGATTATGCATCATCCAAAGATCGTATTATTTTAGCTGTTGAGTATGTTGTTCAAGCTTGCAATGATATGAAAAGAACTATTGGGAGCCACTAATTATGAATAATCTAATTTTTACTCCACAAGATAATAATCCTAAATCTAATTTAGAGCAATTTATTAATTTCAGTAAAAATCAGCTTACTATCTTTGGAAATGATTGCTGGGAAAACAATCAATGGAAAACAACATTCAGCATTTATCCAGTTCAGGTTCGTTTTTCCACAGAAAGAATTAAATCTACAGCTTATAAATATGAGCCATTAGCTGCACCATTCATTGAATTTGCCAAAGCCTATATTCGTTATACTTATTCTCTAAATCCCATTCGTAATTTAGCCAGACATATTGAATCTTTACGTATAGTTGAAATGGCTCTCTATAATATTAAAGGAAAGGCTGACATACTTCAGCTTGATTATTTAGCTATTCATGAAGTAGAAAATATCGTATCAAAAAAGTATAAAAAAGGTACGGAATCAGTCAATAAATTAGGCTATCAAATTCAAAAATTATTTGATTTTTGTAGAGAAAATCAAATTACACCTCAACTACCTTTATGGGAAAATCCTTATAAACGCCCTAGAGATTTGACTATACTACTGGATGATAAAGGAAAAGAATACCGTTCAAGTAAAATGCCAACTGATGAAGAAATGATGCTGGTTGCTAAACTCTTTCATGATGCCCCTAATTTAGACAAAGAAACTGAATATTATACAGCTGTTATGGCTCTACTTATGGTCGCTCCATCTCGTTGTTCTGAGTTGATGTCTTTATCTGTCAATTGCTTAGAATGGGAGGACGATAGCTTGGGAAATAAGCAATTAGGTATTCGATGGATACCAGCAAAAAATGGTAAAGAGGGATTAAAGTGGGTTCCTAGCTGTATGCAAGATATTGTTGTTGAAGCGGTTAGGCGTTTAACAAATATAAGCTCCTTGGCAAGAAAAGCAGCTAAATTTGCAGAAGAAAATCCTAATATATTGATGTTATTTGATAAAGATCTTGTAACATCCCATTCTTTATACAAAAAGCCTTTGACTAAAAGTGAAATAGCTGAAGTGTTAGATATTGATTCCCAAAATATCTGTAACACCAAATGGTTTAAAAATTTAATAAGTGAAAACGATGGAATTATAACTTATGAGATACTAGGAAAATTTTTGTATAAAAAATACACATCAAAATTTAATAATTGGCCCTATGTAGATAAACATAAAAACGTTAAGGCTTCTGAAGCTTTGTTATTATTCAGAGAAAATGAATTTCATGATGACTTTTCCTCTAAAAGTTTCTCTTTTGTGTTACCAACAGTGAACCAAATTAATGATAGATTTTGCTATTCAGAAACTCGCCCTAAAACATCATTATGGGAAAAACATTGTATAGGTACATCTAAAGGAGAATTTATTAGATTACCATCGCATAATGCAAGGCATTGGTTGAGTACAAAAGCTGAGCGAGGTGGGATGGATGAATTAACTTTAGCTAACTGGGCAGGCAGAGCTAGAGTGGCAGATAATAAAGCTTATGATCACAGGACAGAAGAAGAAAAAAGTGAGGCAGTTCGAGATTTACTCATTCCTGAGGATATTTCAATATTAGACAAAATTCATTTAAATCTTCCTATTACCTATGAAGACTTAGGTAAAGACAGAATTGGAGTTGCAACGATAACAGAAATAGGTATTTGTGAACATGATTATGCGATGTCTCCATGTTCTCGTCATGGTGATTGTGAAACATGTAAAGAGCTTATTTGTATTAAAGGATTAGAGTCTTCTTTAGAAATATTAAAGCAACGTGAGACTCAATTAACCGAGCAATTTAATAAAGCCAAAGAACACCATAAAATAGGTGTTTTTGGTGCAGATCGTTGGATAAGTAACCTAGGATGGAGATTAACACATATAAAAACTAAAATTAAGTTCTTAGAAAATAGTGAAATCCCAAATGGATCATTATTAAGAATGCCTGATGAGTACGACCCTTCTCCAGTTAAATTAGCTTTACAGGAAAAGGGAATGGATATAGATCTTCAAAAGCCTGAAACAGCTAGATTAGACGATGATTTATATAGACTAATGGAGTTATAGTATGCCTAAAATTCTTATCACAGAGGAAAATTTAGAAGATATAATCATGTTGATTAATACTTGGGAGGGTAAATTAACATGGGATTTACTTTGTTCTGAAGTTTCACAACTATTGAATATTAAAAGCATTGAAAGACAATCACTAGCTAATTATAGTGATATACAAAAGGCTTTTAGTACACGGAAACAAAGAATAAAAGAAAACTCTAAAGCTAATCCTCAACCAAATGTAACGATAGATTATTTGCAAAAACAAGTAAATAATTTAAAGGCTCAAGTACAACGATTGGAAGAAATCAATGAGCAATACAAGCAAAAATTCATTGTATGGCAGTATAATGCATATATGCATGGAATGACAGAAGATAAGCTAAATAAGCCACTTATTGCAGTTAATCGCCAGCATCGATAAAGAGATACCGTTTGAAATTTAAATTTCAAACAGTATTTTTTCAAAAAGATTATCCTTCTCTTCTTGGGATTCTATCCTCCGGTGTTACTGATGTTAATTTGGCTAATTTCGGGGCTAGCCATTCTCTGAGGTCATCCATTAAGGAATAAACTACAGGCACAAATACTAGGCTCAACAAGGTTGAGGCGATTAAACCACAAATGACAGCGATTGCCATAGGTGCTCTAAATGCCGCGCCTGCACCGCTGGCAAACACGGCCGGGATCATTCCCGCTACCATTGCAATGGTGGTCATTAAAATCGGGCGGACACGTTCCGAATACGGCACTTATGGCGAAATCGTAAATATGCCCGTTCACGCTGTGGTAAAACACCCTGAAAACCTCACAATGGAACAAGCTGCGGCAAGTTGGATGATGTTTGTAACCGCATACGGCGGTTTGATTGAATTTGGCAAGGTTCAAAAAGGCGATTTTGTTGTATTGGGCGGAGCGACCAGCTCGGTAGGCATTGCCGCCATTCAAATCGCCAAAATGCAAGGGGCAAACGTGATTGCTCTGTCTCGCACGCACGCCAAAGGTGATGTGCTTTTACAGAAAGGGGCGGATTTTGTGATTGCCACCAAAGAAGATGACGTTACGGCTAAATTACTAGAAATTACAAACGGCAAAGGCGTGAATTTGGTGTTCGACCCTTTGGGTGACAAAGAAGCAGCAAAAATTATCAACGCAATGACACAAGACGGCAAATACATCATCTACGGTGCATTAAGCCACGATGATATCGCCGTGCCTGTGTTCCCAATTTTAGGCAAACACTTAACCGTGCGAGGCTATGAATTGTTTGAAATCACTACCGTACCAGAAAAACTCGCTCAAGCGAAAAAATTCGTGTTTGACGGCTTAGCAAGCGGTCAATTAAAACCAGAAATTGACAAAGTTTTTGCTTTTGATGAAATGGCGGAAGCTCACCGTTATATGGAAAGCAATGCACAGATTGGGAAGATTTTGGTAAAGGTTTGATTGTTTTAAGGTAAATATGCCGTCTGAAAAATAAGTTTCAGACGGCACATCGTTATTTTACCTGCCGATTAAGCCACCACACTAGCGAGAGCATCACAGGCACTTCCACCAGCACACTGACCACCGTTGCCAATGCCGCCCCCGAGTGCAAACCGAACAAAGAAATTGCCACCGCCACCGCCAATTCAAAAAAATTACTCGTGCCAATCAAGCACGCAGGGGCGGAAATTTCGTGTGGTAATTTGAGCCATTTTGCCAAAACGTGAGCCAAGGCAAAAATGCCGTAAGTCTGCGCCAGCAAGGGAATGGCAATCAGCAGAATAATCAAAGGATTGGCAATAATGGTTTGGGCTTGAAAGGCGAACAGTAACACCACCGTCAAAATCAAACCCATAATGGAAAAAGGTTTCAGGCTGCCTGAAAAATATTCCGCTATTCTTTTTCTTTAATACCTTGAATAATCTGACACTTATCAACCGTTTTATTTTCACAACCCACAAATTGCATTAAAAAAGTTTTAACTTGTTGTAGTTCTTTGATTTGTTCGTCCAAATATGCCAAATGTTGCTCGGCAAGTGCATTGATTTCATTGCATTGTTTGTTAGGCGTTTGTTGTAATTGCAACAGCGTTTTGATGTTACTTAAAGAAAGACCGATATTACGGCAAGTTTTAATAAAGCGTAATTGCTCTAACTGATTTTCATCAAACACACGATAGCCGTTTTGTTGATGTGTAGGGGCGATTAAGCCTTGTTTTTCATAATAACGAATGGTTTCCAAATGTACGCCTGTTTGTTCACTGGCTTGTTTTATTTTAAAAAATTTTGACATTTTGGCTTGACCCTGTAATGACTACGGAGTTTATAGTATAGCAAATTTCATCTTAAAACAGGAGCAAAAAAATGGCGTGCCAAAATTGTTGTGGTTCAAATCAGCCTATTCATCAATCGCCCAAGTACAAAAAAGCCTTGTGGATTGTCTTGATATTAAATTTATCAATGTTTTTTGTGGAAATTGTGATGGGGGTTAAATCAGGTTCAACTTCGCTGTTGTCGGACAGTTTGGATTTCTTGGGCGACAGTGCCAATTATTTGATAAGTTTGATTGTTTTGCCAATGGCGTTAAGTTACCGAGCCAAAGCATCTATGGTTAAGGGGCTAACGATGGGCGGTTTTGGTTTATTTATTTTAATGACAACCATTTATCGTGTGTTTTATGGGGAAATGCCCAGTTATTCTGAAATAAGCATTGTGGGATTTTTGGCGTTATTGGTCAATGTGTCGGCATTGTTGATATTATTAAAATTTCGTGATGGCGACAGCAATGTCCGCAGTGTGTGGGTGTGTTCCCGAAACGATGCGATTGGTAATGTGGCGGTAATTTTGGCGGGTATGGCAGTTTATTTTTTTCAATCAAAATATCCTGATTTAATTGTGGCGTTTGTTTTGGCATTTTTGGCATTACAAGCCAGTCAAGAAATCATCAAAAGGGCTTGGGCGGAATTAAAAGTCAGTTAATTTAAAACACCGTTTGGATTGATGTTCAAGCGGTGTTTTTATTTTTAAATTTTGCAAAATAACTTTCAGGCTGCCTGAAAAACCTACACCCCTTTATTCCCCAGCGATTTTCGGTTTATCCACCACACCAGCGACAACATCACAGGCACTTCCACCAGCACACCGACCACCGTTGCCAATGCCGCCCCCGAGTGCAAACCGAACAAAGAAATTGCCACCGCCACCGCCAATTCAAAAAAATTACTCGTGCCAATCAAGCACGCAGGGGCGGAAATTTCGTGTGGTAATTTGAGCCATTTTGCCAAAACGTGAGCCAAGGCAAAAATGCCGTAAGTCTGCGCCAGCAAGGGAATGGCAATCAGCAGAATAATCAAAGGATTGGCAATAATGGTTTGGGCTTGAAAGGCGAACAGTAACACCACCGTCAAAATCAAGCCCATCACGGAAAAGGGTTTTAGACTGCCTGAAAATTGTGCCACCGATTTACCCGATTTTTGTAAATAAGAGCGGGTAAGCCAGCCTGCCAGCAAGGGCAACAGCACATATAAAACCGTGCTTAAAATCAAGGTATTCCACGGAATCTCTATGTCGCTTACGCCGAGCAATACGCCTGCAATCGGAGCATACGCCACAATCATAATCAAATCATTGACCGAAACCTGCACCAAAGTGTAATTGGGGTCGCCTTTGACCAGTTGCGACCACACAAACACCATTGCCGTACACGGTGCCACGCCCAGCAAAATCATGCCGGCAATGTATTCTTGTGCCGACTGTGCGTCCACCCAACCTGCAAAAAACACCCGAAAAAATAACCAGCCGAACATCGCCATCGTAAACGGCTTGACCAACCAGTTGATAAATAAGGTTAAAAATAAGCCCTTTGGTTTTTTGCCCACGTCTTTGATTGCCGACCAATCAATCTGAATCATCATCGGATAAATCATCAGCCAAATCAGTATCGCCACAGGCAAATTCACATGAGCCACTTCCAAAGATGCAACCCATTGAAATACATTGGGAAACCAAACACCCAAAACCACGCCCAGCACAATCGCCAACGCCACCCAAAGGCTTAAAAAACGTTCAAACAAACCCATGATTTACTCCTTATGATTAATAATTTCGCCGTCTTCTTTGACAAACGGGGTCGCAAAAGGCGGTAAAAATGCCAAAACTGTTTCGGACGGACGGCATAATTTCACACCTTTTTCACTCACCACAATCGGACGATTGATTAAAATCGGTTCACGAAGCATGGCGGAAATGAGCTCGTCATCGCTTAATTTTTCATTTTGCAAATCAAACGTTTCATACGGAGGCACATTGGTTCGCAGCAATTGGCGAGGCGTGATGCCCATGCGTTTGATTAAATCACGCAAAGTCGTTTCACTTGGCGGATTTTTCAAATATTCAATCACTTGTGGCTCAATACCAGCGTGGCGGATGAGTGCTAGTACATTGCGTGAAGTACCGCAGTTTGGGTTGTGATAAATGGTGATGTTCATAGTTACTCCAATCTTTCAAGAATATAGAAATATTTGGCAATAATTTTTCAGGCTGCCTGAAAATCACTGGCAAGATTCGCCTGTTTGAGAACAGCAGTTTTGGGTCAGAAAATGGGTCAATGCCATCATCAAATCCAGCTCGGCAAAATAACGCATGTGCCGTCCTTCCTGCACCACACGCACAAGCCCCGAATGCAACAGGCTTTTTAGATGAAAAGACACATTATTCGGGGCAAGGTTAAGCTGTTTTGCCAAGTCGCCAGCAATCATGCCAGTACTGCCTGCGGCGGTAAGTTGTTGAAAAATCGCCAGTCTTATCGGAGAAGACAGGCTCTCAAAGAGTTTGCTTGCTTGTATCGTATTCATAGGCGTAATTATAACAAGAAATTTCAATATTTCAAGTATGATTGAAGTGTTTTTTAATTGCCCGAAGCCACCTTTCCAAATACGAAAACCCACTTCCCATTTTTCGCTATTCTTATCCTAATTTCAATACATTAAAATACGCTCATTCCATTTCATAAATAAGGTAAAAAAATGACCAAACAAATCCAATTCACCCAAACAGGTTCGCCTGATGTCCTGCAAATCGTTGATGTACAAATCCCCGCCCAAAATCGGGCGAAGTGCAAATCCAAATGCACGCTTTGGGACTAAACCGTGCCGAGATGATGTATCGAGTCGATTGATTAGCAAGTTTTGGCAACATCCCATTAAGCGATAAACCTGAAGGCATTGCCTCAGTTGGCATTAGGCCAGTAGGTACTGAATGCATCATCGCCATATTGCCATGTTGTGCGTGGTTCATCATATTCGCAAGGCTATAAAGCGAGCTACTGGCTAAGCTAATTCCAATTCCATAACGTAAAAAATCTCGACGTTTCATTCTTTCCTCCCCCCTATTGGTTATAGGATTTAAACACTTCACTTTCACCGTTTTTCTTAATCAAAACAACATCATAAGGATCTTTGCGTCCGCCGTATGCTTCACCGTCCATACCTGGTGAACCAATTGGCATTCCCGGTGCAGACAAGCCTATTGCATCGGGTTTTTCTGCGAGTAAACGTTTGATATCCTCAGCAGGTACATGTCCTTCAATCACATAGCCATCAATCACGGCTGTGTGGCAAGAAGCATGTTCATATTTAATGTTAAAGCGCTTATGAGCATCATAATTGCCTGTTTCGTTGACTTTAACCTCAAAACCGTTTTTCTGCATATAGCTGATCCATTCATTACAACAGCCACAAGTCGGGCTTTTCCACACTTCCATAGAAAGTGTTTGTGCTTGAGCAAAAGCGGTTATGCCTAAACTTAAAAGCAACAATGAGCGGGTGAATTTATGTAATTTGCAAATTTTTCTCAAAATCCTACCGCTTGTTTTTCAATATGTATGAAATCTTTACTATAATACAGTCTCATTACTCAGGACTAATAATGCACACATTCCATCCTCAATCGCTTGTCTGGACAAGAGAGCCGCAAGCTTTTGAAATATCAGAAAATAAAATAACCATCACCACAATGCCACATACGGATTTAAAGCAGTCAATGTGTTTTTGCGTGAACACCCCAATTTAAACATTCATTAGGTATAATAATAAAAACCTTAAACAGAATATCATAGCAAAATGAATTTAAAACCAGTTAAAAATCAAACTTCCCAATACGAAGAGTGGGCAAGAGAAAAAGTCAAAAAAGCTATATCCCCAACCTGAAGAACGGGGCTTTACGGCGCAAAAATGGTAAATTTGACTGGTTAAAAATTGAAGGCAAAATAAGTTATTTTAATTTGCAAACACCCAAATCCTGCATAATTTTGAAGATTTTTTACAAATTATTCATATAACATTGTTTTATATTGTAAAATTTTTAAGCTGTGTTGTTACCCATCAACACTGCTTTCAATTATTTTTTCTTTTTCGCCAATAACTCATCAATTAAACCATTCAGCACTTCCCGAATGGTTACGCCCTGTTCCGCCGCATATTTTTTTAGTTCACGATGATTGGCTTCTGTCATATCAAAGCTAATCCGCTTAATACGCTCTTGCTCGCTGACATCAGCAACAGAAAGTTTGCTTTTAGTTGCGCTTGGGCGACCTGCTGTTAATTTATTCATTTGCATATTTCCTTATTTATTTAAAACATTGGTGGTGTCCTGAAAAGTGTGCTGGGTTAAATTTGTTTGGGATGATTGATTGCCTAAAATCCAATATTAAAAGATTTAACATGATAAAACATTGATTTGGAAAAACAGCAACTGCGTCTGACGGCTCTACTTAATCTGTGCCGAATCCGACAGTTATTACCCTCAATCGCTTTAGTATGTTGCTTACCCACCCATTGGTCACCGGTATCAGAAAACGCATTTACAAAAGCATCCCAATTATCGCCGGCAATACGTTCATAGCTTACTTTGAGTGCTTTTAAACGCTGCTTTAAAGCCAAAGCGGTTTGCAAATCACGTTTGCCCCAAACAAATGCCATGATTTCACTTGTCTTGGCATGATAACCGATGTAGATACGGTATTTTTGGTCTATCCGATTTGGTGGTACAAAATGCCAATGGCGCTTTATTCTTTGCTCGAGCAAGTAGACTTTAGTGGGAAAAATATTGTGCCGGTGGTTGGTCACGGTGGCAGTCGTTTGGGTGGAACGGATAAAGATATTCAGCAACTTCAACCACAAGCCAACGTGAAAAACGGTTTTGAGGCGTATTTGCATAAAACGGTAAGGGCTGAACAACAAGTGGAAAAAAGATTAGCTAAATTCTTAACCGAAAATGGTTATACAAAATAAAAATGTAGGGGCACACAGCGTATGTCCCTACCATTTAAATTTCAATTTTATGAAGAAAAAATATCTCCTCCAACTCGCTCAAGATTTGGTTCTAACGGCAATATTGCTTTCTCTTTTTGGCTATCATCTTTATGAAGAAATCACGCACGAATGGCTCGGCTTGGTCTTTTTTGCTTTGATTATCTCACATCTTTCACTGAATACATGGTGGCTCAAAAAGACCTTTTCAGGCAGTTATAACAGCTATCGCATTTTGCAAAGTGCGGTCAATTTTGCAACTTTTTTGTTATTTTTAACCGCTTGTATCAGTGGCATTATGCTTTCTAAACATCTATTGGTGGAAATGCTATTCCACTCTACCACAGATTTAATGTGAAAAATTCATATGACCAGCACCCATTGGTTGCAAATTTTAGTGGGTGTACATTTGGGGTTACATTGGAAACCTATTGCTAATTTATTCGCAAATGGCTAGATAGAAACGATCTTATACTCGCCACAATTTTATTAATTAAGGATAGCCAAATATGAAGAAAATTAATGTTGCCATTGTGGGGAGTGGGTATTCTACCCGTATTTTCCACGTTCCCTTTTTTAAAAATGATCATCGGTTTAACGTGATAAAATTTTTTGAGCGTTCAACCACTCGGGCATTAGCATGGTTCCCCAACATTGATATTGTGTCAAATTTTGAAAAGTTACTGACTGATGAGGTGGATTTAATCGTGATTAGTCAATAAGTGTAAAAATGGCATAATCAACTCAATGAATTTATGGACAAATATTATCTGTTTGGTATTTTATAGTAAGTACATTGTGTAAAAATAAAATCTGAAATCTAGTCTTTTTATTCTTTATTTTTACATATTCACACTTCAATTTTGACAAGTTAATATTTAGTTGATTGATTTTAAAGCATTTTATAATTTACATTTTATAAATGATATAGAAACAACCTTTTTAATTATATAAAGGAAACCCAGCTTAAGCTGGGTTTTTTGTATCTAATCCTCATTAATCCGACTTGACACCGCACTTTGCTGATTTTTATATTTTGCATCTTTGCGAGCATTGTATGGTTTTGTAGCGTGCCCGCTTAAAACTTCAAAACTTAATGCACCGATAGCCATATTGGGGCGAAGTGCAAGCGGTAATTTTCCTGCATTGAAAAACTCAAGCACAATACGCCCTTCCCAACCAGGATCGATACGATGGGCAGTTACGTGAACCATCAAACCTAAGCGAGCAAGCGATGAACGACCATCTAGCCAACCAACGATATTGGAAGGCAATTTTACTGATTCAAGAGTAACGGATAAGGCTAACTCTCCAGGATGAAGGAAAAACGCTTCATCATCGCCGATAATAATTTCCTCACTCATTACCCGTTCAAGCTGTGCAGTTACCGCTTCACGTGGGCCACTGACATCAATATAAGGCGTTGAATGCTCACGGAAAATACGGAATGAGTTGCCTAAACGAACATCAACGGTCGCTCCCGAAATTTTATCATTCGCTGGGCGTGGGGTAATTTCGATTAAGCCTTCATCTAAATAACGCTCAATGTCGGTATCACACAGACGCATCTTATTTTTTCCCTAATAATTGTTGAATTTGGGCTTTTAAGATATTGATCGCAATGCGGTTTTTTCCACCTTTTGGCACGATAATATCGGCATATTGTTTTGATGGTTCAATGAATTGCAAGAACATTGGACGAACGGTTTTACGATATTGCTCAATTACAGACTCCATTGTTCTGCCACGTTCAACCATATCGCGCTGTAAACGGCGGATAAAACAGATATCAAGAGGAGCATCAACGAAGATAGAAACATTGATTTCGTCTCGGATCTCTTCGTCGGTAAGTAATAAAATACCTTCAAGGATAATAATTTTTTTTGCATCAAAGCGAGTGGTAGAGGTTTTGCGGTTGTGTTCCGCATAATCATATTCAGGAATGTCGATAGATTTGCCTTGTTTTAATTGGCGTAAGTGTTCAACCAATAAATGGTGATCCATTGAGCTCGGATGGTCGTAGTTGGTTTTAATACGTTCTTCCATCGTCAAATGGCTTTGATCTTTATAATAGGCATCTTCTGAAATAATTCCGATGTCGTCCGAACCTAACTCTTCTTTTAGCTCTTTATAAATGGTTGAGGCGATTAAACTTTTGCCAGAAGCGGAGGCTCCTGCAATGGCAATCACGATACACGCTTGGTTTTCACTGATTACAGACATTTTCTTTTCTCTTGTCAAAATAAAATTCGGGCAATTATACCTTAATTTTGTAAAAAGTTGCGTATAATTGCCCGCTTGCTAAGTTAAATGGAGGAAAAATGGAACATTTTATTCAAGGTTTAATAGTTTGTTTTGGCTTGATTGTATCTATTGGGGCACAAAATGCCTTTTTATTAAAACAAGGTATTTTAAAACAGCACGTTTTTGCCGTTGCACTTTTATGCTTTTTAGGCGATGTGCTTTTGATGACAATCGGCGTGCTAGGCTTGGGAGAATTAATTTCTCAATCGCCTTGGGTCAGTTTTTTAGTAGCGATTTTAGGTGTGGTTTTTCTGTTCACTTATGGCAGCCAATCTTTTATTAGTATGTTTAAACAGAGTGGTGCATTAAAAGAGAGTGATAGCTCGGTAACCAGTCTAAAAAGAACCTTGATGATTACGTTTGCGATTACTTTTTTAAATCCGCACGTTTATATTGATACGGTAGTGATTTTAGGCGCAATTGGTGGGAAATTGGCACTTGCTGAAAAATGGATGTTTCTGGCAGGAGCACTAACCTGTTCTTTGATTTGGTTCTTTGGTGTGGGCTATGGGGCTGGCTTTCTCGCACCTTATTTTGCAAAACGCCGTGTTTGGCAAATCTTGGATTTCATTACTGGCGTGATTATGTATGCGATTGCGATTAGTCTTGTCATTTTTGCAATAGGTTTGTTTGATCAACTTTAATTGATTTTTATTCCAAAAAGTAGCAAACAATAAAAATTTACTCTAATTTTTTTGATCAAATGCTATTGAAATTCCCCGAATAATTCACCAAAATGAGGTGTAATTTTCAGAAATATTTTAAGAAGTGAAATTATGTGTCAATTATTAGGAATGAATTGTAATACACCGACCGATATTACTTTTTCTTTTGAAGGTTTTCGGCGACGGGCGGGGGTAACTGATCAGCATACTGACGGTTTTGGTATTGCTTTTTTTGAAGGTAAGGGGGTGCGTATCTTTCGTGATAACCGCCCTGGTGCATCTTCTCCAATGGCAGATTTAGTCAGCCAATATCGTATTAAATCTTTTAATGTGATTTCGCATATCCGCAAGGCAACGTGTGGTGATGTGAATTTAGAAAACACCCATCCTTTTATTCGCGAATTATGGGGTGAAAACTGGGTGTTTGCTCATAATGGCACGGTGGAAGGCGTTCGCCCTTGTCCTGATTGCCATTATCAACCGATTGGCACGACAGACTCTGAAGCGGCATTCTGTTGTATTGTATCGCGTTTGCGTGAACGTTTTGATAAAAAGCCGAGCGAAAAAGAGATTTTTGATGCTGTGGTCGAAATTACAGCAGATATTGCGACCCACGGTGTGTTTAACTTTATTATGTCGAACGGACATTGGATGATCCACGCTGTTCAACAAAGCTTTATTATGTGACACGTAAGGCACCATTTAGCAAGGCACTGCGCGATGATGATGTGGAAATTGATTTCAGCAAATACACCACCGAAAATGATAAAGTGACTATTATTGCCACTCAGCCACTTACAAAAAATGAAAATTGGATCAAAATGAAAAACGGTGGTTACGTCTTTTTCAAAAATGGCGAGTTAGTGGAGGAGATTGAAGGCACATTGCCAGATAATCAATCGCACGTTTAGCCATCAGCCTCATGAAAATTAAGACAAGTGGTGAGATTTCGAGTAGAATTTGCAAAATTTTACAGAAATCTCACCGCTTTATTATATGTCTATGCAAAGTATGAAAAAACTTTCTCTTCTTGGCTCGTTGAGCCTTTCGCTTTTTCTTGTTGGTTGCCAATCGGTGTTGGATGCGCCTACTCAAATTGAGCAGCCTGTCGTTCAAATTCCGCATAATGATCCTCTGTGGCAAGCTCATCTAGCTCAGCTTGAAAAAATCAGCGGTTATCAAGCCAAAGGGCAGTTTGGTTATATTTCGCCTGAAGAGCGTTTTTCTTCGCATTTTGATTGGCAATATAAAAATGCCAACAATTTTGGTTTGGAGCTTTCATCCAATCTTTCGAGTAAATCGTTGAAATTACACCGCAATGCGCGAGGTTTAACTGTTTCTGATAGCGAAGGCAATAGCCGTTCTGATCGCGATATTGATACGTTAATGCAAGAGATTATTGGCGTATCTTTCCCTATTGATCAGTTTGCGTATTGGCTCAAAGGTTTACCAGAAAAAGATGGGAATTATATGGTTAATGAAAAACGCCAATTAGCACAATTTAGTTATCCGCTGAATGGAGTGGTGTGGAAAGTAACTTATGTTTCTTACGATGAAACGCGTCAGCCGAATTTACCGAAATTGATTGTACTCGAGAATGGTTCACAAACCCTAAAAATCCGTGTGGATAATTGGATGCACTAAGATGAATAAGCCAATGAAATTACCAAGCCCTGCAAAATTAAACCTCTTTCTGTATATCACGGGTAAGCGGTCGGATGGTTATCATGAATTGCAAACGCTATTCCAATTCTTAGATTTTGGCGATGAATTGGAATTTGAGATGACGGATGACGGCGAGATCGTGTTGCTTGATGAGTTGCCAGATGTGCCGAAAGATCAGAATTTGATTTATCGTGCGGCAAAACTTTTGCAAGAAAAAACCGCTTGTAAGCAAGGCGTAAAAATCCGTTTAACTAAAAATTTACCTATGGGTGGTGGCGTAGGGGGCGGCTCTTCTAATGCGGCAACGGTATTAGTCGGGCTAAATCATTTATGGCAAACGGGGCTTTCACTTGAGCAACTTGCAGAAATAGGCTTGTCGCTTGGGGCGGATGTGCCGATTTTTGTACGAGGTTTTGCCGCATTTGCGGAGGGAGTCGGGGAGGTTTTAACGCCTTGTGAACCTGCTGAGAAATGGTATGTGGTGTTAAAGCCTGATGTATCAATTTCAACCCCTGCTGTTTTTCGCGATCCGAATTTGCCCCGTAATACACCTAAACGGACGATGGAAGCGTTATTAAATGCAAAATGGGAAAACGATTGCGAAAAAGTTGTTCGAGATCATTATTTCGAGGTTGAAGAATTGATGTCAAAGTTGGTAAAATATGCCACGTTCCGTTTAACGGGAACTGGGGCTTGTATTTTTGCTGAATTTGACAGTTTTGATGAAGCCAATGCCGTTTTTGTTCAAAGACCTGATAACGTGTTTGGCTTTGTGGCAAAAGGGCAGAACCTTTCACCGTTACACCAATGTCTTTTTTAACACACTTATCCTAAAGGATCTATTCCAATGCCAGATATTAAATTGTTTGCAGGTAATGCAACGCCAGAACTTGCAAAACGTATTGCAGAACGTCTTTATATTTCTCTCGGTGATGCTACAGTGGGACGCTTCAGTGATGGTGAAATCCAAGTTCAAATCAATGAAAATGTACGTGGTTCAGATGTATTTATCGTGCAATCGACTTGTGCACCAACGAATGATAACTTAATGGAATTGATCGTCATGGTAGACGCATTACGCCGTGCTTCAGCAGGTCGTATTACCGCTGTAATTCCTTATTTTGGTTATGCTCGCCAAGACCGCCGTGTGCGTTCAGCTCGTGTGCCAATTACAGCAAAAGTTGTAGCAGATTTCCTTTCAAGTGTGGGCGTGGATCGTGTTTTAACTTGCGACCTTCACGCAGAACAAATCCAAGGTTTCTTTGATGTACCAGTAGATAACGTATTCGGTTCTCCTGTGCTTATCAATGATATTCTTCAAAAAACTAACTTAAACAATCCAATCGTTGTATCACCAGATATCGGTGGGGTGGTGCGTGCTCGTGCAATCGCGAAATTATTAAACGATGCGGATATGGCAATCATCGACAAACGTCGTCCAAAAGCAAATGTTTCTCAGGTAATGCACATCATTGGCGATGTGGCTGGTCGTGATTGTATCCTTGTTGATGATATGATCGACACAGGCGGTACTTTAGTGAAAGCAGCAGAAGCGTTAAAAGAACGTGGTGCAACAAAAGTGTTTGCTTATGCTACTCACGCAGTATTATCAGGTACAGCAGCGAAAAATTTAGCAAACCCAGCGTTAGATGAAGTTGTGGTAACCGATACCATTCCTCTTTCTGATGAAATCAAAGCACTGAACAAAGTTCGTGCATTAACCTTATCAGGTATGCTTGCAGAAGCGATTCGCCGTATCAGCAATGAAGAATCGATTTCAGCAATGTTTGATGCTTAATTTTTTAAACCCAGTCGAAAGATTGGGTTTTTTTCTATGATTTTCGGGTTTATATGTACTCTCTTATTCGCAAATTTATCTTTTCTATGCAGCCTGAAACGGCACATAATTTCACCGTTCAATTGCTCAAATTAGCAGGAAATCTGCCTTTTCCTATTTTACCTATGCCACAAAATCCAACCGAAGTAATGGGTTTAAAATTCAAAAATCCGATTGGTTTAGCCGCGGGGGCGGATAAAAACGGTGAGGCGATTGATGGCTTTGGTAAACTTGGATTCGGCTTCATTGAAGTGGGGACGGTAACACCACTGGCTCAAGATGGGAATCCGAAACCACGTCAGTTCCGTATTGTGGAAGCTGAGGGTATTATTAACCGTAATGGCTTTAATAATTTGGGTGTAGATGTGCTAGTTGAGAATGTCAAAAAAGCGAAATATGAGGGGATTCTCGGTATCAACATTGGAAAAAATGCGATTACCCCGATAGAACGAGCGTTAGATGACTATCAGATTTGTTTGCGTAAAGTTTATGAGCATGCAGATTATATTACTGTGAACATTTCCTCGCCAAATACCAAAAACCTTCGTACTTTACAGTATGGTGAGGCGTTAGATGATTTATTAAAATCACTCAAAGCGGAACAAACTAAGCTTTCGCAAAAATTTGGCAAGTATAAACCGCTTGTGTTGAAGATTGCCCCTGATTTAAGCGAAGAAGAGATTGCATCGGTGGCGGATAGTTTGGTTCGTCATCAAATTGATGGGGTGATTGCGGGGAATACTACGCTTTCTCGCGATCCTGTGGCGGGGCTTAGAAATGCAGAGCAGCAAGGTGGCTTAAGCGGTAAGCCATTGCATGTGCTGAGCACGCGTTTAATCCGTACGCTTGCTAAGGAACTAAATGGCGCATTGCCGATTATTGGTAGCGGCGGTATTCATTCTGTCGCATCGGGTCAAGAAAAAATTGATGCGGGGGCTAAATTGTTGCAAGTTTATTCAGGGATGATTTACGCCGGACCGAAATTAATTCAAGATTTAGCAAGAGAGATTAAACTTGGTTAAACACTCATAGGCTCAGCTTATCTTTCCCCATTGCACAGGTCAAAAAAATAGACAAAACAACCGTTTTTTGTTATCTTTATTTAAAAATTTATCTACATTTTTACAACATTTTCACAAGCATCAGAAAATCCTTGTAAATCATATAGATATAGATTGTGTGATAGGCTTTAACAATAATTTGCAAGGCAATTTAGTTGAGAGTGCAAGTTGTTGTTAAGGCTTATTGCATAAGCATTCAGCACACGATAGGGTTTATTTTTAGCCCTATTTCCATTCAATAATCAATACATTAAGGGAAAACCTATGTCAGAGATTTTAGTAAATGACGTAGATCCAATCGAAACTCAAGATTGGTTACAATCATTAGATTCATTAATTCGTGAAGAAGGCGTTGAGCGTGCTCAATACATCATTGAGCAAGTTATTGGTCAAGCTCGCACAAATGGCGTTTCATTACCTACAGGCGTAACAACAGATTACGTAAACACCATCCCAGCATCTGAGCAACCTGCTTATCCAGGTGATCACGCAATTGAGCGTCGTATCCGTTCCGCGGTACGTTGGAATGCGATCGCAATGGTTTTACGTAGTCAGAAAAAAGATCTTGACTTAGGTGGTCACATCTCAACATACCAATCTGCAGCAACCATGTATGAAGTGTGCTATAACCACTTCTTCAAAGCTGCAACCGAGAAAAACGGTGGCGATTTAATTTTCTTCCAAGGTCACGCTGCACCAGGTATGTATGCACGTGCGTTCTTGGAAGGTCGTTTAACTGAAGAACAAATGGATAACTTCCGTCAAGAGGCTTTTGCAGACGGTTTATCTTCATACCCACACCCTAAATTAATGCCTGAATTCTGGCAATTCTCAACCGTCTCAATGGGGTTAGGTCCAGTAAACGCAATCTACCAAGCTCGTTTCTTAAAATACTTAGATAACCGTGGCTTAAAAGACACCAAAGATCAAAAAGTGTACGCATTCTTAGGCGATGGTGAGATGGATGAAATCGAGTCTAAAGGTGCATTAACTTTCGCTGCACGCGAGCACTTAGATAACTTAATCTTCACTATTAGCTGTAACTTACAACGTTTAGACGGTCCAGTTAATGGTAACGGTAAAATCGTTCAAGAATTAGAAGGGTTATTTACTGGTGCTGGCTGGGAAGTTATCAAAGTATTATGGGGCAGCGAATGGGATAAATTATTCGCCAAAGATACTTCTGGCAAATTAACTCAGTTAATGATGGAAGTCGTTGACGGTGATTATTTAACCTTCAAATCAAAAGATGGTGCTTACGTACGTGAACACTTCTTTGGTCGTTACCCAGAAACTGCAGCATTAGTAGCGGATATGACAGATGATGAAATCTGGGCATTACGTCGCGGTGCACACGATAGCGAAAAACTTTACGCAGCGTATGCGAAAGCACAAAAAGCAACTAAACCAGTTGTAATTTTAGCACACCAAGTGAAAGGTTATAAAATCCCTGAAGCGGAAAGTAAAAACACTGCTCACCAATCGAAAAAAATGTCTTACGAAAGTCTTAAAGGTTTCCGTGACTTCTTCGAATTACCATTAACGGATGAGCAAGTAGAAAATCTTGAATACATCAAATTTGCAGAAGGTACGCCAGAGTATGAATATTTACACGGTCACCGTAAAGCATTAAACGGTTATGTACCGGCTCGTCGTACTAAGTTTGACGTAGAGTACCAAGTCCCTGCATTAGAAGAGTTCAAAGCATTATTAGAAGAACAACCACGTGGTATTTCAACCACAATGGCATTTACTCGTGCATTGAATATCTTATTAAAAGATAAAAACATCGGTAAAACAATTGTTCCAATGATCGCAGATGAAGCACGCACATTCGGTATGGAAGGTTTATTCCGTCAAGTGGGTATCTACAATCCACACGGTCAAAATTACGTACCTTCAGACCGTGACTTAGTGGCTTACTACCGTGAAGCGAAAGATGGCCAAGTATTACAAGAAGGTATCAACGAATTAGGTGCAACCGCATCTTGGTTAGCAGCAGCGAACTCATACTCTGTAAACAACCAACCGATGATTCCATTCTTCATCTATTACTCTATGTTTGGTTTCCAACGTGTGGGCGATATGATGTGGGCTGCTGGTGACCAATTAGCTCGTGGTTTCATGGTGGGTGGTACTTCAGGTCGTACAACCTTAAACGGCGAAGGCTTACAACACGAAGATGGCCACAGCCATATTCAAGCAGGTATTATCCCGAACTGTGTAACTTACGACCCATCATTCGCATTCGAAGTTGCAGTAATTATGCAAGACGGTATCAACCGTATGTACGGTGAAAAACAAGAAGATGTGTTCTATTATATGACCACATTAAACGAAGTCATGGATCAACCAGCAATGCCTGCAGGTGCAGAAGATGGTATCCGTAAAGGTTTATATAAATTCGAAACCGTTAAAGGTAAAGGCAAAGGTCATGTTCAATTATTAGGTTCTGGTGCGATTATGCGTCACGTTCGTGAAGCAGCACAAATCCTTGCAAATGACTACGGTGTGACTTCAGATGTGTTCTCAGCACCTTCATTCAATGAATTAGCACGTGAAGGTAACGATGCTGCACGTTGGAACTTATTACACCCAACAGCGGGACAACGCGTACCATACGTTGCTCAAGTATTAGCAGATTTACCAACAGTGGCTTCAACGGACTATGTGAAAGCATACGCAGATCAAATCCGTGCATTCGTACCAAGCAAACACTATCACGTGTTAGGTACTGACGGTTTTGGTCGTTCAGACAGCCGTGCAAACTTACGTGAACACTTTGAAGTAGACGCACGTTATGTTGTGGTTGCAGCACTTTCACAATTAGCGAAAGAAGGCACAGTATCGAGCCAAGTGGTTGCAGATGCTATCGCGAAATTCGGCTTGAATGTAGATCGTATTAACCCGTTATACGCATAATGCAAGCGGTCTAAATAAGTTAGAGTTTTGCAAAATAGGGTAGGGATTCCCTACCCATTTCAAAAAGAAGGATTACCAAAATGTCAAAACAAATTAATGTACCAGATATCGGTAGCGATGAAGTTACCGTAACAGAAGTGATGGTAAACGTGGGTGATACCATTTCTGCTGATCAATCAATCATCAATGTTGAAGGCGATAAAGCTTCAATGGAAGTACCAGCACCAGAAGCAGGTGTGGTTAAAGAAGTTTTAGTTAAAGTTGGCGATAAAGTAACAACTGGTTCACCAATGTTAGTATTAGAAGCAGCAGGCGCAGCACCGGTAGCAGAAGCGCCAGCAGCTGCAGCACCAGCGCCTGTGGCAACCGCTTCAGCTGTTGTTGAAGTTAATGTACCAGATATCGGCTCTGATGAAGTAAACGTGACTGAAATCATGGTAAAAGTAGGTGATAGTGTTGAAGTTGATCAATCTATCATTAACGTTGAAGGCGATAAAGCTTCAATGGAAGTACCAGCACCAATCGCAGGCGTGGTTAAAGAAATTTTAATCAACGTAGGTGATAAAGTTTCAACTGGTAAATTAATTATGAAATTTGAAACGGCATCTGCGGCACCAGTAGCGGAAGTTGCTCCAGCTCAAGTGGCTGCGCCTGCAGTACCAGCAGTAGCAGCAATTAAAGATGTAAATGTACCTGATATCGGCGGCGATGAAGTAAACGTAACCGAAATTATGGTAGCAGTAGGCGATACTGTAACTGAAGAGCAATCTTTAATTACCGTTGAAGGCGACAAAGCATCAATGGAAGTGCCAGCACCATTTGCAGGTGTAGTGAAAGAAATTTTAGTGAAATCAGGCGATAAAGTTTCAACAGGTTCATTAATTATGCGTTTTGAAGTGGCGGGAGCAGCGCCAGCTCCAGCACCAGTTGCACAAGCAGCGGCTCCGGCTCCACAAGCTGCAGCCCCTGCCCCAGCAGCTCAACCAGCACAAAGCGGTAACGTTGCAGGCTTAAGCCAAGAGCAAGTGGTAGCAAGTGCAGGTTACGCTCACGCAACACCAGTGATTCGTCGTTTAGCACGCGAATTCGGTGTGAACTTAGATAAAGTGAAAGGTACAGGTCGTAAAGGTCGTATCGTTAAAGAAGACATCGAAGCTTATGTGAAAACTGCAGTGAAAGCTTACGAAAGCGGTGCAACAGCTCAAGCAGCGGGTAACGGTGTAGCGAATGGTGCAGGCTTAGGCTTATTACCATGGCCAAAAGTAGATTTCAGTAAATTCGGTGAAGTAGAAGAAGTTGAATTAAGCCGCATCAACAAAATCTCTGGTGCGAACTTACACCGTAACTGGGTAATGATTCCACACGTGACACACTTCGATCGTACCGACATTACAGAGTTAGAAGCATTCCGTAAAGAACAAAACAAGATTGTTGAAAAACAAAAACTTGATGTGAAAATTACACCAGTTGTGTTCATTATGAAAGCGGTTGCAAAAGCGTTAGAAGCGTTCCCACGTTTCAACAGCTCAATCTCTGAAGATGGTCAAAAATTAACAATTAAGAAATACATCAACATCGGTGTGGCGGTAGATACACCAAATGGCTTAGTCGTTCCAGTGTTCAAAAACGTGAACAAGAAAGGCATTATTGAGTTATCTCGCGAGTTGATGGAAGTCTCGAAAAAAGCACGCGAAGGCAAATTGACTGGTTCAGATATGCAAGGCGGTTGCTTCACGATTTCAAGTTTGGGCGGTATTGGTACAACCCACTTCACCCCAATCGTGAATGCACCAGAAGTGGCAATTTTAGGTGTATCTAAATCCGAAATGGCTCCTGTATGGAACGGTAAAGAGTTCGCTCCACGCTTAATGCTCCCATTATCATTATCATTCGACCACCGTGTGATCGATGGTGCTGATGGTGCTCGTTTCTTAAGCTACATCAACGGTGTATTAGCAGATATCCGTCGCCTAGTAATGTAATTAGGTCGTGTAACTTAGTAATGTAATCAATCTGTAAGCGGTCGGATTTGCAAGAAAATTGACAAAATCGACCGCTTGAAAAGGAAAAGATATGAGTAAAGAAATTAAAACCCAAGTAGTTGTACTTGGTGCAGGTCCTGCAGGCTATTCAGCTGCGTTCCGCTGTGCTGACTTAGGTTTAGAAACCGTTCTTGTAGAACGTTATTCAACTTTAGGTGGGGTATGTTTAAACGTAGGTTGTATTCCATCAAAAGCGTTATTACACGTTTCTAAAGTAATTGAAGAAGCAAAACACGCAACTAAAAACGGTATTTATTTTGGTGAACCAACTATCAATTTAGACGAGGTTCGTGCAGGTAAAGATGCTGTAGTCGCTAAATTAACTGGTGGCTTAGCAGGTATGGCAAAAGCACGTAAAGTAACCGTGGTTGAAGGCTTAGCAGCATTTACTGATCCAAACACATTAGTGGCACGTGATCGTGATGGTAATCCAACTACTGTTAAATTTGATAATGCAATTATCGCGGCGGGTTCTCGTCCAATTCAATTACCATTCATTCCGCATGAAGATCCACGTATTTGGGATTCGACAGATGCACTTAAATTAAAAGAAGTACCGAAAAAACTTCTTATCATGGGGGGCGGTATCATTGGTTTAGAGATGGGTACAGTTTATCACTCTCTAGGTTCAGAGATTGAAGTGGTTGAAATGTTTGACCAAGTTATCCCAGCGGCAGATAAAGATGTTGTAGCAATCTACACCAAACAAATTGAGAAAAAATTCAAGTTAATGCTTGAAACGAAAGTAACTGCAGTTGAAGCTAAAGATGACGGTATCTATGTTTCAATGGAGGGTAAAGCATGTAACGATACTAAACGTTATGATGCAGTACTTGTTGCTATTGGTCGTACACCAAACGGTAAATTAATCGATGCAGGTAAAGCAGGTGTTGAAGTTGATGAGCGTGGTTTCATTCGTGTAGATAAACAAATGCGTACCAACGTACCTCACATCTTCGCAATCGGTGATATCGTAGGTCAACCAATGTTAGCACATAAAGGTGTTCACGAAGGTCACGTTGCAGCAGAAGTGATTGCAGGACAAAAACACTACTTTGATCCGAAAGTGATTCCATCAATCGCTTATACTGAGCCAGAAGTGGCATGGGTAGGTAAAACAGAGAAAGAGTGTAAGCAAGAAGGCTTAAACTACGAAGTGGCGAAATTCCCATGGGCGGCATCAGGTCGTGCGATTGCTTCTGAATGTTCAGAAGGTATGACTAAACTTATCTTCGATAAAGACACTCACCGCGTATTAGGTGGTGCGATTGTAGGTAGCAATGGTGGTGAATTATTAGGCGAAATCGGCTTAGCAATCGAAATGGGTTGCGATGCAGAAGATATTGCATTAACTATCCATGCCCACCCAACGCTTCATGAATCTGTTGGTTTAGCAGCAGAAGTGTTTGAAGGCTCAATTACAGACCTTCCAAATGCCAAAGCGAAAAAACGTTAATTTACGTTGAGTTTTATAGCCTCCTTTATTGGGGGCTTTTTTATATTGTGTTGTGATATTTAAAAATGTGATAAGAGTAAACTCATAAAACTTAAAAAATGCTCTAAATTGATCTATAAAATCACTATATACTCGATTCAATCTAAATAACTTTCTTAGATGTTTATAAACTGGGATGGAGAATGTGAGCATTTAAAAGATACTTGTGCTATACCATAAATTTAATATTGAATAAGCTGATTTAAGGTAAACAAAATAACTTGTGAGTTTTGAATTAGAGGATGCAAGAGAATAAAAAACCTGATTGAAATTGCTCTCAATCAGGTTTTTTATTGTTATGATTTATTTAATTTACGCATTCAAGGCTCTTAAAATATCATCCACGCGTTCTTTCGCATCACCAAATAACATTTGGGTGTTTTCTTTGAAGAAGAGTGGGTTTTGAACGCCTGCGTAGCCTACTGCCATTGAGCGTTTGAATACCACTACATTTTGTGCTTTCCAAACTTCTAACACTGGCATACCTGCGATTGGGCTTGATGGATCGTCTAATGCTGCTGGGTTTACGGTGTCGTTTGCTCCGATAACTAATACTACATCAGTTTCTTCGAAATCGTCGTTGATTTCATCCATTTCTAATACCACATCGTAAGGTACTTTTGCTTCTGCTAATAATACGTTCATATGACCAGGTAAGCGACCTGCAACAGGGTGAATACCAAAGCGAACATTCACGCCTTTTTCGCGTAATTTTGCGGTGATTTCTGCCACAGGGTATTGCGCTTGTGCTACCGCCATACCGTATCCTGGAGTGATGATCACAGAGCTTGCATTTTTAAGCATTTCTGCTACTTCTTCCGCTGAAGTTTCGCGATATTCGCCTTGTTCTTCTTCGCCAGTGCTTGCTTTTACTTCTGTGCCGAAACCGCCTGCGATTACGCTGATGAATGAGCGGTTCATCGCTTTACACATAATGTAAGAAAGGATTGCACCAGAAGAACCTACTAACGCCCCTGTTACGATTAACAAGTCGTTGCTTAGCATAAAGCCTGCTGCAGCCGCTGCCCAACCAGAGTATGAGTTAAGCATTGACACCACCACTGGCATATCGGCACCACCGATTGATGAGACTAAGTGCCAGCCGAATGCAAGTGCGATTGCTGTCATAATTAATACAGGGAAGATATTATCTGGGCTGTTTAAGAATGACACCATTAAGAAAGCTGAAATCACTAATGCCGCAAGGTTTAATTTGTGTTTGTGCGGAAGGTTTAATGCCGCAGAGTTTACTTTGCGACCAAATAATTTACCGCTTAATTTACCAAACGCAACTAATGAACCAGAGAAGGTTACCGCACCGATGAAGATCCCTAAGAACACTTCCACATTGTGAATGTTCGCAAGGGTTGCTTGTTCTGCGTGGAATGCAGCAAGTGCTACTTCATCTAAGTTTGCAGGTGCAACTGCTTCTACGTGTAAGCCCCAGCTGTTGAAGCCCACTAATACTGCAGCTAAACCTACAAAGCTGTGAAGAATTGCCACAAGCTCTGGCATTTCAGTCATTTCCACTTTAAGGGCTTTTTTCACACCGATAAAGCCACCAATTGCCATTGCAATTAAGATCCAAAGTGTACCCTGTGATTGTGGGCCAAAGATGGTTGCAACTAATGCAATTGCCATACCCACGATACCATACCAACAACCTGCTTTTGCGGTTTCGTGTTTAGAAAGCCCCGCTAGGCTCATAATAAAGAGGATAGCAGCAATAATGTACGCTGCGGTAACAAATCCAAATGACATCTTGCTTCTCCTTAACCTTTTCTAAACATTGCAAGCATACGTTGCGTCACTTTAAAACCACCAAAGATATTGATGCTTGCAACGAGAATCGCAATGAAAGCAAGAATATCAATGAAGAAATTACCCGTTGGTTGGCGAATTTGTAACACCGCTCCCACGATAATAATCCCTGAAACCGCATTGGTTACCGCCATTAATGGGGTGTGTAATGCGTGGCTTACGTTCCAAACGACATAGTAACCCACCACACACGCCAATACGAATACGGTAAAGTGTGATAAGAATGTCGCTGGTGCAACAGAAGCTAACCAAAGGAATAACACGCCAACACCTGCCATTACGCCATATTTCACGCGTGGATCGGTTGGTTTCTCTTCTTTTTTCTCAACTGGTGCTGCCGCCGCTTGTTTTTGCGGTTGTGCAGAAACTTGAATCGGTGGCGCTGGCCAAGTTACTTCGCCTTCGCGAACAACGGTTACGCCGCGTAATACCACATCTTCAAAGTTAATGTTGATTTCACCATCTTTATTCGGTGCTAATAGTTTTAATAAATTCACTAAGTTAGTACCGTAAAGTTGTGAAGATTGGGTTGGTAAACGTGCTGGGAAATCGGTGTAGCCAATCACTTTTACTTGATTGTTTGTTACCACCACTTCGCCTGCTTTGGTGTAGTCACAGTTACCGCCAGTTGCTGCGGCTAAGTCCACAATCACTGAGCCTGGTTTCATTGAGTCTACCATCTCTTTCGTGATTAAACGTGGTGCTGCTTTACCTGGAATTGCAGCTGTCGTGATAATAATATCCACTTCTTTCGCTTGTTCAGCGTAAAGTTCCATCGCACGACGGTTGAACTCTTCTGACATCACTTTCGCATAACCATCGCCTGAGCCGCCTTCTTCTTCGAAGTCAATTTCTAAGAAATCTGCGCCCATTGATTTTACTTGCTCTTTTACTTCAGGGCGTGAGTCAAACGCACGCACAATCGCCCCTAAGCTATTCGCTGCACCGATTGCCGCTAAACCTGCTACACCTGCACCAATTACAAGCACTTTCGCAGGCGGAACTTTACCCGCTGCAGTGATTTGACCTGTAAAGAAGCTACCAAACGCATTTGCTGCTTCAATAACCGCGCGATATCCAGAAATGTTTGCCATAGAAGAAAGAGCATCTAATGCTTGTGCACGAGAGATACGCGGCACCGCATCCATTGCTAACACATTGATTTTCTTCGCACTTAATTTTTCCATCAATTGTGGATTTTGTGCTGGCCAAATAAAGCTCACAAGGGTTGCACCTTCTTTAATAAGGGCAATTTCCTGTTCAGTTGGGGCATTCACTTTAAAAATGATGTCTGCGTTCCAAACTTCTTGTGTTGTGCCAACAGACGCACCTGCTTTCGCAAAAGCATCATCTTCAAAACTTGCTTTAAAGCCAGCATCGTGTTCAACGATCACCTCAAAGCCGAGTTTTTTAATCTGCTCAACGGTTTTCGGTGTTGCAGCAACACGCGTTTCGCCGTCTAACAGTTCTCTTGGTACACCAATAAGCATAAAGACTCCTGTATTGGATTGGGGTTTATATAGTTAAGCTACTAATGTAGCCTTATGGTTTTTAAAAAATGCCATAACTCTACCATTAAAATTGTCAAATTTGTAAAAAAATTACGCCTATCAATTTAATTATTTGACGAAATTCATAATTTCATAATGAAACCGAAATTTGATAGAATCAGCCGATATAAAAAACGCTTCAAATAAAACCAAAATGAATATTTTAGATCAAATTCAAATTATCCTTGTTGAAACCTCTCTGCCCGCTAATATTGGCTCGGCTGCACGTGCAATGAAAACTATGGGGATTTCTCATTTGCGATTGGTTGCACCAAAACAACCGCTTGATGAAGATGCTTTTGCATTATCGGCAGGGGCAAAAGATCTCCTTGAAAATGCTCAAAGCTTTGCCAGCTTTGACGAAGCTATTGCCGATTGCCAGCTTGTGATTGGCACGAGCGCTCGTTTACGCCATCTACAAAATAGCTTGATTGAACCACGCACCTGCGGAGAGTTAGTCGTAAAACGAGCCGAACAAGGTAAAGTCGCCCTCGTTTTTGGGCGTGAGCGTGTTGGGCTAACCAACGAAGAATTGCTCAAATGCCATTATCACTTAAACTTTCCAACTAATCCTGAATATGGCTCGCTCAATTTGGCTATGGCAGTGCAATTAGCAGCTTATGAAGTGAGAATGGCGTATCTTTGTCATCAACAAGCGGTTGAAAATTCTCAAAACTTTGCTAAAAACCAACCGTTCGCAGCAGTCGAAAAAGATTATCCGAACGCCGAAGCCTTAGAGCATTTTTACCAACACACAGAAAGACTTTATAAAGCACTTGGCTTCATTCGCAATGATGCAGTTATGCTTAAGCTTCGCCGTCTTTATCAACGTGCTGAATTAGAACGCAATGAATTGAATTTATTAAGAGGAATGCTAACGGCAGTTGAACGTAGCCAGAAAGAGTGTAATTAAAATATAAAGGTATGGGAAGTTGTATAAATAGCCTTTCTTTTCCGATTTCTATTTAAATAGCTTTCTTGTACAATAACCTCCATTTTTGATGATATACGAATATGAGCCTTATGCTGAACGAAACTGCACAGAACGAATTGGCACACACTATTCCAGAGCTTATCCATTGGACGAAAGAGAGCGAGTTTTCGCTTTCGCTCACGCCTGAACGCCTTGCCTTTTTATTGGCAATTTCTATTTTTAACCAAGAACAAACTGATGGTGAACTGCTTGAGAGTGATTTAATTGATCTATTTCGCTATGTTTCTCAAACTTTTGAACAATCAGAATTTACGCTTTCCCAGCGTGCAAATAATGCGATCAACGATCTGGTAAAACAACGTCTTCTAAACCGTTTTTCGAGCGAATTTACCGAAGGATTGGCGATTTATCGTGTTACCCCGCTGGCAGTCGGCATTGCGAATTACTATATTCGTCAGCGTGAGTTTTCTAGCCTGCGTCTTTCAATTCAACTATCTATTGTGGCAAGTGAAATTCAAAAAGCATCGTTAGCCGCAGAAGAGGGCGGAGATAAACGTCATTGGCGAAATAATGTGTTTGCACCACTGAAATATTCGGTAGCAGAAATTTTTGATAGCATCGATCTTTCGCAACGCATTATGGATGAAAATCAGCACCAAATTCGAGAGAGAATCGCGAATCTTTTAAGCCAAAATTGGCACGAGGCGATCACGAGCTGTGAACAATTATTAGACGAAACATCGGGTAATCTACGAGAGTTGCAAGATACGTTAAATGCAGCGGGCGATAAATTGCAAGCACAACTGTTGCGTATTCAAAGCTGTTTAATAGGTCGTTACGATTTAGATTTCATCGATCAGCTAGTGGTTAATCTGCAAAATAAATTAGACCGCATTATGAGCTGGGGGCAACAGGCAATCGATCTGTGGATTGGCTACGATCGTCACGTGCATAAATTTATTCGTACCGCGATTGATATGGATAAAAACCGTGTATTTGGTCAGCGTTTGCGTCAATCTATTCAAGATTATTTTGATGCACCTTGGATGCTTTACACCGCGAAAGCGGAGTCTCTCCTGGATTTGCGTGATGATGAAACTGAATTTAACGAAGCAGAAGCGGTTGGTGAATTACCAACAGAGTTGGAATATCAATCCATCAGCGATGTACAAGAGCAAATTGTGGCAATGATGCAGGCTTATCTCGCACAATTTAGAGCGGAAGGTAAGCCAATCGACTTAGGTGTGGTTTTACGTGAACAATTGGCTCGCTATCCACATTCTCGCCATTTTGATGTGGCACGTATTATCGTAGATCAAGCAAGTAAATTAGGTATGGCAAGTTTAGATAGCCAAGCGGTTTATCCAGAATGGCAAGCGATTAACGAGACAGGGGCGGAAGTGCAAGCCCACGTGATTGATCAATACCAGTAATCAAGCAAAAAGAGAAAAGTTATGACAGAAAATATTCAAGATGTGATTTCAACTAAATTAGCGGTGGCGATTGCAAACCCTATTTTTCCAAGCCTTGATAGCCAATTGCGTGCAGGTCGTCATATTAGTATTGATTTGCTTGATGAACATGCATTTTTGATGGATTTCCAAGCAGAACTTGAGCAGTTTTACAACCGCTATCACGTGGATCTTATCCGTGCACCAGAAGGATTTTTCTACCTTCGCCCACGTGCTTCAACCTTGATTAACCGCGCTGCTATGTCTGAAATGGAGATGTTGGTGGGTAAAGTATTATGCTACCTCTATTTGAGTCCAGAACGCTTGGCACAACAAGGCGTGTTTAGCTATGATGATGTTTATGAAGAGTTGTTGAACCTTGCCGATGAACAAAAATTGTTAAAAGCGGTAAATCCACGTTCTACAGGTTCAGATTTAGATAAGGCTAAATTGGTCGAAAAAGTTAGTGGAGCTTTGCGTCGCTTGGCTCGTATCGGAATGATTACCCGTATTGGCGATCAAAACAGCAAGAAATTTGTAATTTCCGTTTCCGTTTTCCGTTTTGGTGCGGACGTTCGCGCAGGAGATGATTACCGCGAAGCGCAATTACGCTTGATTCGTGATGGCGAGGCAACAGCCCCAAATCCTACAGCTGATACAGAAGAACAAGCGCTAGAAAACGAGGAAGATTTTGCAGAGGGTGAGGAATAATGTGTACGTTAATGCAAAAAGATGTGTTGATTGAGTTAATCGCAAGCACTCAAGCAGATTTAAGTAAAATCTTAGAATTACCACTCAATGAAGATCAACTTTTTCTTAGCTGTTTAAGAGGGCAAGTATATCGTACCGAACCTGAGGAGATCGACTTCGAGTTGCTCTCAAGTCAAGTGAAAGAGATTGGTGCTAAATACCATTCATCACGAGCAATTTAGAGGTTTTATGCAAAACTTTGATATAAATGCTTATGATGTTGAGGCTGATGTTGAACGAAATTTCCCTAAAATTTGGGCAAATTTGCTTGCTGAAAATCTGGTTACCCCACAAGAGTACCCTGTTGCTATTTTACTGGGTGGACAACCTGGTGCTGGGAAATCCTTCGGTTCTCTTGCAATGGGTAAGCGTTTAGATTTCAATTTGCTGATAATTAACGGAGACGAATTTCGCCCTTACCATCAGTATTACCATGAAATTTATCAGCAATATGGCAAAGAGGCTTCGAAATATACAGGTGAATTTACAGGTAAAATGGTGCAACGTATTCGAAATGAAGCCGTAGCACATCGTTTTAATTTATTGATTGAAGGGACTTTTCGCACCGCTGATGTGCCTCTTAAAGAACTTGAAAATTTTAAGCATTATGGATACCAAACCAATGTGTTAATTTGTACTTGCCCTAAAGAGCAGAGTTGGGACAGCACACTAAAAAGAGCAGAGGAACAAGCACTTCAAGGTATGCAACCTCGTTATGTACCAAGAGAACATTTCGACTTTGTGATTGCTAATTTAGCAAATAATGCAGAACGCGTTTTGCAAGAGGCAAAACCGGATGGCTTTGAAGTATATTCTCGCTCTCAGAAATTATTTGATATTAAAGATACACCAGCAGATCAATTAACCGCTACTATCAATACAGAATTAAATAGATAAAGGAAAAATCCTAATGAGTAACACGGATTTAATTTTAGAAGAGAACGCACAAGAGACAATGATTGTGCAACCGACAATTCAGCCACAACAGATTGAACGCGGCAAATTCCGCTCCTTAACGCTGATTAACTGGAACGGCTTTTTTGCTCGTACTTTTGATTTAGATGAATTGGTCACCACGCTTTCGGGTGGTAATGGTGCGGGTAAATCAACCACGATGGCGGGTTTTGTCACTGCCTTAATCCCTGATTTAACGCTTTTAAACTTCCGTAACACGACAGAAGCAGGTTCGACTTCTAGCTCACGTGATAAAGGTTTATATGGTAAATTGAAAGCGGGTGTTTGTTATGCGGTGTTGGAAAGTGTGAACTCTCGTGGTCAGCGTGTTATCACAGGCGTGCGCTTGCAACAGATTGCTGGGCGAGACAAAAAAGTGGATATTCGTCCATTTTCATTACAAAACGTACCCTTTGATCAGCAGATTATCTATATTCTGACCGAACAAATGGGCGCCAAAGCACGCGTGCTGGCATTGAATGAAGTAAAAGAAAAATTTGAGCAATCGGACGTTCAATTCAAGCAATATCAATCCATTACCGATTACCACAGCTTTATGTTTGATGTGGGCGTATTGCCGAAACGTTTACGTTCCGCAAGCGATCGTAGTAAGTTCTACAAATTGATCGAAGCATCGCTTTACGGCGGTATTTCAAGTGTGATTACCAAGTCGCTACGTGATTACTTATTGCCAGAAAATACGGGCGTTCGCCAAGCATTCCAAGATATGGAATCGGCATTGCGTGAAAACCGTATGACGCTTGAAGCGATCAAAGTTACGCAGTCAGATCGCGATATGTTTAAGCAGTTGATTACTCACTCAACCGATTATGTGTCGGCGGACTATATGCGTCATGCAAACGAGCGTTTAGGAAATATTCAACAGGCGTTGGGTTTCCGTCAAGCGTGGGCGAATTTAAAATCGAAGCGTGAGCTTGAGCAACATCGTTTAGTAGAATTTAGCCGTGAGTCGGCGGAAATTGAGGCGACTGAACAAGGACTAGAGGCAGAATTTAATTCTGCGAACGATCATTTAAACTTGGTGCAAAATGCGTTACGCCATCAAGAGAAAGTAGAACGTTATCAAGATGACGTTGAAGAGCTCAACGAGAAGCTTGAAGAGCAACAGATGGTGATTGAGGAAGTTTCTGAAGCGGTGGAAATGGCTCAACACCAAGCTGATGATGCGGAAGCACACGTGGAAGATTTGCGTGCTCAGCTTGCGGATTATCAGCAAGCATTAGATGCTCAACAAACACGTGCTTTGCAATATCAACAAGCGGTTGCTGCCCTTGAAAAAGCAAAACAGCTTTCAGGTTTGGCGAATTTAGACTTACACAATATTGAAGATTATCATTCAGAATTTTCAGCCCAAGCCGATGAAATTACCGACCAAGTGTTCGACTTAGAACAGCGCTTATCTGTTTCAGATATGGCGAAAGAGCAGTTTGAAAAAGCCTATGAATTAGTTTGCAAAATTGTGGGTGAAACAGACCGCTTGCAAGCGTTTGAGGAAGCTAAATCACTGCTTAATGCTTTCCCAGAACAAAAAATGCGTGCGACACAAGCGGTCGGATTACGCCAGAAATTGCACGAGCTTGAACAACGCTTGCAACAACAACAGCAAGCAAAACGCTTGTTGGCAGAGCTTAATCAAAGAACGCAAAGTGAGTTTAGCCACGCAGACGAGCTTAAAAATCACTTTGAAGAGCAACAGGCAAAACGCGAAGATTTAGAAACCGAACTTGCCGAGCTTGTTGAAGTTCGTTCAAGCCAACGCCAACAGCTACAACAGCTCCAAAATCAATATAACCAATTGGCAAAAAATGCTCCTGCGTGGCACACTGCTCAATCTGCTTTAACCCGTTTGGAAGAGCAGTGTGGCGAAACATTTGAAGCAAGCCAAGCGGTGCTGCAATTTATGCAAAATATGCTGGCAAAAGAGCGTGAAGCAACGCTTGCTCGTGATGCGTTGGCACGCAAAGAACAGCAATTAAGCGATGAGATTTCACAACTGAGCCAGCCAGATGGTTCGGAAGATCCGCGTTTAAATCAGCTGGCAGAACGCTTTGGTGGCGTGTTGCTTTCTGAGCTTTATGATGATGTATCACTTGAAGATGCCCCTTATTTCTCGGCATTATATGGCGAGGCTCGTCACGCGATTGTGGTACGCGATTTAGAGGCCGTAAAAGCACAGCTCGAAACCTTAGATGATTGCCCAGACGATCTCTATTTAATCGAAGGCGATCCAACTGCCTTTGATGACGCTGTCTTTAGTGCTGATGAGTTGAATGAGGGCGTAGTAGTAAAAGTTTCAGAGCGTCAATGGCGTTATTCGAAATTCCCTGCTGTGCCGTTGTTTGGCCGTGCCGCTCGTGAAAAACGTGTTGAAGTATTGAAAGCCGAACGCGATGAAGTGGCGGAAAAACACGCAGAACTTTCGTTTGATGTGCAAAAATGCCAACGCTTGCATCAACATTTAAGCCAATTTGTTGGCACGCATTTAAATATTGCGTTCCAAGAAAACCCAGAAGAGGCGATGCAAGCGGTTGTGGCAGAGCGTAGCGAAATTGAGCGTGAGCTTAACCAAGCGGTCGGAAACGAACAGCAACTTCGCAATCAATTGGATGCGGTCAAAACACAATTGCAATTGTTAAGCAAAATTTTACCGCTTGCCGATTTACTTGATGACGAAGTGTTAATTGAGCGTGCAGAAATTTGCCGTGAACAATTGGCGGAAGCGGAAGATGATGAGCAATTTGTGCGTCAATATGGCAACTATATCGCTCAGCTTGAGCCAATTGCCAGCTCACTTCGTAACGATCCAATCCGTTTTGAAGAGCTGGAAACGGAATACAATCAGGCGAAACAGACCCAAAAAGCATTGCAACAAAAAGTGTTTGCGCTTTCAGATGTAATGCAACGCCGTGTACATTTCAGTTATGAAGATGCGGTGGGGGCGGAAGGTTCTCGCTTAACCGAACAGCTACGAGCGGAGTTAGAACAGGCTCAACAAATGCGAGAGCAGGCTCGTCACCAGTTGCGTCAAGCACAATCGCAATACAGCCAATACCATCAAACCTTAACAGGGTTACGCAGTGCCTATGAGGTGAAAAATCAGATGTTGGCAGAGCTTATCCGTGAGATGGATATGCTGGGCGTACGTGGTGATGCACAGGCGGAAGAGCGTGCTATTGAGCGTCGTGAAGAGTTACATCAACGCTTAAGCCAACAACGTGCGCGCAAAACGTTCCTTGATAAACAGTTGGGTAGCATTGAAGCAGAGATTGAGAACCTTAGCCGCGAATTGCGAAAAGTTGAACGTGATTATAAAAATCAACGTGCCACTGTGGTAGCGGCGAAAGCTAGCTGGTGCTTGGTGTTACAACTTTCTCGCAACAGCGATGTGGAAAAACGCTTGAACCGCCGTGAATTGGCGTATCATTCATCGGATGAATTGCGTTCGATTTCGGATAAAGCGTTGGGTGCATTACGTACCGCTGTGGCGAATAATGAATACTTGCGTGATAGCTTGCGAGCGTCTGAAGATAGCCGTAAACCAGAAACGAAAGTAGCATTCTTTATTGAAGTTTATCGCCATTTACGCGAGCGTATTCGCCAAGATATTATCAAAACAGATGACCCAATTGATGCGATTGAGCAGATGGAAATTGAGCTTTCTCGCTTAACCAGTGAACTGACGAATCGTGAGAAAAAATTGGCGATCAGTGCAGAAAGTGTGGCAAATATTTTACGTAAAACCATTCAGCGTGAGCAAAATCGTATTCTTCAATTGAACCAAGGTTTACAAAATATCGCTTTCGGTCAAGTAAAAGGGGTTCGTTTAGATGTGAAAATTCGCGATACACACGCGATGTTGTTGAATGCATTGAGTCAAGATCGCGAACAGCACAAAGATCTATTTGAGAGCGAAAAACTCAGCTTCTCAGAAGCACTTGCGATGTTGCATAAACGTGTGAACCCACATATTGATATGGGACAACGTACACCGCAAACCATTGGCGAAGAGTTGTTAGATTACCGCAATTACCTCGATCTTGAAGTTGAAACCGACCGTGGTGCAGATGGCTGGCAACGTGCGGAAAGTAGCGCACTTTCAACGGGTGAGGCGATCGGTACGGGGATGTCTATCCTGTTAATGGTCGTGCAAAGCTGGGAAGAAGAGTCTCGTCGCCTACGAGCGAAAGATATTCTCCCTTGTCGCTTGCTATTCTTGGATGAAGCTGCACGACTTGATGCGATGTCTATCAATACGCTCTTCGAGCTTTGCGAGCGCTTGGATATGCAGCTGCTAATTGCTGCTCCAGAAAATATCAGCCCAGAACGCGGTACGACTTATAAGTTAGTGCGTAAGATCACCAATAACCAAGAGTTGGTTGAAGTGGTTGGATTGAAAGGGTTTGCGTAAAATCTAAATGTATTAAGGCCTTTATAGTGAAAAGCTATAAAGGCTTTTTTGTTTGTAAAACACGAATAAAAATCTACCGCTTGTTGAATATTTATATTTCAAGAGAAAATTCATCGTGAAAGACTGAGTTTGAGATAACAGAATGAGCTAGTTTATCCGGCCGTTTTATTTTATAATACGACGATTTTTGTTTTCACTTCACAGAGGCAATTAAAATGAGCAAACCGATTTATAAACGCATTTTATTAAAATTAAGTGGCGAAGCTTTACAAGGTGATGAGGGCTTTGGTATTGATCCATCGATTTTGGATCGTATGGCACTTGAGATTAAAGAGTTAATTGAAATGGGGGTGGAAGTTGGCGTCGTAATCGGTGGCGGTAACTTATTTCGTGGGGCGAAATTAGCGAAAGCGGGGATGAACCGTGTTGTGGGCGACCATATGGGGATGCTTGCAACCGTGATGAACGGTTTGGCGATGCGTGATGCGTTGCACCGTGCGGATGTTAATGCGAAATTGATGTCTGCATTCCAATTAAACGGGATTTGCGATACTTACAACTGGTCTGAAGCGATTAAAATGTTGCGTGAAGGTCGCGTGGTGATTTTCTCTGCAGGGACAGGCAGCCCATTCTTTACCACAGACTCAGCAGCTTGCTTACGTGGTATTGAAATTGAAGCGGATGTTGTATTAAAAGCAACAAAAGTGGACGGTGTATATGATAAGGATCCTGCGAAATTTGCTGATGCGGTGTTATACAATCAATTAACCTATGCAGAAGTGATTGACAAAGAGTTACAAGTAATGGACTTAGCAGCATTCACCCTTGCACGTGACCACGGTATGCCAATTCGTGTGTTTAATATGGGTAAAGCGGGTGCATTACGCGAAGTGATTACGGGAACCACTGAAGGTACAACCATTTCTTAATTTTAATTTAGCTGTTCTAAATTTATTCAACAAAGGAAAAATAGATGATTAACGAAATCAAAAAAGATACGCAACAGCGTATGGAAAAAAGCTTAGAAGCGTTAAAAAGCCACATTTCTAAAATCCGCACAGGCCGTGCGCAACCAAGCCTTTTAGATGGTATTCAAGTGGAATATTACGGTGCAGCAACACCACTTCGTCAATTAGCAAACGTGGTAGCAGAAGATGCACGTACTTTAGCGGTAAACGTATTCGACCGTTCTTTAATCTCTGCGGTAGAAAAAGCGATTTTAACCTCTGACTTAGGTTTAAACCCATCTTCAGCGGGTACAACAATCCGTGTTCCGCTTCCACCATTAACAGAAGAGCGTCGTCGTGATTTAATTAAAATCGTAAAAGGTGAAGGCGAGCAAGGCAAAATTGCGATCCGTAATGTGCGTCGTGATGCGAACGATCAAATCAAAGCCTTGTTAAAAGACAAAGAAATCAGCGAAGATGAAGAGCGTAAAGCACAGGATGAGATCCAAAAAATCACCGATGGTTTCATCAAGAAAGTAGATGAAGTGCTTGGTGATAAAGAGAAAGAATTGTTAGATTTCTAATTAAAAGCAAGCGAAGAAAAGTGGGTTTAGCACCCACTTTTTTATTTTAACTATTTTAGTTTCATTATGGAAAAACAATACGTAGTCTTGGTAAGACGCGCTGCTATGTTTGCGATTGCGGTGGCGTGTTTTCTTATTTTATTAAAAGCCTTTGTTTGGTGGAAAACTGGTTCAATCACGATGTTGGCAGCGATGACCGACTCGGTGCTAGACTTATTTGCCTCACTGGTGAGTATGTTCGTGCTCAAATTTGCCTTGCAACCTGCCGATGAAAATCACGCATTCGGGCACGGCAAGGCAGAATCGCTTGCGGCGATTGCTCAAAGCGCGTTTATCAGTGGTTCAGCGATTTTCATTTTACTGCAAGGCTTCCATAAACTGACTAATCCGCAATTGATTGAAGATTCGCAACTGGGGATTTTGGTGAGTATCATCTCCATTATTGTGACCGCAGCGCTGGTTATTTATCAGAAAAAAGTGGTAAAGCTAACGCAAAGTCCTGCTATTCAAGCGGATTCTCTGCATTATCAAACCGACTTATTGATGAACGTAGCAATTCTGATTGCGATGGTGCTCAACTTATTTGGCTTGATTTATGCTGATGCGATTTTTGCGATTTTAATCGCCCTGTATATCGCTTTTAATGCATTGAAAATGCTTTGGGAAGCGGTCAATATCCTGCTAGATATTGCATTGCCACCTGAAGAGATCGATCAAATTGTGAGGATAGCGACCAAACATCCGAACATCATTGGCGTACACGATATTCTTACTCGTCGCTCAGGCGCGGTACGTTTTATTCAGATGCATTTGGAATTGGCAGATCATCTCACGCTGTTAGAAGCACACGATATTGCCGATAGCCTTGAGCATAAAATTTTGGCAGCATTTCCGATGTCGGAGGTTATTATCCATCAAGAGCCGACTTCTGTGGTGCAACAAGAGAGGAAAAAAGCCTAATGTATCAAGCCGTAGCGTATTTTAATTATGCGAATTTTGAAACCGATCCTGTTACTGCCATTTCGCAAATTATCAATCAATGGCGTTACAATGGGCAGATTATTGGGCGTGAGTTCGGTGTAACTTATCATCAAGATCATTTTGAAGTGAGAGTGTCAATTCCCGAACAAGCAAGTCTATTGCCAAAATGGAACAATGAATGGGTCAATGAGGCGTTCCAACAAGCGGTCGAAATTGGGGTAGAATTTGCAGGTTTTGAAATTATCGGGCAAGATTATCAGGCAGACGAAACCAGCCGTGATGAACAGCCAGAATTTCTGATGCTTTACACCACCTATTTGGATAGCTGTTCGCCGATTAAATCGGGCAATAGCTTAAAACCTGTGCCACTTTATCAACTCTTACAACAAAATCCACCGCTTGCGGAAGCGGTAATCAAATGGCAAGAGAGTTGGCAAGCGTGCGATCAGCTGCAGATGAACGGCGGTGCATTAGAACAAACGGCTCTTGCTGAAATTAGCGAATATCAGAGCGAACTGAGCCAACAAGGTATGGCACTTGCTCGTCAGATTGAACAAGAAACGGGCGTACTTGTCTATTATTATCTCTACCGTTTAGGCAATGATGAACAAGTCGAACACCATCGCACCTGCCCTTGTTGTGGTGGGGATTGGAAATTAGCTAAGCCGTTGCACGAGATGTTCTATTTTCAATGTAAGCCGTGTTATTTAGTGTCTAATTTGAGTTGGGCATTGTTGTAAAGAGTCCTATGGCTACACGCCATAGGTTACTTATAAATCAGCCTCTACGAGGCTGGGAAGTTATGAAGAAGTGGAGCCCTATAAGGACTCATTTATACGTAACCTAGGGAGAGAGCCCTAGGCATATAGGAAACAAAATGAAATTAATAAAAACTGTTTTAGTATCAAGCTTAGCGCTATTTTCTGCAACTACTGTTGCAACCCAATGGGAAAAGATCCGTACACCTATTTCAGGACAGCCGCAATCTATCGGTGGATATAGCAATGGCTGTATTATCGGTGCTCAACCGTTGGCATTAAAGGGTGAAGGTTACCAAGTGATTCGTTCAGTGAAAAATCGTTATTATGGGCATCCACAGCTTTTAGATTACCTTACCAAATTAGGTCAGCGAGCGAAAAGTTCGGGGCTTCCACCGATTTTAATTGGCGATATGGGAATGCCAGCAGGTGGGCGCTTCTCTTCAGGACACGCCAGCCATCAAACAGGGTTGGATGCAGATATTTGGTTGCGTTTCGGACCAATGGATGATGAAACAGCACGTAATCCTACAGGGTTAGCGACATTGATGGTCGATCGCGATAGACAGATTGTCGATGAGCACGTGTGGACGCCGAACCAGTTCAATTTAATTAAATTAGCCGCACAAGATAGCCGTGTGAACCGCATTTTTGTGAACCCTGCGATTAAAGTGAAATTGTGCAACAGCGAAAAAGCAGATCGTAATTGGTTACAAAAAATCCGCCCCTGGTATGGACACGATTCACACATTCATGTGCGTTTAAGTTGCCCGCAAGATGCAAAAAATTGTGAAAATCAAGCCGCTTTACCAGCAGGTGATGGTTGTGGGGCTGAATTGTATTCGTGGTTCGAACCAGCATCAAAATCAAGCACACCCAAATCAAAAGTATTACCTGCCACACCTTATCAGTGCCAGATGATTCTTTCTTCGCAGGGGTTAGAGTAGTAAGCGGTTAAATTTCTTTATAAATTCACAAAGAGCGTTTTAATTGTCTTAAAACGCTCTTTTTATTTTAGCGATCAGTGTTCTTCTAATCTCTCAATCGCTGCCAAACATTTTTTTCTTCTAAATTCGGTTTCTTGGATTTGTTGCTGATAGTGAGTTCTTTCAGCATCATTTGGAGCGTGATATTGCTTATCAAGTAACCAGCTGATTTTGTCATTGAGTATCCTTAATGCTTTTCTGTATTCAATTAAGCGTTTTTCTACAGGTAAGGCGTGGACGTTTCTTGGGAAACGGTAGTTGGAAGAAAAAGCAGCTAATTTGCTTTTTTTCTGAATAGATTTTACCGCTTTTTGTAAAGCGTCAACCTGTTCGAGCAATTTTTTAGCATAAATTTCAGCATAAGCAACCTCATTTTGCTGGCTTAATATTGCTGCGGTATGTCGAATTTCATCAATAAAAAATGAAACTTTGGCTTCATTTTTAGCAAAATAATTGCCGAAAACGACCGCTTGTTCGTCTTCAAATGGGGTAAATTGTGCAAGATTTTCTTCAACTTTTTCGATAAAAGCATTCATATATTAGCACTCATTATTCGTTTTAACTTGGTCTTGAAATCATTATACCTGAGCTTTTTTAGGTTTCAATGTGTAGGGTTTGTTGAAAAAATAGACATTTTTCTAATTAAATATCAAAAATGTGATCTAAGTCACAAAATATTTTTTATTTTTGTCTGAACTTTATTTCTAAAAGAAAAATGAAATAAAACTTTTTTTAAAATCAAAGGTTTAGTTTTAATTTGTTTTGTGAAGTGGAATGCAAAATAAATTCATTTTTTAGCTCCATTTTTTATAAATAATTTGTAACATATTGATTTTAAAGCATAATTTTATGAGCATGGCTTTTCGCCAAACTATTGACACTGTATTCGCTTTTTGCCATTATTCGCTTGCACAAACATCTAGCCAAATGTAAAGGATTAGATGTTCGCAAGTTTTTAAGATGGTTCTTTAGTTTTAAAGGACGTATTACTAAAACAAACCTTATAGATAGGTGGTCATTATGAAAAAAACATTAGTTGCATTAACAGTAGCAGCATTAGCAGCATCTTCAGCACAAGCGGTAACCGTATTAGATGCAGATGGTACAAAAGTAGATTTCGACGGTTCATTACGTTTAATTACTGAAAAGGGTAGCGTAAAAACTAATTATCATCAAGGTAAATGGGTTGATGGCACTCGCTATGAAGCAGGTTCAACAGGTAAAGTTTCAAGCTCAGCATTACGTAACGCAGGCTCACGTTTTGGCGTAAAGGCTAAACACCAATTAGGCGAAGATTTTTATGCGTTAGGTCGTTTAGAATTCCGCTTTGATGATACAGAATCACGCGATCAATTCGGTGGTTTATACGCTAAACGTGCGTACGTTGGTTTGGGTAGCAAAGCATATGGCGATATCACATTTGGTCGTCAAGTAACGATCGCTGATGACTTAAGCCAAGCTAACGATTACGAATACGGTTTAATTTCAAAAGGGGCTTATATCCCAACTTCTGGTACTGGTGTAATTCGTTATGACTATAAAGGCATCGAAGGTTTACAAGCAAGTGCAAACTACAACTTTGGTCAAAAACATAATGACAAAGGTAACCCTTTAAAAACAATTAAAGATGCACAAGGTAAAGATACTGGTGAGGCAGATATCACTGGTAACATTAAAAATTCATATGGCGTAGGTGTTTTATTTGCGCGTGATGCATACGATGTTCGTGTATCTTATGGTCACACAAACTATGAAACAGGTGTAGATAACAAAACTACCCGTAAAGATGGCTACTTAGCATCTGCAAGCTATACTTTAGGTGATTTCACTTTAATTGGTGACTTCGGTTATGCACACCAAAAAGCTGAAACAACAGCAGTGAAAACTAATAAATTCTATGTATCACCTGGCTTCGAATATCAAGTAATTCCAGCATCTAAAGTATATGGTAACTACTTATACGAACGTTCTAAATCAGAACAAAACTCTGTTGATACAGCAAAAAACATCAAACACGGTTTTTTACTTGGCGTTGACTACAAATTCCACAAACAAGTGGTTGCATTCGTAGAAGGTAAATACGTTCGTACTAAAGACTACAATGTAAATGCTACTGGTGGTTATGCTTTAAAAACTAAAGAAGCTGACAAAGCTATCGGTGTAGGTATGCGTGTATTCTGGTAATCTCTGATTACTTAGATTAAGTTAAAAATAACCCCCAATCAGAAATGGTTGGGGGCTTTGTTATAGTATGATTGATGGGTTATTTAACTGCAATCATTGAACCAAAATTAAAGCATTGGAACCAAAGTTCAATTTGGCTAAAGCCTGCCTCTTGTAAGCGTTGTTTATGGGTTTCAATACTATCGGTGAGCATTACATTTTCCAATGCGGTGCGTTTTTGGCTCACTTCTAGCTCGCTATAGCCATTTGCGCGCTTGAAGGTGTGGTGTAAATCAATCAGCAACTCATTCATTGTTTCATTTTCAAAGGTGAATTTTTCTGAAAGTACCAAAATGCCGTTTGGGTTTAAGCCTTGGTGGATCTTTTTTAACAAAGCTAAACGATCAGCACGAGGTAAAAATTGCAGAGTAAAATTTAGCACTACCATTGAAGCATTTTCAATTTCGACTTGGCGAATATCATCGCATAAAACCTCAACAGGTACATCGGAATGATAGGCATTGATATGTGCTCGGCATCGTTCAACCATCGCGGGAGAATTATCAACCCCGATAATTTGCGCTTGTTTCTCCTGAATATTGCGGCGGATAGATAAAATCCCTGCACCGCGAGAGCAGCCCAAGTCATAAATATTGGAATTATCAGTCACAAAGCGTTGAGCTAACATTCCAATTGCAGTGATAATGTTTGAATAACCTGGCACGGAGCGTTGGATCATATCAGGGAAAACTTCTGCTACTGCTTCATCAAAGGTAAAATCACCCAATTTCTCAATTGGTGCGGAAAAAATCGTATCTTTCATATTGTTCCTATTTCCTATTAGTTCTTTTCTAAAAATTTTTGAATGGCACGTACAACAGTTTCGGGTTTTTCGGCGTGCACCCAATGGTGTGCATTCGCAACAACAAAAGAGGTCGCTTTCGGGAATTGTTCTAAAATCGTTTGCGTATCCTTTGCTTGGATGTAATCAGAAGCGCCACCTTTAATAAAGAGCGTCGGCTTATCAAAATAGACCGCTTGCCAGTCCATAATATTGAGATAATTTGCTTTAATGCCTGTGAGATTAAAGCGGAAATAGTCAGGTTTTTGCGGGTCAAAGGCTTTCAGCATAAATTGTTGTTCGCCTTCATCTTTCACAAACTGGCTAAGCACTGCTTTTGCCTCTTGTCGGTTGGCAGGTTTTGCCTCTTTTACCGCAAATAAACCTGCAAAATTAGCATCGTGGCGATGTGTTGGGTTCTTTGTTGGAGCAATGTCAATTACCACCAATTTATCAACCAGTTCTGGTGCGATATGAGCTAAAGTCATTGCCGTTTTACCCCCCATCGAATGCCCAATCACAATAACATTTGATAATTTAAGGGTCAGTAGAAGATTTTTCAGATCTTCCGCCATCAAGGTATAATTCATCTCATTAGCGTGAAATGACGCCCCGTGATTGCGAAGATCGACCCGTAAAATATTAAATTGTTCAGCAAAACTGCGAGCAATAATGCCAAGATTATTCATATCACCAAACAAGCCGTGCAAAAACACCATGGTTTGCGCGTTTGGGTTTTCGATGGCTGGTTGGAGTTGATAATTTAAAAGTAAATTTTTATTCATAAGTTATTCTTTTCACTAAATTTGAGTGATTTTTATCTACAAAAAGATCCTGAACTTGATTATAATGCCAAGCTATATTCGGTTAGTAAAATTCAAGTAAATTAAGGGGATAAGATGAAAAATATCGAAATCGATGATGAATTATATCATTACATTGCGAGCAGAACACAATCGATTGGCGAAAGTGCCTCTGATATTTTGCGTCGTCTATTACGTTTACCTTCATCACCTCAGCCATTTGCACTGGTTCAGCAAAATGTGATTGATGAACTCAAAGAAATGGCAAAACCAAAAGAGAAAAAACATTTGCACCACGAACCTCGTGTTAAGTCGGAAGTTAAGCGATCTTCTAATGAGCAGTTAGAGAAAGTGTTGGATTCAGCGTTATTTACTGAACCAGCAAAAGGCGTAGTGCGTTTTCTGACATTGCTTGAGGCTTTATATAAACATAATCCTGATGCATTTGCGAAAGCAACAGAAATGGTAACGGGTAATTCAAGAACTTATTTCGCTAAAGATGAAGCTTCATTATTAAAGCACGGCAATAGCGTAAAAGCGAAACAAATTCCAAGCTCGCCATTTTGGGTGGTAACCAATAACAATACTAACCGCAAAGGTTTGATTGTCACTAATGTGATGAGTGAAATGGGGTTGCCTGAAAAATTGATTAAACGTGTGCAAGATTTATTTGTTTAAATTGCTATGGTGAAATCTTCGCATTTTTTTACCGCTTGTTGGGGAAATAAAGCAGGTGGGCAAGCAAGTGATAAGGCGAATGCTGAACGCATCGCTATTTTTTGGGAAAAAGGGGAAAGTCGCTTTTTCCCTTTTTTGCCTGAGCAAATTAGTTGGCAAGATTTTCACCATCTCATCGCTCAAACGGCGACTTTTCTCTCTTCTCAGCCCTCCTTTTTACAGGCTCAATTAATTGGCTATCAAGGCTCGCATCGCTTAATTGGGTTGCTCTGTTATTGTACGGTAATTGCTTTAAATAAGCAGATCTTAATGCTTAATCCTGCATTTTCATCAGAACAAACAACGCAACTTTGCGAGCAATATGGCATTCAGTTTTTGATTACCGATCAGCTTTTTACAAATTTTGATGAAAATCTTACCGCTTGTGAATTGCCTGCTTTAGATTATGCCTCTCCTGCTACTTTAACGCTCACTTCTGGCTCATCAGGTTCGCCAAAAGCCGTGGTGCATAGCATCAAAAACCATCTAGCGAATGCGGAAGGTGTGTGTAAATTACTCGATTTTAAACAAAGCGATAGCTGGCTACTGAGTTTGCCGTTGTTTCACGTTTCAGGGCAGGGGATTGTGTGGCGTTGGCTTTCACAAGGGGCAACGCTCTATGTGAATGAAGATAAAGCAGATTTTTTTAAGCTACTTTCTCAAGTTTCGCACGCCTCCCTTGTGCCCACCCAAATGCAACGTTATTTGGCATCAGCGGAACTTCACAAGCGGTCGAAAAAGCAAACTGTTTTGCTTGGTGGAGCTGCTATTCCTGCGGAATTAGTTCAACAAGCGAAAGTGCAGGGAATAACTACTTTTTCGGGGTATGGTATGACCGAAATGGCTTCGACGATTTGTGCTGTAAAAAATGAGTTAGGCAATGTGGGTAAGCCATTGAAAAGGCGGGAAGTCTGTTTGGTTGATAATGAAATCTGGGTAAAAGGCGATTGTTTAGCACTGGGTTATTGGCAAAAAAATGCCGAGATTCGACCGCTTACCAATGCTCAAGGTTGGCTGCAAACGAAAGATCTTGGGCAGTGGAATGAGCAAGGTCATTTGATTGTTAAAGGTCGATTGGATAATATGTTTATTTCGGGTGGGGAGAATATTCAGCCCGAAGAGGTAGAAAAAGTGTTGTTCGCTTCAGATTTACTCAGGCAGATTTTTATTGTACCGATTGCAGATGTTGAGTTTGGAGAACGCCCTGTGGCGGTGGTGGATTTGCTCGAACCATTCTCAACACAAGCGGTCGAAAAACTACAAAAGTTTGCGACACAGCATTTAGAAAGATTTAAACACCCGATTTGCTACTTGCCGTTAGATGAAAATTTACAACGAGGTGGCATTAAAATTTCCAGACAACAACTAAAATCTGAGGTTGCCGTTAAACTAGGGCTCACCCGTAAGGATAATTTATGATGAAGAAATATTTTTTCGTTTTTGCTACGATGATTTTTGGTATTTCACTCGCACAAGCCGATTTACCGAGTGAAAAAGCATTGCAGGCACAGATTGCAACGTTGCAAAAAGCGGAGCAAACCGATGCAACGAAAGCAACATTAAAAACCTTGCAAGATACTCAATCGTTGTTGGCTCAAATTGCGAAGCAGAAAGCGGATAATGAAGCGTTAAATAGTGAAATTGAACATTCCAAAGCGAGTTTAAAAAAGAGCCAAGACAATCTTACCAAATTAAAAAATAGTACGGTGACAGTGCCGTCATTTGAACATATGTCGTTAGATGATTTGCAGGGGTTGCTTTCAGCTAAGCAAGATGCATTGAATAATTTACAAACAGAAATAGCATCGCTAAATGGAAAATTAGTCACCCAAAATGCAGTGCCAGATAAAGCACAAGTAGCTTTAAGAGACAATGTCACGCATAAACAAGCAATTAATTCTGCTTTGTTAGGGGCAAACATCAGTGATGAGCAAAAAGTGAATTTCACCACAGAGTTGGCGTTGTTAGATTTACAAAATAGCTACAACCAAACATTATTGCGAGGCAACGAAGATCTTTCGGCACTCTATAATAGTCAGCTGGAAGAGAAAAAATTACAACAGCAACAATTGCAAAATGAACTTGCTGCTATTCAGCAAGCGATTAGTGAAAAATTGATGCAGGCATCTAAAGTCAAAGTAGAGCAAGCAACGGAAACGCTTGAAAAAAATGTGAATGCGGAGAGCAATCCTGTGATTGTTCGGGCATTGGATTTTAATGCCAAAATGTCACAAGAATTGCTTGATCAAACCACCAAAATGAATGAGCTTTCGCAAGAAAATTTGCGTATTAAAGGTGTGTTGGATAACTTAGAGCAAACACAACGTAATTTGGATGAGCAGATTAGTTCTTTGCAAGGCTCGCTTGTGCTTTCGCGTATTATCAATAAGCAGCGTGCGGCTTTGCCACAAGATGAGATGATCAAAGGTTTGGCAGAACGTATTAATGAACTCCGTGTGAATATTTTTGATATGACTGAGTTCAAAGATAAAATTGCGGATCCTAAAAGTTATATTGCGAAGCTTGAAAAAGAGGAGAAAAATACTTTTACAGATGCTGAAAAGAAACAGCTAACGGAGATTTTATCAGCTCGTACGAAAACTTTTGTGGAATTGATTAAATCGATGAATGCTCAGTTGAACTTGGCGATCAACATTGAATTGACACAGAAACAGGTGCAAACCATCAGCGATGAGTTGCAACAAAAATTGCAACAGCAAAGCTTTTGGGTAAAAAGTAATAATGCGATTGATTTTGCGTGGTTTGCGAAACTAGGCCCAACACTTGGATTTCAGTTAGAAGAGATTGGCAAACAGTTCGATTTTTCAAATTGGCGTGACAATGTGATTCCTGCCACACTCTTAATTGGTAGTTTATTGTTGCTAATTGGCTTGATTTTGCGTCAAAAAGAGAACATTAAACGCCAATTAACCGAGATCAATAACAGAATGAAATCGGTAGAAACCGATAGCCAATGGAATACACCTAAAGCGATTCTTTTAACCACGATTTTATGCTTGCCAAGCACCTTTATGTTTTTAACGGTGTTTATTTTGGTGACTTACATCTGTTTCCAAGATCCACTTCCGATCTGGCCGTGGGGCTTGAAAATGGCGGGTTATTGGTTCTGCTTTGCCTTTATGATGGCAATTCTTCGTCCTCATGGCATTGGTTATCAGCATTTTGATATGCCACAAAAAAGTAATGAGCTGTTCTATAACATTCTAAAACGCTCAGTTTGGGTTATTGGTTTATTGTTGAATACCTCTATTTTTGCCAATGTGGAAACGGGCATTACGTATGATGTATTAGGCGAAATTATGACCATTACTGTTTTGGCAATGACAGTCTTTATTATCGCTCCTGGGTTTAGAAAAGCAATTTCAACGTATCAAAACACAGCAGAGGATATTCACGCACCCAAAGGAGCATTAAGTTTTGTGCGTTTGGTCTTGTTGCTGGCACCGATTGCGTTGATCGTGTTGATTGTGATGGGATATTACTACACATCATTAGTCATCATTGAACATCTGATTTCAACTTATTTTGCGGTAACTACTTGGATTATCGTGCGAAATGTATGTTATCGTGGCTTTACGGTTTCTTCCCGCCGTTTAGCACATCGCCGTTTACTTGAGAAAAAAGAGTCTTTGGCGAAACAGGCAAGCAATGAACAAGCGCATAACTTCGGCGAAGAGGATGTACCATTCGAAATCAAAGCAGATGAAATGGCTGTGAGTGAAATCAAAAATCAGATGCTGAAAGTAACTGATTTTGTGCTCTGGGTTGGCTTATTTGCAGCACTTTATTGGGTTTGGTCTGATCTCATTACCGTTGCATATTACTTAAAAGGCGTAACACTCTGGCAACAAAGTGTGACGACTGACGCGGGCGTGGTAATGGAATCGATTACCTTGCTTAATCTATTGGTTGCTCTAGTGATTATTGTGGTGACCTATGTGTTAATTAAGAACTTAAGTGGTTTACTGGAAACGTTTGTCTTCCCGCATTTTTCGCTTTCTCAAGGTACGCCTTATACCATCAGCACCTTATTAACCTATTTATTAGTGGTGTTAGGGGCAGCTTTTGCCTTCTCAACCTTGGGAATGTCATGGTCTAAGCTACAATGGCTCTTTACGGCATTATCGGTTGGTTTGGGTTTCGGTATGCAGGAAATTTTTGGGAACTTTGTTTCAGGCATTATTATTTTATTTGAACGTCCTATTCGTGTTGGCGATATGATCACCATCGGTTCATTTAATGGAACAGTGTCGAAAATCCGTATTCGAGCAACTACTTTAATCGACAATGACAAAAAAGAAGTGATTGTGCCAAACAAAGCTTTTATTACTGAACGCGTGGTGAACTGGGCATTAACCAATTCAATGACTCGTTTAGTGATTAGTATTGGTGTGGCATATGGTTCAGATTTAGAGTTAGTGAAGAAATTATTGCTTCAAGCTGCCGAAGAAACTACTACAGTAGTTAAAGATCCTGCACCTATGGCATATTTCCTCTCCTTTGGGGCAAGCACATTAGATCACGAGTTGCGTGTTTATGTGGGGCAATTAAGCGAACGTATTCGCACCATTGACCAACTAAACCGCCGTATTAACGAGCTTTTCGAACAACACGGAATTGAAATTGCCTTTAATCAGTTGGATGTTTTTATCAAAAATCAAAACACCAATGAAGAAGTGAAATGGGCAACTGAAGATTTAACCGCAAGAAATTAGGATAAGAATGTTTAAAAACACCGCAAGTATACTCTTTTCCTGCTTATTCAGCCTCTCGCTTTTTTCCCACGAGGCTTGGGCAGAAGCGTCTCAAAACGGAGCAGAAGAGAGCGTAAGGCAGCAGATTAGTGCATTAAGATCGGGCACGTTAGAGACAGCGGAAACGAGTGCTCAAGATCAAAACTTGGAGTTAACCAAGCGTTTTAATGATCAAACCTTAAAGCAAAAGGCAGATATTGCGGCATTAGAAAAGCAGTTGCAAACCTTGCCTCAAGATCTCGCACAGGTGCAAAAACGAACAGAAGAGAATAAAAAAGAGACGAATGCGGTTTCAGCAAATAGCTTTAATGTGCTTTCATTAGCCGATCTTATTAAGCAACAAGAGAGCATTGAAGCAGATTTGCAGAGTGTGCAGTCTCAGCTTTTAGCACTAGATGCCCAAATTTCGAACGATCGTAACTTGCTTAAAAATAACCAACGTTTATTGGATGAAAATAGTGCACGGTTGCAAGAGATTAACCGCGTAAAAGGCTTGCCACCCCAGAGCCAATCGCCGAATGCGATGGAGCGTTGGGATGCGGAAATTCGTTTTATTGAAGAGAGTAATCGTTATAACAATTTGCTCAGCAATAACGCAGAGCGATTGATTGCTTTTGATGAGGCCAAAAGAAGCGAGGCGGCAGCACGTCAAGCGTTAATGCAAAAGCAGTTATCGGTGTTGCAAGAGGTGCTTAATACTAAGCGTTTAGAAGATTCCGAGCAAAAGGCAAAAGATGTCGCTAGTCAACGCATTGCAAGTAGTATTGAGAATTTCTTAATTACAGATGAGCTAGATCATAATAAAGAATTAAGCCAATTTTTGGTGCAACAAACTAAGAAATTAAACACGCTTTCGCACGACGATTTACGGATGCGAAATGTGTTGGAAAGCCTTACTCAAACGCAACGCAATATTGATGAGCAAATCAGTGCATTGCAGGGTACACTTGTGCTTTCAAAGGTAATTAATAAGCAGAAACAAACGTTGCCTACCGAAAAAATTAACAACAATTTAGCGAAATCGATTTCAAATGTGCGGGTTAATCTGTTTGAATATTCGCAACAACGCGATGAGCTTTATAATATTGATGATTATGTCCGCAATCTGACGCATAACTTGGAAGAACCTTTAACGAACGAAGAGAATAGTGCGTTAAATAATATTCTCAAAGAACGTCAAAAATTGTTGGATGAGATTATTAAGTCGTTAAACAGCCAGCTTAATCTTTCGATTACGATTGAAAATAACCAACGCCAAGCCTTGGCAATTGGCGATGCCTTGCAACGTAAACTACAACAGCAAAGTTTCTGGGTAAACAGCAATAATCCGATTGATTTTGCGTGGCTTAAGGCTTTTCCTGCGTTAGCATTTGCAGAAGTAGGTGTTTTGACCGATTATGTTGGGATTGAAAACGTACAGCCGAATTTATTATCTACGGTGTTGTTTACCTCTATTTTCTTGTTGATTGCATTACTCATCAATTGGAAAAAATCGGCAATAAAAGACCGCTTGGCAAGCCTTGCTTCACGAGTAAACACCCTGACTAACGATAGTCATTGGTTGACGCCAGAAGCGATGTTTTGGACAGTATTGTTGGCTTTACCAAGTACGCTGATGTTTTTCACCGCTTATAATGCGATAGGGTTTCTTTTCTTTAACGATCCGATTGCAATTGGGCATTGGGGGGGGCGAGTAACACTTTATTGGTGGTTCTTTGCGACGGTGCTTTCATTACTTCGTCCAAATGGTTTAGCATTCCGTCATTTTGGCATGCCGCAAGAGAGTAATCGTATTTTCCAACGCATTATCAAGCAATCCATTTGGATTGTCGGTTTATTATTGGTGTCGTCTATTCCATCGCAAATTGATGAGATTGGCTATCTCAACGATGCGATTGGACAGGTGATGTCAATTATTGCGTTGGCACTTTGCCTTTTTGTGGTTCGCCCATTGCTTAACCGAGCGATTCGTGAATACCAAAAAGCGAAGAAAGAAGAGAGTGCAACAAACACAAGTATTAGCTTGTTCCGTCTATTACGACTGATTTTAGTGATTGTGCCTATCTCATTGATTATCCTCATTATTTTAGGCTATTACTATACCGCAGTTTACCTCATTACGCACTTGCTTAATAGTTACTTTGTGATTTTGCTTTGGGTTTTTGGGCGTTATTTTGCGTATCGTTTTGTGGCAATTTCTGCCCGCCGTTTGGCATATCGTCGTTTGCAAGAAAAACGCCGTAAATTGCGTGAACAGGTATTAGAAAATAGCACTAAAGAAGAGACAAAAGAGGACGAAACGATCAAACTTTCGGTAGTGAACCAACAGATTTATCGTGTCACCGATTTGATTGGCTGGGTGGTGTTGTTTGCATCACTTTATGTGATTTGGTCGGATCTGATTAGTGTTGCCTACTACCTTGATGGTGTGATTTTATGGGAAAGCAATGAGGGCAGTCAGGTTGAGTCAGTAACACTGCTTAACTTAATGCGTGCCTCGCTTTATGTAGTTGTTACCTATGTGTTGATTAAAAACATTGCGGGTATTTTGGAAGTGACTGTTTTCTCAAAAATGCACCTCTCCAAAGGCACACCACAGACGATAATTACTTTCTTAACCTACATTATTGTGACCTTCGGTAGCGTATCGGCATTTTCGGCATTGGGAATTTCGTGGACCAAAATTCAATGGATCTTTACAGCCCTTTCAGTTGGTTTGGGCTTCGGGGTGCGAGAGATTTTTGGTAGTTTCGTATCGGGCTCTATCTTGCTGTTTGAACGTCCAATTCGAGTTGGTGACAAAGTGACAGTAGGGCAGTATACGGGGATTATCACGAAGATTCGCTTGCGTTCAACCACCTTGCTGAATTCGGATCATATGGAAGTGGTGTTACCAAACCAAGCGTTCGTGACGGATCGTTTTATCAACTGGACGTTGAATAATACTATCACGCGCTTACAAATTTTCTTTAAAGTGAGTTATGATACCGACCTTGATTTAATGCAACGATTACTTCTTCAAGCAGTGAGCGAAGCACCGAAAGTGTTGAATGAGCCAAAAGTTGAAATCAATATGCTTCATTTTGGCGATAATGCATTAGAACACGAGTTGCTCGTGTTTGTGGGCGAATTGGGTGATCGCATAGAGACAATGAACTTCTTGCAATATCGCATCAATCAGCTATTTAGAGAAAATGGCATCCGTTTTGCACTCAATCAGCTTGATGTTCACTTACATTCTGAAGATAATCAGACGACACAAGCGGTTAAAGTCGCATAGAATTTTGCAAATAACAATAAAAGGAAGCAATATGGCAGGCAACAGCATTGGACAATTATTTAAGGTAACCACTTTTGGCGAATCGCACGGGATTGCACTAGGTTGTATTGTGGATGGCGTACCACCGAATATGGCATTGAGCGAGGCGGATTTGCAACCCGATTTAGACCGCCGTAAACCTGGGACATCCCGTTATACTACCCCTCGTCGTGAAGATGATGAAGTACAGATTTTATCTGGCGTTTTTGAAGGCAAAACCACGGGTACGAGCATCGGCTTAATTATCAAAAATGGTGACCAACGCTCTAAAGATTACGGCGATATTATGGACAAATTCCGCCCTGGTCACGCGGATTATACTTACCAACAAAAATATGGCATTCGTGACTATCGCGGTGGCGGTCGTTCTTCTGCGCGTGAAACGGCAATGCGTGTTGCAGCAGGGGCGATTGCAAAAAAATACCTGCGTGAACAATTCGGCATTGAAGTACGAGGCTATTTATCGCAAATTGGCTCGGTTAAAATTGATCCTGCAAAAGTGGCAGATATCAGTAAAATTGATTGGAATGAAGTGAATAGCAATCCGTTTTTCTGTCCTGATCCTGTGGCGGTAGAGCAGTTTGAAGAACTTATTCGTGAGCTGAAAAAAGAGGGTGACTCTATCGGAGCGAAACTCACGGTGATAGCTGAAAATGTACCTGTTGGTTTAGGTGAACCCGTGTTTGATCGCCTAGATGCGGACTTAGCCCACGCCTTAATGTCCATCAATGCTGTGAAAGCGGTAGAAATTGGCGATGGTTTTGCCGTAGTAGAACAAAAGGGCAGCCAACACCGTGATGAAATGACCCCAGAAGGCTTTTTATCTAACCACGCTGGTGGCATTTTAGGGGGTATTAGTTCGGGGCAGCCAATTATTGCCAATATTGCGTTAAAACCAACTTCAAGCATTACCGTGCCAGGTCAAAGCGTAAACTCAAATAACGAACCTGTCGAAGTGGTAACTAAAGGCAGACACGACCCTTGCGTTGGCATCCGAGCCGCGCCAATTGCTGAAGCAATGATGGCGATTGTGTTACTCGATCATCTCCTTCGTTTTAAAGCACAGTGTCGATAAAACATATCATAATAAACCCAGTCTTAGGCTGGGTTTTCTTTTAATTTAATCATTAAAGTGATTGTATCTGCAATTGTTAAGTTATATGCTTTGAGCGTAAGTAGTATGTTGAATCTGAAGGTTTAATTTATGAAACATTTGTTTTCTTTATCAAATTATTTTATTGCTTTTTCAATAAACCAGAAGAGCCTTCGGAATAATCGCGAGGTTGGTCTTCTTTAGTTGTAAGTTTAAAAAATTCGGTTTGATGCTCTTCTGGTAAAAGTTCTGCAGAGCCGTTAGCTAAATGGTCGTAGAGTTTTTTATAATCCGTTGCGAGAGTTGCTAATAATTCAGCAGACTCAGCAAAGTGTGATTCAAGTTGCAGTTTTTGTTCATCTACTTTGTGTTGCATCGTTTTTAAATCAGCTTCCAGTTGTAGTTGTTTTTGCACGTTACGGCTTGCCATGCGGGTTACAAGTACTCCGATGAAAATACCTACAATAAATGCTGCGCCTAAAGCACCCCAAACGGCAATAGTCCATTCTGTCATAAAAAACCTCTTATTTGCTTGGGTAATAAATATGTAACGAGTTGTAATATTTTCCGAGTGAGAAAGGAATAGCCAAGTAGTTAAAAATTCAGTTTTACTGATTAAACGCAAAAAATCGGTGAAAGTATTAGATTTTTAATACGAAATCTGTATAATATGCACACCCTGTTTTTGTTTGGACTTTCCCGCCAAACAAGTTGGTCTAAATAAGACTCGAAGGGGTCGGATTTAGCCGAAAAATTAATAGGTAATATCCACTAGGATATTGGGTTTAAACTTTAAATTTTGGTATTTAATTAATGAAAACTTTTGTAGCAAAACCAGAAACAGTAAAACGTGACTGGTATGTAGTAGATGCGACAGGTAAAACTTTAGGTCGTTTAGCTACTGAATTAGCACGCCGTTTACGTGGTAAACACAAGGCTGAATATACTCCACACGTTGATACAGGTGATTACATCATTGTTATCAATGCAGAGAAAGTAGCTGTAACAGGTAAAAAAGAAACTGATAAAATCTACTACTGGCACACTGGCTATGTAGGTGGTATTAAAGATGCAACCTTCAAAGAAATGATTGCACGTCGTCCAGAAGCAGTGATCGAGATCGCAGTAAAAGGTATGTTACCAAAAGGTCCTTTAGGCCGTGAAATGTTCCGTAAATTAAAAGTTTACGCAGGTAACGAACACAACCACGCTGCACAACAACCACAAGTTTTAGACATCTAATCACGGAGCATCAAAATGACAGCAGCAAATCAAAACTACGGCACAGGTCGCCGCAAAAGCTCTTCAGCTCGTGTATTTATCAAACCGGGCAGCGGTAACATCACTATTAACCAACGTTCTTTAGACGTATACTTCGGTCGTGAAACTTCACGTATGATCGTGCGTCAGCCATTAGAATTAGTTGAATTATTAGATAAATTAGATTTATACATTACTGTTAAAGGTGGTGGTATCTCTGGTCAAGCAGGTGCAATCCGTCACGGTATTACACGTGCATTGATCGAATACGACGAAACTTTACGCCCAGCACTTCGTGCAGCTGGCTTCGTTACTCGTGACGCACGTCGCGTTGAACGTAAAAAAGTGGGTTTACACAAAGCACGTCGTCGTCCACAATACTCAAAACGTTAATTTCGAGTATCTATACGAAAGTATTATCGCAAAAGGCAGGTTTTTCCTGCCTTTTTTGTATTTCATTTTTGAAAGGAATTACCTATGCTTGCCATTATCTCCCCTGCGAAAACCCTCGATTTTGAAACACCCGTGCCTCAATTTGTATTTTCTCAACCAAATTTGACCGCTTACAGTCAAGAATTGATTGAAATTTGTCAGCAATTTAGCCCAGCGGAATTAGGATCGTTAATGTCGATTAGCGATAAATTGGCGAGTTTAAATGTAGCACGTTTTGCTGAATGGCAGCTTGACCATAATGAGACAAATGCCAAAGCTGCACTTTTTGCGTTTAAAGGAGATGTTTACATAGGGCTTGAAGCGGAAACGCTAAGCCGTGAGCAGGTCGAATATGCACAGAAGCACTTGCGTATGCTTTCAGGCTTATATGGCTTGCTAAAACCGCTTGATTTGATGCAGCCTTATCGTTTGGAAATGGGCACGAAATTGACTAATCCTAAAGGCAAAGATCTGTACGCATTTTGGGGCAATACTATAACCGAGTATTTGCAACAGGCGATTGATGAACAGGGCGATAGCGTGTTGGTGAATCTTGCTTCAGATGAATATTATAATGTAGTAAAACCGAAAAATCTGAATGCGACCATTGTAAAACCTGTTTTCTTAGATGAGAAAAATGGCAAGTTTAAACAGATTTCATTCTATGCCAAAAAAGCTCGAGGAATGATGGTGCGTTTTATTTTAACTGAGCAACCAACTGAAATTGAACAACTTAAAACCTTTAACTATGGCGGTTATTGGTTTGATGAGGAGAGCTCAACGGCAACTGAATTGGTTTTTAAACGCGAGGAGCAGTAATGAATATTTTTCGTTGGGGTAGCTTTGCACTTTTTTCCTTATTTTTGACCGCTTGCCAGTTTAAAACGGGCGGTTTTGATCTGCCTGATGCAGTAACATTCCAGAAACAGCGTTTTGAAAAGGTAACGCAAAGTCAGATTGATGAGATGCAACAACTGCTTTATTTGCCTGCTGAAGGTACAAAAAATCCCGAGAATTGGCAGAAAGGTATTTTGATTTTTGTAGATAAAAATAGCAAAAGGATGAGTTTAGCTGATCGTGCATCATTGCGTCAAAATGCGTTTGCTCATCAGGAGGATACGCAAGCGAAAGTTGAAGTGGTGCAAAATGAACTGCGTAGTGAGGTGCTTTATCCGCCAACGGAGCGTTTTAATGATGTGCAGTTAGAGGTTTCGCGCGGGCGAGATTTGCAATGTGGTTATGCACAGATGCAGTTTTCTGACAAGCGATCTGCTTTTGCAACTAAATCGCAAAATTTAACCACTTACCACCAGGTATTAAGCGAACTTGCACTTGAGTTTAGTCGATTGGTTTGGCAGGTGAATTGTCAATAGTAAAATAAAGCATTTCTTTTGAAATAACTGGGAAATTCAAGTAGAATTGCACGGTTATTTTTCCCTAAATTTTTAAAAATAGGACATTTATTGCCCGATGAATATGAAGAACATTCGTAACTTTTCGATTATTGCCCACATTGACCACGGAAAATCCACGCTTTCTGACCGCTTGATTCAAACCTGTGGCGGTTTGTCTGATCGTGAGATGGAAGCACAGGTGCTAGACTCAATGGATCTTGAGCGTGAACGTGGGATTACTATTAAAGCACAAAGTGTAACCTTAAATTATAAAGCGAAAGACGGCGAAACCTATCAATTAAACTTTATCGATACGCCAGGACACGTAGACTTCTCTTATGAGGTTTCGCGTTCACTCGCAGCCTGTGAAGGTGCATTGTTAGTAGTTGATGCAGGGCAAGGAGTAGAAGCACAAACGCTTGCAAACTGCTACACAGCGATTGAAATGGATTTAGAAGTTGTGCCAATTCTAAACAAAATTGACTTACCTGCGGCAGATCCTGAGCGTGTGGCGGAAGAGATTGAAGACATCGTTGGGATTGATGCGATGGAAGCGGTGCGTTGTTCTGCGAAAACAGGTGTGGGGATTGAGGATGTACTAGAAGAAATCGTGCATAAAATCCCAGCACCAGAGGGTGATCCTGAAGCACCTTTACAAGCTTTGATTATTGATTCTTGGTTTGATAACTACTTAGGTGTTGTATCGCTTGTACGTGTAAAAAATGGTACGCTCAAAAAAGGTGATAAAATTAAAGTAATGAGCACGGGGCAGTCTTACAATGTGGATCGTCTTGGTATTTTCACGCCAAAACAAGTGGATACGACTGAACTTAATACGGGCGAAGTAGGTTGGGTAGTGTGTGCGATTAAAGACATTTTAGGGGCACCAGTGGGTGATACTTTAACCCATCACCATAATTCGGCAACGGAAGTGTTACCTGGTTTTAAAAAGGTCAAACCGCAGGTTTACGCAGGATTGTTCCCTATTAGTTCAGACGATTACGAAGCCTTTCGTGATGCATTAGGTAAATTGAGCTTAAACGATGCTTCTTTATTCTATGAGCCAGAAAATTCAACCGCATTAGGTTTCGGTTTCCGTTGTGGTTTCTTGGGCTTATTGCATATGGAGATCATTCAAGAGCGTTTAGAGCGTGAATACGATCTAGATCTCATTACCACGGCACCAACGGTAGTCTATGAAGTAGTGCAAACCAATGGCGAAACAGTTTATGTGGATAGCCCATCGAAATTACCACCGATTAGTAACATTAGCGAAATTCGTGAGCCGATTGCAGAGTGTAATATGCTTGTGCCACAAGAGTATTTGGGCAACGTGATTACCTTGTGTGTGGAAAAACGTGGCGTGCAAACCAATATGGTTTACCACGGCAACCAGATCGCTTTAACCTATGAAATCCCAATGGGCGAAGTGGTGTTAGATTTCTTCGACCGTTTGAAATCAACTTCACGTGGTTATGCCTCATTAGATTATGGTTTCAAACGCTTCCAAGCAGCGGATATGGTGCGTGTAGATATTATGATTAATGGTGATCGTGTGGATGCATTAGCGTTAATCGTCCACAAAGATAATGCACAGTATCGTGGTCGTGAGTTGGTAGAAAAAATGAAAGATCTTATTCCACGCCAACAATTTGACATTGCGATTCAAGCAGCCATAGGTAACCACATTATTGCGCGTTCAACCGTAAAACAGTTGCGTAAAAACGTATTAGCGAAATGTTACGGTGGCGACGTAAGCCGTAAGAAAAAACTTCTGCAAAAACAAAAAGAGGGTAAGAAACGAATGAAATCCCTCGGTAACGTAGAAGTGCCACAAGAAGCGTTCTTGGCGATTCTGCACGTGGGTAAAGATTAATCCCCAAAAGGGAATTTTGCATTAATCAAGCGGTCGAATTTGCAGATGAATTTGTAAATTTAACCGCTTGTTAATCTAAAAGGAGAAATTATGGCACAGATTGCCCCTATTATTTTTATCGGGATTCTATACGGCATTTGGAAATGGTTAGATTCAATGCAACTGCCGAATACTATTTCTATTTTGTTGGTCGGCTTAGTAGTCGTTTGTGGCGGTTTTTGGTTCTACAATAAATTTAACCCAAGCAAGAAAAATGGCTTTACTGATTTCTTCGGTTCACTTTTTGGTGTGTTGGCATTAGTGACCATTTTACGTTCATTTGTGTTTGAACCTTTCCAAATTCCAAGTGGCTCAATGGAGCCAACTTTGCGTGTCGGCGACTTCCTTGTTGTGAATAAATTTAATTACGGCATTAAAGATCCGATTTGGCAGAAAACGCTTATTGAGAACGGACACCCAGAGCGTGGCGATATTATTGTGTTCAAAGCTCCAAAACAACCTCACGTAGACTACATTAAACGAGTGATTGGTATTGGCGGTGATACGGTAAAATATGATATGGCGACCCAATCACTTACCGTAACCAGCAAAGATGGTACTGTAAATGTGTTTAAATATGAAAATGCGAAACCAAATGCTGATTTCTTCTATCACGGCGAAATGCAGGTAGAAAAAACAGAAATCGGTAGTGTGACGCATCAGATTTTGAATAATCCATCGCCATTTAACTATGCTCCTTATTTCTTCAAGCAAGAGGGGCAAGTTGACGGCGAATGGGTTGTACCAGAAGGGCATTATTTTGTGATGGGCGATAACCGCGATAACAGCGAAGACAGCCGCTTCTGGGGTTTTGTGCCTGAACAAAATATAGTAGGTAAAGCAACATTTATCTGGCTAAGTTTAGATAAAAAACCAAATGAATTCCCGAAAGGCTTACGTTTCGACCGAATATTTACTTCCATTCAATAATTTCAAGCGGTTGAATTTGCAAAAGATTTTGCAAATCTGACCGCTTTCATTCCATTTTAATGGGGGAAACCCCAAAAAATTATGCAACTAGAACGATTACAGAAAAAATTGGGTTATCAATTTGAAACCCTTGATTACCTCACTCAAGCCTTAACGCACCGCAGTGCGGCATCAAAAAACAACGAGCGCCTTGAATTTCTTGGAGACTCTATTCTGAATTTTACCATCGGCAAAGCCCTATTCGATAAATTCCCGAAAGCCAATGAAGGCGAATTAAGCCGTATGCGTGCCACTCTTGTACGAGAGCAAACCTTAGCCATTATTGCCCGTCAATTTGACTTGGGCGATTATATGAAGCTTGGCGCAGGTGAGCTTAAAAGCGGAGGTTATCGTCGCGAGTCCATTCTTGCAGACTGTGTAGAGGCGATTATTGCCGCTATCTATTTAGATAAAGGCATGGATCAGGCAATGCAGAAAGTGAATGATTGGTATACCAAATTCTTAGCTGAAATCAGCCCAGGTGATGCACAGAAAGATCCTAAAACTCGCTTGCAAGAGTTTTTGCAAGGTCGAAAACTGCCACTGCCTGAATATGAGGTGATGGATATTAAAGGCGAAGCACACAACCAAACTTTTAAAGTGACTTGCAAAGTGAAAAATGTGGACGAAGTGTTTACAGGCATTGGCACAAGCCGCCGTAAAGCAGAGCAGAATGCGGCGGAGAAGGTGTTAAACGTATTAATCAAGTAGGGGGTGTGGATTAAAAATACACGTATGCAAGCGGTTGAAATGTGAAAAGCTTTGCAAAAGCGTGCGTGAAACTAGTTTCACATGCTCTACAAAAAGGAACAAAAAATGACAGAAAATCAAAAAACATATTGTGGCTTTATTGCTATTGTGGGTCGTCCGAATGTGGGTAAATCGACTTTACTCAACAAAATTCTTGGGCAGAAAATTTCTATCACTTCGCGTAAAGCGCAAACCACACGCCACCGTATTGTGGGAATTCAAACCGAAGGGGCATATCAAGCAATTTATGTGGATACGCCAGGGCTTCACATTGAAGAGAAACGTGCGATTAACCGTTTGATGAACCGTGCAGCAAGTTCAGCAATTGGTGATGTAGATTTGGTGATCTTCGTGGTTGAAGGCACAAAATGGACCGATGATGATGAAATGGTGCTAAACAAATTGCGTGCGGCGAAAGCGCCTGTGGTGCTTGCGATTAACAAGGTTGATAACATCAAAGAGAAAGATGCACTGTTGCCGCATATTACCGAGCTTTCACAAAAATTCGATTTTGCCGAAATCCTGCCGATTTCAGCCCAACGTGGTAAAAATGTCCATCTGCTTGAGAAGATTGTACGTCAATCTTTACGTGAAGGCGTACACCATTTCCCTGAAGAATATGTAACCGACCGTAGTCAGCGTTTTATGGCATCAGAAATTATCCGCGAAAAATTGATGCGTTTCACGGGCGAAGAGTTACCTTATTCGGTGACGGTAGAAATTGAGCAGTTCAAAGTGAATGAGAAAGGTATTTTCATTATTAACGGCTTGATTTTAGTTGAGCGTGAAGGTCAGAAAAAAATGGTGATCGGTGCGAAAGGCGAGAAAATCAAAACTATCGGGATTGAAGCCCGTAAAGATATGGAGCGTTTATTTGATGCACAAGTTCACTTAGAGTTGTGGGTGAAAGTGAAAGCAGGTTGGGCGGATGACGAGCGAGCTTTACGCAGTTTAGGCTATATTGACGAATAGAAGATGCAAGAACAGCAGTGGCAACGAGGGTTCGTTTTACATAAACGTGAATACAGCGAAACGAGCTTTTTGGTGGATTTTTTCACAGAACATAACGGACGCATTACCTTGCTTGCCAAAGGGGCGAGAAGACCTCGCTCGCCATTAAAAGCTCTTTTGCAACCGTTCACACCGCTGCTTTTGCGTTGGTCGGGCAAAGGTGATCTTAAAACCCTGACGAAAGTGGAGGCAGCTTCGCTAACCTTGCCAATGAATACCTTGGCACTTTATAGCGGCTTTTATGTGAATGAAATGTTGGTAAGAGTGTTGGAAAATCAGACCGCCTACCAAGAGCTTTTCCAACATTATTTGCTTTGTGTTACTAAGTTAGCCGCAACCCCTGATGCGTTAGAACCTACGCTACGTACTTTTGAATTCCAAGTGCTTAAAGCGTTAGGCTATGGCGTGGATTTTGTCCATTGCATTGCCACAGGCGAAGAAGTTGATCCAAATATGTGGTATCAATTCCGTGAAAATGAGGGCTTTATCGCTTCGCTTTTGCAAAATAATTTGAGTTTCTTAGGCAAAGATTTGTTAGCTTTTGATTTGCTAGATTTTTCTGAAAAATCCACTCAACAAGCAGCAAAACGCTTTACCCGCATTGCGCTGAAACCTTATTTAGGTTCACAGCCCTTAAAAAGTCGCGAGCTATTTCAATCTATCCTACCAAGTAAATTAAAAGGGGCGTAAGCCTCTTTTTTGTGTTTATTTTCATTAAATAAAAATATTTTCTCATTTGAGAGCGATTTTTATTTAGGTTATGTGTATAATAGCTAAGTTTTTTATTTCCCTTTAGTCTTTATTACAGGAATCTCTGAATGAAATTTAAATATTCTTTAGTTTACACTTCGTTATTTATGTTGCCAGCAGTGGCTATCGCAGAAAGTACTTCACTTTCAGAAGTTACCGTCACAGAAAATGCATCTAATGTGGTGGAAGCAAATAACGGTAGTTACCAATCTCGTGTGAGTAACATTGCGAATAAAGGTGCAACACCATTAATTGATTCACCTCAGACCGTGAATGTAGTGAATAACCAACTTATTGAAGATCGCAAACCAACTAGCATTGATGAAGCTCTTGCAACCGTCAGTGGCGCAACACAAGCTAACACCTTAGGTGGATTGATGGATGCGGTGTTAAAACGTGGCTTTGGTGCAAACCGCGATAACTCGATTTTGCGTAATGGCGTTGTAGCTGGCCCATCGCACAATTTCTCTGCAACGACAGAACGTTTGGAAGTGTTAAAAGGCCCAGCCTCTGTGTTATACGGTATTCAAGACCCAGGTGGAGTGATTAACGTGGTGACAAAAAAACCACAGCAAGAAGCGAAACACGTATTAGGTGGTTCTGTGGGGTCAAATAATGCTTGGGGTGTGAATTTTGACTCAACGGGCGGTTTAGGTAATGGCTTTGCATATCGCTTTATTTATGACCAAAATGACAAGGATTATTGGCGTAATTTCGGTAAAATCAAACGTGGTTTATACGCACCATCACTTTCTTGGTCGAATGATAAAACGGAAATTGTGGTAGGCTATGAACACCAAGATTATACTGATCCATTTGATCGTGGTACTTATATTCTTGCACGTGATGCAGGCAAAGGCACATTCATTTCTACAGATAAGAAAACCCGTTTAGATGAACCATTCAATGAAGCAGTTGGTAAGATTGATATTGCAAGTGTTCAAGCAACTCATAAATTGAATGATTTCTGGAAAGTAAACGCAACTTACTCTTACACCAAAGATAGCTATAATTACTGGCAAGCACGTGTAACGCGTATTAACGGAGATCGAGTAACACGTCAAATTGAAGGGATTCAAGGCTCAGAACAGCGTAACCATAGTGCAAGCTTGAATACGGTAGGGGAATTTGCAACGGGTAATGTAACTCACCGTGTTGTGACAGGCATTGATTTTGCACAAACTACATTAGATATTGCTCGTTATCAAGCGACTCAAAATGATACGAATTTTAGACTTTCGACAACCAGATATGGTCAAGTAAGTACAGCTAATATGCCACTTGCTGCTGCAAATGGTCACCAATTTGCGAAATTAAAAACGGTTGGGGTTTATTTACAAGACTCTGCATATTTAACGGATAATCTGATTTTATCTGGCGGCTTACGTTACGAATATTATGATCAAGAAGCTGGTCGTGGTGGTCGTACAACACCAGAGCGTTTATATACCAATGATCATGGTGGTAAAATGCTTTACCAGGGTGGTTTAGTATATAAATTTACCCCAAATTGGGTTGTATATGGTAACTATGCTCAATCATTCCGACCACAGTTAAGTCGTGCAGCAGTAACTGAAGGTTTAAAACCTGAACAGGGTGAATCATTTGAAATTGGTACGAAATATGAGAACGGCTATTTCAGTACTAATCTTGCAGCATTTAATATCAATAAGAAAAATGTGACTGATACTCATGAAGTATCTGTCAATGGAGTAAAAACAAATTATGCTTACTTAGTAGGTAAACAACGTTCGCAAGGTTTTGAATGGGATTTCAATGGTCGTTTAACGGATAAACTTGGTGTAACAGCAACTTATGCGTACACCAAAACTAAAACGCGTGAAAACACAAAATATCCATACTTTGAAGGTAAAGAGTTTGAAGGCGTGCCAAAACATCAAGCAAGCTTATTCTTAACTTATGATGTAGGGCATTTCTCCTTTGGACACATCCGTGTTGGCGCTGGAGCTCGTTATTTAGGCACGTGGAAAGTGTATAACACCTTTGATACCAATAATATCGAAACCTATAAATTACCACATGCAATTGTCTCAGATGCTTTTATTGCATACGATACAAAAGTAGCGGGCAAAAATGTAACTATTCAATTAAATGGCAAAAACTTAGGTAATAAAACCTACTATGTTTCTACTCAAGGAACAAGTAATGGCGTTATTCCTGTTGCTTATGGTTATGAGCGTGAATTTATGCTGAACACTAAAGTGGAGTTCTAAGCATAATAGCTGTTTACAAGCGGTCAAATTTTTCTTACGCTTTGCATTGCAAATTGAATGAAAAATTTGACCGCTTTATTTTTAGGATTTAAATAATGATGACCAAACAATCTTATCGAAAACTCGCTTTAATGCGGGTTTTTGCATTTTCGCTTTCCGCATTTATTTTTAACACGACAGAGTTTGTGCCTGTGGCTCTGCTTTCAGATATCGCCCTAAGTTTTGAGATGGAAACCGCAATCGTTGGGCTGATGATTACCGTGTATGCGTGGATGGTGTTTCTCGGCTCGTTGCCATTGATGTTGCTTACCGCAAAGGTAGAACGCAAGAAATTACTGTTTTCGATTTTCTCTCTCTTTATTATCAGCCATATTCTTTCCGTGGTAGCGTGGAATTTCTGGGTGTTACTCATCTCTCGGATCGGCATTGCTTTGGCACACGCCATTTTCTGGTCGATTACCGCCTCACTCGTGATTCGAGTTGCACCGAGAGATAAAAAGCAACAAGCGTTGGGTTTACTTGCATTGGGTAGTTCATTGGCAATGATTTTAGGCTTACCACTTGGACGGATGATTGGGCAGGTGTTGGATTGGCGTTCCACTTTTACCGTGATTGGTGTTATTGCAACGCTGGTTATGCTGTTAATGTGGAAATTGCTCCCTCATTTGCCAAGTAAAAACGCAGGCTCACTGGCAAGCATTCCTGTGTTGATGAAACGCCCGCTTTTAGTTGGGATTTATCTGCTTGTGATGATGATTATTTCAGGACACTTTACCACTTATAGCTATATCGAACCTTTTGCTATTAATATCAGCCAGTTCGTGCCTGAAATTGCAACAATGATGTTGTTTATTTTTGGTTTAGCTGGTGTAGCGGGCAGTTTTTTATTTGGGCGTTTATATGCAAAAAATCCACGAAAATTTATCGCTTGTGCGATGATGTTAGTGATGCTCCCCCAACTTCTTCTTTTTCCGCTTAAGCATTTTGAAATTGCTATTTTCTTGCTCGTATTCTTATGGGGAATTGGCATTACCAGTTTGAGTATCGCACTACAAATGCGTGTACTCCAACTTGCCCCCGATGCGACGGATGTTGCCACCGCGATTTATTCTGGCATTTATAATGTGGGTATTGGGGCAGGTGCACTCTTTGGTAGCATTGTTATTCATCAATTAGGGCTGGAATATGTTGGTTTAATTGGTGGTGGATTGGGATTCCTGGCGTTAATTTGGTTAGGCATTATGACGATAAAATTCGGTAAGAAAGCCTAGAAAAATTTAGGCGGGATTTCCCGCCTAATTGTTTGGAATTATTTCGTCCCAAAAATCTTATCACCTGCATCACCTAAACCAGGGACGATATAGCCATGTTCGTTTAGGTGGCTATCGATTGATGCCGTGTAAAGTTCGATGTCTGGATGGCTTGCTTTTAAGGCTTCAATACCTTCAGGAGCGGCAACAAGAACTAACACTTTAATGTGTTTACAACCCGCATTTTTAAGTAAATCGAGGGTAGCGATCATTGACCCACCTGTTGCTAACATTGGGTCAACAACAATAGCTAAGCGTTCTTCTACATCGTTTGCCAATTTTTTGAAGTATGGTACAGGTTTTAAGGTTTCTTCATCACGGTAGATACCCACCACGCTGATACGTGCACTTGGGATGTGTTCTAACACGCCATCCATCATCCCTAAACCTGCACGTAAAATTGGCACGACGGTAACTTTTTTACCTTTAATGCGGTCTACCTCTACTTTACCGCACCAACCATCTATTTCTACTTTTTCTGTTTCTAAATCTTTAGTCGCTTCATAAGTTAAAAGGCTGCCAACTTCGGTGGCAAGTTGGCGGAAATCTTTGGTGCTGATTTCAGCAGCACGCATCAAGCCTAATTTATGGCGTACAAGCGGGTGTTTTACTTCAACAATTTTCATCTTCATTCTCCTTTCTGGATTTGTCTAGGATTTGATATTTAACTTGGCAATTTCTTCATCACGAAGCACGCGACGTAAGATTTTACCCACGTTGGTTTTTGGTAATTCATCCCTGAATTCAATCTCTTTCGGGATTTTATAGCCTGTGAGGAATTGACGGCAGTAAGAGCGCAACTCTTCACGGGTTAAGCTTTCATCTTTTTTGGTGACGAAAATTTTGATAATTTCGCCAGAAACAGGGTGGGGCACACCGACGGCAACCACTTCATTCACTTTCGGGTTATGTGCCACCACATCTTCGATCTCGTTTGGGTAGACATTAAAGCCTGACACGATGATCATATCTTTTTTGCGATCGACAATGCGTAAGTTGAGATCTTGCCCCATCTCGACAATATCACCTGTTGCCATCCAGCCATCGTGCAAGACTTCGGCGGTATCTTCTGGGCGGTTCCAATAACCTTTCATCACTTGTGGACCTTTTACCCAAAGTTCGCCACGTTCACCCATTGGCACCTCATTGCCTGCGTCGTCCATAATGCGAATATCCGTATTCGGCACAGGCACGCCAATGGAGCCTGTGTGTTCAGTGGAATCCCAACGAGAAGCGGCAATCAATGGCGAACATTCGGTCATTCCATAGCCTTCGATAATATGGCAGCCTGTGGTTTCAAACCAGCGTTTTGCCACAGCACCTTGAATTGCAGCACCACCGCCTACGCTTAAACGCAGTGCCGAGAAGTCTACCTCTTTGAAATGTTCGTTATTCAGTAGAGCATTAAAGAGTGTATTTACACCACAAAGTGCCACAATACGCTGTTTTTTCAGCTCTTTGACAAAACCTGGAATATCACGTGGGTTGGTAATTAATAAGCCCGTTACGCCTAATTCGATAAAGAGTAGGCAGTTTACTGATAAAGCAAACACGTGATACATCGGCAATGGAATCGCCGCCACGCGAACTTTGGCATCTTTTAATAATGGCTGTGCTACCCATTTAGCTTGGAAAACATTGGCAACCATATTGGCGTGTGTGAGCATTGCACCTTTTGCCACGCCTGTTGTGCCGCCCGTATATTGTAGGAAAGCAAGGTCGCTACTTTCTAAATTTGGTTTTACATATTGACGCTGTTTCCCAATGCTCAAGGCTTCGCGGAAACTTACTGCGTGTGGCAACTTATATTTTGGCACGAGTTTTTTGATGTATTTCACCACAAAATTCACCAGCGTGCGTTTTCCAAATGAGAGCTGATCGCCCATACGGGTTAAAATCACATGCTCCACTTGAGTGTTGAAGACCACTTTTTCGAGTGTGGCAGCAAAGTTAGAGACGATGACAATTGTTTTCGCACCGCTGTCGTTGAGCTGATGTTCCAACTCGCGAGGCGTGTAAAGTGGATTAACGTTTACGATCACAAGGCCTGCACGTAATGCACCGAATAAAGCAATCGGATATTGCAACAGGTTTGGCATCATTAATGCGACTCGATCACCTTTTTCCAAACGCAATTCATTTTGTAAGTAAGCAGCAAAAGCACGGCTACGTTCTTCCAATTTGCGGAAGGTTAAAATTTGCCCCATATTGATATAAGCGGGCATATCGGGATGGCGTTTTACCGCTGCTTCAAACATCTCTACGAGAGATTCATATTTCGTTACATCAATCGTTTTTTCTGCGTTAGGTGGGTAATTATCAAACCAAATTTTTTCCATTGTTGTTTAGTCTCCTGCCCCGAAAGTGTTACTTTTGCCTAAGAAAATCGGGGTAAATTTTGTTAATGGTTGATAGGCAGTAACCAGTTTTACCGCCCAAAAGCTGCAAGCGGTTAAAAAAATTACACCACTTGCAACCAGAAGTTCGTTGCTAAAAAGAGCAGAAAAAAGGAGTGTTGATCCAATAAGCACCATTAAAGGCACGCAATAAACCCAAAACACGCTCATTAAAAGCGTATTTTCAGCCAAACCGAGCTGGATTTGATCACCTGCTTTTAAGACTTGATCTACTTTAATTTCAAAGCGTGGTGCGGTTTTTTCGCCAGATAAGCCTGATAAAGCTTTACTTCCACAATGATTTTGTGCAGCACAACCACCGCAGCCGCTTTTGGCATAGCATTGCACCAAGGCTTTACCGTTTTGGTAGCTTAGCACAGTAGCGTGTTCAATCATCATATCGCACTCCTTATTGTGGCAAAACCACACTTTGCGCCACTTTTTCCGCCACAGGCATTGGAATATCGCCAATGACTACCAGTTCGCGATTACCAAGTATATGGGTGAACAAAATCAATTTTTCTTGGCGAGCGAATTGGTTGTTGAATGCTTCATCACCTTGCGAACGCAGATAGACAGTAAAGGTTGAGAGCCCATCGCTAAAAAGTTGGCTTTCGACTTCTTCCTGCCCCTGTCCAACGGGAATTACTTGGCGATAACTAGAGATAGGTTTAAAGCCAACAGGTAACCAATTCACCTGCCATTCAAGCGGTGTGTTTACCAAACTGTTTTGCGTATTCACAGGCGGCAATAGCATCGTTTTCAGTTGCGGGATCAGGTTGTCGAACTCGTCATTTACGCGTTGTTCAATCACTCTAAATTGTTCTAACAGTGTGTTTTGATTATCGAACAGTTCACTTTTAAGTAATAGATAATTTTGTTCATCAATCCAAAGTGTGTAACTAAAACGGGTGCTGTCGGAAGGCACGATTTTAATTACATTTGCGATGCGATCTGCCACGCGTGATTTACCCAATGGTACAAAATCGTAATGGTTTAGCTCGTTAAAATTGGCATGAAAAACCGCAGGTAAGGCATCTAAAATTTTTGTGCCTTTTAAACTGAATGGGGTGAAATTAAAGCCTAAATAGCTAATTGCATTATTGCGTAGCAAGATAGTTTCGTAAGCGTTATCAAGGCTTAAAAGCTGAGCAAATTCGTGATTATTTTCCAGTGCGTGATGATATTTCATTGATTTGATATTATCACTGTGTTGGAGAATATAATGGATCTCATAGTTGCGATTTTTATGTGCTTCCATCATGGCATTGAGTAGATCAATTGGATGGGTCAGCTCCGCTTTCACAGGCAAAACAAAAAGAAATGTGAGACAGAATAAAATAAATTTTTTCATATTAGCCTTTTTCATTCTTATAAACATTGAGGCATAAGCGGTAGGATTTTACCAAAAATTTGTAAAAAAATCGCAAAAAGTTACCACTTGCTGGTAATTAAGCGACACAATTAGGCAAAAATAAAGCCACTCATATTAAGAATATATGAGTGGCAGAATTTATTTATTACCTGAATTATTTTTGTAATTGTTTTTCTGTTATGGTTGAAGAGGTTTGTGCTTTCGCTTTTTCTTCATCGGTTAACGTCACATTTTGTGTACGGCGTTGGATTTCATAATTTTGCAATAATGAATCTAAACGATGTTGTTGTTGTTCAAGTTTTTCTGGGGTCACTAAATCTTTGCTTGGTGCATTGTAGCTTACCGCTTGAACTGCATTGCTAAATGGTATTGTTTGCAACGTAGGCTCAGTTTGAGTCACTTCTTCTGAGTTGTTCATCATATTCACACCCACAAGTGCAACTAAGCAGACAGAAGCAGCAATCCCAGCTTGCATAATTGGGGTTGCCCAACGTTTAAGTTTCACCATTAAACCACGAGGTTTCTCTTGTATAGATTTGATGGTTTCGTTTTCAAGCAAGGCTTCCATTTTGGTAGAGAAGTCTGCATTGAGTAACACCTCTTCGCCTTGCATCACGTTACGAATCATATGATAGCTTGCCCATTTTGCTTTTAATTCAGGGCTGTTTGTGAGCGTATCGGCAAACTCTATGCCATTCGCTTGCCCGTCCATATAAGCTGACAAGGTCTCTTTTTGTTGCATAATAAACTCCAATTAACTTGAAATAGACGTGTTTCTCAACACAAATAATAGATGGTTAAGCTGCCATAAGTGGTTGAATTTTAGCATCAATCGCTTCACGTGCCCGGAAAATACGCGAACGTACTGTACCGACAGGGCAACTCATCACTTCAGCAATCTCTTCATAACTTAATCCTTCGATTTCACGAAGTGTAATTGCCATTTTTAATTCTTCAGGCAGATTCTCAATCGTTTCAAACACCACCCGTTTTAGCTCATTCGATAACACTAAATTTTCAGGAGTGTCAGTTTCACGCAACTGCGTACCAGCATCATAACTTTCCGCGTCTTCTGCCAAAATATCTTCTTTTGGCGGCCTGCGACCTAATGCAGTTAAATGATTTTTTGCCGTGTTTACCGCAATGCGATAAAGCCAAGTATAAAATGCACTTTCGCCTCTAAATGAAGCTAAAGAACGATAAGCCTTGATGAATGATTCTTGCACAATGTCAGGAATGTCATCACGGGAAACATAACGAGTAAGTAAACCAGCTACGCGGTTTTGATAGCGTACTACCAATAAGTTAAATGCTTTTTTATCACCTTGTTGTGCTTTTTCAACTAATTCTTGGTCGGTGATTTGTTCGCTCAATTTGCGGACTCCTAAATATATAATCGATTTATTTTAATCATCGCCATCTCTTTCACAGCTTTAGTGTGTCGTTTTTGGCAATAGTTCAAAAAAGTTTAAAAAATTTTCAAAAAGTATGTTTTTATGAAAATGTAAAGAAGAGCGATTTTACTGAATATCGGCAAAAGATCAAAATATATCGGTGTATTGGGGTTAACTTTGATATAATTTTGCAACTTTTATCCCTTATATGGAAACCGATTATGAAACCTGTATTTAACGAACACACACCAAAATTTAAAACGGCAGAAGAAAAAAGTTTTAAACGCAATGATCGCTCGAACGAGCGTCCAACCAATGCCAGAACGCCCAAAGGCAAACTGTCGCTTTCTCGTCAAAATCAACGTATTACGCCAGAAAATATCTACCCAAGCGAAGCACGCAAAGCGAACGGACAAGGGCAAGTTAAAATCAATATAAAACAATCCGCGTCTTTGCAAAAAGAGAAAAAAACGGGACCACTTTCACCGCGTGCACCAGAGAAAATCAAGAAAAACCGTGCAGAAGAGATGAAAATTTACGGTGAAAATAGCTGTTTAGCCCTGTTCGCACAACGCCCAAGCTCAATTGTTCGACTTTGGGCAACAGTGGAAGGTGCAAAAAAATTAGGCGATATGTTGAGTTATCTTGCTGAGAACAAAAAAGCTTATCACATCGTTTCTCGCGAAGAGATGGAAAAAGTAACAGGCTCAGAGCATCACGGCGATGTTTGCTTGCTTGTGAAGAAAAACCGCATTTACAGCCTGGAAGGCTACTTGCAATTAGAACACGCTCAAGATTGCCTTGTGTTATTAGATGGCGTAAACAATGCCCAAAATATCGGTGGCATTGTCCGCACCTGTGCTTTCTACGGTGTAAAAGGCATTATCAGCGAAAATGGCGAATGCTTAAACTCAAGTGCTGCCGCACGCGTTGCCGAAGGTGGTTTGGAGTTTGTCCATACGCTGGAAACCAAAAACAAACAGATCGCCCTGCAACAATTACGCCAAGCAGGCTACCAAGTTCTGCACCTCACCCGCCAAAAACAAGCCCTATCCCTTTCAAAAGTGAAATTAGCGAAAAAAGTGGTGTTTGTATTAAGCGAGGTGGTTTCTAACCATATTGAATACAGTGAAGATACTACTGTACAACTTTCTGTGAATAACCCACTTGTAAGTGGTCTGAATGTGGCGGTAAATGCGGGGGTGTTGTTGAATCAGTGGTATGTGAGTCAAGTGTTATAATAAATTAGCTAAAAACTGAAAGAAAATAACCGCTTGAGTGCTATCTCAAGCGGGAATAGGACAGGATTTGTGATGATAAAAAACATTTACCTACCATTGTGCCACAGTACACAAAGTTAATTAAAGCGGTAAGCACCAATATCTCTCTTTAAAATAAATTCTTAGCAGTCAAAACAGAGTGGACTCATCAGCAATATTGTGAATGGTGGGATAGTTTGCCTAAAATTTGGCAAAAAGAGTTATCGGAGTATTTAGATAATAAACATCCATAAGAATTTACACTTGAAGAGATTAAAGAGAAATTAGATTCTATAAAATATCTTTAGAATTGAGGCAAGAGTGTAAAGATTATTACTAACTTATTGCCATTAAAATTGGAAAATCTTAGTCTTTGGAGAAATCAAATTAGTGATATTTCTGCATTATTAGGTTTAACTCAACTGATAAACCTTGAGCTTAGTAATAACCCAATTTCCCCACAAGATATTAATTGCTTAAAAGAAAAATTATCTAATACAGACATTATTTTTAATTATGCAAGTAGAAGAACTGAACTAAGCAACGCCCTCTATTTATAAGTTGCTTGGTTTACAAATTGTGAATTATTTGATGTGTTGCTGGATAAAGCCAAACAAGGCGTGCAAGTGCAGTTGATGTTATCGAATGATGTGATTAAAAAAACGGAAGATAATCACGAATATATTACTATTATTAAAGACGATGATGTTTTATGTGATCAATTTATTGCCCAATTTGAGCAAATTCGCGATCAATATTATATGCAAGAAGTGCAAGATTTCCCAGTGGATAAAATTATTAAACGCTTGGAAATTCTCAAAAATTATGTAGTGTTGGAAGATGAAGAAGACGTAACGTTTATTTTCTATTGTAAGAAATGGAGCGGGAAACGAGGCTCGAACTCGCGACCCCGACCTTGGCAAGGTCGTGCTCTACCAACTGAGCTATTCCCGCATTTAAGTTACTTTAAAAATGGTGCCCGAGGCCAGACTTGAACTGGCACGCCCCGAAAGGCGAGGGATTTTAAATCCCTTGCGTCTACCGATTCCGCCACTCGGGCAACGTTTAAATTATCAGCATTGCGAACTGATGGGGCGTATTATAGAGATTTCCGTTTTGCTGTCAAATAGATTTCTTTTAATTTTTTTAGAAAACACTTCAAGCGGTTTGTTTTTAGACAAATCCTGCAAATTTTCGCCAAAAATATACCGCTTGAAGCATGCTTTCTTATTTTGCCAATGTTTCTACAAGCTCAGTAACGAACTGCAATCGTGCTTCATTGCTTTCTAATGGCTTAGTAAATTTAAATTTCAACGGTCCATCAAACTTATAAGCCGTTTTATCTTGCTGGATCAGTTGCAAGAATTTCATTGGGTCAGGCGTGGCGGTTGCTTTAAATTCTAAAAAACCACCGTTGATGCCTGCTTCAATTTTCTTCAAGCCTAATGTTTTAGCTAAATGGCGAATTTGGGTGATCTGGAATAGATTTTTTGTCGCTTCTGGTAATAACCCGAAACGGTCGATAAGCTCGACTTTCAACTCTTTCAATGCCTCTACATTTTCCGCACTCGCAATGCGTTTATAGAACGATAATCGCATATTAACATCTGGCACGTAATCCTCTGGTAAGAGTGCAGGAATACGTAACTCAATTTCTGTTTGGTTTTGTGTAATCTCATCTAAACTTGGCTCACGTCCTTCTTGCAAGGCTTTTACTGCATTTTCGAGCAAGTCCATATAAAGCGAGAAACCGATAGATTCGATCTGCCCACTCTGTTCGCTCCCTAGTAATTCGCCCGCACCTCGGATTTCCAAATCGTACGTTGCTAATACAAAGCCTGCACCTAAATTATCAATGGAACTCAAGGCTTCTAAACGTTGCTGTGCATCTTTGGTCATCATTTTCGGATGCGGCGTGAGCAAATAAGCATAAGCCTGTTGATGCGAACGCCCTACTCGTCCACGTAGTTGATGCAATTGTGCTAAGCCAAATTTATCTGCTCGTTCAATAATAATGGTATTTGCCGTGGGTACATCGATCCCTGTTTCAATAATGGTCGAGCAGACCAAAATATTAAAACGCTGATGATAAAAATCACTCATCACCCGTTCGAGTTCACGTTCACGCATCTGCCCGTGCCCGATAATAATACGTGCTTCAGGCACAAGTTCTGCCAATTTTGATGCACAATTTTCAATCGTTGCTACATCATTATGCAGATAATAAACTTGTCCACCACGTAGAATTTCACGCAGAATTGCCTCGCGAATAATCAAATCATCGCTTTGTCGTACAAAGGTTTTAATCGTTAAACGGCGAGCTGGTGGGCTGGCTATAATCGACAAATCTCGCATGCCATTTAACGCCATATTAAGCGTTCTCGGAATTGGCGTTGCGGTAAGTGTCAGAATATCTATATTGGCACGCAACTGTTTGATTTTCTCTTTCTGGCGCACACCAAAACGGTGCTCTTCATCAATTACCAGCAAGCCTAAATCGTGGAACTGCACATCTTCTTGTAACAATTTATGTGTTCCAACCAAAACATCAATTTTGCCTTCAGATACTTTCTGCAAAACCTCTTTTTGCTCTTTTGCGGTTTTGAAACGTGAAAGTACCTCGATATTGATCGGATAGTTCGCAAAACGATCTTTAAAATTATCGAAATGTTGCTGAGCGAGCAGGGTGGTTGGCACTAAAATGGCGACTTGTTTATGGTTCATCACTGCAAGGAAAGTAGCACGAATTGCTACTTCAGTTTTACCAAAGCCAACATCACCACACACAAGACGATCCATCGCTTTCGGCTGGCACATATCGCTGATTACTGCATTGATGGCCAACCTCTGATCTTCGGTTTCCTCAAACGGGAAAGTTTGGCTAAATCGCAAATATTCCTCGCGGTTATATTCAAAGGCAACGCCTTTTTGCGACTCACGTTTGGCGTAAACATCTAACAATTCTGCCGCCACATCACGGATTTTCTCCGCCGCTTTTTGGCGAGATTTCGCCCAAGCTTCTGAGCCTAATTTATGCAATGGTGCCGTTTCATCTGCCCCACCAATATAGCGAGAAATCAGGTGCAATGAGGCAACGGGTACGTAAAGTTTCGCTTCGTTGGCATATTCCAGCACCACATATTCAGCTTTTACTCCGCCCGCATCAAGCACAGTTAAGCCCGCATAACGCCCTACGCCATTTTCTAAATGCACCACTGCCTGTCCGATTTTCAGCTCGGCAAGGTTGCGAATCAGCGTATCAGGGTTTACTGTTTTGCGTTTATCGGCTGATTTTGGTTGATGCACTCGTTCGCCCAATAAATCCGTTTCGCAAATGATTGCCAGATTTTCACCGCTTGTTTCTTCTGCATTTTCAATCACAAAACCTTGATCAAGTGCTGAAATCAGCAATGAAATCGGCTCTTTGAGCTCATTAAGCGTTTTAATTTGTTTGGGTTTGAGCTTAAGTGGTGCGAGCAAATCAAGCAATGTTTCACGTCTGCCTTCAGTTTCCACTGAAAAAATAATGTTACCGTTAAATTTTTCACGGAACTGCTCAAAATTCGCAAATGGATTTTTTAAATGCGGATTGATTGTCAAATCAGGTAATTTTGCCACATTTAGATTGCTTTTCGCTGCACTTTTACGCACTTTTTCGGACGTGAGCGTTAAGCGTGGATACCCTTTCAACAAGCGGTTGATTTCTTCCAATGAAAACCAAAGTTTGTTTGGTTCAAGTAACGGACGCATCGGATCAATGCGATTTTCAAAGCGATTTTGTGCATCTTGACGGAATAGTTCCGCTTTTTCTTGCAAGCCATCAAAGGTGATAAACAGCGAATTTTTCGGCAAATAGTCAAACAGGCTTGCCATTTCTTCAAAAAAGAGCGGTTGCCAATACTCAATGCCCGCATTCAAAATGCCTTTGCTTACTTGATGATAAATATGCTCTGGCTCGTGGCGAATATTGGCAAAGGTTTCGCGGAATTTGCCACGAAAAAACTCAATCCCTTTGCTATCAGTTGGAAATTCGTGTGCAGGCAAAAGATTGATTTCAGGAATTTCGCTAATTGTGCGTTGCGTGTCTACATCAAAAGTGCGGATGGAGTCAATCTCATCATCGAAAAAATCCAAACGAAATGGCTGAGTCGTCCCCATCGGGTAAAGATCGAGCAACGAACCACGCACTGCATATTCCCCGTGTTCTAACACTTGCTCTACTGAACGATAACCTGCATTATCAAGCTGTAAACGTAATTGTTGAATGCTGGATTGGTCGCCTTTTTTAATCAATAAAACGTGATCAGCCAAATAGCTTGGCGGGCAAACTTTCTGTAAAAGCGTGCTAATCGGTAGCAAAAAAATCTGTTTTTTGCCTTGTTGCAACTGGTAAAGAGCAGAAAGTCGAGCAGAGATAATCTCTTGATGCGGCGAAAAATTATCGTAAGGCAGTGTTTCCCAATCAGGGAACATTGCTACAGGTAGCTTGGTAAACGCTGTTAATGCTTTTTCAAGGCGAAGTGCGGTGCGAGTGTCTGGCGTAACTACCACCGTCACGCCTTGAAATTGCTCAGAAGATTGTGCAATAACGAGCGTGTCAGAATGCCCGATAATATTGCCAAGCGTTTGGAAATCTTGATGTGTTGTGTCGGTTTTAGGTAATGAGAATTGGAGGTTTGTGTGCATAGATGTAATTTATTTAAATGAGAGAATGCTTGTAGTTAATTATCTTTGAATTTCGATTATAGGTCTACAAGATTAGTTTTTGGTTAGTGTTTATTTTAAAAACTATTTAATTGATTCTTATCAATAGGATGGCTTTAAAATTTATTATATAAACTTATTAACTCATTCACGGTATTGGAATTTTCAGTGTAGGACATTCAACATCTACTTAAGAAAATAAAACTTATGAAAAATCAACACTCTGGCTTTACCAGATACTCCTTTTCAGCAATAACCATTGCTCTATTTTCTACATTAACATTTTCTCAAACAGCTTTTGCAAATCCGCTTTCAGAGAGCAATTTAATGCATTAAAAGCTGAAGAACTTAAAAGCCATCTTGATCAAGCCTAAAATCGTATGCAACACCGTATTGATCGTATGAACAAACGTGCTGAAGCAGGTGCAGCGTCTGCGATTGCACAAGGATCGATTCCTCAAGCATCTAAACCAGGTGCAAGCGGTTAAATTTGCGAGAAAAATTGCAAATTCCTATGAAATCCCCTAAAATCAGCGTACTAGTTTAATAGTATGGTTTTGCAATGGATATTCTCATTCACTTTATTCAACCGTTTTTAAGCAATATCTCTTGGATTGGCGCATTAGAGCTTGGTTTGATCTATGCGTTGGTTGCGCTTGGCGTGTTGATTTCTTATAAAATTTTAGACTTTCCTGATTTAACCGCAGATGGTTCTTTCCCTTTAGGTGGAGCGGTTTGCGTGGTTTGTATTTTACAAGGTGTGAATCCTTGGCTTGCAACACTTCTAGGTACATTTGCAGGGGCATTAGCGGGTGTGATTACAGCAAGTCTTTATATTGGTTTTAAAATCGAAAAATTGCTTTCCAGTATTTTGATGATGATCGCTCTTTATTCCATTAACCTACGCATTATGGGAATGCCGAATCTTGCCTTACTTGGCGAAGCAACCATTTATGATGTGATGCCAATTGAAGATGATGTGAAATTGGCGTTAGTTCGTTTATTGATGGCATTTTTTGTGGTAGTCATTGCTAAAATTTTATTCGACCTTTTCTTTTCGACCCAAATTGGCTTAGCTGTGCGTGCTACGGGAACCAATACTCGGATGGCAAAAGCACAAGGGATTAACATCAATAAAATGACCATTTTAGGAATGGCAATTTCTAATAGTTTAATTGCATTAGCAGGTGCATTGTATGTACAAAGCAACGGCGGGGTGGATATTTCTATCGGTGTGGGCACGATTGTGATTGGCTTGGCAGCAGTGATTATTGGTGAGGCACTTTTCTCAGCAAAACGGATTATTTGGCTAACCACTGCTGTAGTCATTGGCTCGGTATTGTATCGTGGTTTTATCGCATTAGCGTTGAACAATGAGGCATTAAATTCTATTGGTTTCGGGCCGCAAGATCTGAATTTAATTACAGCACTTTTAGTCGTTTTTGTGTTAGTATTACCAAAATTAAAACAACGCTTTTTGGCAAAACGAGGTTAATGATGATCGAGTTAAAAAATGTATTCATTACCTTTAACAAAGGCACAGCCATTGAAAATCCAGTTTTGAAAGGACTTTCATTAGCAGTCGAGCAAGGCGAGTTTGTTTCTGTGATTGGCAGTAACGGGGCAGGAAAGTCCACGATGCTGAATGCGATTAGTGGCGATTGTGAAGTGGATAGTGGTGAGATTCTCATTCAAGAAAAAAACGTCAATCAAGCTAGTAGCTGGCAACGAGCATCTCAAGTGGCTCGTGTTTTCCAAGACCCAATGGCGGGCACGTGCGAAGATTTAACCATTGAAGAGAATATGGCACTTGCCTATCTGCGCGGGAAAAAACGTGGCTTTTCATTTGCCATTAAACACCAGCAACGTGACATTTTCCGTGAAAAATTGGCTCTGTTAGGTTTAGGCTTAGAAAACCGCTTAACCGACCGAATGGGGCGTTTATCGGGCGGTCAGCGTCAAGCCGTGAGCCTATTGATGGCTTCGCTTCAACCTTCAAGCATTCTCTTGCTGGACGAACACACCGCAGCACTCGACCCCAAAACAACCGATTTTGTGATGCAATTGACCGACAAAATTGTACGTGAACAGAAATTGACAACCTTGATGGTAACTCATTCGATGAAACAAGCGCTGGAATATGGCGACCGTACGGTAATGTTACACCAAGGACAAGTTGCGTTTGATGTGTCTGGCGAAAAGCGTAAACAAATGGATGTGCCCGATCTATTGCAACTTTTTCAACAAAACCGCCATGAACAATTAGCGGATGATGGATTGCTGTTGGGTGTTTAATTTATTGATTAAGAAATTGTAGCAACTGTGTTGCTCTTAGCGTAGGGGCGTGTCGAACACGCCCTTTTATGATCTAGATAAATATGATGAAATATACAGACAAAATTGACCACGCATTCAGCAAAGATGGCTGGTTAAGCACCAATATTCAAGGCTTTCGTCCGCGAGCAGCCCAACTTGAAATGGCACAAGCGGTCGGTAGAGCAGTAAAATTTGCAAGCCCTGTAGTAGTAGAAGCTGGCACAGGCACAGGGAAAACTTTTGCCTATTTAGTGCCTGCCTTGCTTTCGGGCAAGAAAACGATTGTTTCTACAGGCTCAAAAAACTTACAAGATCAGCTGTTTAATCGCGATTTGCCAACCATTCAAAAAGCTTTGAAATATAAAGGCAAGGTCACCTTACTGAAAGGGCGTGCGAATTACCTCTGTTTAGAACGTTTAGATCAGCTGATTGCGATGGGCGTGGCAGGAGATCGTTCGGTGCTTAATGATCTTTCTAAAGTGCGGAAATGGCATCAATCGACTAAAACGGGCGATTTAAGTGAATGCACAACCATTGCTGAAGATAGCCCTATTTTACCGCAGCTGGTTAGTACAACTGAAAGCTGTTTAGGTTCAGATTGCCCCAATTACAAAGATTGCCACGTGGTGCAAGCCCGTAAAAAAGCTATGGATGCAGATATTGTGGTTGTCAATCATCATCTTTTCTGTGCAGATATGGCAGTGAAAGAAACAGGGTTTGGTGAGCTGATTCCTGAAGCTGAGTTAGTGATTTTTGACGAAGCTCATCAGCTGCCCGATATTGCCAGCCAATATTTTGGACAATCACTCACCTCTCGTTTGTTTTTCGACCTTTGCAAAGATTGTAACATCGTTTATCGCTCGGAGCTGAAAGATTTAGCCCAGCTTGGCAAAGCAGCCGATCATTTGCAGAAAACAGTGCAAGATTTCCGTCTCTTAATGGGAACAGATGGTCAAGTTCGAGGTAATTTACGCGAGCTATTTGCTGATCAAAAAGTAGTAAATGGCTTAAGCAAAATTAGCGAAAACATCGACTTTTTGATTGAAGTGATCAAAAAATCGCTTGGGCGTTCAGAAACGTTGGATAAAATTTTTGAGCGATTAGCGGAAGTGAAAGTACTTCTGAAAAAATTTGGTGACACCACAGTAACAGGCTATTGTTACTGGTATGAAGCCAATGGGCGTTCATTCGGCTTACATATTACACCATTAACGGTAGCAGATAAATTTAGTGAACAGATGAAAATGTTGAAATCGGGTTGGGTTTTTACTTCTGCAACGCTTGAAGTTGGTGGAAGTTTCGACCATTTTTGCTATCGTTTAGGCATTACAAATGCAGAACAACTGGTGTTGCAAAGCCCGTTTGATTATGAACAACAATCACTGCTTTGCGTGCCTCGTTATCTACCTGATAGCAATAAATCGCATACGCTGACAACGCTTGGTGAAATGCTTAAGCCTGTGATTGAAGCCAACAAAGGGCGTTGTTTTTTACTTTGCACCTCTTATTATATGATGCGAGGGTTTGCCGATTATTTGCGTGAGCATACCAACCTGAATGTATTACTGCAAGGCGAAACCAGCAAAGCAAAACTACTCGAAAAATTCGTGAAGGAAGAGCATTCTGTGCTAGTGGCTACTCAAAGTTTCTGGGAAGGTATTGATGTGCGAGGTGATGATTTATCGCTGGTAATCATCGACAAACTGCCGTTTACTTCGCCTGACGAACCGCTTTTTAAAGCAAGAATGGAAGATTGCCGTTTACAAGGTGGCGATCCGTTTAACGATATTCAAATTCCCGAAGCGGTTATTACCTTAAAGCAAGGGGTAGGGCGATTGATTCGCGATGTCACCGACCGCGGGGTAGTGATCATCTGCGATAACCGCTTGGTAATGCGCAACTATGGTGCAACCTTCCTCAAGAGTTTACCGTCTTCAAAACGGACACGAGATTTAGGGAAAGTGATGGATTTTCTAAAAGCAAAGAAAAATGCATAGATTGCAAAGTTAGTTTATTATTGAATGCGTGAATATTAGATACTCACGCATTTCTTCTAGACTATAGCAAACCTAATCTCTTTTTATAATGCTTACGACAAACCGATAAATACGTATCGTTGCCACCGATTTGGATTTGATCGCCATCTTTTACTGCATCTCCTTTCTCATTCATTCTAATTACAAAATGTGCTTTTCGACCGCAATCGCAGATGGTTTTTAGCTCTTCTAATTCGTCTGCCCAAGCAAGTAGATAATGGCTGCCTTCAAAAAGTTCGGCTTGGAAATCCGTGCGTAAACCATAACAAAGTACGGGGATATTTAATTTATCGACTATATCAGTCAGTTGATAAACTTGTGCTTTAGTGAGAAACTGAGCTTCGTCAATTAAGATACAATGTAACGTTTTTGTTTGATGGGCTTGTTTGATTTCATCAAAAAGCGGTGTGTCTTGGTTAAATAAATTGGCATCTTGCGAAATGCCGATGCGAGAAGTGACTTTGCCAACGCCATAACGATCATCAATCGCTGCGGTATAAACTAACGTATTCATTCCGCGTTCTTGGTAGTTATATGAAGATTGGAGTAGCGTGGTGGATTTTCCCGCATTCATTGAAGAGTAATAGAAATAAAGTTTTGCCATAAGAATTGGAAATGTAGCACGAAAAAGAAACGGCTAATTGAATATTAGCCGTTGAGATTGAAGATTAAACGTTGTCGATTTGACCTAAAAGAGAACGTAAGCGGTCTTGGAAACTTTGTTGTTCAGCTTTTAATTGCTCGTGTTCTTGTTGTAACGCTTCATTTTCTTTCTTCGCTGTTTCATTTTTCTCTTTTAATTCTTCAATTTCTAATTGAAGTAATTGGATAGTTTCAACAGCCTGTTTAATTTTTGCTTCTAATTCATCAAGAATTGTTAATGACATAAGATTCACCTCTGAAATTAAATGGATAATTTTTAAATAGTATACATCATTAAGATGTTGATTTCATTGAAAAGTTCGCGACTTTTTGGAAATTTGTTTGTTTGAGTAAAATTTCCTAAATTTTTATAACGAAATCGTTTGCGAATTGGTAGAATAGCGGTCGATTTTAGCGTTTAACTTGAGGAAAATTAAAATGAAACGTTCTACTGCTTTTGAATTCTCTCGTGTGACTGAAGCGGCAGCATTGGCTGCATTTAACTGGATTGGGCGTGGTAATAAAAATGCGGCGGATGATGCGGCAGTAAAAGCAATGCGTGCGTTGTTAAACAAAATGGAAATTCGCGGTGAGATAGTCATTGGCGAAGGCGAAATTGATGAGGCTCCGATGCTCTATATTGGCGAAAAAGTAGGGCGTTCTGAACCACAAGATGAAGAGGTCGCTATTGCAGTCGATCCAATTGATGGTACTCGAATGACAGCAATGGGGCAGGCAGGGGCGATTGCGGTTCTTGCTGCAGGCGGAAAAAACACTTTCTTACGTGCACCTGATATGTATATGGAAAAATTAGTGGTAGACAGCGAAGCGAAGGGAATGATTGACCTAAATCTACCGCTTGAACAAAATATTCGCCGTGTAGCGTCGAAAAAAGGCAAATTGCTTTCACAAATGACAGTCGCTATTTTAGCTAAACCTCGCCACGATGAAATCATCAAAAAAGTGCAAGAGTTGGGTGTGCGTGTGATTGCTATTCCTGATGGTGATGTGGCTGCATCAGTGCAATGCTGCTTGCCTGATAGTGAAATTGATCTAGTTTACGGCATTGGTGGCGCACCAGAAGGTGTGGTAACAGGGGCGGCGGTTCAAGCGTTGGGGGGCGATATTCAAGGCAGACTCATTCCTCGTAATCAAGTGAAAGGTAACACGCCAGAGAATATGCTTGCTGCTGAAAAAGAGATTGCACGTTGTGCGGAAATGCAAGTGCCTGTCAATCAAGTGCTAAAAATGGAAGAGATAGTAAAAGATGATAATGTGCTATTTGCCGCCACGGGCATTACCACAGGGGATTTACTCAAAGGCGTTCACCGCAAAGGGAGTATGCTGTTTACCGAAACATTGTTAATTCGCGGTCGCTCTCATACTATACGCCGTGTAGAATCCTTGCACGATGTTTCGCGTATGGATGATTAGTTCTCTTTTCATTTGCAAACAAGCGGTCAAATTTGACCGCTTTTTTACAGGTTATTCTTGAGCTAGAGCTGTAATTGGATTTAACTTCGAGGCATTTTGGGCGGGCATATAACCGAATATCACACCAATTAAGGTGGAGCAGAACACCGCAAGCACTACGGATTCAGGCGAGAGTACCATTTTGAAATCGCTGCCAAGAGTGTTAAATGTAGTGATAATTGCAATGGCAAAAAGAATGCCAATCACGCCACCAAGTAGGCAGATCAAAATTGCTTCAATTAAGAATTGTTGCAAAATATTGCTCTGTTTCGCACCAATCGCCATTCGCACGCCAATCTCTTTCGTGCGTTCGGTTACTGAAACTAACATTATATTCATCACGCCAATGCCTCCCACAACAAGTGAAATCAATGCAATCGAAGAAATCAGTAACGTCATTGTGTTGGTGGTGCTGGTAATGGTTTGCTTGATGGTATCCGAGTTCATAATAAAGAAATCTTTCTTGCCGTGTTTGGCTGTCAGCAACTCAGTAATGCTTTTCTCAGCCGTCTGGCTTTCCACATTATCTTTAATTTTGACGGTAAGCGAATCAATAGACTTCTCGCCAGAAATACGTTGCATTAGCGTTGTGTAAGGTGTCCAGAGCTTCAGACTGGTTTGGTTCATATTGTTAGACTCTTCTGCCAAGCCGATAATGCGAAGCGGCTTTTTACCCACCAAAATAATTTTGCCTTCAACAGGGGAAGTGAAGCCAAGATCTTTCTGGGTGTTGGCATCAATTACTACTACTTGAGCTGCTTCGTTCACTTCTTCTTCACTGAAAAAACGCCCTGAGCGCATTTTAATGCCTCGCACGGCGGCATATTGTTCGCCTACGCCATTTACTGAGCCTGTTACATTCGTATTGCCATAAATCAATGTTGTGTTAAGTGAACTAGAAGGAGTTGTATTATTCACGAAATTCTGTTTACCTAGCATCACCGCATCGCTAATCGTAAGGTTTTTGGTCAGATTAGCCCGTCGGTCACCAAAGCCCGTACCGTTCATTATGGTCATTGTATTGGTGCCGAGATTGTTGATATTGGATAAAATCTGCTCTTGTGATCCTCGTCCTAATGCTACAACGGAAATCACAGAAGTAATGCCAATCACAATTCCCAACATCGTTAATAAGGCTCGTAATTTATGGGCAAAAATAGCACTAATTGCCATTTTGAATGATTCGGCAAGTTGATCCAAAAAGCGAGGTTTTTTATGCAATGGTAGCATTCGTTGTGGCTCTACGGCATGAAGTTGTTGGCGTTTATCACGAATGATTTGTCCATCTTTGATTTCAATCACACGGCTTGCGGTCGCGGCAATTTTCGGATCGTGGGTCACCATAATGATGGTATGCCCCTCTTTATGCAGATCTTGCAAAATGTCTAACACAGTTTGACCGCTATGTGAGTCCAGCGCCCCCGTAGGTTCATCGGCAAGAATAATTTCTCCACCATTCATCAACGCTCGTGCAATACTAACCCGCTGTTGTTGCCCGCCTGAAAGTTGGTTCGGTCGATTTTCAGTTTTATCTGCAAGCCCAAGTTTGTCTAACAGCTGGTTGGCTCGTGCTTTACGAGCAGAGCTCTCCATTCCTGCATAAATCGCTGGCAGAGCAACGTTTTCATTTGCATTTAACGCACTTAAAAGATTGTAGCGTTGGAAGATAAAGCCAAATTTACGTTGGCGGAGATCTGAAAGTTCATCTGCGGTCATCTGCTGGGTTTCTTTGCCCGTAATACGGCAAATGCCAGAACTTGCTGTATCAAGGCAGCCGATAATATTCATTAGTGTTGATTTACCCGAACCAGAAGCCCCGATAATCGCCACAAAATCGCCTTGCTGAATGTTGACATTGATATCTTTTAAGATGTGGGCACGGTTTTCGCCTTCGCCAAAGTATTTATTAAGCTGTTCAATTTCTATTACGTTCATAAGTATTTGTAAAAATTTAGGAAAAATTAACCGCTTGTGAGTTGCCACAAGCGGTCAAAAAGAGAGAAAAGCTTGCTTATTCGACTAACAAAAAAGCAATAAGTTCAGCTTATTCCATCCAGAGTGGTAGGTGAATTTCGACACGTAAACCACCTAATTCACTTTTTATTGCCTTGACTTTACCTTGGTGTTGTTGAACAGCATTGGCCACGATTGTTAAGCCTAATCCCGTTCCCCCTGTTTGTCTTGCTCGTGCTTCATCAACACGATAGAACGGTCGGAAAATATGTTCTAATTCGTGATCTGGTACGCCTTCGCCATCATCATCTACTACAATAAATAGAAGATCCTGCTCTTGCTCTTGAGTAATGGATATTTGGACTTTTATGATACTTTTTGCATATTTTTGTGCATTACGAATAATATTTTCTAGTGCACTTGATAATAAGCCAGTATTTCCATTTAATTGGTAATGCTCTTTGGTATTAAGATTATTTTCAACCATTAGGGTTAGCCCGTGTTGTTCCGCTTCGAATTTAGCATCGGTTAAAACTTCTCTCCAAATGGCTTCAACAGGAAAAACAGAACGAGAAGTGTGTTGATCAAGTTGTAAACGAGACAGCGACAGTAAATCTAATACCATGTTATTCATTTTTTGAATTTCATTCTCAATACGCTCTGTTTCTTTGGTTTCCCCATTTTTCTTTTTTAAAATAGCAGTTGCAAGCTGTAAGCGCGCAAGCGGGGTTTTGAGCTCGTGGGAAATATCGGACAGCAAGCGTTGTTGATTGTTATGAGAATCTTGCAAAGAGTAAATCATATAATTCAAACTTCGCCCTACAGATCTAAATTCTTTAATGCCTTGAGTTTCAATTTTAGGATTTACAACCATTGAACCGTGCGCAACAGCATTGGCGGTAGCTCGTAATGCTTTTAATGGACGGGTAATTTTCCAAGAAAGAAGAAAAATAGTGGGTAAAACTAATGATAACAGAATCAATATAATTTTAATGGGGTTATCGTAAAGTTGATTTAGCCACTCTTTTTGTGCTTGCACAGGATAAGTAAAGTAGCCTTTATATTCTCTTGTTTGTGTTTTTAAAAAAATGGTCCGTTAATTCTCAGATCATCAAAGCTACGGGCCATTGGTTTACTTTCATCTTCGGTTTGATATAAAAAGGAAAGTAATGGATGAATATTGGATTTTTCCATACCACTTACAATATTAGTGTGCTTATCTACTAAAACCAGATTTAGCCCACTAGGTGTATGGACAGTGAGATCTTTATTAAATATTTCATCAAAGTTATAACGGTTTTCTAATTTCTTAATTTCTTTATTGAGATATTCGATATCGTGATTTTTAAGTGGCACAATTCTTCGGTCATCTAAATTTGAAAAGAGGAAAGTTGCCACAAGAATTAAGATAAATACCGTACTAAAGTAGAAGAAGAGCTGGAAGAAAAGATAGCTTTTAGCTAGCGAAAGAAATGATGTGATTTTTTTAGGTATAAACATTGCATTCAATCAGAAAATAGAACCCTCGCATTGAGCGAGGGGAGGGTAGATTATTCGGTTACTAGTAAGTAACCACGGCCACGTAAAGTTTTAAACCAAGGTAAGTTGTCATTACGTTCAGGTAATTTTTTACGCAAATTTGAAACGTGCATATCAATAGCACGATCATAAGCCGTTAATTGTTTACCTAAAATTTCAAGGCTTAATATCTCACGTGAAAGAATTTGACCAGTATTACGCACAAAAATTTGTAATAGTGCAAACTCAGTGCCTGTAAGCTCTAAATCTCTACCTTCGTAAGAGGCTTGTTGACGGCCAGTATTTAAATCAATCCCTCCGAAGGAGAGTTTCTTGCCATCAGTTTCGTCTGTACCAACATTAAGCTGAACTGGTGTTTCGACAGTCTGAGTTGCTGATGAAGTAGATTGCGCTGTCCGACGCAAAATAGCCCTAATACGAGCTACTAATTCACGATCATTAAATGGCTTGGGAAGGTAATCGTCTGCACCTAATTCTAAACTGAGCACGCGGTCAATATCATTATCACGAGCACTCAACATTAGTACGGGCATATCAGAGATTTTACGTAACTGTTTAAGGGTTTCAGTTCCATTTAACATAGGCATCATTATGTCTAATAACATCAAATCAAATGAACGTGTTTCTAAAAGAGAAAGGGCTTCCTTGCCATTATGGACAACAGTCACATTGAATCCTTCAAGTGAAAGGAGTTCGGCTAAGAGTTCCGTCAGTTCTAAGTCATCATCGACGAGCAAAATTTCTGGCATAACATTACCTTTATCTGTTTTTATTGTTTATCCATTTAATTTGGCATGTAATTTACAACTTTTGCCTAAATTGTCAAATTATTCGCGAGATTTTATCTCGTTCCAAAAAGCATCTAATTCATTTAATGAATAATTGGTCATTGCTTTTTGTTCTGCCTTAACTAATTGTTCTACGCCACGAAAACGGCGTTCAAATTTAGCATTGGCTTTGCGTAAACAGCTCTCGGCATCAATATTATAATGGCGGCAAAGGTTAGTGCTAACGAATAATAAATCGCCAAGTTCTTCTTCTAATTTTTCGGTTTGAACTGGCGATTGCACCATCTCATTCCAAACTTCTTGTAACTCTTCTTCAACTTTATTAAAAACTGATTGTGGATTATTCCAGTCAAAACCCACTTTGGCACAACGTTTCTGCAATTTATATGCTCGTGTAAGCGCTGGCAAGGCGAAAGGCAGGTCATCTAAAATCGAATCGTGAGCTTGATGTTTTTCATCATTTGCTTTTTGTTCTTCCCAGGTTTTCAATGCTTCTTCGCTGTTCGCCGCTTTTTTATTACCAAAAACGTGCGGATGGCGATAAATTAGCTTGTTATGAATATCAGTCAGCACATCATTAAAATCAAAAGTGCCTTCTTCTTTAGCAAGTTGACTGAGAAAAACAACTTGAAGGAGCAAATCACCTAATTCTTCACGTAAAGCAGTGCGATCTTGCGTATGAATTGCTTCTGCCACCTCATAGGTTTCTTCTAATAAATGCGGAAGCATGGTGTCGAAATTTTGAGCGAGATCCCAAGGGCAGCCACCATCAGGATTACGAAGTTGAGCAACGATATCTAAAAACTGGCTTATTGTTGGATGAGTGGCTGTTGATTGATTATTCATAGTTTATAAGCGGTTATAAATTAAAAAAGTTTTGCAATAGTAAAAGTATAAAACAAAATTGGTCGGATGGGTAATCTTTCATCACTGGAAATAAAGTCTCGCTCTTTCAAAAAGGGTTGATTTATGCTTTAATAAGCCGATTTTTTATTTTAAACATAACAATAGAAGGTTTAAAAATGAGCTGGTTAGATAGAATTTTGGGGCGTGACGCTTCTTCAAATGCTGGGAAGTCAAAAGTGCCAGAAGGCGTTTGGACAAAATGTACAAGCTGTGATCAGGTGCTGTATAGCGAAGAATTAAAACGCAATATGCAAGTTTGCCCAAAATGCGATCATCATATGCGTATTAACGCTCGTACGCGTTTATTGAATTTATTAGACGAAGGTTCTGCACAAGAAATGGTAGCAGAGCTTGAACCGCAAGATGTATTGAAGTTTAAAGATCTGAAAAAATATAAAGATCGTTTATCCGCGGCACAAAAAGAAACAGGTGAAAAAGATTCGTTTATCGTATTAGCAGGCACATTACACGGAATGCCTGTGGTAACGGCTTCTTTCAATTTTGAGTTTATGGGGGGCTCAATGGGCTCTGTGGTGGGGGCAAAATTTGTTCGTGCGGCAGAGAAAGCATTGGCAGAGCGTATTCCATTTATCTGTTTCTCTGCATCGGGAGGTGCTCGTATGCAAGAGGCGTTGTTCTCGTTAATGCAAATGGCAAAAACCAGTGCGATTTTAGCTAAAATGAAAGAGCAGGGGGTGCCGTTTATTTCTGTATTAACCGACCCAACTTTGGGGGGGGTTTCTGCAAGTTTAGCGATGTTGGGCGATTTAAATATTGCTGAGCCAAAAGCGTTAATTGGCTTTGCAGGCCCGCGCGTAATTGAACAAACTGTGCGCGAAAAATTGCCTGAAGGCTTCCAACGTGCAGAATTTTTACTTGAGCACGGAGCGATTGATATGATCGTACACCGTAAAGAGATGCGTGATACGCTTGCTCGAATTTGCGCAAAACTGACTCATCAACCGACACCGTTTAAAACAGCGGAATTGATTGTAGAAGAAGCATAATTCAGTTTTACATAAAATCCCTGTTTTTACAGGGATTTTTCTTTATGGAAGAAATAAAATGAATTCAAAAACACTAAGCCGTGCAGATAATCTACAAACTTGGTTAGATTATTTAGAACACGGACACTTTAAAGCGATTGATATGGGCTTGGAGCGTATTAAATCGGTCGCTTCAAATTTAGACTTACTTAATCCAGCCCCTTATGTGATTACTGTGGCAGGTACGAACGGTAAAGGCTCGACTTGCCGTTTCTTGGAAGTCGCTTTGATGAAACTTGGCTTGAAAGTAGGCGTATATTCCTCTCCGCATCTTATCCGTTACAACGAACGCGTGAGAATGAATGGGCGATTGTTAGACGACCAAGCTCATATTGATAGCTTTGCAGAAATTGATCAGAAAAAGACCGCTTCTTTGACCTATTTTGAATTTAGCACACTCTCAGCGTTGAAGCTATTTAAAGAAGCCAATTTAGATGTGGTGATTTTAGAAGTGGGCTTAGGCGGTCGATTAGATGCAACAAACATTGTTGATCCAAATCTTGCTGTCATTACTTCCATTGATATCGATCACGTTGCCTTTTTAGGCGATAACCGCGAGGATATTGGGCGAGAAAAAGCGGGTATTTTCCGTGAGAATATTCCTGTGATTATTGGGGAGCCTGATTGCCCGCAATCAATCTTAGCGATTGCACAAGAACTAAATTCTCAAAAATTCCAACGCAATGTCGATTGGCAATATGAAGTGAAAGATGGAGCGTTTTATTGGCAATCGCAAACGCAACAATTTAATACGCTGCCGATGCCGTTAATCCCTATTCCGAATGCGGGTACAGCAATCGCCACTTTATTGAAAACGCCATTTAATGTGAGTGAACAAGTTATTCGTGAAACCTTGCAAGAAGCTCAAATGACAGGGCGTTTCCAACAATTACAAGCTGCAGATTTTGCTCACTTTTCGGGACAGAAACCAAAAGCACAAGTGATTATTGATGTGGGGCATAATCCTCACGCTGCTCGCTATCTTGCCGAACGCTTGCAAGCGGTCAAAAAAGCAAAAATCTTTGCGATTTTCAGCTGTTTGGAAGACAAAGAGCTCTCGGGCATTGTTCAGCCATTAGCAGGAATTATTGATGAGTGGCATTGCCTGGGCTTAGATTGCTGGCGAGGGCAGAGCGGTCAAGCTGTTTATGATAAATTGGTAAATTGTTTGCCAAATGCGACCGCTTGTGTATATGAGAACGTGGATGCAATTGCTCCAATGTTATTTGAACAAGCTGAAGGGAAAGATATTATTTTGGTCTTTGGTTCGTTCCATACGGTAGCGGATTTTGTGCTTTATTTAGAAAGATAAAAATATTATAAAAATAAGGGCGGTAAAATTTAGAAAGAATAATAAACCGCCCTTATTTAGATTATTTAAGTTTCCCAATCACCCAATCCAACCCAGAATGAAAATCTTCTGTCAGATTTGGGCGAAGTTGTTCGAGTAATTTAATCAACTCTGTTTTATCTGGATGGGTAAGGTTAATATGCCCCACTTTGCGACCCGATCGGACTTCTTTTCCATACCAATGCAATTGTGAGAACGGTAAATCTAGCCATTGGTTATTATGTTCAATGCCAATAAGATTAACCATCACGCTTGGTGCGGCAGTTTTGAGTTCTGGCGTTGGAAGATTTAATAATGCTCGTAAATGCAATTCGAATTGACTGATTGAACAGCCTAATTGTGTCCAATGTCCACTATTATGAACGCGTGGGGCAAGTTCGTTAATCAGTAGCTTATCGCCTACCACAAAACATTCCATTGCCATTACGCCGACATATTCTAGTTCTTGCATAATGCTACTGAGCATTTGTTCGGCTTGTTGTTGGAAAATCGCTTGTTTTGGTAGCGTGACATCTGACACGCTGTAACGCAAAATGCCATTTTGTTGTAGGTTATGAGTAACAGGGTAGAAGCGAGTTGAGCCATCTCTAAATCTAGCCCCTACAATTGAGATTTCACCATCGAATGGAATAAACTTCTCGACAATCACTTCGCCAAACAACTCTGGGGTGATTTGCTCAATATTCTCTTTGGTGACAATCCATTGCCCACGACCGTCATAGCCACCTGTACGGCGTTTTACCACGACTTTTTCGCCAATGTTTTGGAAAACTTGCTCCCATTGTTCTAGGCTTTCTAGCAATTGCCAAGGTGAAGTAGAAAGATGAAGTTGATCAAGTAATGATTTTTGCGTGAAGCGATCGGCTAGTCGTCCAAACACATTTAGGTTCACGAAGTTTTTGTGATTGCCGAGCAATTGCGTGAGTGGCGTATTTGCCCAACGTTCAATTTCTGCGGTAATAATGCCGTGCTCTGCCAGTTCAAAGACAGGTGCATCAAAGGCGAGCGGAATTACATCAATATCCAGCGGAGCACCAGCATAACGCAACATCCTGCCTAATTGCCCGTTTCCAAGCACATAAATAGGAGGGTAGATCGCACTTTGAATTTGCATAGTTGTTGTTTTCATAATCGTGAACCTAAATCTGAGTTAAAAATAGTGAGAGAGTGGTTTTTCTCGTTGCTGGTTAAGTAAAACTAACAATTTAATGCGAGCTTTTTGACCACTTAAACCTGTGGTAAAAATTACGCCTTGTTGCTTGAGTTTTTTACCTCCGCCAAGATAGTCATACACATCTTGTGTTACACCGTGGAACGCACGTGATACGAGCACCACAGGAATATTCGCTTCAATCAGTGCGTGCAAGCCTTTGAGTGAAGTTGGCGGGAGATTGCCTGCGCCTAAAGCTTCAATTACCACGCCATCGCAACCGTGATGAGCCAGTTGCTCAAGCAAGAAGCTATCCATTCCAGCATAAGCCTTTACGAGTTGAATGTTGTTTTTTGTGATCTCCCGTACAGGGAAGCACTCGTAAGCGGTCAATTTTTGGAAATAGATTACATTGTTTTTGGTAATCAATCCGCAAGGTCCAAAGGTTGGCGTTTGGAATGTTGCCACATTAGTCGTGTGTGTTTTGGTCACAAATTTCGCGTGATGCACTTCGTCATTCATTACCACCAATACGCCCTTGCCTTTCGAATCTTCGCTTAATGCCACCAAAATAGCACTTTGCAAGTTAATTAACCCGTCTGAACCAAGTTCATTGCTTGAACGCATTGCTCCAGTAATGGCGATTGGCACATTGATATTGAGAGCCAAATCGAGGAAATAAGCAGTTTCTTCAAGCGTATCCGTGCCGTGAGTAATCACAATGCCATCGAAATGTTCTTGCTCAATGCGATCTTTTAATACAAGCCAGTGATCGAGCGTGATATGCGGAGAAGGTACATTAAATACAGACTCTTGATGTAATTCTGCAGGATGGTTAAGACGTTCTAATGCATCCAATAATGGATTACGAGCTGAAGGCGAAACTTTGCCGTTTTCACCTTCTTTCATGGAAATCGTACCGCCTGTGTGTAAAATTAGTAACTTTTTCGCCATTATGCAACTCGCGGATCAGGGGTATTTAATACTTGTTCCGTTTGTTCTTGGCGGAAAGCGTGGAGTTTTTGAGCAAGTTCAGGATTAAATGCTGCTAAAATTTGAGCCGCTAATAAACCTGCATTTGCGGCACCCGCAGGGCCAATCGCTAGCGTGCCAACAGGAATGCCTTTTGGCATTTGGACGATAGAGTATAGGCTATCGACACCGCTAAGCATAGAGCTTTTCACAGGTACGCCAAGTACAGGTACAATGGTTTTCGCTGCAATCATTCCAGGCAGATGCGCCGCTCCGCCAGCACCAGCAATAATCACTTTATAGCCATTTTTTTCGGCGTTTTCAGCAAAAGTGAAAAGTTTATCTGGCGTACGATGTGCGGAAACCACTTCAACGTGATAAGGTAACGAAAATTGGTCTAATATTTGGGTTGCTTCACTCATTGTTGCCCAATCACTTTTAGAGCCCATAACGATGGCAATTTCAGCTTTATTAGTCATATATTTTCTCTATTGAATTAAAATTTTGCGTAGGATACCACAAAAGGCAAACGGTTGCTTTGTTTTTTGAAGCGGTAAGATTCTATCGTTCTTTTACCCAAAAGTACAAAAAATAAAACCTGTGATTTTATCAAGCTGTTATGCTACAATACATTACTATTTTTAGCAGATTTAATGAGCTTGAATTATTGGAGAAAGATAAATGACGAGTAGTGCAAATAAACGTTCGGTAACCACCTTATTTTCAGAAAAAAGTGATATTTATAGCCACCAAGTTCGCATTGTGTTAGCGGAAAAAGGCGTGCCTTATGAAATTGAAAATATTACTCCAGATGCTATTTCAGAAGATTTAGTGGAAGTAAACCCATACGGTAGTGTGCCGACATTGGTTGATCGCGATTTAGTATTATTCAATTCTCGCATCATTATGGAATATCTTGATGAGCGTTTTCCTCATCCGCCACTTTTACCTGTTTATCCTGTTTTACGTGCGAAATGCCGTTTAACCATGTTCCGTATTGAACAAGATTGGTACTCTTTAATTGATATCGTAAATAAAGATCCCGCTTCAGCCCAAGGTAAAAAAGCATTAGCTCAACTTCGTGAAGAGATTTTAGCATTAGCTCCTGTTTTTGATGCAATGCCTTATTTTATGAGCGAAGAGTTTGGTTTAGCTGATTGTTATATTGCTCCATTACTCTGGCGTATGATTAACTTAGGCGTAGAGTTTACTGGTCCTGCAGCAAAACCTGTGAAAAACTATATGAACCGTGTATTTAAACGCGATAGTTTTATGCAATCTGTGGGCGGTGCAGCACCTAAACATTTAATGGACGATAAAGATTAATGAAACCATTACGCCCTTATATTTATTACGCTTATTACAGTTGGATTTGCGATAACAATAGCACCCCTTATTTGTTGGTAAATTGCGATTATCCTGATGTGGATGTACCGATTGAGTTTATCCGCGATGGAAAAATCATCTTAAACATTTCGCCACGTTCCATTGGTAATTATGTGGTAGATGATGAAGGCATTTCATTTAGTGCGAGATTTCAAGGAATGATTCGCGATTTGTACGTTCCATTTGGTGCAGCCGAAGCACTTTATGCTCAAGAAACAGGCGACGGCATAATGTTCCAAGAGGAAGAATATTACAGCGAGGAAAGCTATCTTGCTCGCACCGCTGAAAAATCGGAAGAAATTAAACCGAAAAAAATTGTGAAGAAAAAACCAACGCATTTGAAGTTGGTAAAATAATTTTTACTTAATTGGATAGCTTTAATAGATCTCTATTAAAGCTATTTTTTATGGCTATATATTCTGCGCCATCTTTTACTTTTAAAAAATTGTAAATTTAGAGTAAAATCAAGCCGCTTATAGTTTTTTATAATAGGATAGAGGAAGCAAATATGACATTAAAAATCGGAATAGTGGGTGCTGGCGGTCGAATGGGGCGTAACTTAATTCAAGCTGTTCATCAATTTGACGGTGTGGAATTAACGGCAGCATTTGAACGTGCAGGATCATCTTTAATTGGTGCAGATGCTGGCGAGTTGGTCGGCTTAGGCAATTTAGGCGTGGCGATTAAAGCAACTTTAGCCGAAAATCCAAACTTTGATGTATTGATCGATTTTACTCGTCCAGAAGGCACGTTGGAACATATCGCCTTTTGTGTGGCGAATCATAAGAAAATGGTAATCGGCACGACAGGTTTTGATGATGCTGGCAAGCAAGCTATCAAAGCCGCTGCAGGAAAAATCAGCATCGTATTTGCTTCTAACTACAGCGTCGGCGTGAATTTAGTCTTTAAGTTGCTTGAAAAAGCTGCAAAAGTGATGGGCGATTATTGCGATATTGAAGTGATTGAAGCACATCACCGCCATAAAGTCGATGCCCCTTCTGGCACGGCGTTATCTATGGGCGAACATATTGCGAGAACATTAGGGCGTGATTTAAAAGCTCACGGCGTATTTGAACGAAACGGTATTACAGGTGAACGTAAACGAGATGAAATCGGCTTTGCCACCATTCGCGCGGGTGATGTGGTGGGTGAGCATTCTGTCTGGTTTGCTGATGAGGGCGAACGTGTGGAAATTGCCCACAAAGCCTCCAGCCGTATGACTTTCGCTAACGGTGCCGTGCGTGCTGCTAAATGGCTTGAAAGCAAACAAAATGGTCTGTTTGATATGACGGACGTGTTAGATCTGAATAATTTGTAAGAATTTATTGTAAACGCAATGATGTTGATGCGTTAAAGAAAGTTCCCCTCTTTTATAAAGAGGGGTTAGGGGAGATTTTTACGATATCAAATTTCCCTCTGATCTAATTCACATCGCATCAAATCTCCCTCACCTCCTCTTTTCTAAAGAGGGGAGCTATATAGGAAATATAAAATGACCAAATTCAACAATATTGAAACCACTTTAGTGCAACTGGGCAATCGTACTGACCCTAGAACAGGTGCAGTGGCAACACCTATTATTTTATCGACCGCTTACGGACGTGATGGCTTGGGCGAATCAACAGGCTTTGACTACACTCGAACCAAAAACCCAACTCGTGCCGTGTTAGAGCAGGGGATTGCTGATTTAGAAGGCGGTGATGCAGGTTTTGCAACCGCTTCAGGTATGGCGGCGATTCAGCTGATTATGTCGCTATTCAAATCGCCAGATGAATGGATTATTTCTAGCGATGTTTACGGCGGCACTTACCGATTGTTAGATTTCTGCTATAAAAACAATCACACCGTGAAACCTGTGTATGTGAACACCGCAGACGTGGCGGCGATTGAAGCGGCGATCACACCAAACACCAAAGCAATCTTCATTGAAACCCCATCAAATCCGTTAATGGAAGAGTGTGATGTGGACGCGATCTCAAAAGTGGCGAAAAAACATAACTTGATTTTGATCGTCGATAACACCTTCTTAACCCCAGTGTTATTCCGCCCCATTGAACACGGTGCAGACATCGTGATTCACAGTGCTACCAAATACCTTTCAGGGCATAACGATGTGTTGGCGGGGTTAATTGTGGCAAAAGATAGCGAAGCAACCAAAAACGAAGCAGGTCAAAACTTAAGCGAGCGTTTGTACTATATCCAAAACGGGGCAGGGGCAGTGCTTTCGCCATTCGATTCTTATCTTGCGGTGCGTGGTTTGAAAACATTGGCGTTGCGTATGGAACGTCACCAATCTAACGCGACTGAATTGGCAAAATTCTTAGCAGAGCAGCCAGAAATTGAGAGTGTGTTATATTCAGGCAAGAGCGGTATGCTTTCTTTCCGCTTACAAAAAGAAGAGTGGGTGCCGAAATTCTTGAAAGCGATTCAGCTGATCACCTTTGCGGAAAGTTTAGGTGGTACGGAAAGTTTCATTACTTACCCTGCAACCCAAACGCATATGGATATTCCTGAACACGAACGTATCGCCCGCGGGATTACGAACACCTTGTTGCGTTTCTCAGTAGGACTTGAGCATATCGATGATTTAAAAGCAGATCTTCGACAAGCCTTCAATCAATTGAAATAATATGTAAAAGCGTATTTCTTTGAACCTTAAAAAGAAGTACGCTTTTTTCACATAATAAATTAAATTATTAAGATAAAAATCATTTGCATTTAAATGTAATCGGATTAGAATATTCTTGCCAATTAACTATATTTTTTTAAAGGAGATTAAAATGAAAAAATTATTGGCTGTATTAAGTGCGGTGGCACTTTCAATGGGATCTGTGTATGCTAAGCCACTGAAAGTGGTGACAACATTCACTGTTATTCAAGATATTGCACAAAACGTAGCAGGGGATTCTGCTGTTGTTGAGTCAATTACCAAACCAGGTGCGGAAATTCACGAATATCAACCAACCCCGCAAGATATTGTGAAAGCTCAATCTGCTGATTTGATTTTATGGAACGGGATGAACCTCGAAATGTGGTTTGAACGTTTCTTCACCAATATTAAAGATAAACCAGCCGTGGTGGTGACAGAAGGCATTGAGCCGATGTCTATCTTTGAAGGTCCTTACAAAGATAAACCAAATCCGCACGCTTGGATGTCGCCAAAAAATGCGTTGGTATATATCGAAAATATCCGCAAAGCGTTGGTGAAATACGATCCTGAAAATGCAGAAAAATATAATGCAAATGCGAAGGCCTATGCGGATAAAATTATGGCATTAGACCAACCGCTACGCGAACGTTTAGCGAAAGTGCCTGAAGGTCAACGTTGGTTAGTAACCAGTGAAGGAGCATTTAGCTATTTAACTCGTGATTATGGCTTCAAAGAGCTTTATCTCTGGGCAATTAACTCAGATGAACAAGGCACACCAAAACAAATTCGCAAAGTGATTGACGGTGTTCGTAAACATCATATTCCTGTTGTATTTAGTGAAAGTACTGTTTCTGACAAACCTGCAAAACAAGTAGCGAAAGAAACAGGAGCAAGATACGGCGGCGTGCTTTATGTTGACTCACTTTCAACCAAAGATGGTCCTGTTCCAACTTATATTGACTTATTAAAAGTCACTGTTGGTACCGTCGCAGATGGATTTGACCGTAAATAGAAGGAATAACCAAAATGAATACTCCCCAGACTTCACTCATCGTAAAAGATGTTAGCGTGCGTTATAACAACGGGCACATAGCGTTACACGATGTCACTTTTTCTCTTGAGAAAAGTACCATTTGTGCCTTATTAGGTGTGAATGGAAGTGGTAAATCAACGTTATTTAAGAGCATTATGGGGTTAATTAACCCGAAAGGCTCAATTGAATTATGTGGTTTATCTGTGAAACAAGCACTTAAGCAAAACTTAATTGCTTATGTACCACAAAGTGAAGAAGTAGACTGGCAATTCCCCGTTTCTGTGTATGACGTGGTAATGATGGGGCGTTATGGTTATATGAACTTTTTGCGTATTCCTTCTGCAAAAGACAAACAAAAAGTCCAAGAGGCGATGGAGCGAGTGAGTATTGCTCATCTTGCTGATCGCCAAATTGGTGAACTTTCGGGCGGTCAGAAAAAGCGGGTTTTTCTGGCTCGCTCGCTTGCTCAAGAGAGCAAAATTATTCTATTAGATGAGCCGTTCACAGGCGTAGATGTGAAAACAGAAAATGCGATTATTGAGCTACTTAAACAGCTTCGTGATAGCGGGCATCTAATTTTAGTTTCTACTCATAATTTAAGCACTGTACCAAGTTTCTGCGATCAAGCAGTAATGATTAACCGTACCGTACTTGCCACAGGTTCTATTGAACAAACCTTTACACCAGAAAATTTAGAACGAGTGTTTGGTGGCGTGTTGCGTTATCAATTCCAAACTTCATCTTTTAATCAAAATCCAAGTCAAAAAGCGGAGTAGAGTATGTTGGAATTATTACTCGAACCCTTTAGTTACGACTATATGTTTAAAGCCATTGCTCTAAGCGGTGTGATTGGGGCGGTGTGTGCGTTTCTTTCTTCCTATTTAATGCTCAAAGGTTGGTCATTGATTGGCGATGCGTTATCGCACGCAGTTGTACCAGGTGTTGCTCTGGCGTATGCTTTTTCTCTACCTTATGCAATGGGGGCTTTTTTCTCTGGATTTTTTGCTACGCTTGCGATTCTTGCTGTGAAATCAATAACTAAACTCAAAGAAGATGCGGTAATTGGCTTTATTTTTACCACCTTTTTTGCTTTGGGCTTATTTATTATTTCCATTCATCCAACTTCGGTAGACGTGCAGTCGATCATTCTCGGCAATATTCTGGGCATTGCAGATGAAGATGTAAACCAAGTATTGATTATTCTGGGCGTCACTATCGTGCTTTTACTCTTTTATTGGAAAGATCTCTTGTTGGTTTTTTTCGATGAAGTGCAAGCTAAAGCAGTTGGGATTTCACCGCTTAAGTTAAAAATCATCTTTTTTAGTTTACTCAGTGCTTGTGTGGTGACTGCATTGCAAAGCGTAGGTGCGATTTTAGTGATCTCCATGGTGGTTACTCCAGGGGCGACAGCCTATCTTCTAACTGATCGCTTCGGTAAATTGTTGATTATCTCATCACTATTAGGCGGTATTACCAGCGTTGTTGGGGCTTATGTCAGCTATTACATTGATGGTGCAACAGGTGGTTGTATTGTCGCATTGCAAACTTTGATTTTCTTAATCGCATTTTTCTTCTCGCCAAAATATGGCTTGATTCCACGACGATTTGCAAATCAATCCGCAAAAACCATCGCTTGTGAAGTAGGTCAAGGGGGCAGTCTATGATGAATGCGATTTATCAATGGTTTGCTGAACCGCTTGCGTTTCCTTTTATGCAACAGGCGTTGATTATCGGGCTGGTTGTAGCGATTATCTGTGCGACGTTATCTTGCTATTTAGTGCTAAAAGGCTGGTCTTTGATGGGAGATGCGATTTCCCACGCGGTGTTACCCGGGATTGTACTTGCTTATATGCTTTCTATCCCGCTCGCAATTGGCGCGTTTTTCTCTGGCGTTTTTTGTACCATTGCCGTAGGCTATTTAAAAACAAATAGCCGAATTAAAGAAGATACCGTGATGGGCATAGTATTCTCAGGGATGTTTGCTATCGGTTTGGTCATGTTTACCAAAGTAGAAAGCAACCAGCATTTGATGCATATTCTCTTTGGTGATTTACTCGGGATTACCGCCCACGAGTTCTATCAAAGCTTGATTATTTCCGCCTTTGTGTTCCTCGTGATTGTGCTCAAACGTCGAGATTTCTTGCTTTACTGCTTCGATACAATGCACGCCCGCACTGTGGGTTTAAACACTACATTCTTGCATTACAGCTTGTTAGTATTATTAGCGTTAGTCATCATTAGTGCTATGCAAGTAGTCGGCGTAATTTTGGTAGTCGCTATGCTTATTACTCCTGGGATTACGGGCTATATTCTTACCAAACGTTTCGAACGAATGATGCTCATCGCAATTTTAACCTCAGTAAACAGCGTTTTCTGGGGCATTTTCCTCAGTTTCCATTTTGATGCCGCAACAGGACCTTTCATTGTGCTCATCCAAGCGGTCGTTTTTTTAACGGCATTAGCAGTAGTGCAGTTGAGACTACATAAATAGAAAAAACGCTATCTTTTATTTTAAAGATAGCGTTTTGTTTAGATTAAAGCCATGTGTCTAACACCGCTTTTTTCGCCTGCCTTGAATTTTCCAACACTTTTTCTAGTTCAGAAATTTAGGTTTCGATTTCCTTGATTCGATTTTCTCAGACTAAAGCAATATTATTAACAGTAAGAGCCATATCATTTGTTAAAATAAAAGATAAGCACCGATGAAGGAAATACGATTACTTAATTTTTATAACTTTTTAATCTAATGATTTTCAGAACAAAAATGAATGATAAGTAGGCTTTTATTATTTCTCAATCGTTTGCTTTTTGTCTAATATCGCTCCAACTTCATTTTTTAACGATTAAAGGAGCATTTTATGGCTAAATATCTATCAACTGAATTTATTGAATGGTTAAACCAACACGCAGCATAGATTGATCAATCAAATCAATATGCTGATGAGTTATTTAAGCGAGTGGTACAAGAAGGTATTTTTAAAATTGGGGTGCCTGAAGTATTGGGTGGTAAAGGTGGTTCATTCCAACAAGCGATTGAAGCGGTGCGTGAAATTTCGACTTACTCTTTAACGGCAGGTTTTATCTCTTGGGGGCATCGCACCTTAATCCAAAATTTATTAAGCAGTAAAAATAGCTTGCCGCGTGAACGTTGGTTGGATGATTTATTAAATGGCGAATTATCGGGCGGTACGGGCTTATCAAATGCGGTGAAATTCCTTTCAGGTATTGAAGAATTACAAGTAACAATTGTAGAAGAAGGCGGAAAACGCTATTTACAAGGTCGCTTGCCGTGGATTACCAATCTGAAAGAGAGTGGATTTATCACTATTTTTGCTGCAGAATATGCCGATGGTAGCAAACTACCTGTGATTATTGTGTTACCGTATAACGCAAATGGTGTGACCCGTACGAAAGAATTATCGCTTGTAGCACTACAAGGCAGTAATACGGTGTCGATAGAGTTAAATCATGTGGAGCTCGATCCTGATTGGATCATTGCAGAAAGCGCAGGTGAATATTTAGCCCAAGTGCGCCTAACTTTCCTAGGTCTGCAATGTGCAATGGCATTTGGTTTGGCAGCACGTAGCCTTTCGGAAGTGAAAAAATCACTCGATTACGTGGATAATCGTTCTGTGCTAAAACCAGAATATGATGAACAGGTACAAAAATTAGCTAATTTAGAGCACCGTTTAGCGGAAGGATTAAATCAATCCAATTTCTTTATCGACAATCCAAAAGCCTTATTTGATATACGTATCGAAATTATGGATGTAGTTGCTTCAAGTTTATTGCTTGAATTACAAGCCTCAGGTGGCCGTGGCTACTTGCAAAACGCAGGTTCAGATTTTATCCGCCGTTGGCGAGAAGGTGCATTTTTGCCTGTAGTAACACCGAGTGTTTTACAGCTAAAAACCATTTTGCAGGCGGCTAAATAAGGTTATTGCAAATTCTAATAAAAAATCAACCGCTTGTAGCAGGGACATTACAAGCGGTTTGTTTTTGGGAATTTCTTATCTTTTGACCTAGATCATAACTCAAGTTCATTTTCTAATCACATTGAAGCATTAGGATTATAATTAGGTTTAAAAATGCGATTAGTGCATTTTTGAATACCACTTTTATTCTGGGAGTGATTATATTTGGATTGGCATTGCCTGGTTTGTTGTTTTATCGGGAGAAACCTGTGGTGTGATATTAGCGTAAGGACGGGTTATTCCCGTCCAACTTTTTACTACATGCCGATTGTGCCCCAATTAAATAACCAAGCTCCATCAGGTTGTTTTATGGCAAGATAGCGTCCAATATGTGTTTCTTGGCTTGTTGGTGAGACAAAAACCGTTCTAAAAATAAAGGTATTTGCAGATTTTAGCTGTATGCCATCAATTCGTTGTACATTCACACAATTTGATTTGTTGTAAGACATTTGGCGAACAGGGTTAAGAGGGTAGGACATTCCTACACTACTTTCATCTGTATAAGCCTTCACTTGATCATCTTTTTCACAAGCAATCAATGTTAAAACTTTCTCTAAAGTTGGTTTAGCGTCATTAAATAGAGCTTTTACATTTTGAGGTGGGGTAGCGTTGTTTAATGCAAAAGCAACGGAAGATTTTGTGCTTGAAGAAATAGTTGTTCCCGCAAGGGTATCATTAACGGTTTGAAGTGTTTGATTAACTTGACTTAATCCATCATTAAGCACTTGACAGCCTGTCAATAATCCTAAAACTAAACTAGCGATGAGCGATGAGCGATGAGCGATGAGCGATGAGTCATAATTTTCTCCTTAAAATAATCCTATTTAAAAGGGCTAATATGATTAGCCCTTATGTAATTTATTGTCTAATTAAAACGCTACACTCTCTTTTAAGCTTACAGTTAAGTTGAAGATTAAATGTTCTGGGTGGCTATCTTTGCTATCTAAGCAGTAGTAGCCTTCGCGTTCGAATTGATAACCGTGTTCTGCTTTTGCGTTTGCTAAACTTGGTTCAACAAAACCGTGTTTTACCACTAAAGAATTTGGGTTTAATACGCTTTCGATCTCTTCTTCCGCACCTGGATTCGGTACAGTGAATAAGCGATCGTATAAACGGAATTCTGCCGGTTTGGCGTGTGTTGCAGAAACCCAGTGGATTACGCCTTTTACTTTACGACCGTCAGCTGGGTTTTTGCCTAAGGTTTCCGGATCATATGTGCAATAAATTGTGGTAATTTTACCACTTGCATCTTTTTCTACTCGTTCTGCTTTGATCACATAAGCATTACGTAAACGCACTTCTTTACCTAATACTAAGCGTTTGTATTGTTTGTTTGCTTCTTCACGGAAGTCAGCTTCGTCAATGTAAAGCTCTTTCGTGAAAGGCAATTCACGAGAGCCTAATTCTTCGCGGTTTGGATGATTTGGTGCTTTTACCCACTCTTCGCCTTCAAAGTTTTCAATCACTACTTTAACAGGATTAATCACCGCCATTGCACGTGGTGCATTTTCGTTTAAATCTTCACGAATGCAGGCTTCAAGGGCAGAGTATTCCACCACGTTATCTTGTTTGGTTACACCAATACGACGACAGAATTCACGAATAGATGCTGGTGTATAACCGCGGCGGCGTAGGCCTGAAATAGTCGGCATACGCGGGTCGTTCCAACCATCAACAATCTCTTCATTTACCAATTTCAATAGCTTACGTTTAGAAGTTAAAGTGCCTTCTAAGTTTAAACGTGAGAATTCGTACTGATGCGGTAACGGACGTTCAATATTGATATTGTCTAACACCCAGTCATATAAACGACGGTTATCTTGGAATTCTAATGTACATAATGAGTGAGTAATACGCTCAATCGCATCTGAAATACAGTGCGTGAAATCGTACATCGGATAAATACACCATTTATCGCCTGTTTGGTGGTGGCTAGCGAATTTAATACGATATAACACAGGGTCGCGCATTACCATAAATGGCGAAGCCATATCAATTTTTGCACGCAAACTCGCTTTACCTTCTTCAAACTCACCGTTTTTCATTTTCTCGAATAACGTCAAGTTTTCTTCCACAGAACGATCACGATATGGGCTATTTTTACCTGGTTCGGTTAATGTACCGCGATATTCACGCATCTCTTCTGGCGAAAGCTCATCTACATACGCCAAGCCTTTTTTGATAAGCTCAATGGCATAGCTGTAAAGTTGGTCAAAATAATCTGAGGCATAACGCGGCTCACCTTCCCATTTAAAGCCTAACCATTCAACGTCAGCTTTAATGGAATCTACATATTCCACATCTTCTTTTACAGGATTGGTGTCATCAAAACGTAGGTTACATAAACCTTTGTAATCTTCGGCAATTCCGAAGTTTAAGCAGATTGATTTGGCGTGACCAATATGTAAATAGCCATTTGGCTCAGGCGGGAAACGGGTGTGAACGCTAGTATGTTTACCCGATGCTAAATCTTCATCAATAATATGGGTAATAAAATTTGCACGAACATCATTTTCTTGCGTTAAAATTTCTTCTCTCATAGTTCTCTCTGTTTTTATCTATATAAATGAATAATTGGAGCATTCTACACTTTATTAAGATGAACATAAAGATTTAAAGGGAAATGTGATGCATCTATGATTAGTCTTTTTTACAAGATCGTGTTTTTTCCCTATAATTACACTCATTTTTATTGATTTTAATTATAAAGGATATAACATGACCCTTGCCTTGCCTTGCCTTGCCTTGCCTTGCCTTGCCTTGCCTTGCCTTGCCTGAACTAAATTTGCAAGTATTTTTTGCAACAATTCTTAATAACTCTCACTTACCTTATAAAAAACAAAACATTCGCTTTTTTGCCTTTCCTTCTATCTGCTGTTTTCCTTCCATTAGAGGAAAAAGATCATGAAGTTAGTTTCACTTTTTTCTGGTTGTGGTGGAATGGATATTGGCTTTGAAGGTGGTTTTTCTTGTCTGAAAAAATCTATTAATTCTAATTTATATCCTGAATGGGTTTCCACTAGTAATGATAAATGGATAACCTTAGAACCTACGATTTTTGATACTGTTTTTGCTAATGATATAAAGCCAGACGCTAAAGCTGCTTGGGTATCCTATTTCAACAAAAGGAAAGATAATGCCAATAATCTTTATCATCTGGAAAGTGTTGTCGATCTTGTTAAAAGAGAACATCAAACACATGATATTTTCCCCAAAGACACAGATGTATTAACAGGCGGTTTTCCTTGCCAAGATTTTTCTATTGCAGGAAAGCGGTTAGGGTTTGCTTCTCATAAAAGCCATAATGGAAAGGTGTTAGATGTAGATGAACCATCTATTGAAAGTCGTGGACAATTGTACATGTGGATGCGAGAAGTTATTTCTATTACTCAGCCCAAATTGTTTATTGCTGAAAATGTAAAAGGCTTAATGAATCTTAAAGATGTAAAAGAGATCATCGAACATGATTTTGCACAAGCTGGCAATGGGGGGTATTTAGTTGTTCCAGCAAAAGTGCTTAATGCTCAATTTTATGGCGTCCCTCAGTCAAGAGAACGGGTAATTTTCTTTGGATTTAGAAAAAATGCTTTAACTAAAGAAGCATTGTCTGAATTACAAAAAGAGAATATCAATGAGAAATATGATCCTTATCCATTGCCTACTCATGGTAAAAATGGATTGATGCCGATAGTAACTTGTGCAGATGCGTTTATAGAGCTTTTAGAACCAAATGAGTCAAAAGAGTCTTCTCAGCAAAAATACTCAAAAGCTAAGTTTATGGGTAAACATTGTCAAGGACAGGTCGAAGTAAAATTAGACTCTGTTAGCCCTACAATCCGTTCTGAACATCACGGGAATATAGAATATCGTCGATTAAGTAAAGAAAATGGAGGGAAATATATTTCTGAATTAGATAAGGGGATGATTGAAAGGCGTTTAACTATTCGAGAATGTGCACGATTACAAACATTTCCTGATGATTATCAGTTCATTTTACCAAAAACAGATGATAATGTTTCGGTTTCAGCTAGTGCAGCTTATAAGATAATCGGTAATGCAGTTCCTTGTGTTTTAGCTTATAACATAGCGAAAAATCTAGAGAAAAAATGGAGTCTTTATTTCAAGGAGGGTGATAATGATCATCTCGGAGAATAGATTACCATCTTTAAAAGAGTTTGAAAGGTTAATGCATTCGGTTGATCTGTTTTTAAATAAAGATGCAAAATATCGAACGGCATATTACAAAAAACGTAGTGGACTTGATTTGGAGGAAGATGTTTATCATGCTGTTTGCCATTGTGCTAAAGGTACACCTTTTGAAGGCACTATTAGTCTTGTATCGGGAAAGCACTTTCCTGATATAGTTGCCAATCAATATTATGGTATTGAAGTAAAAAGTACACAAGGTGATAAATGGACATCAATAGGTAGTTCTATTTTAGAATCTACTCGTATTTCAAATGTGGAAAGAATTTTCTTAACTTTTGGAAAATTGGGAGGACAAATTACCTTTTTATCAAAACCTTACGAAAGCTGTTTAAGTGATATTGCTGTAACGCACTATCCAAGATATAAAATTGATATGCAACTTGAACATGGGCAGAGCATTTTTGATAAAATGGCTATCCCATATGATACACTCCGCTTATTAGAAAACCCAGTCGCACCAGTAGCAAATTATTATAAATCTCAACTAAAGAAAGGGGAGAGTTTGTGGTGGACGTCAGATAATTTAAGTGAAGAAGTTGCACCTCCAAAAGTTCGACATTGGAAAGTAATTGATAAAGATGAAAAAGCAATGTTGCTTGCTCAGGCATATGTACTTTTTCCCGAAATAATTTTAGGTAGTCCCAGAGACAAATATGACAGATTTGCTTTATGGTTAGCTACAAAACATGGGGTAATTAATACAAGCCTACGAGATGATTTCTCTGCAGGAGGACAACAAGAAATTGTCATGCAAGATGGTTCATCTTACATGACCTCTGCTGTAATCAAACGTATGGAAAATAGTATTAAAGCTATTAAAATATTTCTTCTAGAAATTCCTGAAGATATGTTAAGCATATTTTGGGATTGTAGAATTAGTAGAGATAGGATTTCTCAGTGGAAAACGCTTGTTCTTTCTTATGGGGCAAGGAAATTGGACTTTTCCAAAGTATCTAATATTTTAACTGCTATTATAAATGAACAAACGATTTATGATGATCTTGAACGTGTAACAGCATTAGCTGAACAAGCAGGACAATATCTAGCGTATCAGCATATAAGATTGAAAATGAATAAATAGCATATTATTTCAAAAACCATTTGACATCTCTCACCAAAGGTCTATAATACGCTCCATCAGACGCGGGGTGGAGCAGCTTGGTAGCTCGTCGGGCTCATAACCCGAAGG